>Ga0299915_10001258_pt1 | contig 18800 bp, 14 predicted proteins | sample RVTome_13_FD_200263 | JGI IMG/M metagenome (GOLD analysis project Ga0299915, IMG submission 200263) | Soil microbial communities from uranium-contaminated site in the Upper Colorado River Basin, Wyoming, United States - RVT92D227 (version 2) ... | reverse complement strand
AAATTCCTAATTTTGAGAAAGGGGGTATACAAAATGAGTTTCGTCGAGGTTGCCAAAGTTGAGGAGATACCTGTAGGAACGATGAAGGGTTTCACGGTTGCAGGCAAGGAGATACTGGTAGTGAACCATCAGGGGAAGTTCTATGCCATAGGTAAAATATGTACTCATGCCGGTGGGGACCTGTCAAAGGGTAAACTGGAGGGCAACATACTCACATGCCCACGGCATGGCTCCAAATTCGATGTTACGACAGGCAAGAACGTTGCAGGGCCGAAAATGGCCTTCATAAGGGGGAAAACTGGAAATGAGTCTGCCTATGAAGTAAAGTCTGAGGGCAACAGCATTCAAGTTAATGTTTAGCATCGGGCTAAATCATAGAGGGGCGAAACACGGAAGTGTCCGCTCGGTGACAAGACGCCTCAAAATCATATAACGTGTTGCTGGAAGTCGATTCTGGACAGTCAAAGTTCGATAAAGAGATAGTCTCCCTTTACTGTATTCAGGTATACTTTTAGCGGTTTTTCTGCTGGCCCTTTCAAGACGGCGCCATCCATAACTCTGAAATTTGAGCCATGCCAGGGACATAAAAGCACGTCGCCCATGAGTTTGCCCTCAGCAAGAGGTGCTCCCGCATGAGTGCATCTTGCCGCTAAACAAAAGAACTCACCGTTCAAATTGATTACCAGAACTTCAAGTTCTCCGACATTGAACTGCTTAGGCTCTCCAACAGGAACACTATCTGTTTTGCACAACTTCACCTGTGTCAACTTTGCTCCCCTTTATTCTTGTGCATTTATGTTTCTGTGCTTGATGAAATTCTACGATGCTTATCCAGGTATTCATATACTGCTATGACAAATTCTGCGTGACTCCAAATTAATGGTGACACTGATACAGGCTCACCTGTGTATGGGTCAAGCTGCTCGCCCAACACCCCTGATGGCGGCGAGTGCTTCGTTACCCAGAAAAGTAAATCCAGGCCCTTAGTCAGTTCCTCCATAGAATTAGCTCTGGCGATGTACCATCGAGCCATCCAGAGAGTGCATATGAACCAGGGATTGCCTTGAGTCGTTTTCGATACTCGATAATATTCGTCGTTCTCATAACGGGCCATTCCTCCAACGGGCGTCTTGACCCAAAGCTTGCTAGCTAGTGCCATCATAGTAGTTGCTGCCACTTCGTCCCCGGCCTCGAAGGGTCCACACGTGAAAATGTAGGATAAGCTACTATCGCGAGTCAGATCACGAGAGCCGTCAGGATAAATAGCCTTGATAAACCGCCCCAGTTTCTTGTCATACAGATGCATTAGCATGGCTTCTTTCATCTGGATCGCCGCTTCGTTCAGCATATCTTGCCGCTTGCTATCGTAGAATACTCTGGCAAACTTGGCAGCCGCTGTCAGTGCCGCACATACTGTGGCGACGGTTGACGTAAATACGCCTATTCTTTCCTCCCACAGGTCGAACGAGGGTTTTGGCAATCCTGTTTTTTTATCCCGGTGGTCCAGAAGAAAATCAGCAGCTTTGAGGACCAGTTTGGGATAGACTTTTCCAATGAACTCCAGGTCACGATATCTTTGATAATGCTTCCATAAAGCGTACAACACCAGAGCAGTCTCATCTTCTTGAATAGGTAACTGTGGCTCGCCTTTAGCATCAACCAGCGCATGCCAGCTGCTGCCCAGCGACCCGTCCGGCGAATATTTGTGATGGAAGAAGCCCCTGTCGGAAATCACCTGGTTGCAGAATTCAAAGAACAATCGCGAAACTTCCTGGAAACCCGCCATATCAAATGCCAAAGCCACCAGGGCACCATCTCTGGGCCAGGCGTAGGCATATGTGTCCCGATTAAACTGGAGCGCATCAGAATCGCAGGAAGCGATTATTGCTCCGCCATTGTCAACGTGGGTGCGCATCATAAGCAGAGACCTCTTGAACATCCTGGTAATCTCGCGCGGCAAGATACTCAGATCCACATCCTGTTTATTTACCCAGGCGCTCCAATAGTTTTCGGTTTCCAGAAGGAGTTGTTCTACTCCAATCCTTTTGACGTCCGAATTCAATGCTTTAGCTTCCTCCAGGTTATTCGCACAGGCTATCCAATAATAAATGGTGTTTGTTGACCGGGGCTGCATTTCAAGCTTGAAAGAGATTGCTGAGTCCACAGCGCCTTGTGCGATCGGGTTTCCTTGCAGGACCCCATCTTCCGCATCTCTCCAGGTGCCTTCCATGCCGGGTGACTCCTTGTAACCTACTGCAAACTGGTATATGCCTCCACCTTGGTCTGTCAATCCGTTAATTAAGAAGTAGCGTTTGCGCTTATAATGGATGATGGAGTTGATGATTGGCTCATGCATTACTGTATCTCCGGCGTCTACGCCGTAGATATGGAAGTCTTGTGAAAAAAACACCCTGACTTCACGTTTCGAGTTGCTCAAATTGTGTACCACCAATTTTCTTAGATAAATGTCCAGGAAATTGTGGACTGCATCGTTAACCTCTAGCGCGATCTCAAGTTCACTGTTTCTTGCCATACATCTGCTCACCAAGGTTTCCGGCAGATAATTCATTACTATGCTCCAATTGTCTCCCACCCACATGAACTTGCCGTTTGTCCAAACTCCAATTTTGAATTCGTGGCCAGAAAGATGATTCTCCAGGCCAACTTGGGGATAAAAGAAGTCCCTGACTCTCATTCTGTTGTCGAGAGCGATAGCCACTTTACCGTTACCCAGCACAATTTGTCTTGGCATCTAACTGACCTCCAAAAGAGCAAACAATCCTATGCAGAATATCAGTAAACTATTTTAGTATATACTCGGGGACAAATAAATGTATCTTCTGGGCGCAGCGAATCTGTCCCTGCGACTTTAATTCATTTAGTCATATCCAGCTACCCATCCCGTCGTGTACAAGCTTGATGAAGTGGCCGCACCCTGGTGGGCCGGCATGCACGCAGCCGCCTGGCGTGGCTGGCTCGATCAATAATGGTTCGACCCTGGCAATCGGCTCACTGTCTCCTCTCTGCCATGAAACATGCGCCATGACGTGCCCCTTCCATACCTCCATTTGTACCAGGGTCAATAAAGTGGCTCTTCCTTTCGGCGACTCGTTTGTGGCGAGGGATCGAGTCGGTCCGATAGGAATTTCCAGCATCCACGATTATATCGCCCCTCTCGAAATCTAGGACCGCTTTGATATCAGAAGCGACAACCCGCATGCCTTTCTCTCAGGCCTGGAGAGACAGATTTGCTCCCATACGCCCCCAGCCGATTACACCGAAGCCACGCACAATGTCCACCATATTGCCGGTCTTCTTCTGCGAGTACGCGCGGTGCTGGGTGTATTTAGTCTGAAGCCTTCTTGCCCCACATCACAATGGCTGCGCCTTGTAACAGGCGCCTCGTTTGTACCAGCGGAATCCCGTTTTCACGCCATATTGCGGCGATGCGATCAACAGGACACCGGTGACAAAAGTCCGAGATACTCGGACCTAAGAAACAGCCCATACGATGCCAACTTCGTGAAACGGGGATGGTCATCACTGGCATGACGACCCTGTTGTGGATTTCCCATAGAGCCCTCATCCAGAGGGCTTCCGGAAGGCCGAACTCAAGCGAGAGCAATTCTCCGCCCGGTTTCAGTACGCGAGACAGCTCCCGTATTGTTGCGTCAGGGTCCTGGACATAACGCAACAGGTAGGTGAAGACAACCGCATCGAAGGTCTCATCGGGGAAGGGTAAATGCTCAGCGCGGCCCTGGACAAGTTGGACTCTGCCGTCCAGGTTTTTCTTCTCGACGGCACGGAGGCCGGCTTCCAGCATCAGGTGGCTAACGTCGAGCCCCACGATTCGGCCATCATGGTGGTCGGCAATCTCCATGGCGACACCGGCTGTACCGGTACATACGTCAAGCACAAGGTTTCCCGGCCGAAGAGCCATTCGCGAGACTAAGAACTCGCGCCAGCGAAGGTACTGAAAGACAGTCAGCACTTGCGCCCAGGTGTCGTACGAGGGGGCAACCCCATCGAACAGGTCCTGGGCAAGGGTTCTCTTTACCGGGACCGCAGGTTGGGATTCAGCCAGCGAAGCTGACCGGTCCTCTCCTTTATTTGTCTTCATTCCTTATCCTCCGTCGAGCTGTCTTTTCTGCACACTATCTCATGAAATTAGCAGCACGAGATGCTATGGGCTTGGGTCACTCTTGATTGTGGATAACCTATGTAATTCAGGTAAGCAAATCATGCGATTTTGGTTCGACCATGCACTGAGGCTGAACAATAGCACAAAGTCCTGTCTGTCGTCCAGTACCCCCCACTTTGCCCGGCTTGAACTCGATTACATACCCAATTCTTGAGTACTTCTAAACTACACGGTTCGTTATGTTGTTACCAATCAGGCGGCATACTGTGCTGCAGCAGGCGATAAAGCACATCATAATAGGCATGAATAGATGCTTCAGCTTTGCCGGTGCCGGGCTAATTGAGGAATACAATTCGGACCTCTTAAGCCTCAAAGAGGGGAAAAGGACTTAAGCCAGAGCGGAATTGAATTTGTCCATTCGCACTTAAAGGCAACTGGGAAAGTGCGCAATCTGTCCCTTTGTTTGTTAACTAGGGTTAAGGTTAAAATTGCACCTTGAGCTGGGAGGGACCAAACTCTCATGGATATCTGGCTTATTTTGAGCAGTTCTGTTCAGTGGTTACCAGAGGTGCAGGGTATTTCCATGGGACCTTTACGATTTTTAGCCTGATTTTTTAGTATCACTTACGGCGAGGATTTTTCGAAAGATCTGTCGGCTACCAGGTACCCGGAATTGCTCTATTAGATCTTCAATTTAGAGTATCAATGGCGAGTAAAGAAGGCGAAATATATATAATATCTGGGGCACTCGATTTAAGGCATATAGTTTCAAAGTAAACATACTACACTTAAAAATCCTCTTAGTATCTTACCTTGTAATTATTTGTAAACCACTTGACATATATAATTATCCAATGTATAATGTTCCCAATTAGGGAACATTGTTCCCTAATTGGTGTACAGGATAAGGTTAATGACAAATGTGAACTGATCATGGAAATAATTGGTCAGGGGATACTCGATGGTTACTGCAGAAATCATGGAGAAATTACCTCGCAAATATTTGCATGGCTTGCAGAAGCGAAAGCGGCAAGTTGGTCTGTACCTAATGATATTAAAGAAAGATATAGAAGCGTCAGTTTTTTGCCTAACAATCATGTTGTTTTTAACATTAAAGGGAATAGATTTAGGTTGGACACTAAGGTGTATTATCAACGTAAGATTATTGTTATTAAGAGATTGGGGACACATGCCGATTACAACAAGTGGAAATTTTAAAGGAGGGCAAGTTCATGAGTAAGATAATTAAAAATAGAACTGATTATGACGAAGCTCTCTCTGTGGTAGAGACATTATTAGATCTTGATCCTTCACCTGGAACACGTGAAAATGAAAAGCTAGAACTTCTAACTCTGTTAATTCAAGATTATGAAACGCGAAATTTTCAGATAGTTCCTCCGACACCTATAGAAGCAATCAAGTTCAGAATGGAGCAGCAGAATCTTACTCAACGAGATTTAATCCCATACATTGGGAGTCGGAGTAGAGTATCCGAAGTGCTCGGTGGAAAACGACCCTTGACTGTTTCGATGATGCGAGCGCTTCATTCTGGCCTTGGTATTCCAGCAAATGTATTACTTCAAGAACAGGATCCTAGTGAATTAATGGAAATAGACTGGAATCGATTCCCAATTAAACAAATGATTTCTTGGGGCTGGATACATGCTCCAGATCAACCAAAATCGTATAATGCAAAAGACATGCTACTTCCATATTTCGAGAAAGTAGGATCAATTAATCTTCAATCTGTTCTTTGTCGTTCTTCTACTCACGTAAGATCTGCCCGTAAGATGGATGACTATGGATTTGCAGCTTGGGCTGCTCGTATATTGGGAAAGGCAATGTCAGTTGCAACAAGTACCCAATATTCACCTGGGACACTAAATATTGATTTCCTACGCGAGCTTTCTCATTTTAGTGTATTGGAGGAAGGGCCATTATTTGCAATTGAGCATCTAAATAAATATGGTATCAAAGTTGTTGTAGAGAGACATCTCCCGCGAATATATCTCGATGGTGCAGCAATCATGCCAGTGAAATCACATCCTGTAATTGGTCTTACAGTAAGATATGACCGTATTGATAACTTCTGGTTTACTCTAATGCATGAATTAGCTCATATCTCATTACATTTCGATATGGAAAGCGATATGTTCTATGATGATCTTGATATTGAGGCAGAAGAAGACCCCCAAGAGCGTGAGGCTAACGAATTTGCAGGAGAAGCACTTATCCCACATGATGCATGGGAGAATAGCCCTGCAAGTCGTTTGCGATCCCCGCAGGCGGCAGAACATTTGGCAAAACAGCTTAATATACATCCTGCGATAGTCGCCGGTCGTATGCAGCACGAATTTAAAGCATACCAGTTGTTAACTAATCTCGTAGGTCGTAACCAGGTTAGGAGACTTTTCCCAGAAGTCAAGTGGAGATGAGGATGGTAATGGAACAATTTAGCGCAAGGCACTACGTGCCAATATTACGCTGGAAGGAGGCTGAACGCACTGCATTGTCACAATTACATGAGTCTGTTTCGATTTTCATTACGCCTCTAATTGAACTTGTACCTGAGAACTTTATCAGAAAAGATAGAAAAGGAAAGATAATCATTTTGAATACTGATGGGGTGATCAATGAATTCGTAGGGCAGTTATATCGAAGTTGGGGCGAACGTCCATTTTTTATCGATCAATGGCTGCTAACTCCAGCCATTATCAAACAAGATACAAGTTACGTCCTTGAAATGCTAGGAGAATGCGCTCGTATTCACAACCTGTCTTTGATTCCTGTCACTGGATTATCAAGGGATGTTCTATACCAGGCATCAGTGAAAAAAGTAGTCGGGGTGCATCACCAAGGTGCGTGTCTTCGCCTTTTCATTGATGATATAACGAGCGCTACATTCAAGAAGGATATTAATACTATTTTGGCGCTTTTAAAACTACCACTAAAATCATTAGACATAATTATCGATTTGCGAATCACTGACCAGAATGCCCCTACATTTGATGCTTTATGCAGCCGGATTCCATATTTAGAAGAATGGCGTAATCTTATCATTGCTAGTGGTGCCTTTCCAGAAGATCTTAGCAAATTACACAAGAATGATGTACATTATCTAGGGCGAACCGACTGGATATCTTGGAAAGATCAAGTTACATCTAAATCACTCCCACGTATACCTATTTACAGCGATTATACAATCCAGCATGCCAAGTATATTACCCGTGAAGGTCAAGCCTACCCCAGTGCAAGTATACGATATACTTCAGACGATTATTGGCTAATTATGCGTGGAGAAGCCATTAAAAGGGATGGTCCTGGTTCCGCTCAATGGCAGGCAAATGCGATGTTACTGTGTGACATGCCTGAATATTGCCATCATACTTTCAGTGAGGGTGACAAATATATCAAAGAAATAAGCTTGCAACGTAAAGAAACAGGAAATACAACAACATGGTTAAGAGCCGGGATTAACCACCACATGACCTTCGTTGTGCGCCAGATCGCCAATCTTTCCGGGATTTCAATTGATGCCTCACTATAGCGCAAAGATGCCTTGGTTCGATCACTTGAACTAGGTGATTATAAATTTCGGTTCTAGTCTTTGAGCGTACTCCCTTTGACTCCCCAATTTCTTTCAGTATATCAATCGCTTCATCTCGCCATAACAAAGACACAATAGCATTAATGTCCACTCTAGGATTATCAGTAGGTAGTCTAGCATCTGAAAGAAACACAGTCCCACTTTCTTCATCTTTTTCGGCTAATCTTACTCCCCACCATTCAGGCACCATTTTTAAAGCGTTGTAAGCATGTCGATACCCCACAACCAACGTAACACGATCCATGATACTACTGTATATGTTTATTTGCTCTGTTAGGCGTTTGAGACTATCCCGATCGCTCTTGATTTCATATCCGTGCAGTCGGTCGTTAATAACGACCAAATCAATCCTGGTTCTACCATGTTTGAGGCCCAGCTCCTCTAATATCATTGTTTCCGAATCATTCCCATACTTATCTAGCAGTTCACTCTTTAATACCTTTCGAATATCAAGATCATTCATCAACATATTATCCTATTGTATTAGCACACCAGATACTATCATCTCCAGGTCATTATGCATCAATTCATTGACTCATTACAAGAGTGGATCAGATAGCATCTCTATTAGTATTCTATGTTGTTATATAATAATCAAAAGTGATAGCATATATTCGATATGGCTAATACAGCAAAGCTAAGATATTTAATAGAACCCTATGTTAGAAGCGAGTTTACCCCTTAGCGCTTGAGGCGGACTTGAAACACGAATATAGCCACGGCGGGACTTGACAATCTTAACAGGGTATTTGTTTGCAAGGCGGGTCGCTTTGGTGTACGATATATCCAGTAGTTTCAGTTTAGGTTATTACATACTTGAATCGCCTCAGACTTTCCTAAGTGTTGGATGACCCAAACTCCAGCTATCTAAAAGAAGAGTGGTCATCCGATGAGCTTTCAAGGTAAGTGAATCAACCGTGCCGTCTTCGGCACTACGTTTACGTTCACCGTTTCCAAACGCAGTGACAGGTATGTTCCATAAGCAGGACTGGAGAGAGGTAAGATTTCGCTAACGAATATGAACTATCGCAGTGACATAAGAAATATAGCTATTATTGCCCACGTTGACCATGGTAAGACTACTCTGGTAGATGCCATGCTTAAACAAAGCAAGATCTTCCGGGATAACCAAAAAGTAGGCGAATTGATAATGGATCAGAATGCCTTAGAGCGTGAAAAAGGCATTACCATTATGGCTAAGAATACCGCCGTGATTTACCGGGGAGTCAAGATTAATATCATCGATACTCCCGGGCATGCTGATTTCAGCGGTGAGGTGGAGCGCGTCATAAATATGGCTGATGGCTGCCTGCTTCTGGTGGATTCCATAGAAGGCCCCATGCCCCAGACTAAGTTTGTGCTTCGCCAGGCTCTGGCAAAGGGTCTAAAACCCATCGTAGTTATCAATAAAATAGACAGACACGATTCGCGGATAGCAGAGGTGCTTAAGCTCACCGAGGACCTGTTCTTGAAATTAGCTACCAGCGCCGACCAGCTTGACTTCCCGGTAGTATATACCAGTGCCACGGAAGGTACAGCCGTAAGCGACCTGCATACTGAAGGCAGGGACATCACTCCTCTCTTCGAATGCATCCTGGAAGAAGTGCCACCACCGCAAATTGAAAGCGGGCCATTTCAAATGCTGGTTTCTAACCTGGACTATGACAGCCACAAAGGCAAAATAGCTATCGGTAGAATCTGGAGAGGCAAGGTTGCTGCCCGCGACCCCGTAGTCTGTGTGAATGCCGATGGAAGTATAAGCCATTATGAGATCAGTGAAGTACTTACACATCTCGGTCTCAAACGCCTGGAGGTAGCAGAGGCCGAGGCGGGTGACATAGTAGCTGTGACCGGCCTCGACAAAGTCGGCATTGGAGATACCATTGCCAGCCCGGAGCGGCCTGAAGCTCTACCACGCATAGAAGTTGGCGAACCAACGGTGGAGATGACCTTCGGAGTAAATACCTCACCGTTCGGTGGCCGCGAGGGGCGCTTCAGCACCACGCGCCAGTTACGGGCAAGACTCTACAAGGAACTGGAAACTAATCTCAGCCTCAGGGTACAAGATACGGATAGTCCGGACACCTTCCTGGTAAAAGGGAGAGGAGAACTGCATCTGGCTATTCTGATTGAGACCATGCGCCGCGAGGGCTATGAATTCGAGGTCTCCAGGCCAGAAGCTATTACCAAAGTAGTTGACGGCAAACTTGTGGAACCCGTGGAGGCCCTTACTCTTGATACCAAGGAGGAATACGTTGGAGTTTTAACCGAGATGCTGAGCAATCGCCAGGCTCAGCTTACCGATATGCGCAACGATGGTCATGACAACATACGTCTGGAATTCCATATACCTACGAAAGGACTCATCGGTTTTCGCGGTGCTTTTCTTACTGCCACGCGTGGTGAAGGCATCATGAATACCATTTTTCTTGGCTATGAAGCCTGGCGGGGAGCCATAGTCTCGACTCGCAGCGGCGCTCTGGTAGCATCGGAGCAGGGCACAGCTGTGTCCTATGGCCTTAATAATGCCCAGGGGCGGGGACTCACCTTCATTGGACCTGGTACACTGGTCTATGAAGGTATGATAGTGGGGATGAATCCACGGCCGCAGGACATACCCATCAACGTGTGCAAAGAAAAGAAGAAGACCAATATACGCTCATCTACATCCGACATCAGCGTAAAGCTGACTCCTCCTGTGCAGATGAGCCTGGAGCAAGCTATTGATTTTATCAATAAGGATGAGCTGGTTGAGGTAACTCCTGAGAATATCAGGCTGAGGAAGAAATTGCTCACCCAGGCGCAACGGCTGAGGGACAGATCTTCTGCCAGGCGAAGCATAAAGCAATAGGCTCTGGCTTATTGTTGACACACCTTAGGGCGCGAATTGACGCTCTGGTTCAAAGGCCACCCGAAACATCAGAACGTGCCATCTGGGGGGACTGCCCGAGTCGCCATTTTCAACATAGTCCTCCGGTGTTGGTCTAGCTCGGATAAATGGGTGACGCTTTGCATGTTTGTAACGTTGGGTAATAACCTCCTCTGTCATTGCGAGCCCCGACAGGTCGGGGCGTGGCAATCTCACTGCAAAGCTGGAGTCTGCTATAGTTGAACTGCGGACCCCCGCTTAGAGATTGCTTCGTCGCTATCGCTCCTCGCAATGACGAAAAGGAAGTGTCACTAATCATATGAACGAGTACAGCTATTTGCAGAATGATTTGTTTTGGTGTATGATATATGTAGTAGTTTAAGTTTAGGTTATTACAAGCTTCTTAGGATTCTCTCAGATTCATATCAAGTATTGGATGACCCGGGCTCTAACTAAGATTTTCGAGAAAGGAGGTCATCCAATGAGTTTTCAAGACAAATCGATCCAGTGTTCTGCTTGTGGAGCTATCTTCACTTTTACTGCTGGGGAAAACAAATTCTTCGCGTCTAAAGGCTTGACCAACGAGCCCAGGCGTTGTCCTCAGTGCCGAAAAACCAAGAGACAACAGCGTCGTGGCTTATCCGGCGGCTGGACTGGCTACGTCAGCAGGGCAATGCTGAGTAGAGAATATCAAAAAGCGCACTAGTAGTGGTCAATTCATGATCTACATCCTTGAGATGTGTAACACCTAACCGGATTATTCGCTCAACTTCTTCGGAGCCCGTGGGTGGTCGGACAATTGCCAAACCAATTCGGGAATGCTCTGAATCTCAGATTTTGCTCTTCGGCGTCTTCTGAACCAGATTACCGCAAGCGAAGTTGAATTCTTCCCTTGGCGCTTGAGGCGGACTTAAAGCACGTAGAGAGCCGCGGCGGGACTTGACAATTCTAACGGGCTATTTACAAGATGTTTTGTTTGGTGTATAATGTATTTTAGTAGTTTAAGTTTAGGTTATTACAAGCTTCTTAGGATTCTGGTAGATTCATATCAAGTATTGGATGACCCGGGCTCTAACTAAAATTTTAAAAGAGAGGAGGTCATCCAATGAGTTTTCAAGACAAAACGATCCAATGTGCCGATTGTGGGACTGAGTTCAGCTTCACCGCCGGGGAACAAGAGTTCTTTCAAGCCAGGGGCTATACTAATGAGCCCAAGCGCTGTCCCTCATGCCGACAGACAAGGAAGACAGAACGGAACGGGGATGGTGGTAACAGCTACGGAGTCCCACGCCAGATGTTTTCTGTCACATGCGCCGAGTGCGGCAAAGACACCCAGGTGCCTTTTGAACCTGTCAATGGCAGGCCCGTCTATTGCAGCGATTGCTACAGAAAAGTCAGAGTGAGCAGATAATGCCGGTCTGACCATGAACATACACGGGCCGGGATACCTGGCCCGTGTATGTCTCTGGAATGTGGCGACGCGTCATCTCAATGGGAGTCTCGACACGTTAAGGTGAATCTCAAGATTCCCTGCTGGTGCTTTCAAAGGATGACGCAGATGAGTGGAATTGTGCGTGTGGCGAAGCCCCACCGCCATTTTCCAGGCAAGGATTACGAAATTAAACTGAAGAAGGAGCACTAGTATGAAGATTTATGTCGGTAACTTACCCCAGGAGATAACTGAACAGGAGTTACGTGAGCAATTTGCGACTTTTGGAGAAGTGGCGTCTGTAAGCATTGTAAAAGACAAGTACAGCGGGCGCCCCAGGGGATTCGGGTTTGTGGAAATGGCATCAGTGTCTCAAGGTCAGGCTGCAATTGCCGGCCTCAACGGGAAGGCACTGAAGGATCAGACGCTTACTGTTAATGCGGCTCGCCCACCTTCTGATAGCAGAGGTGGTGGGTCTTACGGCGACAGAAGAGGCGGTGGACCTAATAAAGGATGGCAGAGAAGGTAAAGGTATTAGACTCCTTCTCATTCATTTCCGCCTGAGACACACAGGATATATTCATTACTCCAGAGGGCTGTTGTTTGGGTACTGGTGCCCAACGGCAGGCCGGGAAAGTTCTGTTTACCGCCAAAGGGAGGCAACATAAATATATATGTAGGCAACTTATCTCTCGACATGACTGCTGAGGAACTGCAACGGGAATTCATGACTTTCGGAGAAGTGGTATCTGTAACCGTCGTGAATGACAGGCATATTGGCAGCGGTCAATCTAAGATATATGGATTTGTTGAAATGCCATCGAATTCCGAGGGTCAAGTCGCAATCACTGCCCTCGATGGAAAATCGCTAAGGGACAGGACGATTGATGTTATTCGGGCCCGCGCTCTTTCCAAGAACAGAGATAAGGGCTCCTGCGGCAATGAGAGAGGTAGCTGGTTCAGTCGCAGAGTAAGACAAAGAGGAAAGTAAACTACTAGCCATGTTCTACACCCTTAAGATGTTTAGCACTTAGCCAGATTGATTGCCTGACTTCCTCGAACCCGGTGGGGGTCGGCCAATTGTTCAGCCATTTCAGGAATGCTTTGAATCTTAGCCCTTTACCCTTCGGCGTCTTCTAAGCTAAATTGCGACAGACGGAAGGGTGTCGAAACCGGGCGAAATCTTCCAGCCCAAATGTGGAGGCTCCTACACCTGGAGATAATGCAGTGCGGCTCTATGAGGTTATTATGGGGGACTGATGTTCCTGGAACGGATGCGTTCTCAGGACCAGCGAGAAAAGGAATGGATACCTGGATTTCAAGTGCTGAACATAGTCCAACCATTCGCTGGCCAGGTGGTCATACATCCTTCGGATATCACCGGCAAGATGCTCCAGGTCTTTATCGGGAAGACCGGTAAGCGATGGCCTTGCCTCAAGCTCTTCATCGAGATGGGTAACTGCCCAGAGCAGGTCGGTAAACCGGTCATGCTCCAGCAAGTTGGGATTCTCGAGCAGGGTCAGCAGGAACTCTCGCTTCTGTGCCAGGAAGGCTTTGAGCCCATCAAGGTCTAGATTTCGACAGTCAACCTCGACTTTGAGGTGGTCCGCAAAGGCGACAGCTTTTTGGAAATCTTTCTTCGTCCAGCTATCAGTAACGTTCAGATGGCTGGAGATCTCCAGGCGGTTATCGAAATGTTTGAGCAGGTCTTGAAGGAGCCAGTTGCCCAGTTCGCTGAAAAAAGCTCCCAGCACCATGTTGAGTTTCTCCAGTTTAGCTTGCATCTCCCGGCGGGCCAGGAGGCGCTCGATGATAACCACCACCAGCAGGACCTCGAGGGGCAGAAAGGCAAGATCACCGACCATATAGATAAATATGTGGTGGATATCACGAAAAATGAGGTAATGGATGAAATATGCAATTCCTGACAGCGCTACAAATGCAATAGCTAAGTAGATAACAAATGAGAAACGCTTTCGCATGTTAGTTGCCAGCACTTCGGGTACTAAATATGTATAACATAGTCGAGTTCTACTTGAATATTATATAGTATTATAGTGATGTGGTTGCCATCGGGCAACAGAACGGGTTTGGGAATGTCTGGAGCCGATTGGGGTCTCTTGGCAGTATAGGGCGTGTTGGGCGTACGTTTTAATAGGAAGTCGTTATGTTTAGTTTCTCGTTGTATATTGACCGAGGCAGGCGACCTAGTAGGCGACGTGGCAATCTTGGCTCTTTGCCTTGGGCGTCCTGTGGGCTAGATTTCCCAATGCGGAACGGTCTTCAGGGTGTTTGACAAAACGCCTGTCCGCAGTTATCATAAATTGAGCTGGGGGATTGTTCTGGGCGTAGTTTCAGTGTTTCATCGTTTTGTTATTACTGAAGGGATGGGGCAAGATTCTCAGCAAACCGGTCATCAAACGGATTATGTGAGGTATTAGGCCGCTGCCTGGCGTTTGACATTCGAGCGGCAACAAGCCGATGCTGAAAGCGATGCTTTCACACCGGTTAATCTTGTGGGAAGGAGGGTGATAGCCGATAAGTCTGATTTCGTATCTAACTTTAGCACCTGATTGTTCAACAGAAAGGAGGAAATATGTTCAAAAGAAGGTATTGGCGAATTGCAGTCATAATATCTGCAATGTCTTTGTTGCTGGTTGCCATGCTGCCCATGGGAACGAGTGTAGCAGCGGCGCAACCGAAAATGCCGGCTGGCTTGATTGCAGTTGACATTGACCCCTATTACAAGGGGCTGGACCAGGAGGTGGCGTCCGCCAGAATCACGGGTGACACAGTGAAGGCAGCGGCCACATTGGAGGCAGCCAAGACGTCTTCGTCCGGTTCTGCCGCTGGTGTTGGCGATGTAGAATGGCTTTACGCCGATGGCTGGCAAGAATTCACACTGAAAGCTATAGGTGGTAACGCCGAAATCTGGTTGGCTAATGACCTCAGTTATCCTGCCGGAGACCCCAGGCCGACGCCGGTGGTGACCGATGATCAGATAGACTACATGCTGGAGGAGTTCAATAACACTATATATCCCAGCAATACCGGATATTTCGGCTTCACGAATGATAGGGATGGTACGGGGGGAGTGTTCGCTGCATCGGGCTATGACTGGTATCAAACAGATAATCCGCAGCGCGTTATGATTCTGGTCTATAACATAATAGACGAAGGGTACTTTGACCCCGAATATCCCTTCTATGTTGCCGGCTATTTCTGGCCAGCTATGAACGATGACTATGCTGACCGCAATATCATTCACATTGACTCGCATGACTGGGCTAACCGGGTAGGATCGGGTGTCAGTCGCCCCTATATGTATGAAGGTACCATCGCCCACGAGTACGAACATGCCATTCATCACGATCACGACGCTGACGAGGCGTCCTGGGTGGATGAAGGAATGGCCGACCTTTCCGGCTTTTTTGCCGGTTACGGCCATTCAACTGACCATCTGGCTTACTACATGGTCTATCACCGCACCTCACTAACCAACTGGGGAGGTGGACTGGAAGATTATGGAGAGAGCTATTTGTTCCAGCTATATCTTAACGAGAACTTCGGAGGGCCAGCTTTCATCAAAGCACTGGTTGACGAGCAGGCCAACGGTATCGAAGGCATAGAGAACCAGCTTGGAGCTTTTGGCTACATGACTTGTTTCGATGATATATATCGAGACTGGACGCTGGCAAATTATCTGGACAACGTGGGGTTGACCGGAGATTCAGGAGCCAAACTGGGCTACGATAACCTGAATATACCGTCAAGCGACACCTGGGGATATTCAATACAGTGGAGCATCAAGAACTATTACGGCTCGGACAACCAGGGGAACCTGCCCATCCCTCGCTACTGGGGTGGCTACAAATCGGGTACCGTACAGTATCCGATAGGCGGTATGGCCCCCTATGCTCCGATGTACCTGACTTACAGGGGCGCGCAACCTGAACTCATATCGAACTTCAGGGGGGCGGGTTTCTCGGGCATGGCGCCTTACAGCGGGGACTACGAGTTGTATGGCGGGCGTGCTGCCCTTCTCTTCAATGAGTGCACACTGGCTGCCCCGGTCACCCTCGGAGCCGATGCCGAACTGAGCTTCTGGACGTGGTACGAAATAGAAGACCTCTGGGATTTTGGTTTTGTGCAGATATCCACGGACGGAGGCTCGACCTGGACCAGTCTGCAAAATAGCGACACAACATTTGACCATGATCCCAGCGCTCATCCCGATGTGATAGCCAACCTGCCCGGTTTTACAGGTAGCAGCGGCGGCTGGGTACAGGAGACATTCGACCTGAGCGCATATGAGGGTCAACCTGTCCTGGTCCGCTTCCTCTACGTCACAGACTGGGCAACTGAACTTACCGGCTTCTTTGTTGATGAAATCGCCATCACCGATACTACCGGTACGCTCTTCACCGACGGACTGGAATCAGGTAGTAGCAACTGGGTCCTTGAAGGGTGGGAGCGGACCACGGGTCTGGTTGTCAACGATTGGCAGCTAACCTTCATCAATCCGCAATATACCCTGGGCAAGTTCAGTGGCTACCAGATTCAGAACGATTCCATGTATGTTGACGGCAACTACCAGCGCGATCTGGCAGTATTGAGTACACTGGCGCTGGGTAGTGACGTTGTCACCATAATCGTGAGCAACCATCAGCCCGAAGACCAGAGCTTTGCCGCGGAATACAGACTACTGGTTTCAACGGGCACTGCTAAGAAGTAGGGAAGTCCGATCAACTAGAGGGGGACGGTGAAATACGTCCCCCTCTTCTTACGTCTGTCGGCTGATGGATTGTCACGGCTTCTGGCCGCCATTTGCTCCGAATTGCTGTGCGAGGCCATCGAGTTCGGCGCGGTGCTCGAAGAGAGAGCAGGCGTAGCGCTGCCGCTGGAGCAGTCCTGGCTGCTCACGAATGGCACGGAGGAAAGGCGACTGGCAGGCAGCGATCAGGCCCCCATTACGGATGTTTTCGCGGGCCACCGGCACAAAGGGACAGGGTTCGATATCGCCCTGGGAGTTTATGTGGAGCGACAGTCGTCCTGCCCCTGAGCAGCGGTTTTCCTTGCCATATTCATCGTCGGGGAACTGGCTGAGGACGATCGGTTTGCGGCGTCTGAAGTCGAGAACACGCTTGCGGAAGGCGGCTCGTGCGGCTTCATCGAGGACCCAGTTGGGTCTCGGGTTTAGACCGCAGGGTACGTATTCAGTGAAGAAGCCAACCGCACAGCCAAGGGCGACCATCTCGTCAATAAACTCATCGTTGGCTAGCTGGGAGGAGTTGGCGGCCGTGTTTGTGGCAGCGAAGCCAAAGGCTGCTCGAGCTTTGCGAAGGTGGCTAAAGGCACGGATGGCAGTCTCATAGGCGCCAGGCCGGCGGCGCTCGTCAGTGTCGCTGGCAAATCCCTCGATGCTCACCAGCGGGATGGTGTTTCCGCTCCGGGCGATGCGTCGGGCAACGTCTGCTGTTATGAGCGAGCCATTGGTGATGAGGAAAAAGAGAAGCCGATGATGCTGAGCTATTAAATCGAGCATGTCATTTCGCAGCAACGGCTCTCCGCCGGTCAAGACGATGGAATGGATACCCAGGTCTTCCGCTTGGGAGAAAAGCGCATTGAGTTCGTCTGTAGATAGCTCATTATCTTCGGGCCGGCCCCGTGAGTAACAACCCTGGCAATTGTAATTGCAGCGCATCGTCGGGCTGATGGCCAGAATAGAGGGGACCGTACCGTTGATACGGCGCTGTTGTCGTCTGTGACGGCGTTGGGCGCGCCAGTGGCGCCAGGACATTCTGAGAAGAAAGAGTATGCGGCGCGGGCTGAAGCGTGCCCACATCCACATCGCCCCATAGTTCACTTTCTCTTCTTTGGACATGGGACTACTTGTCCACTATCTGGTGGCTGACAGATATCATGGCGACGGTGACCAGATGTGATTGTTCCTGTGCTTTGTCAGGGATCAACGGAGGCTATTGTAGCACTTTTTGCCTGAGTTCGTGTGCCGGCTGACCGCGTGGCAGCAACAGAGAGTATATTGTGGCCATCTCGTTCATTTTGCCGTCCGTAACAGCTGAGGCAGATATAGACTTGTAATTAAATACGGCAGGACTTGACAACTCTAATAATCGGTGTATGATGTGTCTAATAGTTTAGGTTTAGGTTATTACAGGCTTCTTAGGATTCTATCAGATTCATATCAAGCATTGGATGACCCAGGCTCTAACTAAAATTTTAAAAAAGGAGGTCATCCAATGAGTTTTCAGGACAAGACAATCCAGTGTGCCGATTGCGGGACCGACTTCAGCTTCACCGCTGAGGAGCAAGAGTTCTTTCAATCCAAGGGCTATACCAATGAGCCCAAGCGCTGCCCTGCATGCCGACAGACAAGGAAGACAGAGCGGAGCGGAAGTCGTGGTAACAGCTACGGACAGCCACGGCAGATGTTTCCTGCCAAATGCGCACAGTGCGGCAAAGATACCGAAGTGCCGTTTGAGCCTACCAGTGGCAGGCCGGTCTATTGCAGCGATTGCTACAAAAAAGTCAGACCGAGCAGATAATGCCCGTTTGACCATGGACATACACGGGCCGGGGATACCTGGCCCGTGTATGTTTTTGGAGTGCGGTGACGTGTTTCCAGTCCTATTCGAAAGGATATACCTTGCCGGTTTCCTTTCCCATTGCCTGCAACAATGCTTTACCCCCAGGGAAGATAGGAGAAGCTTCTTCAGGTGATTTGCGGGCCATG
>Ga0299915_10001257_pt1 | contig 18806 bp, 13 predicted proteins | sample RVTome_13_FD_200263 | JGI IMG/M metagenome (GOLD analysis project Ga0299915, IMG submission 200263) | Soil microbial communities from uranium-contaminated site in the Upper Colorado River Basin, Wyoming, United States - RVT92D227 (version 2) ... | reverse complement strand
ATCCCGGCGATCCGACGCGGTACGATTTCATTAAGGAGGCTATCAAAAAAACCGGAGACAGCGTTACTTTGGTGAGCCTGGGTTTTGCGCTCTTTGAACGGGCTTGGACGCTCGCTGGAATGGAAAACCTGCTGATGTATATGCTGACGGAGCCACATTTCGTGAACCTTTTGCTCGACAGGATTCTTGAATACAACCTCGGCATCATTGAGCATTCCTGTTCGCTGGATATCGACATATTTCGTTTCGGAGATGACTGGGGGCATCAGCGGGGATTGATCATGGGCATTGATTTGTGGCGGCAGTTCATTAAGCCCAGGATCAAAGAAATGTATCACTTAGCCAAATCAAAGGGCAAATATCTAATGATTCACTGCTGCGGCAAGGTTGATGAACTCTTTCCGGATTTGATCGAATGTAGGCTGGATATTTTCAACCCTTTCCAGCCGGAAGTTATGGATGTGTTTGAGATGAAGAAGCGCTATGGCGACCGACTTTGTTTCTACGGTGGGATCAGCACGCAGCGAACGCTGCCCTACGGGACTGTCACTGAGGTTAAAGACGAGGTCAACCGGCTTATCGACGTCGTGGGCGAAAACGGCGGATACATCGCATCGCCTGCGCACGATATTCCTGGTGATGCCAAACCGCAAAACATCGCGGCAATGATTGAAGTTCTGCAGAACCAGTAGGAATTGAAAACTGACAGTTACAAATTGACAATTGAACGGCCTGGTGTTGACATCAGGTGAATAACCATGAATAATAGTCGCAAAACCGAAAACGATAAGGAGAGTTCTGAACTCAAGGAGATCATTATGAGACGCTGTTTAGTTACACTTCTGGTTGTGGCATTTGGCCTGATTGCTACTGCCAATGCTGACATAAAACAGGGTACGACTGAAATTGCTATCTTTGGCAACTGGACCGGTATCAACTTTGAGAGCGGCGCCGCCGGGGATGCTGATTCCGAGGATTCCGGCACCTTGGCTGTCGGGCTGGGCTATTTTCACACCCGCGAAATCGAGTTTGGCCTGCATGGCATAGGAAACTGGTCGAAAGACATTGACCTGTATAGTTTCGGCGGGAACGTCAAATACCATTTTACGCCCAACCTGACGACCGTTCCCTACGCCGGAGGTCAGCTTAATTACGCGATGTACGATTCCTACCTGTGTGAAGAACAAGGCATAATGTATGGCCCGCTGGCCGGTATAAAGTACTTTGTAACCAGGTCAGTAAGTATCTTCTTCGAGTACCAGTACCAGATATATGGCGGCAATATTGACGAAATTGTAAAGGACGCTCACAGCATATTTTTGGGCATCATATTCAAGATCGAGTAAGCCCTCTGGAGCGGTTGCGCTGCTCGTTCCGGTTGGGTATGACGTAAAACGTCCGACGAAACAAGTGGCGCAACCGGTAAACCAAAGCCGGCGCCCCCGATAATTGGTGGCTCTAACATGAGGAGTCTGCTGCCTATTACATTGATAATCGGAATGGCCTGCTCATCGGGTGCGGCTCAAACGCAGAACATGATCATAAACGGAGGGTTTGAACAGGATACCGATGGCGATGGAATGGCGGACGACTGGCAATTCGCCGGCGACAAGGGCGTAACTGTTACCTGGGGGCGGGACGTGGGACTGGCGGGCCAATTCAGTCAAAGGCTCACCTGTACGCAATTCACCAACCTTTCCTCGGCAAGCCACGCAATGCTTTGCCAGCTCGATACGCTGAAGCTCCAGAAGGGTAAGTGGTACAGAATTTCTTTTGCCGCCAAACAGCGGGCTATCCCCGGTCAGGTCGTATACGTGGGTATATCGGACACGAAATCGTGGTATGACACTGGTCTGCGTGAATCTTTTAGGGTGCCGGTCGAGTGGAAGGAGTTTGAGTTTGTCTTTCAGGCCACGCAAACAATCACAGAGCACATCCGCCTGCAATTCTGGTACAGCTCGACAGGAACCCTCTGGCTGGACAACGTTCGCTTAGAGCCCTGCAAGCCAATTAGAAAACGGTTCACTGATGTGATTCCGCCCAGCACGGCTGTAAATCTTCTGCCTAACAGCAGCTTCGAGTGTGGCACAGCCGGCTGGGGCAGCATTGCCGACCTGCCGGGCTGGGGAGGCAATCTGAATCAGCTTGTCGGCGCCGTGGATGACTCCAACGCCAAGTTTCACAAGTCAAGTTTCAAAATCGCTCTGACGCCTGACAATCTCCCCATCTATTATTTCGATTACTTCCCGCTCTACCGTATTCCAGTCAAAGCTCCGTTGCTTGCCAATATGGGCTGGATTTCCGTAGAGCCGGGTGCGCAGTACACACTGTCTGCATATATGAAAGCCAATTCCCAGGACCTGGTCGGCGTGCTGTCGATAAGACAGGCGTTGGGACAGAGTTTACGCCGGCAGGTGCAACTGAAAACTGACTGGCAGCGCCACGTTTTTACCTTCCGACCGCAGGCTGAACAGATTTTCGTCGCCTTGGGCCTGGATTTGGAAGCATCAAAAAAAGAGGCTGGCACATTGTGGATTGACGCCATCCAGTTAGAAAAAGGCTCGCCAGCTTCGCCTTACCAACCAAGGGTGACGGTAGAAGTTGGGCTGGAAACAGATCGGCTGGGAAATCTCTTTCGCTACGGCGATGAGCCCAAAATGACCGCTACAATTTTCAACGCCGGGCAAGGTTCTCCCCGCGCAAGCGGGGATGCCCGGTCTGTTAAACTCCACGCCCATACGACGGATTTCGACGACGCCACTGTTTACGAATCTACCACCGTGCCGGTTGATGTTCCCCCCGGGCAGACGGCAAGAGTAAACATCCCCACCGGCGTGCAGCGGAAGGGCTTTTACCGCCTGCATCTGCGCGGCGAAGACGCAGAAGTTGTACTTACCAGGGCGATGCGATTCGCGATCATTGAGCCTTATGCCGGCTCGGACAGCCTGTTCGGAATGAACCATGCCTACCCTTGGCCCCATTTGTTGGATTTGAGTAAGCAAATCGGGCTTTGCTGGTTCCGCGACTGGTCGCTGAAATGGCACGATGCAGAGCCGCAAAAGGGCAAGTTTGACTTCACACAATGCGACTGCCAAATCGACCGGGTTTTGCAGCGGGGCCTGAAGGTCCTGCCGCTTCTACCCTTTCCTTCGAGCAACTGGTCTTCGAGCGCCGGGCCGGAGGTCAAAGTAACCGAAGCATATCCTGCCAGTAGAGAGCGGATAGCCTACATGCCGCGGGACGTAAATGATTTTGCCGCCTACGTGCGTAAGACGGTTGAGCATTATAAAGAACGGCTCGTGGCATGGGAGATTCTGAACGAACCCATTTACACCTCTTACGCTCTGCCACGGGAGAAAGGCTACCAGGTCAAAGACTATGTGCAGTTGCTGCGGGCGGCCTACCAGGCAGTCAAGTCGGTTGACCCTGATGCGCTGGTTATCGGAGGCATTGCCGGCCATCCGACCACGTATACCAAAGAGTTTATAGAACTCGGTGGTTTGCGATGGGCAGATGTTCTCAATTTGCACGCTTATCCCGGCTTGACATCGCCGGAGGCCTACGAAGAACCGTTGCGGCTTCTGCGCGAGCAAATGCGTTCCGCCGGCGCCGACAAGCCTGTATGGTTTACCGAAGGCGCATATTATGCAGATGATGATAGGCCTCTTGAACCCTACGATAACACATGGCTCAAGACGGTCGATTCTGAGACAGAAGCCGCCGAATGTCAGGTCAAGTTCAACACGCTGCTATTGGCTTACGGAACCGAGAAGATCATTTACCATTCCGGCACACCCGGCAGCCTGAACAACGAGGAGCTGTCGGGCATATTTTTTGAGTGGGCAGGAGCCCCGCGAAAGATGTTAGTCACACAGGTTGCCATGGCGAATTTACTTTCGCCGAAGGTTCGGAGCCTTGGTCCGCTGCGGGGTCCTGAGGGGGTTAAGGTCTACGGCTTTGAGACTGGCGGGCGGACAGTGATTATCGCCTGGGCGGAAGAAGGTGCACAGCCCAGACCGATAGATCTAACTGGAAAACCGTGGCGGGCGGTGGACCTGCAGGGCAATGAATTGAAACCTGACAGTGTAGTGCTGACAGGACGCCCCATCTATTTTGTCGCAGAGGGAACTTCGCTCAGGGAGCTTCCCTGGTAAAGGCGGCAAACGGTTGCGGTTGCGAGACTCGTCTCGGTTACGTTCATCGTAAGCTCGTCCTGAGCGAAGTCGAAGGGACGATAAACAAAACGAGCGGCTCAACCGATATACCCAACACGACTTTTCGCAGGTGGTTTCTTTACTCCCACTATTTGTACCGCTGGTTTTGGGCGTGTCGGAGCGGGACATTGGCCGGTCCAGCAATACAGACACAGCTTGTCTTTTGGCCTGCCGATAGCACCTACCATATCGTCCACAGTCTGGTATCTAAGGGTCGTGACTCCCAGGTCTTTGGCAATCCAGTCCACCATTTTTTTGTATTTTTTAGAGTTGTGATCTATGTACTGCGACACATCTTCTGGGTCGTGACCTTCCAGGCTGCGGATTGCTTTGCGGGCCGCAAGCTCATCGGTCGAACGCGTGGAAAAATTGAACTTGCATGGAAACATCAGAGGCGGACAGGCTGGTCTTATGTGGACCTCTCTAGCGCCGCAATCCCAGAGTTTCTTTATAGTGAAGTTGCGAAGCTGCGTCCCCCGCACGATAGAATCCTCGCACACCACAATGCTGTTGCCCTGGATTATCTCCTTTATGGGTATGAGTTTCATCTTTGCAACCAGGTCACGCGTCTCTTGCGAAGGTGGGGTATAACTTCTGCCGTATCCGGGCGTGTACTTAACAAGCGGCCGCCTGAAGGGCTTACCCGATTCCATTGCATATCCTAATCCGTGGGCGCATCCGGAGTCGGGAACCCCGCAGACAAGATCAACGTCAATATCGTTATCGCGTTTTGCAAGGCACCGGCCGCATCTTTCCCTGACTATTTCTACGTTGATGCCTTCGTAGCTTGAAGCAGGAAAGCCGGCATATATCCAGAGAAATGCGCATATCTGGTTCATATTTGCTGCGCCCGGTGCTCTTGGCGCAATGCCGGTCTCATTTATGAGCACTATCTCTCCCGGAGCAATGTGTTTTGTCACCTCAAATCCGGTATTTGGGAAAGCAGTGGTCTCACTTGTCACCGCCCAGGCGTCTTCTCGCTTGCCGACAATAAGAGGCGTGTATCCGAATCTGTCTCTTGCCGCATATATGCCGTCTCTATTTAGCAGCAGCAGCGAGCAGGATCCCTCTATGGCCTCAAACATCTTCTCTATTCCATCTACAAGGTCGTTTCCCTGGTTGATCAGCTTTGCTATCAGCTCAGTGGCGTTAACCGTTCTTTGGCTGAACTCGCTGAAGGATACTCCCTTTTCTAACATTTCTGCTGTTAATCTCTCGGCGTTTTCAACAAATCCGCTGGTCACGATGCAAAACGGCCCAAATTTTGACTTCAGATAGATAGGTTGCTCATCATAGTCGCTGATAACGCCGATGCCCTTGTTGCCCTTTATAGTTTTATAATCCTCATAAAACTTTGACTTGAACTGGCTCTGGCTCAGATTGTGTATTTGGCGGGTGAAGTCTTCCCCGCCGCCCCGACTCGCGTCGGGAGACGCGGGGGCTGGGCCCAGTACGGCTATGCCCCCATATTCAGTTCCCAGATGTGAATGGTAATCTGTACCGTAGAAAAGCGTCTCTGCGCAGGGTCCTTTCGAGACGACTCCAAAAATACCACTCATTCTCAGTCTCCTTTTTTTGCTGCCAGTGCGCTTTCAGCCACCCCTCGCAGGTACTGCTCGGCTGGGTCCGTTCGCGTATCCCGCAAGTGGGCGTAAATCTTCATCGCATCCTTTTTTTTGCCCGCCGCAACGAGATTCTCTGCCAGCAGCAAACAGGCTTGGGCGCCCTTGATTCTCTCGTATGGATCTTGGACATCCGCTCCCTTAAGGAGCACGGCCACCGAGCCGGGATCGCCGATGTTTGCCAGTCCCCAGGCGGCTGCCAATCGGATGTCCCTATCCTCATCGCCGAGCGCCTGCAAAAGCTGCTCGACCGACTTCTTGTCTCGGACCACACCGAGATTCTGTATCACAGTCAGGCGACATCTGCCCTTGGCCTTGGGCAGCGCATCTCGAAGCTGCTGGCCCGCCCCATCTCCAATAGCTGCCAGTGCCTGGGCAGCATATTCGCATAGTTCTTCATCCAGCAGGAATTTGCCCAGCGCACCGGCGACTTCTTTGCCGCCGGCCACTTGTAACTGCCGGATTAAGTAGCCCTTTATTTGTTTGGGTCGGTCCCGGTCAAGCTGTGACGCTAATATCTCAGCGAAGGCACGCCGATGTTTCTTGTCGTTTAGCTTGCATACGTAAAGTGCCAAACAGTGAAGGGCGTATCGCGGCTTGACGTCATCTGCCTTACCAGGCTCAACAAGCATGTCAATAACACCAACGATGCCGTCGCGGCCTGTTTTGTGTATCTCGGTAATGACATTCTCGACCGATTCTTTGTCAATATTGCTGAGCAAGCCGTTCTCATCTGGGTCAGGCAGCTTGCTTACAAGCTCAGCAACGGATACCGACGATTTTTCCATGGACACAGTCCTTTCTGCAGCAAGCGATTTTTACCGCTGAGTTCGCAGAGAACGCTAAGATTATGAATCTAAACTTTTTCTCGGCGATCTCCGCGTTCTCTGCGGTTAGATCCCTTTCTTTTTTACAGGTGCCAAGGCGCCCGCATCGGCTGGTTGACCAGCCTATTGGCCTCTTCGTCGCCGATGATTTGCTCTTTAACCGGGTCGTACCTGATTTTTCGCCCGGTCCGAATAGCGATATTTGCCAGATGCAGCAGCGTCGCGCAACGGTGAGCTGCCTCAGCGTGACCGCCTGGGCGTTTGCGAGTCTTGACCGCCTCGCCAAAGCCGACCAGCGGCTCCGAATCGGGCATGGAAGCGACCTTTCTGCGGCTTTTTTCGTCAAGGTCGCTCATGCTGACGCCGCGAGGCTCCTGGCGGTTGTACGGCTCTGCCCACTCACCGCTGTCGAGCACCAGAGTAAACCCATCGGCGTATTTCATTTCCACCCAGCCCCACATACCACAGGCTTCCGGATGTGCCGGCGGGGCGTAGGCCTCGATTTCGACCGGGCTGGTGTCGTCCTTGGCATAAATCCACTGGAAGGGGTCAAAAAAGTGCTGGCCCATATCTGCCAGCCCACCACCTTCGTAGTCCCAGTAGCAACGGTGCGTTCCGCCCGTGCGGTGGCGATGATACGGCTTCATCGGGGAAGGTCCCACGTACATATCCCAATCAAGATTACTCGGCACAGACTCAGGCCGTAAATTTACCTTACCGCTCCACTCTTTGACCTTAAATCCGCCCCGATTGATATGCACCGCCTTGCAGGGTTTTAACAGCCCGCTCTCCATAATCTTATGGGTCTCGATGTTCTGCCGGTTCCGGCTGGCGCCGAATCGCCCGTAGGTGCCGATCTGGAATATGCGTTTGTAGCGTCTCTGGGCCTCGACGACCGCCCGGCCTTCCGCAATGAATCTGGTCATCGGCTTTTCACAAAGCACGTCCTTGCCGGCCTCCATAGCCGCAATCGAAATAAGGGCATGCCAGTGCGGCGGCGTGGCGATGGCGACCACCTCGATGTCTTTGCGCTCCAGCACCCGGCGGAAATCTGTGTAGATGGTCTTATTGTCTGCCCGGTCGCGGAACCTCACGTCGCACTGGGCAAGCATCGTGACATTAAGCTTGTGCTCGCGATTCAAGTCGCTAAACGTTCCCGGGCCGCGACCGCCGCAGCCGATCAAGGCAGCGCCAACGGTTTCACTGGGCGGCGTCTGGCCGGCCCCACCTAAAACGTGCCTCGGCACAATGGTCAAAGCCGCAGCCGCTCCCATCGAGCCTTTCAGAAACTGACGCCGCGTCACTCTGTCATTGGCTTCCCGCATAGGGGGGTCTATCTTGCTTTTTCGCATAGTTCCGTTCTCCTTTCCGACTGATAGGGTAGCAAAAAGGCAGGATAGTGCAACAAAATAACAAAAATCTAACCACAGGAAACTCCGCTGGTTGCGCCTTGCGTTTGACGGTTACGCTGCTCGTTACGGTTCCGTTTATCGTCAGACGATAGACGAAACGAGCTGCGCAACCGCAACCTTTCACCGAGAACCGCCCTGAGCCCTTCGGCTGCGCTCAGGGTAAACTCCGTCGAAGGAGCGCCGCACCAAATCGCGGACGTCAGTTAAGCAATAGATAACCATCCCGGCTAAAAGAACGCCCTCCAGCAGACACAGGCTCTTGATCTTTACATTCCAGGCGTATGAGACGGTACTATAGATTAGAAACGCGCACACCGCACAGAAGATAAGCGTGGTGAAGGGGTAGCCTGTAACGCGATAGGGCCGTTCGACCTTTGGCTCTTTGAGTCGCAGGACAATAACCGACAGACTTGTGGCCAGATAAAACGCATAGACCGGGGCAGCAGTATAGAGAATTGTGTCCACGAATGAGCCCAGAGCCGCGATCAGCCCGACTGCGATAGCTGCCTGAACTAAAAGTGCCCAGACGGGCGTTCCCGTTCGGGCGTGCCATTTGCCCAAAAGCCCGAAGACCCGATGCTCGGCGCCCAGAGCATAAGAGATACGTGCGCCGGTGAAAATCAAGCCGCTCACCGCTCCCAGCGCGGAGATGCAGACAAGTGCGCTGATAAGCCTGCCGCCGATATTGGGAAATACGGTCGCGATACTGTCGGCGGCGACCGCCTTGGAAGCAGCCAGGCCGGGGTAGCCTAACGTATAAAGAAACGCTCCGTTGACCAGCAGATACAGCACCGTCACCACCGCTGCGCCGAGCACAAGTGCCCGAACGATATTACGGCGGGAGTCTTTGACCTCGGCGGCCACATAAGCCATCTCGTTCCATCCGCCGTATGTGAATAGCACAAAGACCAGCACCAGGCTCAGAGGCAACGGCTGGACAGATGCCGTGCTTTTTGTACCCTGTGGCGCGGCCACTGCCACGCCGACAATGGCAAGCAATCCCACCGCTTTGACGGTCGTCAGAAGGTTTTGTGTCCATTTGCCCTCTTTGACGCCCAGGATGTTTATCGCTGTCAAAACGACCACGGCAGCGGCGGCGAAGACTCGCTGGCTGTATTCGGGCTGAGCGGCAAGTGGGTCGTAGATTGTTCGGGCGTATGTCGCAAACGCAAATGCCATCACCGCGATGTCGCCGGGCCGAATAATCGCAAGCTGGCCCCAGCCGAACAAAAAGCCCGCCCATGAACCGTACGCGCGACTAAGATAAACATAGTCACCACCTTCCAGAGGATACGCCGTGGCTAGCTCGGCATAACCCAGCGCTCCAAACAAGGAAAGCAGGCCACCGACGGTCCATATTGCCAGGACGCCCCACCAGCAGTAGGAGCCGCTGGCAATTGCGGGCGCCATCTGATAGATGCCGGCGCCGATGATGATGCCTACAATGATGCACGTCGAGTCAAAAAGCGACAGCTCCTTCCTCGGAGCTACAGGCATAAAAATCCCTTCCAATCAAGTGTCTAAAATGAGCAAAAGAGCATCATTCGTTTATCGGTTGCGCTGCTCGTGTCGTCTTTCGTCATACGTTAAACGCAACCGTAACGAGTCGCGCAACCGCAAACGCTTTACGAACTTCAGTCACTTTAGTTCACTTTTCACTTCTGACGTTTCTTGAGTGTCACACTGTGGCCCTGGACCTGAAAAACTGTCTCCAGATTGGGGTCGGTAGTAATGGCCTTAATGAAGTCTGGCCCTGTAGAGTCGGTATTGTGGGCAAGGACAAGTCCGCCCGGACGGACTAACGGCAGCAGCTTGTTGAAGTAGTCGATGTAACCTTCCTTATCCGCATCGAGGAACAAAATGTCGATCGGCTCTTTCAGATTGTTGACCGTCTCATGGGCGTTGCCCTCAATAAGTGTAACAAGCTTATCGACGCCGGCTCGTTTGAAGTTTTCCCGGGCCAGCGAGGCTCGGCGGGCGTCAATCTCGTGAGTGGTTAGCTTGCCGCCGGTGGTCCGCAGGGCAAGACAGAACCAGATGCCCGAATACCCATTAGAGGTGCCGATTTCGACAACGTGCTTGGCGCCGGTCGCTTCCGTGAATAGTCGCAATAGCCTGCCGTCTACCGGTGGCACGTTCATCATCCCTCCGCTCTGGTTGGCGTTCATATCGTCAAGCACACTCAGAATCTTCTTCTCTTCCTCGTTAGCTGGTACAGGCGGCTGCTGCAGAGCAGACGAAAAACCTCTGCCCGGCCTTCCGCCGGGACCTCTGCCCTCCGGTGGCTGGGCTGTTAGATTCTGGACTATTGCCAGCACGAGAATAGTCGCCAGCGTGACGAACATAATCTTCTTTAACATTTGACGCCCCTTTCCAAATTCAGACACGGATTTATCCGCCACACGGACGGCGGATTTACACGGATTCACACTGTCATCTGTGAAATCTGCGGTTTTTCCCTATATAGACGAGTCAAAGCACTGATGTATTGCGGGTTTTATGGTAAATTAGGGATTAATCCGCCGTACGTCTGGCGGATGAATCTCTATCAATGACTCACACCAATCACGCAGATGCCATTTGTCAAATCCCACATCACTGGTGATTACGTACAGCTTCTTCGACACCGTTTCCGGTACGGTAATTTTGAATTGGAGCTGGGCCTCTTCGCTCCGTCGCCATAGCTTTGGAGCGTCGGCGACTCGCGGCTCTATGCGAACACTTGCAGTTTTGGGTTCTGATTGAAGGCCCTCAGGGACGTTCAACCTAACTGCATAGGTATGGGCCGAGCTTGAGTGATTGAGAATCTTCACAGTGACGCCAACGCATTGTCCGGCTTTTGCTTGCTGGCCATACGGATAAATCCTCGCCCACTGTTCATCGATGCCATAGTTTGGCTCATCCCAGGGAAATAAGTCAGCCAATATTTGCCTACGTTTTTCTAATACTTTTGCCATGTGCTCAAGCTGATTTTTGCTGAAGCGAAATGGCTCCAGAACGTGCTGGTTGATAAGCAGACAGTTGGCTGGCATCTTCCGCAGAATATCCAGGCAGTAAAAGTAGCCCATCCCGCGATGCAGGAAGTTGCGGTTCTGCAGGCAGTAATCATCTATGCCGGAGGGCGTGAAAGAGTCGCCTATGAAAAATATCTTCTCTCCGCCGTCTTTTTCCACCAGCAGCGCATCGTGGTACAAGGTTTGTCCGGGGAAATAGTAGAAGGTTAGGTCGAATTCCTTCCATCGCATTTTATGGCCGTCCGGGACAGCAGTGAGATTGGAAATTGCGTTTGACGTCAGGCAGGGCAAACGATAGGCCGCAGGATGCATAAGGACATCCGCTGATTGTTGTGAGGCGTACACAGGGCAGCCAAACTTCTTGACCACCTCGGAGACTTTGTCCGTATGATCATCGTGATAATGGGTGATGAACACACCGTCGAGCCGCGACAGGCGTCCTTCAAGATTAGCCCTGCCACCTGTGGGCAGGGCTTCGCCCCCGGCACAGGTCCGGGGGTTAAACGTGGATGCCACCTCGCGGATGATGGCATCGGAGCCGCAGTCAATCAGAAAACCGGATTTATCCTGCGAAAGCAGAAGCCGCGAATTATGGATGGGAATAATCCAGCCGGGCGGGGCCTTTTCTATGACTTGGGCGTAGGGCATCCAGTCAACGCGGAAGGCCGTGCCCAAGACTCTTTTGGCAAGGACTTCGTAGCGCTCTTTGAAGTACCAATGCCCGGCGTTAATTGACAAATAGTTTGCATAAGCTGCCTGCAATCTTTGAATCAAACGTTCGATGGCCTGCTTTGGATTACGGATAACCGGACCATGCGCTGGCACGAGAATACCCGGATTTTGGTCGATGACTTTGCGCAGGCTTTTTATTAAGTCGCCGAGTCTGCCGGCGTATCCGTGGTAGCCGCCAATTCCTGCTTCGGCGACGCCATCTTGCAGGCTATACAAATCCATTAGATGCCCGTCGCCGTAGATCAGGTCTCCGACAAAGCCGTAAGTCAGCCCGTCAACGTTAATAAAATATGAGACGGCGCCTCTTGTATATCCAGGCGTGTCCAGTACCCGTATAGAAGTATCCTGCCAGCTAATTTGATCCCCGCCGGCGACTTCCCGAGTGGTGGGCAAAGGCTCGGTTAGTATTTTAGTGGTCTGCTGCTCGGAGTCGTGGAACCGGCGATTAACGAATGACAACCAGAAGTCATTGACCCCTGCTTCCGCAGGGGCAAGCTTGTCCCCGCGAAAGCGGGGATTGTCTGCTTCAGCCCGCGGTGCGATTGACTCAGCCCCCCCTTCTATAAGTTTACGCCCGGCCCAGACAACGTCGCGTCTGCTGTGCGTAAAAAGCACCTTATCTGCTTTTCCAAGACAGCCGGCAGGATCGCCATAAATCACAAGCGTCCTGCCACTGCTTTCAATAAAGACACCGTTGACCGTGTTTCGGCAGACCGAGACGTGCGGACTTAATCTTACAAGGGCGTATCCATTGCAAACGCCGGGCAACGTTAACCACAGGATACTGGCGATCAGTCTTTTCACAGCACAAATCCGCCTTACAACGACCAGGGGCTACGGTACTGAAAGTGAAGGTACTGGTTGGCTTCGGGTACGTTGACGACCTTCATATTCGGCGCATCCCAGAACAGCTTCTTGCGGATGCGAAGAGCGACATTGCCCAATAGGAGTGATTCAGTCACCGGGCCGGAGAACTCGAAGTTAGCACCGGCAGGCTCACCGCCCTTACAGGCCGCAAGCCATTCTTCATGATGCCCGATTGAGCGGGCGATAGTTTTGGGCGGACGTTTATACGCCCTCATTTTTGGCTCCGGTATCAGCCTCGGCTGGCCCCCTGAAAAATCGCATAGGATTTTCCCTTTGTCACCTATAAAAAGCAGGCCTTCGATGCCCAGATCCTGCTGACCAAGCTCCTCCGGCTTTGGAGGTAGCAGGCCTCCGTCGTACCAGGTAATGCTGACCGCAGGCATATTTTCACGGGCATCAAATTCCCAACGAATAAGCGAAGCCCTCGGATAAGTCTCTTTGTTCAGCTCTAACGGCGACCACATTTTGGGGGCGTATGCCGAACAACTGGCTTCCACACTCTTGGGATGCCTGAGCTTCAAAACGCGGAAGATTGTATCGAAACTGTAGCAGCCCATATCACCGAGAGCACCGGTGCCAAAGTCCCACCAGCCGCGCCAAACCAACGGCAGATAGGCCGGATGATAAGGGCGGTAAGGCGCAGGGCCAAGCCATAAATCCCAGTCCAGCGTAGGCGGCAGCGGCGGCTTTTCTTTGGGCCGGTCAATATCTTGCGGCCAGATTGGCCTATTGGACCAGTTATGAACCTCTCGCACCGGCCCGATCGCCCCATCCCATATCCATTCGCGCAGCACGCGTGAATCCTCCGATGCCTGATTAACCGTTCCAAGCTGCGTGGCGACCTTGCATTTTCGCGCGGTCTCAGCGAGTTTTCGGGCCTCGAATACGGTGTGCGTCAGAGGCTTCTGGCAGTAGACGTGCTTACCCATATTCATCGCTGTCACGGAGACCAGCGCGTGTGAGTGGTCGGGCGTAACCACCAGCACCCCATCGATGTTTTTCTGCCGCTCCAGCATCTCGTGGAAATCGTTGTAGACGGCACAATCCTGATTGCCGTATTTGTTGTTGACGATGTGTTTAGCTCTTTCGCGATTGTCGCTGTCCACATCGCAGACTGCAACTATCTGCACGTCGGGCTTGCCCAGAAAGCTTTGCATATCGCGCGTGCCCTGGTCGCCGACGCCGATGCAGGCTATGTTGAGTTTTTCGCTGGACGGGCGTTTTGCTTGACCTGCCCCGGCGCGTCGGGGCCGAGGAACAATGGCCAGCGCTGCCGCTGTAGCTGCGCCGCGCATAAAATTACGCCGGGACAACTCCAGCGTCTTTCCGGAGAAGTTTGCGTTTTGATCTTTAGCACTTTTGTCTTGGTCTTTCATGATTACTCTCCGATAGATAAGGTCAATTTTATTTCTTCTTTTCATTACGGGTCGGCAGGTTATTGAAAAATTCCAAGTTGATGTTGCCAGGTTTTGGATTCTGGGAGGTCAACGGCTGTGTGTCACCGAACAGTTTTTGTTGTTCGCGCATAACCGCCAGCAGCTCTTCGATCCTCGCAGCCTGCGATGGGTCGTCCGCCAGATTTTTTGTCTCGTACTGGTCCTGCTGCAGATCGAACAACTGTATTTTGTTGATCTGGGGATAAACCAGCAGCTTCCAGCGACCGCGACGCACCGCTCGCTGCAGGTCTCTATAGGCAAGAAAGATCGTGTTGCGGACATTCTCGGTCTTGCCCTGAATGATAGGTGCAAGGCTTTTGCCGTCCAGTCCTTCGGGGGCCTTCGCACCAATTAGTTCGCACACGGTCGGATAAACATCGAACAGATACACAAACGCCTCTGACGACTGACCTTTTGGGATGCCTGGGCTGCTAAAGATCAACGGTACGCCCATGCTGTGCTCGTAGAGATTTTGCTTGCCCATCAGCCCGTGGCTGCCGATGGCAATACCCTGGTCCGATGAAAATATAATAATAGTATTGTCGTACTGGCCGATCTCCTTGAGAGCCTTGATTATCCTGCCTATCTGCTCATCCATATAGGTAATTACGGCATAATAATCCCGTAGATGTCTCCTGATGGTTGCCTCCGTTCTCGGCCACGGGGCCAGCCGTTCATCTCGAACAACAAGCTCGCCGTTATCAAAGGGATGAAACGGTTTGAAGTTGGATGGTTCTGGAACAGCATCCAGCAGGTATTTATCCAGATACTCTTTGGGTGCGACTCGCGGGTCATGCGGGCACTCAAATGCCAGGTACATAAAGAAAGGTCTATCCTTTTTATGCCGGCGGAGAAAATCAATGGCGCCATCGGCCAGCACCTTGCCGGGTCGGCCTGATGCGCGAACAGCCTGGTCGTCCAAATAATTGCTGTAAGTGAAGCATTTCTGGACTTCTTTATCGGTATTACCTGTTTTGCCGTAATGGAAAGAAATATAGCCGGCCTCATTCATTGACTTGGGAAAGTTCGGCGCATCGCTTGGAAGCTCCCTTACGGCAAACCAGCATCGCCCCCGAAGCATCATCATCCGGCTCGGCAGACAAACCGCGGCGCTGAAGCCGCCCATGCAGTAGGCGTTTTTGAACACAAAGCCCGACTCGACGAGCTTATCAAGGTTCGGTGTCTTTATATATGGATTGCCCAACGCGCCTACGGTATCTTCCCGCTGGTCGTCGGTGAATAGGAACAGAACATTGGGTTTCTCAGATTTGGGCGATGCCGCTTTTACGCTTGGCCATCTGCGCGGCAGCGCCGACAACGCGGCCGCGGCGCTTATTGTCTTGAGCAGCGCACGACGTGTGTAGCAAAGTGTGCTCAAATCGACCGAACCTCCTGCCGCATAAAGACCAGGTACGAGACGGCAAAACACACCGCTGTAAGAGCCACCAAAGTCGTCAGATAAGGTGCTACGACAAGTATCGATTGCCAGAGCGAAAGGGCGCTATTAAAGCGACTCATCGAAATCTTTTCCATCGGCCCGACCAGCACAAAACTTTTCGTTGTTTTGCGGTATGGATCCATTATGGTAGAAGTGGCATCGGAGTATAGATTTACCGGCGAGACGCGGCCAATAGCCGTCGCTATACGGGCGTTTTTGAGCAGTAGCTCCGGATTATTCTGGTCAGCCGGAGCAATCACATCGGCGATAAGGCCGGAACCAAAACCAACAAAAAAGGACACAAATATCCACAACGCCACGGATGCCAAAGCCGCTGTGCCTATGGACCGCAGTATTATCGAGAACAAAATTGCCATGCCCAGCCAGAACCCGACGTATGCGATGCTAATCAACATATACACTGCGAGCCTGGCTGCCTCTTGGCCGCTGGGCACTACTCCAATTGCCACCATTCCCAGGCCTGACAGGAGCAAAACCAAGCTGACAAACATAATCGCGATGGTGACGATCCCCGCCAAAAACTTTGCATTGATGATTGCATCGCGGTACACAGGCTGAGAAAGCAGCTTCGAGAGTGTGCCGGCGGAGCGTTCCCTGTTAATGGCGTCGAATCCCATGATAATGCCGATTAGCGGCCCGAAGAAAGCTATAAACTGAGTCAGCGAGAAAAACTGTCCGCTGGTAGTGAACAGCATCAGGAACAGGTATTCGATCTTGGCTCCGCCGCTTATCTCCGACCTCAGATTCATACTGACCGTATAAGTCGTCAGTAACGCCACGCATACGACCAGGCAGAAAAGTATCAGAAAGCGCGTGGAATTAAAGTGGTCGGCTATCTCTTTACGGAAGATGGTGAACATCTTATTCCTCCTTGAAATAGCGCATATAGATATCCTCCAGGGATATTAGCCCCCGCCTGTCGGCGGGGGTACCTCGGCCAGTGGCCGAGGCTAATAAAGCCTGGATTCCCTCGCGTGAAAGCTCTTCAATAGTGCCTTTGGCTACGAGGCTGCCCCGGTTGAGAATTCCCACGCGGTCGCAGACTTTTTGTGTCTGGTGCAGAAGATGCGAACATAATAGAACCGATATTCCTTCTTCAACACTCAGCAATTTGATCAAGTCCAGCGTCGAGTTGATGCCCTCGGGGTCGAGACCCATAGTGGGCTCATCCAGGATTATAAGTTTGGGGTTTTTGATCAGCACTTCGGCTATACCCAAGCGCTGCCGCATTCCCCGCGAGTAAGCTCCAACAGGTTTATTCGCCTCGTTAGCCAATTTGACTTTTTCGAGTGCATCATCAATCCGCTTTTTTGATACTGAGTCCGGCAATGAATTCAGACGGGCAACGTATTGCAGATTCTGCCGTGCGGTCATATCATCGTAAAACCCAATGCTTTCAGGCATGAATCCTACGCGTTCTTTAACTTTCAAAGGCTCACGCACAGGATCAAATCCCAGTACATGCGAGCTGCCGCTGGTAGGCTCACTCAAGCCCAAGAGCATCAGAATGGTTGTGGTCTTGCCGGCGCCATTAGGCCCGAGAAAGCCGAAAATCTCTCCTTGTCTGACCTCAAAGGTGAGGCGATCGACCGCTTTTTGCCTGCCGTAGATCTTGGTCAATTCGTGAGTTTCAATGACCGCAGCCATCTCATCGCCTTCCCAGACGCCTAAACGTAATCGACAGTCCGACGATAACAACAATAATTATCCCTACGCCGATCCAGCCCCAGGTGGAAGCGGCTCTGACCGTGACCCGAAATTCTATATCGTCACTGGCATCCTCGCCTCGAGCACTGGCGGCAATGGAGTAATCGCCCACCAATGCTTCATTGGCAGGAGTAATTGTCACTTCCACCTGTTTCATGTCGCCGGGCTCAAGCATCTCCATCTTCTCAGGCTCAAACTTCACTTCCCAGTTTTCAGGCTTAAATGACGTAAACGAAATCTGTTTTTGTGGAGCAGAACCCTCATTGATTACATACATTGATATGTTGGCACTCTTACCCTTTTGCGCGGTAAGAGACAGAATTCCCTTAAGAGTTCTACAGGTGATCTTGTGAGTTCCGGTCAGGATTACCTTCAGCTCTATTTCCGCATCGCCTTGCGGCGATTCGGCAAAGACCTGTATTTTGTGCTCTCCGACCTCAGCTCGGGGCACAGGCGTCACCTTCACGTCTACCGACTGGCTTAGGTTACTCTTTATCTGCAGCGAGCCGATGTACTTATTCTCGTAAGCCGGCTTAAAAGAAACCTCCCAGCCTTTGGGCTTTTCTGCCCGAAGACTGAACATTCCGTCCTTTTCGGTATCGTTATGTATATCGACCGAGAATTCGAACTCGCTGTCGGAAGAACCCCGAAGAACCGGATACGAAGTGGTTATTCTTACGGGTTTTTTCTTTTGTTCGTCCCCAGCACCTTTCTTCTTTTTTTCCGCCACGGTGATTTTCGCGGCTGCCGTTGTTGTTAGTTTTCCATCTGCGGTTGAGGCCTTGACTTCAAAAGAGTACTCGCCTTGCGTTAGTTTATCATCTTTCTTATCCTGCTCGTCTGCCGAAAAGGTCAGCGATGTCTTTTCGCCGGAGGGTACAAACACGCCGGTGATGACATTCCCATACTTCTCTATTTTGGCATCCCAATTGGCAGGCTTGCTTTCGACCGTCAGGAAGACTGTTTCGTCCTTTCGGCCATTATTTTTGATAATCAGCTCAAGGCTTACCCTGTCAGTTTCTTCAATGACCTTGCCCGGATACTCAAACGCTGCGACAATTTCACGGTCTGGCTTACCTCCGGGTTCCTCTGCCGCAGCTATCACTGCCCCCAAGCCTACAAATAGCAGGCTCACGAGACTTGCTGCCAAGAAACGCATCTTCATAATTTTGCCTCCCTTTGCAATTGTCAATTGTCGATTGCTGAGGGCAATTATTTTAGTGATCGGACGGCGGACGTTCAAGCAAAATTATTGCCAGCGTCAACTGTATGCGGTATCATACACAATTGTCAATTTTCAATTGTCAATTGCCGAATGTCCACTGGCGCATGGAAAGGCAGGGGAACACAATGACAAGCGTAAGACCTCGAAAAGCCAGGAGCATAAGCCGGCGGGAATTTTTGAAGGGTTCTTCAGTTGCTGCGACAGCGGTGGCTTTTGCTCCGATAATTGTTCCCTCTTCGGTTTTTGGCGCCAATGCACCAAGCAATCGGATCACCATCGGCAGCATCGGCG
>Ga0299915_10001256_pt1 | contig 18807 bp, 10 predicted proteins | sample RVTome_13_FD_200263 | JGI IMG/M metagenome (GOLD analysis project Ga0299915, IMG submission 200263) | Soil microbial communities from uranium-contaminated site in the Upper Colorado River Basin, Wyoming, United States - RVT92D227 (version 2) ... | reverse complement strand
CCAGAATCAAGCTCTCGACAGGAATACCGTCCTTCAAACAGTAAGCGCGAGCAATCTCCACGGGCGATGGCTGTAGGAAATGATCGACGACACGTCCCGCTAAGGTTAGCAAGATGAACGTAATGCAGACGATGGTAATAACGGTCCGGCCACGTTCCATGATTCACCTCCACAAAAATGTACCGGTTCAGCGTGAATTGGACAATTTCCACTTACGGTTAAGAGAATGCCTTGCCTTAGGCAAGGAGGTTTTCTTAGGCATAAGGGAGTTCTGGATTACCATTTTGAGGAAGTGTGCTGGGCGGCCGATTTGAGAACGGCCATCCATAGGGTAATCCGTCACACCCAGCCGGCTGTCCCTGGTCCGCTTTTGGCGGACTTCCGTTTCACCGGCCAATTGCATTGTTATGATCTTTTCAATTATCGTCAAGTCATTTTTGCTCATGATGCTTTTCGCTTCGCTTTGCGTGTTTCTCTGGCTCGCTGTAAGATAATTTCAACGTCTGCCTCAGTCATTGATTCGCGAATCTCCCAGTGGACAATATAACGTCTGAAACCGGCTGCTTCTCGAGCAGGTGCAGCCGCAATATCTGCACTTTTTCTTCTGCGGAGAACTTTCTGCGTGGGTCTGTCATGGCCATTTCCTTTCTTTGATTCACGTACTAATTCAAATTCAGGAAATGTCCAATTCCGTCTGAATCACTACAGGCGGCGATAGTGATTCCTCAGTTCAAGCCCGCCGACACGGATGCCCAGACGGGCCTTTAGGTCTTGAAAGACGCCGGGGCCGAGTGCACGCCAAAGGCGTTCTGACGGCAATACTCTATCGGGCATCGCAGCATTGCCCACGCACGTGGGCCAAACCGGGTAAGAAAAACAGGGCTGAGGCCGCAGAGGAGTGAGAGGAGGGAGGAAAAGGCCCCAGCCCCATATCGTTTCTACACTGAACTACGATTGCTGCAAGATGCTGGTTCAGCGAAAAAAGGATTAAGTGGGCCGGGGCCTGTTCAATACGCCGCAAGTGTTCAAGTATGCAAGCCTGATTGTCTATCTGCTGCGCGCCTGTGATTTTCTTCGCGGCCTGAGCAGCGTGGTTGCTCCGAGGCCGAGAAGCAGGATGCTGGCCGGCTCGGGCACCGTATATGTGGCGTCGTGTGAGGCCGGATTAATGGCCCATGCACCGCCGATACCCGTGTCGTTGTAGCTCCGCTCGTAGCCATAGACGTCGAAATGTACCGTTGTGAAACCGGTGATGAGGACCGAATAAGCCTTCTCTTGGCCGTCAGCGACGTTGCAGGCTATCGGCTGCTCGGTTGAGTAGTTGGAAACAGCATTCGGTATCTTGTCGAAAGCACCTATCGTATAGAGCAAAAAATCGGATACTTCTTCCTTGAAAGGATAGTGGTTGTTGAACACTACGCCTTCGGGCAGGAAGCTCTTGTCCGAATAGCCGTCGTAGCCGTGTGAGTTGCCAGCTTCATTTTGGAGCAGGTCGAGGACCGCGTCGCTGTCGGGATTGAAGAAGCCGTCGGCAGCGGCGGTCTTTTCGGCGAGTAACGCAGCGCCGTCGCCGCCGATGATGGAAATAGCCCCCGTTTCCCCATCAGGCACGGAGATGAGCAGCGCAACTTCGGTCAGACTTGCCGTGTAAGGACCGTAGGCGCCGGAGACGATCAAATCGAAGGAGTTGTTCGTGGTGAACCAGGTGTTCTCATCGAAGCCAACGGTTTCGGCTGTGGCGCCGCTGATATAGACCTGAAAAACGGGCACAGCCATCGCGCTTTGAGCAGAGACAAACAGAATCGCCAAAAGCAACCAACTGAGTGACTTTCTTGTTGTTTTCATGGTACCCTTCCCCCAAAAGATTCGGGCCGGCACGCGAGTGACGCCAGACGGCAGGTATCTGTGTCGCGCCCGCCCTATAGAGTTACGTTCTCGACTTACCCTGCCAGTTAACCATAGCCGGCTACGCCGCCGGACATGTTTCTTCGTTAGGGACGTATTCATTCGACGGGAGCAGTGCTTCAAACGATGCACTTTTAGACTGTATTGCTTTGGTGATTAGAATGCCCAATTGCCCTTGCCCCCATTTGCCGGATAGCGATACTCAGCCGATGACATCCTGCCGTGTAAGTTACAGAATCATCCGTGTCTGAGGAAAACGAAAAACCGCGCAAGTATCACTAAACCCCCATTTAGTTTCTGTATTATATCCGGTATCGTTCCGCAAGTCAAGCAAAATCTTCGCTTGAATCATAGATTCTATAGAAGAGAGCACTGAAAATAAAAAGGGACCTACTCGACAAAGGCAATGCGCTGAATCCACCATTTCTATCGCGGCGTTTACCGGACGCAGGGCGGGCCGCGCAAAAAGCCGGCTTATGACAAATGTGATGCCGCCGGGATAAAATTGTGCGCATCAGCGGAGTCTTTTTGCAGAACCGACTTGTGTTCGTTCATTGTTGAGGTTCGCCCACACCTGTTTTGCCGGCATCTATCAATTTACCCAGGGCGTTCGCGGGCTGTTCGATAGTCAGCTTGTCTCCAAGTGTCGCGGCCAGATCAGGAAGGTCGTATGTAGTCAATGCCCCGTGCACTGTGTTGACCAATTGGTTGGACGACAGGCCCAACTCGATTATGTTTGACCAGGAAATCAGCGAACGTATCAGCTTCACGGAGCCGAACATATCGAGTTCGAGCGCCGCGGCGTGCAGGGCGGGGACGCCAACGTGGCCGACCGCGACCAAATCCACCGGGGCGGCCTGCTGCCGGCTGGAATCGCGTAGAAAGCGCGCACATAGCAGCACGTCCTCGGCGCGCATCCCGACGTACGAGCGGCCGAGCAAATAAGCGGTATAGACGTCCTGGCCGTCGGAGCCAAAATGGTCCTCGAAATACTCTTGACCGGTTTGCTGCGTCTCGCCCGTTCCTCGCAAGTCAACCGCCAAGACAAGCCGGCCGGCCTGGACGAGCCTCTCAATCGGCCCATCCGGTGCAGCGTCTGTCTGCTTGCCTGCTTCGTGCACATATAGAACCGCACCCTGCGAGGGCGCCTGCTCGGGGACAAACATCAACGCCGGCAGACAGACACCATCTTCGGACTTGAGAACGAGTTTGTCGATGCTGTAGCCGGTCCGCTTGACGACGCCGACCTTCTCAACCTGCAGGCTCGGAAGGTCTGCGAGCCTGCGAATGCCGGCGAGCTTGCGCACTTGATTCAATGCCTCGGCGTGATCCGGCGTGGACCATAACTCTCGCCGGCGCTCAGTTAGACACTTCTCAAAATCACGGTTCAAGTCATACGTTGACCTGGTGCCATCGAGGGACATCACCAGGCCGTTCGGCGCACATGTTGTCTCCTCCTTGCTGAGCAATTCGATGGTCGGCTCGGTGATGGGTTCATCTTTGCCTTGCAGCCATCGCGCCATCCACCGGACCACGCTCTGGCGCTGCAGTTGGTTGTAGTTATGGGGCGCATCGTTTTCGAGCAGGTCGATGCGTTCGGCGAAGCCCAACCGCGAATAGAGGCGCTTGGCGTAGCGGAACGACTGCCAGGTCCCTCGAATGTCAAAGAAGTCGTTTGTGGCTGCGCAGATCAAAATCGGCGTGGGCGCCCTGAGCATCAGGTAGTCTGCGTGGTCCATCCCGAAGGCGAGTTGTCCGTGGATATTCTGCTCGGCGTCCTGTGCGCCGAGCTCCAGTATTCGCTCGTAGAAGTTGGTGATGTAGCAGCTCGGCGCCGCGGCTATTATCCGGTCGTCCAGTGACATCAGGTACGAGGTCTGCGTGCCGCCGCCGCTGTTGCCAGTGCAGCCGATGCGGTTTGGGTCAACTTCCGGCCGCGACTGGAGATAGTCGATGCCCCGCATGCCGTCCCATATCTCGAACCATGCGGTATTGCGCCCGAGCAGAATGCTGCCGACGCCGATCATGGTGTGCGCCCGCGTGCCCCAGAGCTCGGGCAGCTCCGAGGGCATCTGGCTGCGTTCGCCCTGGTCGATTGGGTCGAAGACCAGCGCGGCCATTCCGTTGAGCGCCAGCAGCGCCCCCATAGTCTGGTAAGATTCGTATGCCTTGCCGTTTTGGCTGTGCCCGCAGGGAACCAGAACGCCCGGATAAGGCGGTTTGTGCTTGTTCTGGCCGGGCAGGAACAGCAATGCAGAGATATAGTGCTTTGGCTGGCTCTGAAAAATGACCTTTTCCACACTGTAACCGTCGCGACGGACAAGGCCCGTGGTCTGCGGGTTCAGGGGCGAACGCTGCGGCAGCTCGCCAATCGCATCGAGGAATTTCTGCCGCAGACCTTTTTGATATTCGGCTATCTGCTCCGGCGTTTTGCGCTGTTCGTATTGAGCTTTCCACTTTTCGAAGTGCTGCTGCGCCTGGCCCCGCAAATAATGATTCATCATGTCGCGCGGGCTGACGTCGCCGATTTTCTCAGGCAGGACCTGCAGGTTCTCATCGGCCCGGGCAGCCGAGCCAAGCGCTGTGCAGATGATTACGATCGTCGCAAGTGTTATTGGTCTATTCATACTGGCCTCCTGTCACTTAAGATTATAAGGCTTCTGCAAAATTGCAGGTTAGGCCTACTTAGAAAAGAAAAAATCGTTTGTTGATTTTTTCTTTTCACTGGCAACGTATTGTCTCGTAATCGCTTAGGTAATTATTGAAGAAAATCATATAAGAGATTTTCTTCAACAATATAGGTCTAACCTGCAATTTTCCAGAAATCACTTAAGATTATCCGGATATACCGTGTCGCCGGTCGTCAATTCGATTGATACTCAAAGGCGCCGATGTCTATCTGTCCATTCGACAGCCGATTCCGGCGGCCGGCGGGATGTACGTACTGGAACAACGGCTTTAGATTGAACGTATCGGCTGAGCCGGGTTCGGAGCCGCCGTCGATGGCCGGAGACTTTGAGGTCAGCCGGTAATCGAATTTGGCTCTATCGACAAGCCCCGGCGTATCGGTCGCAAGGTTAGTTATCTGCTCTGCCTGACCTTTGACGGGCGCGCCCTTGCCCACAAACAGATTGTTGATAAGTTTTGCAGTCGCGCCCTCGCGGATATAGACGAAGATGCCGGTATCCCGGTCGTTCACAATCGTGTTGTTGACCATATACAATTGGGGGGTCGGGTTGCTCAAGCCCTCGGCGCCGTACGAGACAATGGTGGCGTTGTCGGTCTTAGGTCCCTGCTGGATGACGTTTCCGATGATGAATGACCGCCCGCCGTTCGGCAGGTCAATGGCGTAGCTGCCTGTCCCGTCGGCCTCGTCCATTATTCTGTTGTAGAGGATGTGATTCTCGTGGGCGCGGCTCTTGAGGTTGTGGCCCGTGCGGGCGTGGTGCGAATAGCAGTGGCGCACGGTCAGGCTGCGGGCGTGGCCGATGTACATATTGTGGGAATAACCGTCGCTGTAGCCGTTGCGTGCGAACTCAGTGAATTCGATGAGGATGTCGCTTTCTCCGCTGCCGCCGAGGATGCCGTCTTCGTTATCGTGGAAGTAGCAGTATCGGATGGTCAGGCCGGCCCCTTCGATGCGGATGCCGGCGCCGTTCCTGTCCGGGACGCGGGCGCCGGAGAACTCGATGTGCTCGATTGTGGCGTTGCGGCCCTTGACGACCCAGATGGCCTTGTTCTGCGCCGAAGCGCCGTTGGCCTTGAGGTGGGCGTAGCCGCCGACGCCGCGAATTGTCAGGTCGTTCTGGCCCCAGACGCATACGTCGCCCTCATACACGCCTGCGTCGATCTCGACTGTTGCGCCGTCGCCGGCCGCCCTCGCCGCCTCGCTCGGCTTTTTGTACTCGCGGTCGGGGCCGACGCGTATTACCTGCGGACTGTCCGGCGCGGCGAAGATATCCTGGCCCGGCTGGGGGACAAGCTCCTGGAATTGTTGTTCCGGCCAGCCCAATTTCTTGGCGACGGCTTCTGGAAACGCCCAGTCGAAGCCGTCTTCCCGATATACCCGCACATCGGTTCGCTCGGCGGCCACAGCTACTGCTTCCGGAATATCCAGGTATCTTAGCACGTTAAGAAATATGGGGCCTTCACTGTGAGAGTGCATCGGATGCCAGAGATTCAGCGTTTGAACGCCGGGTTCAAACAGCGAGGCATATAGCGCGATTCCCGCCATCGTGTTTTGTCCCTGGAGAGTCAACGGGGTCTCGGCCTGCGAGTCGATTGAGCGCACGGCCTGAATCGCCCGGCGGACGTCCCACACCCTCATACCATCTGCCGTCTGCCCCAAGAGCATAAAGCGTCGGCGGATCTGCGTCTGCTTGCCTTCGTCCGGGTTCCAGACCCCGTGCCCGATTCCGCGCGGACAGAAGAATGCGACCGCCCGACGGTCACTGCTAATCGTTTTGAGAATCCGCCCAAACGTGTTGGGATCAGGCTCGCCGGTCGTCTGGTCGGCCAGCTCTTTCCCGAAGGCCATACTCATCGCGGCCAGGAATCTGGGCCACAGGTTTTTATCGAGGACGTTAAGGCTGACGAATTGAACCTTGTCACTGCCTTGCGGGCGGACTATGTACAGGCGCAGGCGGACATGCAGTTGGGAATCGAAGTCATACGCGCTGAAGCGGATGCCGTCCCGTTCGACGGAGAAAACGGCTTTGACGTCGAGAGGGCCGGCCTGCGATGCGCTCGGCCAGCCGCGGAAGGCCTTCTCTCGCAGGGTCTGTGTCCAAAGGGTGCGCTGCTTGTTCCAGTCGTCGGGGGATTGCGGGACGGCGGGTGGCGAGGCTTTTGGAACGAATGAATCATGGATTTTTGTGTTTATTTCGTCTGCGGGCAGCTTGTCGAAGACTTTGAGTTGCTCCGGCTCGAAGAACGGAACGGCGGGCTTCTCAATCAGCGAGTCGTCATTTTTGAGGAAGCGATTGAACCAGACGAAGGCGTTTATACGGAGCTCCTGCGTGTCATTGTGGGGACCTTCGGTTATGTTCAGGCCGAGGTTCTTCTCGGCATCATACAGTCTGTAGATTTTTCTGACTTTTTCGTGTGTGCGGCTGACGCCGTCGAGCGGAAAAATACTATCTTTATCGGTATTGGAGATAAGAAGCGGGCGCGGCGCAACCAGCGCCGCCACCAGCGGGTAGTCCCAGCGGTAGGTGTTCACGATGTACATACAGTCGCAGTGGCCTTCGACGCACCCATCGACAACGTGATTTTGAAGGTCGGTGATGCCGGCGACGGGCACAGCGGCTTTAATACGCTCGTCGATAGCCGAAATCCACCAGCTATAGGCGCCGCCGCCGGATCGGCCGGTCACGCCGAAACGCTCCTTATCGACTTCCTTTCGCGTCTCGAGGTAATCGAGCGCCCGGATGCAGTTCCAGGCCTCGACGCCCGCGGGCGAATAGCCGCGACTGTTCCACCACCACATCTTGTATCGATACGTCCCGTGGTGGATTGCTTCGATTTCGCCTAATTGCAGCGAGTCGATTACGAGGCAGACGTAGCCGTGCCGCGCAAACCAGGCCGCGTGGTGCTGGTAGCCGACTTTGTTGCCGTAGCTGATGCCGTCCTTTTTGACGGGGCCGTGGCCACAGACATAGAGAATGGCCGGCGCGGGTTTTTCGAGGTTTTGGGGGATGTAGAGGTTGCCCGTGACGTAAAGCCCGGGGCGGGATTGGAAGTGAACGTTTTCGACGGTGAATTCATTGTGGTCAACCGTGCCGGTGACTACGGGCTTAAGGTCCGTCTTCTGCGGGAAGGGGTCAAGTCCGAGCATCTCCAATAGTTGCCTTCGATAAACCGGGCGCTTGGCCTTCCAGTCGTCGAGGTCTTTTACATCGGCCAGGCACTTATCACGAAGTTCGGCGGTTTCGGCGCGGAAGTAGTCGGCAAGCTCCCGGTCTGCAGCGGACGGGCCGATTGTGATCCAGTCGGCGGCAAAACACTGGAAGCAAACATATATCGACATGAGCATGAAGCAAGCGAATAAGCGAACAGACTTGTGGTAATGCTTTTTGCCATTGCGGATTATTGTTGAATTGCTCATTTTCTTGAACCCTGCAAAGAGTCTGGAAGGAATCATGCGTTTTCTCCAAGAACAAGACTATTGTACTCAAACTGACCGATTCGATTGTATTCGTAATCGTACCTTTTTCATTCATAAGAAAATATGACAAATTGTCATTCTGAGCGAAACGAAGTGAAGCGAAGAATCTGGCTATCGAATCAATTGGTTTCTCTTCTGCGAGGGCCAGATGCTTCGCCTGGCGGCTCAGCATGACAAAAACATCGGTCAGTTTGAGATTGTATTGAGCCGATTCAAACACCGCCAGTACATATTTCCCAGTAACGCACCTGCTCAGGCGAGCCACTTATCAAGGTTCTCTTTGACGAAGCCGTCGTCGGTGAGGTGTGGATAGTCCCGTATTATCTTATCGATCTTCTCGGCCTGGCCGGGCGAGAGTTGCTCGTCCGCGTCAAGCGTCTTTACTCGTTCCATAAGACCCTGCCGTTTCAGCACGTATGATATGCCGGGGATGCAACCTGCAAAGTTGTTGTCGGCGTCGAAGATTGCCTTGTTGGCTAAAGTCATCTGCCCAGCCAGGGTCAGTAAGCCGGGGGGAATCGGGGTTCCCGTTTGGCGAATCGCTTTTATGCGGGTAAGGTGCTCGACGGCTTTCTTTGTCCAGCAGGCCCACTGGCCCAGCAGGCCGCCGACAATCTGAAGGCGGACCTTTCGGCCGTTTGCGTTAAACTCATACTGCGTCAGCAGGTCGATGAGTATATTGTCGTCGTTGCCGGTATATAGTGCGATTTGGCCGGCCCTGCCCGAATGGGCGACTGCTTCGAGGACATCGAGGGTCTGGTATCTGTTGAACGGGGCCATCTTTATGGCGGCGACGTTCGGTATTTCAACAAACTTCCGCCAGAACTCGAGCGGCAGGACCATTTGGCTTATAGTCTGCTGAAGGTAAAATCCCATAATCGGCATTATTTGCGCTGCCTGTCGGGTGTGCTCTATGAGGTCGTTGGTTGATTTGCCTCTTAGGGCCGTGAGGGAAAGAAGGGCTATGTGATAGCCGAGGTCTCCGGCCAGGTACGCTTCTGCGACGGCTTGCTTCGCATCGCCGACTATGCCCGCAATCATTACAGGTTCGTCGCCGCCTGCCGAGCCGACGGATTCCCGTGCTGTCTCCATTGCCAATTCGAGGACAGGGCGGTACAGGCCGATCTTGGGGTTGTGAATGGCGAATTGCGTAGTGTGCACGCCTACGGCCAGGCCGCCCGCTCCGGCGGCGAGATAGTAACGGGTCAAAGCCTTTTGGCGACGCTCATCGATACTGCCATCCGGTCCAAGGGCCAGCGGATGAGCGGGTATGACGCACCCTGAACGGAGCTTGTCGATTATATTTGAATCCACGAAATCGCACCGCCTCTAAAATTTGCCGTTGCATACATCGTATTTCGTCGGCTTGTTGAGGACTTTCCTGCCGGAATCCACCCATCCGGCAATCATCGAGACCATTTGATCGAGTGTCGTCCGGGGGTATCCGAACTCCTTGAAACAGCGGGATGCGTTTGACAGAAGGGCGGAGTCGGCCTCCCGCGACGTGAATTGAGGCTTCCTGCCGAGCACTCCTGCAATCCGCTCCGCGAGCGACCGAATCAGGATTGTTTCCGGCCCGGTGACATTGAGAATCGCCGGGGGCGACTTGGCCAGGGCGATCGAGCGGATGATATAGTCGTTGGCGTCCCGCTGATAGATGAGATTGACTGCGCCCATAGTCAGGTCAATCGGCTTATCGTTTAGTATTTTCTGTGCGAGGTCAACTATGATGCCGTATCGAGGCTCGTTTGCATAGTTGAGTCTCACGATGGTCACAGGCGTATCGTAAAGCTGCGAGAAGTACTGGAACATCCGTTCTCTGCCAAGACAGGACTGCGCATATTCGCCGACCGGTTCGGGCGGCGTTTCTTCAGTGGCTCCGCCGCCGTTGATCGTGACGAAGGGATAGACGTTGCCGGTGGAAAAAACTACGACCCGGGCTTCCTTATAGTGTCTCGCCGCGAGGCTCGGCACGTAGCAGTTCTGCGCCCAGGTCAGCGGCGAATCGCCCGTCGCGCCGAACTTCATCCCAACTAAGAAGAACACGTTCTGAGCGCTCGGCAGCCTTGAGTATTGTGAGTGGTCCAACAAGTCCGCCTCAATAGTAGTGATTGCCGCCTGCTCGATTCTGCGCTGGACGGCCTTGTCGCTGAATCTTGAGACCGCATAGACGTTCCTGTCGGGGGCCGCCTTCTTGAGCATCATTGTCAGGGTCGGCCCCATCTTGCCGCCCGCGCCGAGCACAACAATGTCACCTTGCATACGCGCGAGCGACTGTCCGGCCGCATCGGCAGGCTCGCTGAGGATTTCTTCCAGACCGCGCTCATCCAGGCTGGCTATGTCTGTCATTTCTGCTTTTTGCACTATCAGCTCAACTTGAGAATCACCAGTATTAGAACCCTGATCGCCATAAACAGGACGACCAAAAATCCGACGCCCCCAAGGACGTTCAGGATGAGCGTATTTCGCCGTTCGCCCATGATGTCCTTCTGGTTCGCCAGCCACAATATCGTAGCGGCCATAAGGGGATTGCCGATAACCGTCAGGGCCTGGCCGAATATGATGAGCTTGACCGGCCTCTGACCGGCCCTGAGCGCCAGAACGGCCACAACCATCCCGATCAGGAGCACGCCGACCGTGAATATCCGCGACCAAAGGTCGCTGAGCCTGGCGGGCTTGCCCAATCCGTCCGCCAGGATGCTCCCGCCTATCATCGCGTTAATCAGGAATGGGTTCATCGCCACTGCAAAAAGACCTACGCAGAAAATGATGTATGCGGTTGAGCCGAGCAGCGGCTGGAGCGACTGGGCAAGCACGCCTATATCGTCCGCCTGCTTGCCGGGAATGACCGTAGCAGTGGTGATCATAAGGACGGCGCTGACGGTAGTAAGCAGGGCCACGCCTGCTATGGAGTCGCCGATACCGTGCAGATACTCCTTGATTGTCCAGCCTCGTTCCCGCACGAGATTGCCCTGGTAAAGGGCTGCTGCGACTGAGAAGGTTGTCCCGAGGAGGGATGCAATCAGCAGCAGGGGGTCTTCGATTTGTCCTTCCACCTTGTGCGGCAGGCCGAGGCTGATACTTTCAGGAATACCGGGAACAAGCCCTTTGATGATGCCGGTGAGGCTGGGCCGGGCAAGAATAAGGTTGATTGCAAAGCTCAGCAGAATAACGGCGACCATTATTTTCATCACTCTTTCGAGCAACCGGTAAATGTGTTTGGCAGTGAAGAGAAAAATGATAATCAGGCCATTCAGGATAATCAGCACAACAACCGGGGGGACCTTTGGCACGAGCGCCTCGGCGGCGACGACCACAGCCAGGTTATTGGTAAACTGAAAGGCCGAGCAGATCAGGCACAGGTTAATGCCGATGACAGCGGCCACCGGCCTGCCAAGCCGCCGGGCGACCAGCGTGCATGGCGTCGCGCCGCCTACGACGCCGACGCGCGCCGCCATGGTGGTGTAAGTGCCCATGAGAACGCCGGTCAGCAGGAGCAGCCAGAGCAGCTCATATCCGTACTTTGCCCCGACGTTCGAGTTGATCAAGAGGCTTCCAGGCCCGAATACCACGCAGGCCGTGATTAGCGCCGGGCCGATTGAGCGCCACCAGCCGGAACGCTGTCGGAGATTCGAGGACCCAGATGAATCAGACATAGATCACACATCCTCCGGAACAACGAACGGCTCACGATAATCCCGCCTTACAAGTTCGTTTGCCTGCTCGCTGAGCCGGCCGACGAACCGCTCAATCTGCGGGTCCATTGTCAGCGACGGCCCTAAAATCCTCGGCGTTGCCTTAACATCGACTCCGTTGACCAGCAAATGCTCCTGGAGCCGCTCAAAGCAATCCACCATTTCCTTATTGCCCTTGATCGCCTCCAGTATCCGGTCGCGCGAGCCTTCCTTTCCAAGTCTGTGGGAGATGTTGCCCATGTGGCACAGTGCGCTGGAGAGGTGGCCTTCGAGAATCTCGGCGTTGAGGTCCTCAATCTTTCGGCTGCGGACCGCCTTGATAAAGTTCTGGTGATGTCCGCTGCCTTCGGTCGTCTTGAACTGCCTGACCTTCTTGCCGTCGTTGTCATAAGCCCATCCGCCCACGAAATAACCTCCTTCGCACTGAACCACTGCCCCGTCGTGGGTGCCGCGAAATTCGTCCATTGCCGGGTCGCCCTTTGCGCGGGTCAGGCCGCGGACCTCGAAGATTATCGGGGCCGGCTCATAGTCGAGAAAGACAATCTGCGTGTTGGGGGTCTCTCCATCGTCGATATAGCCGAATCGCCCGCCGATGCTCATCACTCGCGGCGCCAATTTGTCGGCGCCGATGAACCATCGGCAGACGTCGATGAAGTGGATGCCGTTATTGCCGAAGTCGCCGTCTCCGGTCGGCCAGACCCAGTGCCAGTCGTAATGCAGGTTCTTGCGCATCAAGGGCGTCTTAGGGGCCGGGCCGCACCAGAGGTCGTAGTCAACCGTCTGCGGTATCGGTTGGGGGCCATCCACCTTGCCGATGCTGCCGCGTTCGACATAGACTATCCCATATACGACCCGGATTTTGCCGAGATTTCCCTGCCGGATGTACTCAACGGCCTCCATCAATCCCGTATCGGAGCGGCGCTGGGTGCCGGCCTGCACGATTCGGTTGTGCTTGCGGGCGGCCTTGACCATTTGCCGGCCTTCCCAGATGCTGTGCGAGACCGGTTTTTCGACATAGACATCCTTGCCCGCCTGGCATGCCCAGATTGTCACCAAGGCGTGCCAGTGGTTGGGCGTGGCGGTGATGACGGCGTCGATATTCTTATCTTCCAGAAGCTTGCGATAGTCAACGTAAGTATCGACCTTCTCACTTCGCTCTTTGAATTTCGCCTCTTCGCGGTCGAGGAACTGCTTGTCGGCGTCGCATATCGCCACGATGCGAACGCCGGGGATATTGCGAAACCAGTTGATATGGTTGCTGCCCTGGCTGCGAATCCCGACAACGGCCACTCGGACGTCATCGTTCGCTCCCCGCGCGCGAGAGAACGGCGCTGTTAGCGACAGACCTGCGGCCATCGAACCCTTGACAAAATCTCGACGTGTTATTGATTTCATAATCGTCCTTCCTTTCATTGCCGGCCTGAGCTTCCATTGCCGCGTTGTATAATACCCCAAGTGCGTTCTGTGTTCAATCAGCTTTTCCAGAAGGCTCAGTCCCGCCTGCGTCTCGGGGCGCCTGCGTTTCTTGGCCCAGAGACATCCGGGCAGGATAGGCGATGTAGCTATATCGCTACATCGCATTGAACTGATGGCGGCGGAGGGGTAGGGCCATTGAGGCTGGGCGCGTTCACAGCAGGGCGAGGTGGGATTTTGGCTGGACTTGCCGCGGCGGGCTGGCCCAAAGCCGCGTCGCCCTTGCTGGACTGTGAATACCTAACGAAACGCTGCAAGCGCAATACGCGGACAAGTTCAAATAGACCCCCTCGACTGCCAGGCTGTGTCGCAATTGGGATTTTGCGTCTTTCGCCCCTGATTTGGAGCAAAAAACGAAGGTCATCATGCCGATTTTGGTGTATTTTCGCCATTATGACACAGCCTCTGCGCTCGGGGTGACGCAGGGACTTTGCTCCGGGTGACGGCGCTACTGCGCTCGTGGTGACGGACTCATTGTCATTTCGACCGCAGCGATACGCAGCACCGCGCAGTGGAGAAATCTATGTTCGCGGCGGGGTCGGCCCGTCATTCCGAGCGCAGGCCCATTGGGCCGGAGGCGAGGAAGCTATTAAAAAACAGCCTTCCATCCCTCAATTTTTGCACCAGGGCGATTGCATCTAAATTCACGAGTCGGCGTTTTTGGCTCAGAAACAAGGGTCGATGAGATAATCCTGTAAGCTGCACTGCAAGTGAAGCCGCGTTTATACGGTCACGAAACGCGATTTCGATTTAGATGCGTTTGCCCTGATTTCTGCACCCGCAGGCTTGACATTCCGCACCCGTTTTGCTACAATAACACTGTCTGTATTGACTTAAAAGGAGGAAACGAAAATGAATAACCACGAACCTCAAGACACTTCTCCTCTCAAGAGGCCCAAAGCAGACTCTAATCGCACCAACGAGCGCAATGACACACCGAGGCAAACCAACCGACGTATAGAAATGGGGTGACTGTCCCGATGTAATGCTCAGACGGAATTGGACATTTCCTGAATTTGAATTAGTACGTGAATCAAAGAAAGGAAACGGCCATGACAAACCCGCGCAGAAAGTTCTCCGCGGAAGAAACAGTCCAGATATTGCGGCTGCACCTGCTCGAGAAGCAGCCGGTTTCAGACGTTATATTGTCCACTGGGAGATTCGCCAATCAATCACCGAGGCAGACGTTGAAATTATCTTACAGCGAGCCGAAGCGATCCTTGCCGGTCGCGATGCCAAACTCGCCGCCGCCAGAGAAGCACGCCAGGCAAGACGCAAAGCATCGTGATGAATAACAGCTTGACAATAACCCAAGAGATGACACCAATGCCATTGGCCGGTGAAACGGAAGTCCGCCAAAGGCGGACCAGGGACAGCCGGCTGGGTGTGACGGATTACCGTATGGGTGGCCGTTCTCAAATCGGCCGCCCAACACACTTCCTCGAAATGGTAATCCAGAACTCCCCTATGCCTAAAAAACCTCCTTGCCGCAGGCAAGGTATTCTCTGTATGCCGAGCATGCTCGATAACTCGGAGGTGAAGGTCCTCTACACAACCTGATGGAGGTTAAGTGTTAGCGGAGCGCAAGGGCGTTGCCGTGAGGTAGGGTCCTAAGGAAGCGTGTAGCAATGCTGTGACCTGACGGACAGAAACCGAATATGAGGCAGTTTTGGCTGGACGAGTTAGCAGAGAATAACGAAGTCCATATCCATCAAAGTCCAGGGCTGTAAATTCGGCAGGTGTGCGGCGAAGGTTGTCGAGCTTACCTCGGGGAGGTCTGTATGGTGTTCCGAATTCGGGACTGAGGCAATCGTGAGATTTCCTGACCGCCATGCAGAAGTCAGCAGAGGGCGTAGTATCCCGATATATTAGGGAGAAGGCCTGAACGGTCCCCCTCGATAAGAGGGGTAAATGGAGTGGTTAGTAGGACACGTGACTCATGGACATAAAGCGGCAGAAAATCCAGCTAGAAATGGCCTTTATGGCGGAAAGTAGGGGTGAAGCCCCGATGACTGTCGGTAAAGGGACCGATGTGCCCATGGCGAATCAGTCGCGGTACAGCTTTAGGCATAGCGTTTCCGAATACTCACTTTAATCTGATTGGCCTTGCCTCATTGGCGGAACAGCGAACAGCTTAACCAGCCGAACCGCCGTGGTACGGACCCGTATGCCCGGTGGTGTGACAGGGAAAGCCCGCGAGGGCCCACCTATGTCGATTGACCGTAAAGCGAAATTTGTCCAATTCACGCTGAACCAGTACAAATTGTTGTTCTCATGGCGCGCGCTTTCCACACGGCTTAAGGTACCCTTTAGAGGTTGAGTTTCCCCTGCAAATCCTTCATAGCGGCTTGCACCTGCTTGAACTGCTCTTCAAGCTGACTGACTTTCTGAGTTGCGGCCTGCAAGCTGCTTTTGAGGTTGTCGATCTGGGCCTGGGCGTTCTGCGCCTCGGTAACGGCCTGTTCCTTTGCTTTGGTCAGCTCGCTCACCTGCTTTTGCCACTGGTCGCGCGATGCGTTGAGCTCGCCGAACTGATTCTGCAGGCGGTCGCGCGCAACGATTAACTCGTTGACCTGTTTGGTGAGCTCGCCGCGCGACGCGATGAGCTCATCGACCTTTTTCTTGAGCTGATTGCGGTCTTCGGTGACAGTCTCGATGTCTTTCTTGAGAGCATCTCTTTCGCCTTCGATTCTCGCCAGATCGGCTTTGAGGCTCTCCACCTCGGCATCATTTGCAGCGCCTTTGTTGCAGCCTGCCTGGGCGAGCAAGAGGCTCAGTGCGACGAGGGACATGAGAATGAGCATCCGCCTGGTCATTTCAGTACTCCTTTCTTTTGCGACTGAATTCAGTCAGGACCTTCCATAAAGACTGCCTTCAAAAATCCAAACTGCGATTTGGTGCCGACAGAATAATCCAATTAGGGCGAAGCGCCAAGAGCATTTTGCAGGTCCACGGGGTTTTGCTGTCCGCTCGTGACAAAACGCAGACTGCTGCATCCGGGCCCGCCATACTGCTTCGAGGCTTCTGCGGATGTACGAAGAACAGCTAAAGATTCAAAGGAGGTATTTCAATTGCGAGGCGATTCTGCAATTTGCCTCTCAGGTCTTTTGCAACTGCGGGGAATTCCCTGATGACGTTTCTGGTTTGGCCTGGGTCGGTCTTGAGGTTATACAGGCAGGGGCCTTTGCCGGGGTTCTTGCCGGTGACGTTCTGGAAGTAGTGCCAGTCGAGGTTGTGTATCGCTCCAAATGCGTTGAAGACGGTGTAAACGTTGTCGTGCAGTGAAGACGCCTGTCCGGTCGCCAGATTCCATACGTTGCGGCCGTCCATATTCTGGTAGTCGTCAATCCCCATCAGCGCGAGGAAAGTGGGCATGAAATCCACTGCGCTGACCAGCGCGTCCACACGCTTTCCTGCGAAACTTTTGTCCGGATGCTTTATGACCAGGGGGATGTGCGTAACGCACGCATTCAACAGGGCAGGGGTCTTCTGAACACATCCTTCCTCGCCGAGGTGGGTGCCGTGGTCTGTTGAGAACGCGATGATAGTATTGTCCATCAGGCCCAGGCGCTTGATTCTTTCGAGGAGCCGCCCGATGCAATAGTCGCTGAATGTAACCTCGGCGGCATAGAGGTCTCTGATGATTGGCAGGTCATCGGGACGAATATCGGCGTTCCTCACGCCGTATCCGAACAGGCACCTTTGGTAAGGATAGTCGCTGCGATACATCTTCTGGAACTTCGACGGGGCGTCCCACGGTTCGTGCGGGTCAAACATGTCGATCCAGAGCAGGAAGGGCCCGCCTTTGGCGTTTCGTTCGAGCCAGTCGCCGGCTGCGCTGCATGACTGCGCGCAGAAGTAGTCTTCCTGGCTCTTTCTATCCTGCGTGTTCATCAGAAATTGGCGCATGTTGGCGTCGTATCGCTCATTCCACAGGTGCGGGGGCATGTGCTTTTTGGGGTCGAATTTGTCTTTGGGGCCGCTTTTCCACCTGTCGGTTTCCTGGCCGCGGACCCAGTGCCAGGAATCGAAGCCGCGGTGGAAATTGTAGTCCGGCTTGAAATGATGATACGTATCGACGATGAATCCGGTTGTGACGCCGTGTTTTTGCAGGACTTCGGCAAGAGTGACGTCGGTGTCCGCCAGGGGCTGCCACTTCGCTTCGGGAAGGACGCTTTTGCCGGTGTGATAGACCCTTCGGCAGGGGATAGTGGGGAGTCCTTCTGCAGTGGCGTTCTCGAACACCACCGCTTCCTTTGCGAACCTGTCGAGGAAGGGGGTTTTGACCCTGGTGCTGCCGTAGCAGCCCAAATGGTCGGCCCGCCAGGTATCCGCGATAATCACGACCAAATTTAAGCCGTTCGGTTTAGATTTTCGGGCGATTGCCGGCTGTTGCTTTGGGGATGTCTTGAGGTCTCCGCTCCAGATGGGCATTTCCGGCTCTTTGTCTTTTTGTTTGCCTGCGCCTTTTGCGGCCAGACTCATTGCGCCTATGCCAGCCGCGATGAAGCTGCGGCGCGTGATAAGACTCTTGTGCCTGGGCGGGGGATTTGAGGATTTTGCCTTTGATGAGTTGCGTTTTTTCTCCGACATAATCGATCTCCTTACCAATTCTCACAAATAGCGAGCTTGTTTGGACTCACATTTTGAAGCAGTTTCGCAGTTGGAAATGCAGCGTGGTCAGACCTTGGCGGGGATGTGTGTTGATTTAGTCGGGATGGCCTGGAGCGCCGCTGCTATTCTGTCTGTAGCCGGCCTGGTCTTGCGGCGGAGCTCATCGGCGGGGCCGGCGCCTATCGAACGCAGCTTGTTGTACCTGTTATCGAGCAGGGTGTCGGTTTTTATGCGTTTGAGGTCGCGCACGGTCTTGATGATATACTGCTCGACGTTGTAAATGGTGTCGTGAAGACTGCGGTGCGCGCCGCCGAGCGGCTCCGGGATTACCGCGTCAACAAGTCCGAGCCTGTACAAGTCTTTGCTGGTCAGCCTGAGGGCTTCGGCGGCTTCCGGCGCCCGAGAGCCGTCCCGCCAGAGTATTGCGGCGCATCCCTCCGGAGATATCACGGAATAATACGCAAATTCGAGCATAGCCAGTTTGTCGCCGACTCCTATTCCGAGCGCGCCGCCGGAGCCTCCTTCTCCAATCACAATGCAGACTATCGGGACTCTCAGACGCGACATCTCGGCAAGATTGACCGCTATGGCCTGGGCCTGGCCCCGCTCTTCGGCGCCGATGCCGGGATAGGCGCCGGGCGTATCGATCAGCGTGACTACGGGGATGCCGAACTTTTCGGCGAGTTTCATTTTGGCCAGCGCCTTGCGGTAACCTTCGGGATTGGGACATCCGAAGTTGCAGGCGACCTTCTCTTTGGTATTCCTGCCCTTATTCTGGCCAATGACCAGGACTCTCTCTCTGCCGATCTGGCCGAAGCCGGTTACGATTGCGCGGTCGTCGCCGAAGCATCTGTCGCCGTGCAGCTCGCGGAAGTCCTTAACCATAAGGTCAAGATAGTCGGAAAGGAGCGGGCGTTTCGGATGTCGTGCGACCTGAACGGTCTGCCATGCGGT
>Ga0299915_10001254_pt1 | contig 18813 bp, 21 predicted proteins | sample RVTome_13_FD_200263 | JGI IMG/M metagenome (GOLD analysis project Ga0299915, IMG submission 200263) | Soil microbial communities from uranium-contaminated site in the Upper Colorado River Basin, Wyoming, United States - RVT92D227 (version 2) ... | reverse complement strand
CTTATGAGTAGTAAATCAGTAGGGTGGAGAGCTGAGGAAAACAAGATTATTTTATGTATAGATGCTATGGTATAATCAATTCTTTAAAATGAGGAAAAGATTACCATGAAAAATGATCCGGGCAGCGTCGGGTTGCATCATGCTCAACCGACTAATGACGGCCTTGCCGGCTCATAATCGACAATGGAGCCTATGTCATATAAAGCCTGGTTTCAATGCATCAACCAGCAGTGCCGGGCGAGCTATCCGCTAAACTCGATCGTCTATCGCTGCAAGACATGCGGCTCGCTGCTGGAAGTGCAGCACGACATCAAAGCCCTGGCTTCCCGCGATGCCAAGGAGTGGATGAAGCTGTTTGAGAACCGGTACAAGTCCACCGAATGGCCCTACGGCTCCGGCGTGTGGGGTAAAAAGGAATGGGTTCTTCCGCAGATTGACAACGACAACATCGTCTCGCTTTATGAGGGCGGCACCAACCTGTTCTGGGCCGAGCGGTTCGGCAGGATGCTTGGCTTGGAAGATCTCTGGATCAAACTCTGCGGCAACTCTCACAGCGGCTCGTTCAAGGATCTCGGCATGACGGTGCTCGTGTCACAGGTTAAGCAGATGATCAGCGAAGGCGCGCCGATCAAGGCAGTAGCCTGTGCGTCAACCGGCGACACCTCTGCTGCGCTGGCTGTTTACTGTGCTGCTGCGGGCATCCAGTCGATCGTGTTGCTGCCGAAGGGTAAAATATCAATCGCGCAGCTCGTCCAGCCAATCGCCAACGGTGCGCTGGTGTTATCACTGGATACCGACTTCGACGGCTGCATGCGCATCGTGAAGGAAATCACCGAGGACGAGACGATTTACCTGGCCAATTCGATGAACTCTTTGCGCATCGAGGGTCAGAAGACTGTCGGGATCGAGATCGTCCAGCAATTCGATTGGGAGATACCTGACGTGATCATTATCCCGGGCGGTAACCTCGGGAACGTCTCAGCACTGGGCAGCGGACTGCTCATGATGCGCGACCTCGGATTTATTACCAAGCTGCCGCGCATCGTTGTTGCCCAGGCAGAGCACGCCAACCCGCTCTATCGTTCATATTTAAAAAACTTCGAGACTTTCGAACCGATCCAGGCCCAGAAAACACTGGCAAGCGCCATCCAGATTGGAAACCCAGTGAGTATAGAGAAGGCTATCCGCATGCTGAAACAGTTTAACGGTATTGTCGAGCAAGCCACCGAGCAGGAACTGGCCGACGCCGCCGCACTCGGTGACAAAACCGGCATGTTTAACTGCCCTCACACAGGCGTTGCTCTGGCAGTGCTAATCAAACTGCTTACGACCGGCAAGATTGATAAGTCCGAGCGCGTTGTGGTCATCTCTACAGCGCACGGACTGAAGTTCACCGACTTCAAGGTTCGTTACCACGAGGAAACGCTGGATTTTCCCTGCCATTTCGCCAATAAACCAATCGAGCTGCCGCCCAGCGTAGAAGCGGTCAAGGAAGCTCTCCAGCAAGCTTTGCAGAAGAGGAGGAAACCGATGTCTAAAAAGTCGTCAAAGACCAAGAACTGGAAAGCAGCTACACTCGCCATCCACGGACTGGGCCGAACTCCCAAAGCCTACTATTCTGTCTCCACACCGATCGTCCAAACATCTAACTACTACTTCGACTCAACTGCTGAGGTGCTCGAATTCATGAAGGCAAAGAGCGAGGGACGTGTAGTGCGCGAGCACGAATACGGCCGCTACGGCAACCCGACCCAGCAGGAATGCGAACGCAAGCTGGCAGCCATCGAAGGCGCTGAGCGGGCAGTGCTGTTTTCCACCGGCATGAGCGCGGTGATCATTACTTTGATGGCCTATATGCGGCGCAACAGCCATATCATCTTCACCAATGACTGTTACCGGCAGACTCGCGATTTTGCCACGAGCCTCCTTTCTGAGTTTGGCCTGGAAGTCTCAATGGTGGACCCGACTGCCAGGGCCATCGCGGAAGCGATCCAACCCAATACCAATATCATTTTCACCGAATCACCGACCAATCCCTATCTGCGTGTGCTGGACATCCCTGCGGTGGTAAAAGTCGCCAAGAAGAACCGTATAATGACTATTATCGATGCCACACTGGCCACACCTTACAATATTAAGCCTCTGGAGCTCGGTGTAGATATCGTCATCCATTCCGCCACCAAGTATCTCGGCGGGCATAACGACCTGCTGGCAGGTGTAACTCTCGGCAGACACGACCTGCTGAATGAGCTCTACCGCATGCAGCGGATGATTGGAGCCACGCCTGGCCCATTCACCTGTTTCCTTCTCGAACGTGGACTCAAGACCTTTGCGCTCCGCATGGAACAGCACAACCGCGCAGGTCTGGCTATTGCACGCGTGCTGGAGGCGCATCCTAAAATCGAGAAAATATGGTATCCCGGCCTGGAGTCGCATCCGGACCACCGGTTAGCAATCCAGCAGATGCACGGCTTCGGCAGCGTGATCACCTTCCTGCTCAAAGGCGGTGATAAGGAAACCCGCAAGTTTATCGATTCTCTGGAACTGTTTCTGATCACGCCCAGCCTCGGCGGCAGCGAAAGCCTTGTGACCCAGATGTCGACGATGTCTTTCTTCGACTACCCGGAGGACTATCGCCGCTCGATCGGCATGGTGGACAACCTGGTCCGTATCGCGCTGGGCCTGGAGGACGTAGACGACCTGATTGCTGACCTGAAGCAGTCGTTGGACAAGATCTGAACCAACTCCCCGGTTCACATCCCCATTGGTGAAACAAACGAAAATATTAAAAACCCTGAACTTACTTTACTGTTTTTTTCAGCAGTCTCAATGCATTTTCGTGAAGTCGCTCATTACCTGACACAAGCAGGGATGTGGATTTCTTTAAGCTGAACGCGACTGCATCGATGGGGTTGCCTGTTATATCAGTAAAAACGCCTCCCGCCTCCTTTACCAGCAACCAGCCTCCCGCAAAGTCGAAACTCCGTGAAGGCGACGGGTTGGCAAAGATGCTGATTGCACCGCTTGCAAGGTAGGAGAGATCAAGTGCAGTAGCACCGAGACATCGAGTTTTTCTTGATTCTGAAAGAAGTGGAATTATCCTGGGGATGTCTCTATGAGGAGCCTGAGCTTCATATGCGACAAGATAAAAGATATCATCTTTCTGTGTATGCATCGCTTCGCCATTTAAAAAAGCCCCCTTTCCCCTCTCCGCCCAGAATTCATCGCCATTGACAAGATTCACAACATAGGCGGTTTCAATATCACCAACCACATTTCCATCAGCAACCGCAATGGAAGCACAAAAAAAGGGGATGCCCGAGACAGCGTTCCTGCTTCCATCAATGGGATCGATCAGTACCTTTTTCCCCCCTCCTCTTATATCCCTGATGCCGGCCTCTTCAGAAACAATGGTCAATGATTCTCCTGAATCTTGAAGCCCGGAGATGATTATATCCTCTGCCGCTTTATCAATCTGATGTGTCTTATCGCCTGATGCGCCAATCCCGACGGGGATTTTAGACCATTTTTTTACAGAAGGTATTTGCTGCAAAAGTTCTCTGCCGATAGCCCTGAGTATTTCAATATTCATATAGAAGATATTTTACGGAAAGATTTCAGTACCAGGAGGACGATTATTTTTATGTTTTTTCTGATCATCAAATTTCCCTGCAAATAAAAATTATTATCTAAAAGTATATAAAAAAACCGATCTTGTCAAGAATTGTTTAAATAAATTATTTCAGTAATCAGAGAGATCTTAGTAAACTATAATAATATGAAATCTGTGAAAAAACTGTTTCTGGCATTCTTTATTTTCTGTATCTGTTCCCCTTCCTTTGGACAGGAATTCCTTGACGTTACGAAGGAGAGTAAACTGAAATTTCCCGAGGCTTTCTATTATCAAAAGGGATACCGGGTTCAGTGGTGGTATTGTACAGGACATCTGCATGATGACAGAGGCAGGGAATTCGGATATGAGCTTACATTTTTTGTAGTAGGAGTCCAGAAAAAAGTCTATACATCCAGGTTCGGTGTTAATAATATTTACATCTCTCATTTTGCGGTCTCGGATATTTCCAGCAACAAATTTCATTTTTCTGAAAAGGTTGATGCAGGCGCATATGGCTTTGCAGGTGCAAAAGACAATCAGCTGAAAGTATGGATCGGTGCTACTGTCCTGGAGGGGGGTGCTGAGAAAATGCACCTGAAAGCCATGGACGGGCAGAAAAGCATAGACCTGCAATTGATACCATCCAAACCCATTGTTCTGCACGGGGGAAACGGATATTCACGGAAATCAGAGGAATCGCCTCTCTTAGCCTCTTTTTACTTTTCCTTTACCAATGTCAAAACAGAAGGCAAACTCACGATAGGAGAGGAGGCCTTCAATGTCGAAGGTAAGAGCTGGTTTGACCGGGAAATTTCCTCAAAGGGGCTGGGTGAAAAGCTGGCGGGATGGGACTGGTTTAGCGTCCAGCTTGATGATGACAGGGAGATAATGCTTTATATTATGAGGAATAAAGATGGTTCAATCGACAGATCTTCATCAGGTACCTTCATGTACCAAGATGGAAAATACAGGCATCTTTCAAGGGATGATTTTTCAGTAACGGTGCTTGATAATTATAAATCCGGCAAAACCGGAGCAAGGTATCCTTCATCGTGGGAAGCAACAATTCCATCCGAAAATATCAAAATAAAGATCATCCCGCTGATAAAAGATCAGGAGGTTCTTGCATACAATTCGACGGGGAACTATTATTGGGAAGGAACCTGCAAAGTCGAGGGGACTGCAAAGGGAAGGGCGTATGTTGAGATGACGGGGTATTGAGATGATAAAACTCGAAAATGTAGAGAAATACTATGGAGATCAGAAAGTCCTTAAGGGGATAAGCCTGGAGGTACAAAAAGGCGAATTTATTTCGATTATGGGGAGTTCAGGCTCCGGGAAATCGACCCTGCTGAACCTCATCGGCGGAATGGACAGGCCTGAAAAAGGAAGGATTATTGTTGATAGTGAAGATATATCGACATACGGAGACGATCAGCTTACGCTCTATCGGAGAAAAAAAGTAGGCTTCATATTCCAGTTTTTTAACCTTTTGCCGAATATCACGGTATTCGAGAATATATCGATGCCCTTACTGTTAAACGGCGATGAGGACGGAGCAAAAGTCATTGAGCACATAAAGCGTATAGGTCTTGCCGGTAAAGAGGATAAATATCCCTATCAACTCTCAGGTGGTGAACAGCAGCGTGTCGCCATTGCCAGGGCACTCATTCATAACCCGGAGATTATCCTGGCTGATGAACCGACAGGAAGTCTGGACAGCGAGACCGGTAAGATAATCATGGACCTCATCATGCAATTCACAGAAGGAACGGAAAAAACAGTTATTCTTGTCACTCATGAATCGTACATAGCAGCATATGCCAGGAGGATGGTGAGGATCAGGGACGGAGCATTGGCTGGATGAAGTTTATCAGACTGGTCAAGATCCTGATCCTGAGAAATATCAAACAAGAAAAATTTCTGACCTTTCTATCGGTTCTAGGCATCGCACTCGGCATAGGGCTTTTTACAGGGGTCAAAGTGGCTTCCGACCGTGCAATAACATCCTTTGAGTCCGGCATAATGGGGATGAATCCTTATGCAAATTACGAAGTCCTCGACATATCCGGCATAGATTTCGATGAGAAGGTATACATAGACGTCCGCACCCTGGAAGAAAGCAGTTTCCCGGTCATGAAAGCGTTCGGTTACATTTCAGCATTCAGGGATACAATTGACATAAACGGCATTTATACGGTTAAAGCCGTAAGGTTCTTTGGGTCGTCTCCCCATCAAAAGATTGATATCGAACATTTTTACCGTGAGACTAACGGTATCCTGATAACAAAGAAATTTGCTGACAGGTATTCTTTGAAAAAGGGAAATGAATTAAAGGCTCTGGTATATAACAGGGAATATACCCTGAAGATCGTTGATATCCTTGATTCAGAATCCCTGCTCACAAATACCGTTATCATGGACATCGGAAATTTCCAGGAGTATTTCGGTGTAACCGGGACTCTTTCGAAGATTGATCTGATATCGGACGAAAAGACCGTTGACAAAATAAGACAAATACTTCCGGTAAATCTCAGGATTGAAAAGAAGGAAGAGATTTTCAGGAACCAGAAGGCGCTGGTTGCATCCTTCCGTTACAATCTCCAGTTTGTAAGCCTCATTGCGATCCTTGTGGGAATCTTTCTCCTGTATAACACCGTATTTATTTCCGTCGTGAAAAGAAGAACCGAAATAGGTATCCTGAGAGGCCTCGGGGCAAGCAAAAAAACGGTTATTCTGCTGTTTACTGTCCACGGAGTTGTACTGGGACTTATTGGTTCACTGCTAGGCATCCTGTTTGGGCAGCTTGCCGCATATTTTTCTGTAATCGCTGTTGAAAAGACCATATCAACGATGTACAGCACTATATCCATAGCTGATTATATGATCACGAGACGGGATGCCATAGCGGCCTTGCTGCTGGGGCTATTCGTATCTCTTCTTGCCTCTGCCATACCGTCCTATGAGGCTTCAAAGATCAGGCCTACCGAGAGTTCAAGGGAAGGCTCCTTTGAAAACAGGTACAGGAGATACCAGGGAATAATTTCCCTTGCCGGTGTTCTCTGTATATCCGGGGGGATTGCTATATCCTATCTGGACTACCGGTATACTCCTTTTGAATTCCCGGTCCTCGCCTATGGAGGAATACTCTTCATTATTATGGGATTCACGCTTGTCTCCCCCTTTTATCTCAGAATTATTTTACGGATTTTGAAAGGACCTCTTGAAAGGATATTCAGGGCCATCGGCAAGGTTACCCTCGGGGATATGAAAGGCAGCATCTACAGGTTTTCTGTTGCCTTAATGAGCGTTGCCATCAGCAGCGCGTTAATCATAGCTTTGTTGATGCTCATCTTTTCATTCAGGGGTTCCCTGATGGGGTGGATACATAAGAACATTACAGCAGACGTATATATAAAACCTGCCTCCTGCAAGGCAAATTATTGTTTCTATCCCTTGTCCGAGAAGGCGATCGAGACAGTAAAAGAATTTCCCGAAGTGGAAGGATTTGATAAATTCAGGGGAATGCAGCTTGAACTGTTTGGGAAAAAAGTAACAGCAGGGTTTGCCGATGTCGGTATCAAAAGAAAATATCTGGGCAGAAGGTACTCTGACAGGGAATACGAGGAAGTCCTGAAAGAAATGGAGGGGCCGGAGCATATAGCAGGAATCTCTGAATTCCTGAGCATCAAGTACGGGCTTAGAAAGGGTGACACGATTGACCTGAAATCACCGGCCGGTAATGTGAAATTCATAATAAACGACATATTTTCAAGCTATTCGACTACAGCGGGGTTTATTTATATTGACCGGAAATGGTTGAAGAAGTACTGGGGGCTGGACGATGCTACGCAGATCAGTGTATATCTGAAAAAGGATGTTGATGTAACCCGGTTTATTCATAAGGTGAGAGAACGGCTTTCGCCCGAATATTCCCTCGAGATCATGAATAATCAGGAATTGAGAGACAAGGTGCTGGACATCTTCAATAAAAGTTTTGCAATTACCTATGCAATCGAGTTCATATCGATCATTGTTTCTTTGATAGGCGTGATCAATACCCTGCTGGCCCTTGTGTTTGAGCGGAAAAGGGAGATCAGTATCATGCGGTATCTGGGAGGGAGCTGGACACAGATACAGCAGACTCTCATGCTTTCAGCCGGGATCGTAGGCGTTACAGGGATTGTTTTAGGCATGCTCCTCGGACCGCTCATGAGCATCATCTTAATCCAGGTGGTCAATAAAGTTTCATTCGGATGGGAAATACACTTCAGGATACCGTTTTCCTACCTGTCCGCTGTAACCGTTATCCTCTTTGCAACCACCTTATTTGCAGGATTCCTTCCGTCAAAGGTAGCAAGAAAGATAGACCCGAGGAGATTTGTGAGCTTTGAGTGAGTGATATAAACGAACTCAATATTTACTTGCAACAGAGGCTCTTGCAAAAGTCCTAAAATAAGCCAATTTGTCATTTCGAGTGAAACGAGAAATCTTTTATAATCAATGAGGTATAAGATTCCTCACATTCGTTCGGAATGACAATTTAGGACTTTTGCAAGAGCCTCAACAGGAATACTTTTTCAGGAGGAACTCCTTCCTAATTTATGGAGGATCATGCCGATGTATTTATTGATAGGGTTTGACCTCTCAAGGTGCGTGACAATTGGTTTTTTCCGTGCACCGAGTTTTTTCAGCTCCCAGAGCAGATCCTTGTTTTCTCTGTCATAGGTGAGACCTTTCTGAAATGCTTTTACAGCTTCTTTTTTGTTTTTTGCCGCGAAGTAAACCCTGCCGAGGTTAAGGTAAAATGTGGGGTAAAAGATCTCCTGACCAAACGGCATCTCCTCGTTACATATCCGTAACGCCTTTAAGCAGATTTCTATACCATATGCATATTCTTTATTGAGAATGGCTTCAAGGCAACCATAATAAGAGAGGAGAAAAGGTTCATCAGGATACTGCTCGATAGCGAAGGTCAGCAGTTCAAGGGCTGCCTTGTTATTTTTTTTCTGAAGCAGGGTTTTGGTCTCATCAAGATAATCTGATGGTTTTTTCACTTTCTTTTCGTAGTCTATTTTCAGCATTTCAATTATTGTTTTATGCTGCCTGTGGATCAATTCCGCAATCCTTTTTTCTGCATTAGGCGCATTCAGAATATGTTTGCATTCTATGTCTCTCGTCAATATGATCTTCCCGCCCAGGTAAACCTTTGTCGTTATAAGATGTTTTTGGGGATCAATCTCTTCTGTCAAAACCAGGTATTTCTTCCCATTAATAACAGTTTGCGTGGATATCTCTTTGTGAAGGCTTGAAGTGATTTTTATTTTATCCTGTTTTTCCACTATCGTATGGATTAAACTATTTTATGAGTTTATTATACTATCAAGAACTTTTTTTTCATATCATGGAAAAAATATTCAGGAAGCAGGGAACTACCCCTTCTGAATAAATTCCTGTATTGAAATTTAAAACAAGTGGTATTAAAATGCTGTAGCTCATGTCAAAAAACGAATTAGAGAGTGGTCAACGTATGAAGTGTCCTCACTGTGGCAATGAACTTGATGGGAAAGATGTCTGCGCCAAATGCGGGGGAAAAGTATCTATGCAGGAAGCAGAGTTGGAGGTTGAATACAAGGACTTCAAGATATCGGAATTTCTCGAAATCCGCAAGAAGCAGCAGAAACCCAGGAACGGGGAACCGGATATACCGGCAGGGGTTAGAAAGAAACAGAAAGGTTCACATAAATCTTCCGGTTCAGGACTGTCAGCTGAAAAATCGGTAAAGTCTGCAACGCAGGAAATAAGTCAGGTAACACCAGGGAAAAAGAACAGCCTTATGATGATTGTGATAATAGTTCTCATTGCCCTGGCTGTAATCTTTGGCGCCTATTTTCTCATGCGAACGATGTTTGAGAAGTAAAAAAGACTGATTTAATGATGACTGGCCTCTGAGTGCCCACCTGCAATGTGGATTTGATTTTTTTGTTAGAATGGCTCGGATTCCGTTTCTTCAGATTCTTCAGACCCCGGCTTTTCTTCAATGTCGGAAAGCACCTTCTTTACCTCTTCCTCAGTAGCTCTTAAGTTATTCTTGCAGAACTTTATTAAAAAGGTAGCTCTCCTGACCTTTTCGGTCAGGGAATCTACGTCGATACTTTCAGCCTCTATATCCTGAATGATTCCCTCAAGCTCTTCTATCGCCTGTGAATAGGTAATTTTCTTCTGCCTGCTCACTATTTTTCTCCTTACTGATATCTTCTACAGTGCTTGTAATTATTCCATTATGCAATCTTGTGTCTATTATATCAGCCTTTGTAACCAGGTTAACATCTTTTAGGACCTTTCCTTTCAATAGGGTCAGGCTGTAACCTCTCTTAAGAACATTCAGAGGGTTCAATAAATGTATCTTTGTTTCATGGTTCTCTAAAATCCTCGACTGCATCAACAGCATATGTTTCGGATGAATTTTCAGTATCTGTGCAAATTCCCTCAATCTTTGATAATTAGTCTTTAAGAGACTGTCACCTGCATTTTTTAATCTTCCTTCATATGTCGTGAGTTTAAGTGAAGGATTTCTGGTAGCAGAAAGTGCATGTGTCTGGAGCGCATACATGCTCCTGCTTAAAATGCTGGATACAGCTTGAAGATAGTGCCTGGAATGTCTTGAGAGATTCTCTGAAAAACCTTTAAGGGTCAGTTTTTCCCTGTGTATCAGCTCATGCGTTCTTGTAATAAATCTGTGCTTTAATGTATCGATATTGTCCTCAAACAGCTTTGCCCGTGATATGAGAAACTCTGCAACGGCTGTAGGCGTTATCAGCCTCATATTGGCAACCCTGTCTGCTACAGTTTCGTCTTTTTCGTGCCCTATACCGGTCAACACCGGGAGAGGAGACAGAGCTATTTCTTTTGCCAGAAGATAACTGTCAAAGCAGTGAAGGTCGATTGTAGAACCTCCACCCCGTATGATAACAATTGCATCGAAACGGTCCCTGAATTTCATGCATTCCCTCAGGGCACCCACTATTGATTCCTCTGCCTTTTCGCCCTGCACATATGCCTGAAAGAGCTTGTGGGAAAACCTGTATCCGTAAGGGTTATTGTTCAGCCTGCTCAGGAAGTCTCTATACCCGGCAGCTGTCAGGGAGGATATGACCGCGAAATTTTGCATCACGGGAGGCAGAATTATCTTTCTGTTCCTATCGATGATACCTTCTCTGGTGAGCTGTTCCAGGATCTGTTTCTTTCTTAAAGCCATTTCCCCGAGTGTGTAACGCGGGTCAATATCTTTTATATTGAGTGATAATCCATATACCTCATGATAAGTCACTCTTGCCAGCACGAGAACCTTCATGCCTGTCCGAAGTTCCTGCCCGGTCAGATCCAGAAAAGCGGCAGTGATTTTCCTGTAATCCCTGGCCCATATTGTTGCCCGCATCTGGGCCGTTACTGAATCATCCCTTTTTTCTACAAGTTCGATATAACAGTGTCCTGAGTTGTAATGGCAGTTGATCTGGGCTATTTCAGCAGTTACCCAGTATTCATCGGTAAGGGTGGATTGAATGGCCGATTTGATGAGTGAACCAAGTTCTCTTAAGCTTAAATAATGCACACTATTAGTATATACAGATTGTCAGAATAAGAAAAATTGTCATTGCCCGAATATGTTAAAATAATCTTGAAAATTTCAGTTGAAGGTATCTGAATGAAAAGATTACTTATAGCATTGTTCGTTTTTTTATTGCTCCTGACTGGCTGCCAGAAGAAGCAGGAGCCGCAAGGACAAACCCAGTTCCCATCAGGGACTGCTGCCTCCCAGAATGAAATCATTCACCTTCAGGATATGGTCAGGCAGGATCCAAAGAATCTGAAAGTATGGATTGAACTCGGCAATATACTGATGGACACCTCACGTTTCTATGAAGCGATCGATGCATATCAGAAGGCGCTTGATCTGGATCCGAAGAACATGAACGTCAGAGTAGACATGGGCACATGTTACAGGCGGGCAGGTAAGCCTGAGAAGGCGGTTGAGGAATACAGGAAGGCAATAGCCACAGACCCCGGACATCTGAACGCACACAGAAACCTTGGTATTATCCTTGCATTTGACCTGAGAGACAATAAAGGGGCAATCAGGGAGTTCGAGGAATATCTCAGGCTTGCTCCAAACGCCTACGATGCTGAAAAGGTCAGGCAGTTATTGGCTAAACTGAAGGCTTCATAATAACATTTCTTATTAAACCTTGAAATTCTTAATGCTCTGCATCGGGGAATGTTTATTATACTTTAGGAGCAGTCATTCCTGCTTGTCGGAAATCCTTCTTCGGACAGATTCTGGACAAGCCAGAATGACATGATGCCTTGGTGAAAACCATTTCCAGGCTTGATAGTTCGCAGCTCTGCTGAGGGGGGGATTTATTAAACACAGTGGCAAGCAGTAAGAACATATGAGAAGTCCAAAAGGTTTTAAACGGTTCTTGACCCTTGCAGGGGCTTACCTGAAAGACCCTCATACTCGTTTGCGTTTCCTTGCAGCTGTGAGAGAATACGCGAAAAGCAAAAACGGATTGATCAAGGGCTTTAAGGGAGACCTTCAGATACTCACGAGTCTTATTAAGGACTGGAGTTCAGGTACATATACCGATGTTTCTAAGAAAACTCTCCTGCTTACTATTGCAGCACTTCTCTATTTCCTCTCTCCGCTCGATGCCATACCGGACTTTCTGGGTGCGGTAGGATTTACAGACGACGCAGCCGTCATTCTCTTTGTGCTCAATTCGATAAGAAAGGAGATAGACCGTTATCAGGAATGGCGGTTAAGATGACGCTCACAGATTATGGCAAGGCTTTGAAGGAGCGGAGGAAGGAGTTCCTTACTTACTTGTTTCGATTCCGAATTCCTCGCACTCATCAAGGATAAATTCCCTGAGCAATGCTGACATCTGCTGATAGAAGGTTGTCCGGGCAAACCGCTTGATCTCGTCACAGTATTCCGGTATCCAGACAGCAAGGTGCTTCTCGATAAAGTTCTTCTGATGCTCTCCAAACGCATTCTCTATCAGATAACTCATGAAGAGCAATTCAGCAGAAAGATGGTCAGGAACGAGATCCATTTCTTCATCCAGCGTCAGCCCTGTTGATTCATAGAACCTTTTCACTTCATCAGTTGCATTTCCCCATAATCTCGGTTTGTCCCACAGGGGATAGTTATAGAGGGACTCGTAGGGTGGAAAGCGTCCTTCAGACCCGGAAAAGAGATAGACGAAGTCCGTCCTTATTTCATCTGATGTGTCAGGAAATTCTATGCCGAATATATCCACGAACTGCAACAGGGTCTCACCTGCAGGCTCTTGCATGAAGAGAGAGGCAAAGAGTCGGTAAAGATTTATTGTCTCAAGATCATTGTCATAATAAAATTCCACTGTTCACCTGTACCATGATACTGAATCGGGACCGGTATGTATTTTACACTCTTTCCTGTTCATCAAAAAGGTATACTATTACGGTTTATCAACTCATGTCAGGATTTATAAAATTGACCTGGTATAAAAAGTCTTTTATAATGAAAAAATTTTGCTGATAGAGAAGCTATGAAAACATATATTTTTATAGGCATCATGGTGTTCCTCTGCGGGTGCAGCGGTGCTCTGCATTCGCCTTCATGGTGGGACAGGAGCGATCACGCTCTGGTAAGGAACATACTCGAACCGGTCAACGAGGCACGAACCAAAGGGAGGACATGCGGGAATACATACTATAAGCCGGCGCAGCCTGTGGTCTGGAATGACAAACTGGGACAAGCCTCACTGGATCATTCTCTGGATATGGCGCAGAACGGCTTTTTGAGTCACAAGGGTTCTGACAAAAGAGACCCGGGTGAGAGACTTTTAAAGGCAGGCTACCAGTGGATGTCTTATGGAGAGAATGTCGGACAGGGGTATCGGACTCCGGAAGATGCAGTAAGAGCCTGGCTGAAAAGTGAAATGCATTGCAAAAATATTATGAACCCTGAATTTAAAGAAGCAGGTGCTGCATATGCAATGAACGAGAACCTGAGGAGATACTGGACCCTGGTGTTAGGGAGAGCGAAAAATTAATGTCTGACAGTGGCTGTTTTATAAATAAAGAGGAACATCCGGGCTCTGCATATAAGGCCGGCACCTGGATGGAAAAGACAGCACTCGAGAATGCTGATGGAGTGATTAATCGATGAGGCCGGCGATACACGACATCTATGACATACCCTTTGAAAAGATTTATTCGTCCGCTATTACAATTCCTTAAACACCTTTGCAAGGCTTTCCCCGCTGACATGGATTTTGAACTGGTTGAAATATCCGAACGGTGTGCACATTACCGTATACCCTGCATTCTGCAGCTTTTCCATTGCATGTTTTATCATCAGCTCAGAAAATTCAGGAGACGCCTTGCTCGATGAGAGGTGGTTGAACGAATGGATTACGACATTCTTTGTCCCGAATTTTCCTGCCAGCCATTTGATGTTTTTTACCAGTTTGTCAAGAAGACTCTTGCCTTTTTCTTCATCCTCCTTCTCGGCATGGAAAAAGACTACGACAGTATTTTCCATGGAGTCTTCGAGGTCGACATCTGGTACCTCAGGAAGGCTCTTAGAAGCCGTCTTAAACCACCATGTATGGGCATAGAAAAGGAGAAGTTTCATGTTCTATCTTTCCCCTCTTGGGAGGGGTGCAGGGGTGGGTTTTCCATTTCTCCTAATCCACTCCCCGATCATCATAACTACCCCTTCAATATTTTCCTTTACATTTTCATCAGTAAATCGCAAAGATCTGATTCCCAAAGCTTCTAATCTTTTCTGTCTTTCAATATCTCGTTCAATCTTGTAATTATGAGTATCTCCATCTATTTCTATAGCAAGCATCAACTCATTGCAAAAGAAATCAACAATATAATTATCTACAGGTTTTTGACGGTCAAAGTCATAACCAAGCATTTGTTTGCCTTTAAGGTACTGCCATAATAATACCTCTGAAAGCGTACTGTTTTTCCTTAATTGTTTTGCCAGTTCTTTTAAATTCGGGTTATAAGAGATGATCTGCTTGCGATTCATGTTCTACTACTTTTTGCCTCCTGACACCCACCCCTACACCCCTCCCAAGAGGGGACTTAGAAAAAATGGCGTTTACTTTATGCATTACTTATTCTCATCCTCTTTATCGCATCTGCAACCTTTACCACCCTGACCATCTCCTTTACATCATGGACTCGGACGATATTTGCTCCATTCATGATGGATATGGCAACTGCTGCTGCTGTTCCCTCAATTCTGTCCGTGACAGGCGCATCCCCGAGAATTTTACCGATAAAAGCCTTCCGTGAAGGACCGATGAGAACCGGTTTCTCCAGGAAAGTAAATTCATGGAGGTTATGAATGATCTCGAGATTCTGCTCGAATGTCTTGCCAAAGCCGATACCGGGATCAATGATTATCCTGTCTTCGGGGATTCCGGCTTCCCTTGCTCTCTCTATCGATTCCCTTAAGTAATCCATTATCTCCGGTATGAGCGCCTCATAAACGGGATTTTTCTGCATATCTTTCGGCGTTCCCTTTATATGCATAATAATAACGGGAACTCCATATTTGCAAACAATATGCGGCATTTCGGGATCAAATTTCAGTCCGCTGATATCGTTCACCATGGATGCGCCTGCATCGAGCGCCCTTCTTGCTACCTCTGACTTGTAGGTATCAATGGATATCGGAATCTTAATCTCTTTTGCGAGTGCTTCAATAACAGGAAGCGTGCGTCTCAGTTCTTCTTCAAGAGGTACAGATTCTGAGCCGGGCCTTGTTGATTCACCACCGATATCGATGATATCAGCGCCGTCTTCCGCCATCTGGATTGCCCTTTTAATCGCAGATGATTTATCAAAATACTGACCGCCATCGGAAAAGGAGTCCGGAGTCACATTCAGGATTCCCATAATGTACGTTTTTTGTGAGAAGTCGAGACAGTAATTTCTCCAGATAAGTTTCATGGTTTATTTTATTATATTTTGCTCAGAAAAACCCTGTCACCCTAACCAATTCCCTGATAGAGGAGAAGTAACTCCCCTCTTGAGAGGGGTGCAGGGGTGTGTAATTCCCTTCCATTGTGAGTTTAAGGACGATGTTATTTTATCCAGAAGACTCCGTACACCAAAATATTCTTCGATGCTACACGGGTGTAGATCATCGTTGTCCAGTGGGCAAAATAGGGTATATTTTTATCAGGCACAGGCGGACTGGACCGCAGAAACTCCTGAAAATCGGGCAATATATTCTCTTTTATCATAAATCCCCTGTTATACCAATTGCGTATATCCTGATATTACCTATATTATGCCAACTAAGGAAATAGCTAAATAGTTGTTTTAAATGACAATTACATTTTTTCGAAATTTACTGTGGTATACTTTTGTCAGATAAAACCAATTGGGTATAATCATTGTTATATGTGAATAAAATAAGGAGGCAAAGAAAAATATAGTATAGCAAGGCAATATCCCTTGACATTGCTGTAGTAATGTTGTATTATGAAGTAAGCAATATTGCTATAACTTAATGGAGAGGAGAAAAGCTATGTGTTCTATTCAAGAACTACCAGAAGTAAAAGCAAAAATTCTCGAAAAAGTAAAATTGTCGGCCCAAGGCGGTGACATAAGCGCTATCAGCAAATGGAGCAAGGCGGCTGAGCAATGTGAGAAATTTATTAAAGAATCCTCGGATTTGACCACTCGAATAAGCAACTTCACGGCGTCTCTGTGGCAAACGCGCGCAATTAATTTAAATGACCAACCCATTTCGACAAAACCGAAATTAAAATTATCCCCGAAATTAGAAGGGTCAAGAGCACGCCGAGAGTGGATCAAGATGCTTTCTTCAGAAGCCATTTTGTTAAATGGCCATAATAAAAGGTACTACACTGAAGGCGGTCGATCTGTGAGCATTGCTTTCGCAAACGAGATTGACCGCCCTAATTTAATAGACAAGTGGTTTCTCGGCCTAAAGGACGAACCAACAGATATTGCTGTTCTTCTCTGTCAAGACCTAGAAGGAAAAGTTAATGATTTCGTTCTGCCTGTCGCAGAACTTAAGTCAACATGGAAAACGCTTAGCCGAAGCGGTGGAGAGATTAAATTTAATATACGCCGTAGACAAAGCGAATACTTACTCCTAGAACCCAATGGCGAACCAATAAGTATTTCAAAATATCTAGGCAAGTATCAAATTATAAAATAATGCCAATGCATAATCGTTGTGTCTCAATAATAACGAAATAGGAGGGCAATATGAGATCATACGAAAGAAAATTTATCGAAGGGAAAGAATACTCACAAGATTCCCTGATTCCAATAGTAGTCTTAATTTTGGGAGGCAATGGCGGTCGAGCGACCAAGAAATACGTAGAAGAAAAAATATATGAATTATTCCGAGCTGAATTTAAAAAAGACTTGTATCATGAGAAAGTTGCGAACGCTTCAATACCACGTTGGAAACATGACATTGCCTGGGCCAGAGAGAGAGCCAAGCAAAATCATGGATACATCAAATCCGCAAAAGAAGCAGGAAGAGGAACTTGGGAATTATCGGCAAAAGGCAAGTCTCATTATGATCAATTAGTAACCGAACTGAAAGAAGCAATAAATGATAATGACAGGACATAACACTTATAAGGCCCCGCACTGTCAAGATAGAAAGAAAAGATAGGGACAACCCCCTATTTTCATTGAAAAAAGTTAGTAGTTTTACTATTATTCACCATGCCGAGGATGGCACGGGTTGTAGTTCCACAATATCCGCATCATATCACCCAGAGGGGGACGAATAGATCAGAGTTCTTTATTGATACTGATTAATAGTTATATGGGGGTTGTCCCTATAATTATGGGACAGGAATTAAATAACATAGAGCGGATGTACGATACGGTAGCAAAAGAATATGCAGAAACATTCTCTGGTGAACACGAAAAGAAACCGAAAGACCAAGAAATACTCCACAGATTCTCGCAAGAGATCGGGGACAGAAGGCCGGTCTGGGATTTCGGCTGTGGTCCCGGTCAAACTACAAAATACCTGAAAGATCTTGGAATTGAAATCTCAGGGCTGGATCTGTCCGAAAAAATACTAGAACAGGCAAGAACAATTCATCCTGAAATAAACTTCAGAAAGGGAAATATTCTTGAACTCGAATTTGACGATGACTCAATAGGCGGTGTTGTAGCTTTCTATGCTATTGTTCACTTTACAGAAGAACAAGTAGAAATAGCCTTTCGTGAAGCATTTCGTGTATTGCAGCCGGGTGGAATATTCCTTTTCACATACCACATTGGTGAGGATACAATCCGCATAGAAGAGTTCCTCGGTAAGAAAGTCGATATAGACTTCATGTTTTTCACTACTGATTTCATTTTCAGTTGTCTAAAGGACAGTGGATTTGAAAAGATAGAGATAATCGAGAGAGAACCATATCCCGGAGTGGAGTACGAAAGCCGAAGGGCTTATGTGTTTGCAAAAAAACCAATCTTACAATAATAGCCCTAACAAGGTTAATGCAGACGACGCAAAAAAACGCGCGGCTGATTAGCGACGTTCCTTCTAAGGTAACCTTTCCGCCTTAAACCTCAACTGTCCTCTTTGACTCCGCTTCCTGGATGAGTGCGTCTATCTCTGTGAGATCCATGGTCTCTTTTTCGAGGAGCGCCTTCGCGAATACCTCAAGGAGGTCCTGGTTTTTTGTGAGGAGGCTCTTGGCAGTATGGTATGCATCAATAACTATTTTTTTTACCTCTTCGTCTATATCAACTGCTGTCTTTTCGCTATAGTCCTTGTGTCTTGCGATTTCTCTTCCGAGGAATATCTGTTCATCCTTTTTGCCGAATGTAAGGGGACCGAGCTTATCTGACATGCCCCATTCCGTAACCATCTTTCTTGCAAGATCTGTTGCCCGCTCAAGGTCATTGCCGGCCCCTGTGGTCGTATGTTTCAATGCGATCTCTTCTGCAGCCCTGCCGCCGAGAAGGACTGACAGGGCCTTCAAAAGATAATCTTGAGAATAGGTATATTTGTCATCTATAGGTAATTGCTGCGTAACTCCAAGGGCCCTTCCCCTCGGAATAATGCTAACTTTATGTAATGGGTCAGTACCGGGTGTTAGTTTTGCCACAAGTGCATGTCC
>Ga0299915_10001253_pt1 | contig 18814 bp, 15 predicted proteins | sample RVTome_13_FD_200263 | JGI IMG/M metagenome (GOLD analysis project Ga0299915, IMG submission 200263) | Soil microbial communities from uranium-contaminated site in the Upper Colorado River Basin, Wyoming, United States - RVT92D227 (version 2) ... | reverse complement strand
GACTGTTTTTGACGGGGACTTGCTCTGGGTTCTCGAGTTCATGGGAACCATCGATGGCAATCAACACGAACGCATGGAGATATGCTTCACCATGAGAAACACGTGTGCCCACCCAGGAGAAGCAACTTTCTCCGAAGAGAACCTGCTTTCCTTCTTCTCCGACATCGACAGCCTAGTATTCACCAATCAGAAGTTCGCTCTATAGGAGAATGTTCAGAGTTCGCTATTCTGTTGACCAGCCGCAACTGTGTTCGAGCGCCGCGCGTAAGCCGTGAGTTTCAACACGGGCAGGCGAGCCCACCAGTACAAGAAAAGAAAGGCGAAGGTGCTAACCTTCGCCTTTCTCCTTGTTCTGCGCAATCTGCGTCATCTGCGGATTAAGTGTGTTTTTGTGATGTGCCGGCCGGTTCCAGCACTGGCACGGGCACGGTTGAAAGTATCTGTGAGACTACCTGGCTTGCGGTCAACTGGCGGGCGCGGGATTCGGCGGTCAATATGATGCGGTGGTTCAGCACCGCGGCGGCCACGTATTTCACATCATCGGGCAGAACAAATTCACGGCTTTCGAGGGCGGCCTTCGCCTGCGAAGTCCGCATCAGGCCGATGGAGGCGCGCGGGCTTCCTCCCAGGCTGATGCCCGGGTGATGGCGAGTGGCGTTCACGATCTCCACAATGTACTGCTTTAGGCTCTCCTCCACAAAGACCTCCCGGACTTGCTGCTGCAGCAGGCCGACTTCTTCCGCCGAGACAACCGCCTTCAATGAGAAGATGGGGTGCTGGTGCTGCTGCCGGCTGAGAATCGTAACTTCCTCGGAAGGATTGGGATAGCCAATGTTCAGCCTCATGAGGAAGCGGTCCAGTTGGGCCTCGGGGAGCGGATAGGTGCCGTGGAACTCGATGGGGTTTTCGGTGGCGATGACGAAAAAGGGCCGCTCCAATGGATAGGTAACCCCATCCACGGTGACCTGGAATTCCTCCATACATTCCAGCAGGCTCGACTGGGTTTTCGGGGTGGCGCGGTTGATTTCATCGGCCAGGAGCACATTTGCGAAGACGGGCCCCGGCCGGAACTCGAATTCGCCGCTTTTCTGGTTGAAGATGGAGACTCCGGTGATGTCTGCGGGAAGCAAATCGGGGGTGAATTGCACCCGCCGGTAGTTGCCTGCCAAAGCGCGGGCGAAAGACTTCGCCAGCATGGTCTTGCCTACCCCGGGGATGTCCTCTACCAGAATGTGCCCCCCGCAAAGGAGGCCGATGAGGGCAAGTTGCACGGTCTCATGCTTGCCCACTATCACCCGTTCCACCTCGGCAATTATCGTCCGACCCCGCTCAGCCACATTTGTTGAATTCGCCATTTCTTGAACTTCTCCAGAGGCAGATTATAGCAGTTGACTCCGGACTTCACAATTGACTGAGCCCCTGACGGTTGCCCAGTTTCGGGGGATGGGGAGAGACGAACCTTGACGGCATGAGAGTCGCTTCTGGCCTTGAAGAGGGGTCGGCTGAAGGCCATTCCTCCCCCTTGATGGGGGAGGAATAAGGCTACTTCGCCCTGCGTAGCCGGGCTTCGTAGCCCGCGAAGCAGGGTGGGGGTGCCCCCCACCCCAACCCTCCCCCACAAAGTGGGGAGGAAGAGGCGTTTACAAGCACAGCAGATGGAAAGAGGTAACCGTCAGACCGACCCCGCTGTCCTCAGAGGCCGGGTTTCCTGTGGCAACCCAAGTTTCCCCGTTCAAGAGGAAAAACTCCACTTAAGTCGAGAAAAGGGCTTGTTATGGCCTGACGGCTGTGATATAATCCAGCGACTGGAATGGCAATCAAACGATTGCCAATTCCAGGCACCCTCTTCTTGTGTGGGCGTGGATTGCCTTCCCGGTTGTCGTTGCTAAGGTTGTAGCCTCATTGCAGAAACGGCTATGGCCGGAAAGGGAGGAAATCTTGAAGAGAGGTTGGCGCGCGCGTTCGAGAATTTGGGGCCTGGCGCTCCTGCTGGTTATGGCGGGGATTGTCTCTCTCTGTCAGTGGGGGTTGACGCAGAATCCTACCCAGCCGGAACAGGCCGCGCAGGGCCAGGCGACTCAGGTCAGGACTGAGGCACCCGCCCCGGCGGGCAGCCCGGTGCAGGAAATCACGAGCCCGCCGAGGCGGGCAGAAGAGCCCGAAAGTACCGCCACCGCAGCCCCCGCCAGGCATAAGTATATCGTCCGCGAGGGGGACTCCCCCTGGAAGATAGCGCGGGCTCACCGAGTTCCCCTTCGCGCGCTCCTGAAGGCCAATCATCTGAGAGACGACGGGTATATTCGGCCGGGCCAGCGGCTGGAGATTCCGAGCGGTTACGGTAAGGGGTCTCGTCAAGCAGCCAGTAAACTGGATAGACTCATCCACACCGCCCTCGGCTACCAAGGGGTGCGCTATCGCTATGGCGGTATGTCAAGCCGCGGCTTCGATTGCTCCGGCTTTGTAGCCAGGGTGTCGCTCTCTCAGGGGCTTCGCCTGCCGCACAATTCGGCCGCGCTCTTTCGAGAGGGCAAGCCGGTTGACCGGGCGTCTCTGCAGCGGGGTGATTTAGTCTTCTTCAGAACGACCAGGCGGGCTGGAGTCTCTCACGTTGGAATCTATCTGGGCGAAGGAAGATTCATCCATGCCTCCAGCGGCAAGCGCAGGGTTAGGATTGACACCCTCCTTGAGGGTTACTATGCTCGCCACTACGTAGGTGCCAGAAGGATAGTCTATTAGGCGTCCGCATCAGTTCCGCCTCGCAATAACACGCTTTGAGCCTCATCCGGATCTACAGGAGAGAAGCATGGAGTCATTGACGATAGGGGTGTTTCTGGTCTTCGGGGAAAACGATTTGTGGAAACTGGAAAGAGCGCGGGCGCTGGGATTTACCAGCGCGCAAATGGTGCGCTGGCCCACCGGCTATTTCACCGGTCAGGAGCGTGAGGATTTCAAGAGAGCGCTGAAACAGAGCGGCCTCCAAGTGACCACGGTATTCTGCGCCTATGAGGGGGAGAGTTATGAGAGCAGGGAGGCGGTGAAGCGCACCATCGGCCTTGTGCCGCGGGAGACAAGGGCGGTCCGGCTGGCGGAAACGCGCAAGATTGCGGATTTCGCCGCGGAACTCGGCGCGCCGCGGATTGCCGCACATATCGGGATCGTCCCGGAGGATCCTGCGGATCCCGTTTATGGTGAGGTGGCGGAGACCATGAAGCAGGTTTGCGATTACTGCCAGGGGCTCGGGCTGGAAATGGCGCTGGAAACCGGTCAGGAGACGGCGGCTTGCCTGCGAAGGCTGATAGGCGATGTCGGCAGGAAGAACCTGAAGGTGAATTTCGATCCTGCCAATATGATCGCCTATGGCTCCGGCAAGCCCCTGGAGGCGTTGGATTTGCTGGGGGAATATGTGGTGGGCGTCCACTGCAAAGATTACCATTCGCCGAAGGAAGAAGGGAAGTTCGGGGGCGAGGCGCGTCTCGGCGAAGGCGATGTGAATATTGAGGCGGTCATCGGGAAACTATGGAGCCTGGGTTATCGAGGCCCCTTGACGATAGAGCGGGAAATCTACGGAGAGCAGCAGTGGGCCGACTTCGCCGCAGCAAAAGCGCTGCTCGAAGAGATTCGCGCCAAAGTGCTGAGAGGCTCCGCCCCTTAGGTCTGCGGCGGCCTGCCTGGGCGAGATCTCAGTCCGTATCAGGGCCTGCTTCGTAGATCATCCCCAATTGCTCGGCATGGGCGCGCAGGACGTCTCTCTTGTTGACATAGCCGAGTCTGACGAGGATTTCGCCCAGTTTTTTCCCTGGCTGGCGCCGCTGGGTCATGAGCGCCTCTTCCAGTTGGGCTTGTGTGATGAGGCCCTTTTCGAGCAGGATCTCACCTATGGGTTTGCGCCAGTTACGCGACTGCAAGGCACCTTCTCCTATGTGGTAACGGCTTTATCGGCAGGAGATTATCGCCAGAAAGGTCATGCCTCGGATCCGCAAGTCAAGGGCCGAAGGCCAAGCCTCGAACGAGTTGGCAGTAAACACAAACCCGCGCCGGCTGAGGCGGGCTTTCGGCCCGCATCAGCAAATCCAAGACTGGCTCATTCGGGAGGCCTTCAGGTCCCCCGCCAGCCAGCCCAAGCCCTGGCATAAGCGGTCCCCAACTGGTCTGCGTAGGCCCGCAACAAGTCCTTTGTGGTGATGTAGCCGAGTTCTACTAAGATTGCGCCGATCTTTTGCCCCGGTTGGCGCTGCTGAACGGCTAGGCCTTCTTCTAACTGGGGACGGGTGGCCAGGCCTTTTTCAACGAGAATTTCCCCGAGGGGTTTGAGCCAATAGCGAGGCCGCATACTCCCGCTCTCCTGCCACGCCAATCCCTTTCCGGCAATGGAGCATATACCACGTTTTCAAGTGACCGCCTTATTCTCAAGAGCGAGTTTCTACTATTAGCAAACGGCCGTTTGTAGCAGAAATCAGAATGACAAAAAAGAAGAGGAAGGGCCGAGGCCCCTCCTCTATCTGGTCGAAGAAGTTGAGTTGGCGAGTCTAGTCGGCAATCTCCACTATCAATGTCAGAGTGTAGGGGAGCCTTTGGGCTTGAGAAAGTTCCTCCTCCGGAGGTCTGGTTGGGATCATGCGGCGCTGCGGCATGGTGCTGTAGCTTCCTCGTCGGGTGGTGCGAGAGCCCTGAAGGGCGCGTCCGCCCCCACCGCCTCGGCGACCTCCCAAATTCGCAGGCCCTGCAGAACCGGTGGAGCCTCGGCTGGCGGTGCGCTTTGTTGCTGGTCGTGTTCCGAGGGCAATGGAGGAGCGGCCGCCTCCAGTGCTCGTGGACTTGCTTTTAGCGCCTCCTCCCCCGCCTCCACCACCGCCTCTACCTCCACCTCCACCACCTCCGCCGCGACCCTCGCGGCCAGTGAGCCAGAGCAGGTATCCCCCTCTTTCAGGAGCGCCGGGAAGAGTGAAGAGAGAAGAAGTCGTAATTGCCTCCTCTGCTGCCGGCTGGGTAGAGGGAGCAGCAGGGGTCGTCGTCGGCTGAAGGCCGGCAATGACAAGCGTGCCGGTTATGTGATCCTCGGTTCGAACCGCCATTCCCCTCTCAATATCAATCCAACTAGCTCGGTTGCCGGTTAGGCCGGTAAGCCTTGCGGCCACGCGGCTCCGCGCCGGCGCCGCGGCGGCTGGCTGGCCGGCAGTCCTTGTCCTCGATGCTGCAGGAAGGTTTCTACCCGCTGTCCCCGTCGGCGGTCGCCCTCCTCCCCTCCCCGCCCGGCCCATCCATGCTGCCGGTACTGCGGTAAGCTCCAGGGCAAAATCGCTGTCCAGTGCGCTTGAAACCTCTTGGGCGGCGGCGCCGGCCAAGACGATATCGCCGATCTCATAGGAGGAGGAGATTCTGGCGCATTTCCTTCCTTTCATCCACCAGATTCCCTCAAAGGTATGAGTGCCCTGAACCTGGATAGACCTGCGCTGCACCAACTCGGCGATTACCCGCATGGGCGAGGTCCAAGTCATGCCTTCGTGGAGCCGGCCGGCGGGTAGAGCAAGAGAGAGCTCTCCCAGTCCAACGCGGGGTCTCTTGCTGTCCGGCGGGGGCGGCATCTCCAGGCCTGATGGCATCAGGCTGACCATTCCATAACGCCCTTCTTCTTGAATCTGCGCTTCATTTCCGCCTGCGCTGAGAATTCCCAGCCTGACGCTGGTGCGAAGATTGGCGCTGTTATCAGCGGGATTGACCTCTACAACGGATTGGCTGAAACGGGCGTACAACTGACCGTTCAATCCCCGCAGATTTGCCGGCAGCGAATTCCCGCCGTCGAGTCCGGCCACCTCTGCGGTCGCCTCCACGTTCCTGACTATCGTCTGTCCCTCGCGCGCCCGCGCCTGAAGCGCGATTCCTTCAGAGGGGAGGGCCCCGAGAATACGGTTCTGCACTCTCAGTTGCGCCGATGCGCGGCCAACAAGTTGCTTGTCGCCACTGAAGCCGCTGGCTTCAACGAGATGGTCGCCGTCTTCCGCCCCGGCCGTATCCCAGCGCATCTTGAAGGGCGAGGCCGTGGCATAGGCGAACTCCCCGTCTATGCGGAAGACCACATAGCCGTCGGAATCCAGTCCCTGGGTCGTGATATCAACCACTCCCCGGAGAGATTTGTCCACGCCCGGAACGACAATCTTCAGCGGAGAAGCAGGGGCTGCGGCTGGACGCGGTTGGGGAAGCGGCGGCGGCGCCGCGGTTGTAGGGGTCTTCGCTGCGTCAGAAAGCGGCGGGGGGGCCCAGAAATTCCCTGCCTGGGCCAATACCGCTGTAACAACGAGCAGCATCGCTGCCGTCGCCACTAGAATGAACCTTCCGCCAACTACGGGCCTCATTTGAATTCCTCCCTGGCGTCATTGGGTCGGCAGACGTGCCTGCCGGACAAGATTATACCCCTATGGAGTGCAAACTTCAACATCTTTTGAAAGTGAACAGCCGGCTGAAGGCGCTGCTCTGGATGCCCCAGGAGAGCGTTGTCTTCGCCAGACCCGGAGAAAAAGAGGGCCAGTCCGCCTGAGGCGGGCTGGCCCGAGGGATTCGGCCTTCCAGAAAAGGACTTTAGGCTTCAGGGACCTGTGGCAGGTCCTTCAGTGCGGCCTCAATCTTCTCCTTGGGATATTCGTAATCTTCGAGTTGGCCGCTGAGATACTTCTCATAGGCGCCCAGATCGAAGAAGCCGTGGCCGCTGTAGCCAATCAGGATGCACTTCTCCTGGCGGGTCTCCTTGCACTTCAGGGCCTCGTCAATGGCCGCGCGGATTGCGTGCGCGGTCTCCGGCGCGGGAAGGCAGCCCTCGGTCCGGGCGAAGGTGATGGCGGCGTCAAAGGTGGGAAGTTGATGATAGGCGCGCGCCTCTATGAGGCCCTTGTTTACGAGCAGACACAACTGGGGAGCATCGCCGTGGTAGCGCAGCCCGCCGGCATGAATCGGCTCCGGCATGAAGGTATGCCCCAGGGTGTACATCTTGAGAAGCGGGGTCAGCATCGCGGTGTCGCCAAAGTCATAGCGATAAAGCCCGCGTGTCAAGGTGGGACAGGCTTCCGGCTCGCAGGCGATGATGTCAATCTTCTGGCCGCCCATCTTGTCCTTCACGAAGGGGAAGGCGAGCCCGGAGAAGTTCGACCCGCCGCCGACGCAGCCGACAATCACGTCCGGCTTCTCGCCGGCAAGTTTCAACTGCTCTTTGGCCTCGAGGCCGACGATTGTCTGGTGGAGGAGAACGTGGTTCAAGACGCTTCCCAGAGAATACTTGGCGTCCTCATGAGTGGCGGCGTCCTCCACGGCCTCCGAGATGGCAATGCCCAGGCTCCCGGGAGAGTTCGGGTCCTTGGCGAGAATGGACTGGCCGGCGTGGGTGAGTTTCGTGGGAGAAGGGTGAACCTTGGAGCCCCAAGCCTCCATCAGCATCCGGCGGTAAGGCTTCTGCTCATAACTCACCTTCACCATATAGACTGTGCACTCAAGCCCGAAAAGGCAGGTGGCAAAGGCCAGCGCGCTCCCCCACTGGCCCGCGCCGGTCTCGGTGCAGAGCCGCTTTACCCCTTCTTGCTTGTTGTAATAGGCTTGCGCCACTGCCGTATTGGGTTTGTGGCTCCCCGCAGGGCTGAAACTCTCGTTCTTGTAGTAGATTCTCGCCGGGGTCTTCAAGGCCTTTTCCAGCCGATGCGCGCGATACAGAGGAGATGGACGCCACAAGCGATAGATTCGCTGCACCTCATCCGGTATTTCAATGTAAGGCTCCATGCTGACCTCCTGCATGATGAGCCCCATCGGGAAGATCGGCGCCAAATCCGCGGGCCCGATCGGCTTTCCCGTTCCCGGATGAAGCGGAGGCGCCAGCGGCGCCGGCAAATCCGGGTTGATGTTATACCACCGCTGTGGAATCTCGCTCTCTCTCAGGAGGATCTTCGTCTCATCGCTTGGCATAGTAGTCCATTCTCCTTTCTCTGGACGGCGTATCCGAGGCCGTCGCTTCTAGCCCCCGGGCCTGCTCCGCAGGGGTAATAGTCTTTCTTCAACACGCCTGCCAATCCTCCTTCTTTTAGCCAAGTGCCGGCGATAATTTTGCGCTTGGTCGCTTCCCAGGGAGGCCCCCAGGCTGGAGAGGCGTGGGCTTTCGATTCAGGACTTCTTCTTCGGAGGCGGGTGGGTTTCACCTTTCTGAAGATAGTGCGAGGGCTCACGGCCGGTGCCGCCCTCGAACTCCGGCCGATGCGTCTCCGCCTGAGCGCAGCGGATCTTCTCCCCTACTACATCACGCAGAAAGACAAGCGCCTCCTCCTTGTCAGCGTCAATCAGGATTTCCTGGAGCCGCACCAGATCGGCCCCCTCCAGCGTCACTACGGTTTTCATCGCCTTGAACGCCATTTCCCTACCTCCTATCGCTTTTGTAACAGGCGAGTGCAGGAGCCCTTCATCTCTCAAGAGAATAGCAATCATATTCTGCTGGCGGAGGGAGGTATCCTTGTGATAAGAGGGGTTGATCACATTGCGGTACAGACCGCAGATGCCGAGAGGGCGGCGAGATTCTACATAGAGGCGCTCGGATTTAGCGACCGCGGACGCTTGGAGGTGCCCGGGGCCGGAACGCTCATCTTTGTGGAACTGAACGGGGTCAAGATTGAGTTCTTCAGCGGCGGAAAGGTGCCGAAGGAATCAGAGTGGGGCAGTGACCAGGTAGGCTACAAACACCTCTGCCTGCTGGCGGAGGACGTGATTGAAGAGACCGCCCGCCTCAAAGCCCTGGGAGTTGAGTTCTTGATGGATCCCAAAGATGTCGCCGGCCTCCGCGTCTCCTTCCTCAAGGACCCGGACGGGAATGTCATTGAGTTGCTGCAGCACCTGAAATAGCCGGCGCAAGACCGCCCCCGACAGGACGGTCGGTTTGGCAGAGGCCCTCTTGAAAAGAGAGGGCGTGTGAAGAATCTGCTCCGGGTGGTTTACAGCATGGGGCCGGAGTGGTAATATAGTTTGTGAAAATCCTCACAGGTGCTTCATTCATGCCAAAGGTTGCAGAAAAACGCCCGCAGCGCTCCCTTTGCGGAGTTTTCGACTGTGTGGAGTGTGAGTGGCACTTAAGCGGGCGCTGCGCCGGCTGCCTGGGGGTGAATCTCACCCGGCGGCGCCGCGGAGACGCCACGTGTGTGATTTACGATTGTGTTCGCACACAGAAGGTGGAGTCCTGCTGGCAGTGCAGGAAAGAAGAGTGCCCGATCGCTCAGGGGGCCAGGCCCTTCTGCGTTTCTCAGGAAGGTCTTGAACTTGCCCGGGTGAAACTGGAAGAAAGACTCGGCTGGGTGGTGCGCAGGCGAGAAGGGGGTGTGCCTCAGGGGAGCCGGGGCGCCGTATCTGAGCCGCGCCTCGCACGAGCCAGGTGGTATCTTGCCGCCCTGGATGATATGAGTCGGCGGGAGATTCTGCGGGTCTCCTCCTATGACCTCGCCCGCACCACTGGAGTGAAGTCCGCCCTGGTTCGCCGAGACCTCTCCTGCCTGGGACATCTGGGCACTCCCAGTGTAGGCTACGAAGTGAACCGGCTGAAGGACTCTATCAGCGAATTCTTCGGCCTGGGAATCCCTTACTATTGGGTGGGAGCCGCCAAACTCGCCGCGGAGCCAAGCCTGATTGAGGAATTCGCTTCCTGCAACTGTAAGGTAGGCGGTATATTCGACCCCAGCGAAGCCTTCATCGGCAAGCGTGTGGCCGGCATTCGAATCAGACCGCTTTCCGAACTGAAGGGGGCCGTCAGTGAAGACAAGGTCTGTGCGGCCATCCTTGCCCTCCCGCTCAAAGAGGCGCAGCCTGCGCTGGACACAATGGTAGAGGCCGGAATCAAGGGCGTACTGTCACTGGTAAGCGCGCCCCTATCCGCCCCTCCTCATGTCGTCATACAGCACGCCGACCTGCCCAGCCAACTCTTCCTCCTCATGGCCCGCTGCCGGCGGCACTAGGGGAAACTCTCGCCGACTCTTTCTGAGTCGCAGAGACCTTCCGTCGCTGACTGCTGTCCTCCTCTGTGGTGCAGGAGAAGACCTCCCCGCGCAGAAAAATCCAATGTGTAACAACCTAATGAATCTCGCCTATTATAGTTACGAGATTCAGCCAGAGAGTAGTTCGGTAGCCGCAGGCCTGCCCGCCTTAGGAGGGCTTTAGCCTGCGCCCGCCTAGGCGGGCGGCTACCGCTTCTATGTAACTTCAATGGCCGAAACTCTATAGTTAGAGGACCCTGGAGATGCATTGGCTTATCAAGAACAAAGTGCGACAGCGTTTGGAGCTTCTGAAATCCCTCTCTGCTCGAATTGTAGCCCCGGTGGATAAGTTGGGATGGTTCATCGTGAGGGACTATTTGCCACTTGAGCAGGCCTGGAGAGGGCCTTTCCAGCCCTTCCGAGTCGGAACTTCCTGGGGCGCAGGCGGTGCGGAGGAGAAGGCTTACTTCAAACTCTCCTTTTCTCTGCCTGTGGAGTGCAAGGGCGAGAAGACCTTGCTGCGGGTGCGCAGCGGCGGCGAAGGGCTTTGCTATCGCTCTGACGGCACTCCCTGGCAAGGGCTGGATTGGGTGAGAAGTGATTTGCTGTTGACCGAAGCCGCGCAGGGCAAGGAATCCTTTGAATTGCTGCTGGAAGTCATTCCCTCCCGCACCTATTGGGCCGATTTCAAGGGTCCTGTGATCTTCGAGCAAGCAGATATTGTCTGTGAAAACAGAGCGGTGGCCCACGCGGGCTTTCTCGCGGAGATTTGCCTGAATTTGGCCGAAGCCCTCGGAGAAGAGAACCTTCGGGCGGAGAGGTTGTGGCAGACGCTGGACGAGGCGCTTGACGCATTTCCCTGGGGAAGCGCCGATCTTTCCGCCTATGACCGGCCTGCAGAGAGGGCCGCAGCGCTGCTCCTGGCGCAGTTGAAGTTGCGTGGAGAAGAGGGCCGGCTCACCCTCGACCTCATGCCCAATTCACACATAGACACGGCCTGGCTCTGGCCCTTTTCCGAGACCGTGCGCAAATGCGGCCGCACTTTTTCCACTGTGCTCAACTATATGAAGCAATATCCGCACTACCGTTTCATCCAAAGCCAGGCGGCGCTCTATCAGTTTGTGCAAGAACATTACCCCACTCTTTACGAAGGCATTAAGCAGCGAGCGGCCGAAGGCCGCTGGGAGCCGACGGGTGCAATGTGGGTGGAGGCGGATACGAATATCCCTTCCGGCGAAGCATTGATTCGACAAATCCTCTTGGGCAATGACTTTTTCCAGCGGGAATTCGGAATCCGCACGAAAATCCTCTGGCTGCCCGATGTCTTCGGCTATTCCGCGGCCTTGCCCCAGATTCTTCTGCGCGCGGGAGTGCCCTATTTCATCACCAGCAAATTGGGCGTGAACGAAGATAACAAGTTCCCTTACGCCTGGTTCCATTGGGAGGGGATTGACGGCTCGCAAATCCTGGCCCATGTCCAGCAATTCGGCTACGGCGCAACCGTGACGCCCAAGAATCTCCTGGCCGCAGAAAAAGCGCGCAAAGTGCCCGAAGTCAATCACGCCACCTACATGTTCGGCTGGGGCGATGGCGGCGGAGGCCCCACCGAGGCGGATGCAAGAGCGATGGGATTGCTGGAGGATGTTTCGGGAATACCGCGAACCCGCTCGCGGCCGGCAGAAGAATCCTTCAAAGAGGCCGCGCAGGGAAAATTGCCGGTCTGGAGAGGGGAACTCTATTTTGAGAATCATCGCGGCACCTATACAACTCAGGCGACGATGAAACGCCTCAACCGGCAGTGCGAACTGGCCCTGCGCGACGCGGAGATGCTCGCCTCCTGGGAAGTTCTCTTGGGCGGCAAGGCCGAAGCGAAGATTTTCAGGCCGCTCTGGGAAACCGTCTGCCTCCATCAATTCCACGACGTGCTTCCCGGTTCCAGCCGGCCCATGGTCTATGCCGAGGCCTATCCCAGATTGACGCAAGTCCGTGACCAGGCGAGCCGGCTGGCTAAAGAGTCGCTGGAACGAATGACCCAGCCCGCGCCGGGCAAGATGACGATTGCCAACACCCTTTCCTGGGCGCGCACAGATGTAATTCACCTGCCGGAAGATTATCGGGGAGATTTGGCAACACAGTCCGTGGAGGACGGCCGACTGGCATTGGTCACTCTTCCGGCGATGGGCCTCTTCGCCGCGGAAAGCGTTCCGGCTGAGGGTCTTTCGGCCGGTGAGAGAACTCTCTCAAATCGCTGGGTGAGGGCGACTTTTAATGGAAAGGGCCAGTTGATTTCACTTTATGATCTTGAGCGGGGCCGGGAGGCGCTTGCTCAGGGCGAAATCGGGAACGAACTGCGCCTTCACGAAGATCGTCCCGCGCCCAACATTTACGGCGGAGGCAATGACGCCTGGGATATGAGCGTTTTCTACGAGGAGAAGTATCGCACGCTCGAAGCGCAAGAAGTCAAACTCATTGAGACCGGCCCCATACGCGCAACCCTCCGATTCACCTACCGCTGGGAGAGAGGTGAGATCGTTCAAGAGGTCTCCCTGTATGCCCACAGCCGCCGGCTCGATTTTCGCACCCATGTTGTCTGGAACGAAGACCAGCGCGTCTTGCGCGCTTATTTCCCTCTCGCCGTCAACACTGACCAGGCCACCTACGAAATTCAGTTCGGCCACCTCCGCCGCCCCAATCATCGCAATACCTCCTGGGAGGCGACCAAGTTCGAGGTCTGCGCGCACAAGTGGGCGGACTTGAGCGAAGGTGGGTTCGGGGTCGCGCTCTTGAATGACTGCAAATATGGATACTCCGCCCTGGGCAACCGTCTCTCGATTACCTTGCTCCGGGCAACTACCTCTCCCGACCCGACCGCCGACCGGGGGGAGCATGATTTCACCTATGCCGTACTGCCGCACGGAGAAAGCCTGCTGGATGTAGTCCGTGAGGCTTACGCCCTGAATGTTCCTCTGCTTGCAGCGGTGAATCGCGCCCCAAGACAGAATCTCGAAGTCGGGCTCTCGGCAAATCACGTCTTGCTGGAAACAATGAAGCCGGCGGAAGATGGCAAGGGCGTCATCCTGCGCTTCTACGAGGCGCTTAATCAAAGAGGGCCTGCGGAAGTGACTCTTCCTTCTATCACATCGGTTATCGAAACGAATCTGATGGAGGACGACGAGGGCCCCCTGGAAATCGCGGGCGGACGGGTGCATTTTGCTATCAGGCCCTTCGAAATCAAGACCCTGCGCGTAACAGGTCGGCAGTGAGATTCCCTTGACCTGACTTGCTTTTGCCGATAGACTGTGACTGAGACCCAAAGATTCCTGCCAATGGGGCGACTCTGCCGTGAAACGCAAGTCCGACAATCCACAACCTCCTTGCCGGATCAGTAAGAGGGTGCAGGACCTGGCTCCCTCCGGGATTCGGCGCTTCTTTGATCTGGTGGAGGCGATGCCGGAGGCAATCTCGCTCGGCATCGGTGAGCCGGATTTCACTACCCCCTGGCGGGTGTGCGAGGCCGGAATCTTCTCCCTGGAAAGAGGTCATACCCACTACACTCCAAACCGCGGCCTGCGCACCCTTCGGGTGGCAATCTCAGATTACCTGGGCCGCCGCTTCGGCCTGGAATATGACCCGGATGAAGAAATCCTGGTTACCGTCGGCGGGAGTGAGGCGATTGACATCGCCATGCGCGCCCTGGTGAATTCGGGAGAGGGAGTGATTGTGCCGGAGCCCTGTTTCGTCTCCTATGTGCCCTGCGCATTGCTCGCCGGAGCCAGGGACATCAGAATCACCACTCGCGCCGAAGATGACTTCAGGCTGCTGCCGGATCAGGTCAAAGAAGCCGCAAAAGAAGCGAAGATCCTCCTCTTCGGCTATCCGAACAACCCCACCGGCGCGGTTATGAGCCGGGAAGATCTCTTGCCGATCGCGGAAATCGCAAGAGAGCACAATCTGATTGTAATTTCGGATGAAATCTACGCCGAACTCACCTATGACGGCCCTCATTTCTCCATCGCCGGCCTGGAGGGAATGAAGGAGCGAACCCTGTTGGTGAGCGGGTTTTCAAAGGCTTTCGCCATGACCGGCTGGAGGTTGGGATATGTCTGCGGACCGGCGGATATTATTGGGGCGATGACGAAAGTGCACACCTATGCCGTCATGTGCAGCCCCACAACCGCTCAAGAAGCCGCCATCGAAGCAATGAACAAGAGCGAAGACGAGGTCCGGCTCATGGCGGAACAATACAACCAGCGCCGACGGGTAGTCATCTCCCGCTTGCGAAGGATGGGCCTTGACTGCTTTGAGCCGAAGGGCGCTTTTTATGCTTTCCCCGGCATCCGCTCCACCGGCCTGGATTCGGAATCTTTCTGTCGCCTGCTGCTCGAAGAGGAGAAGGTCGCGATGGTTCCCGGCACGGCCTTTGGCGCTTGCGGGGAAGGCTTTGTGCGCATCTCTTACGCAACTTCAATAGAGAAGATCGAAGAAGCCCTGGAACGCACCGCGCGCTTTGTGGCGCGCTATCATGGTTCGACTGCGCTCACCATAAAGTGATGGTCATGTCTGGTCGAGAGATAGTTGACGATTTGCATCTCCTGATGGAGGTCCTGCCGGAGCGGATTCGGGAGGCTTTGCTCGCCCGGGACGGCCGGGGGGAACTGCTGGAGATCATCCTGGATTTGGGGCGGCTTCCGGAGGTGCGCTATGTAAGTGAGAGCGCAGATCTCTCCCAGGATCCGGTAAGCCGGGAGGACCTGGAGTATGTCGCCAGCCGCGTAGGAGAATTCGGGGAGGATAACCGCGCGGGAATTCCCGCCACCCTGCATCGCATCTCCGCCATTCGCAACCGCAGGGGCCACATCGTCGGGCTCACCTGCCGCATAGGCCGCGCGGTCTATGGCACCATTGACATCATCCGCGATATCGTGGAGACGGGAAAAAGCATCCTCATCATGGGCCGGCCGGGGATTGGCAAGACCACCAAACTCAGAGAAGTGGCGCGGGTCTTGGCCGATGAGTTTGGGAAACGGGCGGTCGTGGTTGACACCTCCAATGAGATCGCCGGAGACGGCGATATTCCTCACCCGGCAATAGGCCGGGCGCGGAGAATGCAGGTCCGGCGGCCGGAACTTCAGCACGCGGTGATGATCGAGGCCGTGGAAAATCACATGCCGGAAGTGATCGTGATTGACGAAATCGGCACCGAGGCCGAGGCAATGGCGGCCCGCACCATCGCCGAACGGGGGGTGCAGCTGATCGGCACCGCCCACGGCAATACCCTGGACAATCTCATTATGAACCCGACCCTCTCCGATCTGGTGGGAGGGGTGCAGGCCGTCATACTCTCGGATGAGGAGGCCGCCCGCCGCGGCACCCAAAAGACCGTCCTGGAAAGAAAGGCGCCGCCCACCTTCGACATCCTGGTCGAGATAATGGAGATTGACCAGTTGGCGATCCACTTCGATGTGGCGGAAACGGTTGACGCCTTCTTGCGCGGAGAGAGGGTTTCCCCGGAGATTCGGCTGCGCAGGCCCGACGGCACTGTGGATGTGGTCTCTCCTCAGCAGGTCGGCTATGGCTGGGAAAGCAAAGCGCAAAAGGCGCAGCCCGGCCGGCCCGCCGGGGCATCGCACAGAGGCGGCCGGGCGCTCCGCATCTTCCCCTATGGCGTCAATCGCAGCAAACTTGAAAAAGCGATTGCCGATTTGGGAGTGCAGGCGGAGATTGTCAAGAATATCAGCGATGCCGACGCCGTGCTGGGGCTGAAGGCCTATCAGCGCAGAGAGGGGGCCAGGCTGAAGGAGGTGGAGCGCAAGGCCCGCGTCTATATCCTGCGCGCGAATACCTACCACCAAATCTGGCTCGGTCTGAAGGAACTTTTTCGCATCCAACAGCGCACCGCAGAAGAGATCGCCGTGCAGGCCGCGGAAAGCGCCATAAAGCAGGTCCTGGAGACTTCTCAGGCGGTAGAACTGCCCCCCGTGCCGGCCCCGCTGCGCAGGGCCCAACACCGCCTTGCCAATCAGTATGGCCTGACCTCCCAAAGCATGGGCGTGGAACCAAAGCGCAGAGTCAAAATCCTGCCCAAGTGATCCATGGCTTCACGACGCACCATGTTACTTCTCTTTGCTTTCCTTCTGGTAGGCGGACGCTCGTAGTAGGGCGATTTATCGCCCGTCTTATAGAGACGTTGCTCGGGATGGTGAGCCTGTCGAACCATCGCCGTGAAAGATAAGACGCGCCATGAATGGCGCTACTACGAACTCGACCGCATTTGAAATTGCGTTAGAGATTCTAAGAAAACCATTCACCGCAAAGACGCAATGGACGCAAAGGAACTCGCAAAGGACTCTTCTGAAGGCGCTCTTCCTTCAGAAGTCAGTCTTGCAGTTCTTTGTGTCTTTGTGGCTTGGTGGTGAAAGTTGTTGCTGCCTGGGTTTGGTTAGAGGGTCTTGGGGAAGATGACTGAGAAAAGTCGCTTTCGACCATCTTTGACAGGCACGGGCGCACCTTCCTGGCGCACCCTGCTCATTCTTCTTGCTTTCCTTCTGGTAGGCGGACGTTCGTAGTAGGGCGATTTATCGCCCGTCATTCGTAGTGAGGCGATTCATCCCTCGACGTTGCTCGGGATGGTGAGCCTGTCGAACCATCGCCGTGAAAGATGAGACGCGCCATGAATGGCGCTACTACGAACTGGGCCACAGGGAAGATGACTGAGAAAAGTCGCTTTCGACTGTTTTCGAGAGGCACAGGCGTGCCTTCCTGGCGCGGCCTGCTCATTCTCTTTGCTTTGGTGCTGGTAGGCGGGCCTTTCATCTGGCACTATCTGATTCGGCCGCAAAGTGCAAAGTGGGAGGCCTGGGAAGGGGTGGTGGTGGAAAGGTTCCAGCGGCATTATCAAGGCAGGTACGGAGAATTGACCACCTACCACCTGCGCGTGGAGTGCCCGGATGGCCGGAGGCGGAACGTGGACGTAACCGGAACCATGTGGATAGGGATGAATGTCGGGACGCGGTTGCGCAAGACCAAGGGCGAACGCTGGCCCCGCATCGTCGGCGCTCCCAATGGCCTCAACCTGCTGGAAAAAGAGATGGGCAAAGACTTCCCGAAACAATTGCGCCCCCTGGTGCCGGTCAGTAAATGAAGGGGGAATTAGGTTGCCGCGCCCCGTTCTACTACTCTCGTTCGCTGGCTCGAATTACGCCCTGGGCCGTTGGGATATATCCAGGGGCGTAGACTTCCGGCTACCTTCCAGAAAAGTCACCGACTCATAGTAGTCGTCCAGCTTCACGTAAACGCCAACCTTCTCAGCCCATGCCTTCAGCGCCCTGTTGCATGAGTGATCCCAGGATATGACCTCAATGGCCCATCCATCTTTCTGCATCCTCTCCAAGTCGGCATGAAAGCCCGCCCCATCCTGGTACCCGGCTCCGTCTCCGGTCAACAGGACAGCAATGCCTGGGCTACCCGACGCGTCAGCAAGCGCACGTAGCATCCTCACCTGAAGGAGCGCGTCCACTCCCTGCTCGCGGCCGGTCTCGGCTCCTCTTTCCCGGAGGTCCACGTTTACGCCTTCGCCGTGTAGTCTTTCCCAGACCGTGCGCAGTTCTGGTGGTATTGAACCAACAGCATACGCGAGCCCTATGGGCCGGTTTGCCGCGGCCAGTTCAAGCAGGTTGTCGAACTGTAGCCGAAACAGGTGGTATGCCTGTTCGCCCTCCTTCTTGGCTGCCAACTTGCGGCCTTCGATGAAGATGTTGGAGTTGTCCCAGAACACATATACGAGTGTCGGCATCGCTACCTCTCTCACGTCCGAGTTGGCCAGCCGTTCTGTCAGTGTGGACAATGGGGCCGGACAATAGGGACACCAACTCATTCCCCTCTATCCCCTGAAAGCCCTTTCGCGACGGCCGCGCTTGGCGGAGGGGTTCGGGCAGGCGATGGGCGGGCGAGGTGGATTGGAGGGTGGAGCGCAGGACGATTCGCACGGCCGCCTGAACTTCAACTCCGAAGCCGGGTGATAGGAGGTGAGGGCGTCCCGCGGTGTTTTTGGAGTGCGGGAGCAAGGCTCCCGCTTTCCTCGGCGGCAGCTTGCTGGCGCCGGATTCTCTCTTTGCCGCTCACTCCTGGAGCAAGCTCCAGGAGTCAAAGCGGCGGCAAGACCGCCGCACTCCAAAGAAACGCAAATCGCGCATACTATTCAATGGTGACTATGAAGGACGGCTTTACAGTGGCGCTGGGCCAGACTTAGAAGAGCCTGGCCGGCCTGCCGAGAAACGCACAGACCAGTGCCAGCAGGAGGCTCCCGAAGCGGTGTCGAAGAATACCCTGCCGACGCGTTCAGGAATTCCGCTGTACACGCCTGCATAGGCGTCGCCTAACAGGGCTGGTAGCCGCACACTTGCTACTCTGCGAAGTAGCGAAGGCTACTTCGCTACGAAGCACGAGTTAGTGTGCGCAGAATCCGGACCATGCAACGGGCGGCGAAAGCGCAGGCTAAAGCCCCCCTAAGGCGGGCAGGCCTGCGGCTACCGACCGCAAGAGTCGCGGGCGGCGTGCCGCGGCTCCTTTTCGTATCGGCGATAATTCCATCTTTATCGTCTCGAGAGGAGCAGCAGCCAATATGCCCCGCCGTGAAGATATTCGCAAAGTCCTCATCATCGGTTCCGGCCCCATCATCATCGGACAGGCCTGTGAGTTCGATTACTCCGGCACCCAGGCGTGCAAGGCCTTGCGCGAGGTGGGCTATGAGATTGTCCTGGTTAATTCCAACCCCGCGACCATCATGACCGACCCGGGCATGGCCGACACCACCTATCTCGAACCCCTTACTG
>Ga0299915_10001251_pt1 | contig 18820 bp, 15 predicted proteins | sample RVTome_13_FD_200263 | JGI IMG/M metagenome (GOLD analysis project Ga0299915, IMG submission 200263) | Soil microbial communities from uranium-contaminated site in the Upper Colorado River Basin, Wyoming, United States - RVT92D227 (version 2) ... | reverse complement strand
AGCGGGTTCCCCCCTCTTCCCCGGCCTCCTCCTCGGAGCGAATCTCACCGGAGAATTGCTCCCACACCTTGCGGAAAAACATCAGCTGTTTCAGGTGGCGCAGTTTCATCAGCTGCAGGTTCTTTTCCAACTGTTCCCGGCGAGCGCGCAGGTCTTGCAGCGCCTGGGTTACTTCCGGCTGGGTTTCGCTGCCATAGCCGCGCAGCAAAAGGAGTTGGCGGGCGGCGAAGTCGTTCAGGCGGTTGCGGCCATAGGTTTGCACTTCCCGATAGAGAATCTCGGGGGTGGTCTCCTCCTCGGTGTGGCCCTTGCTGAGGAGGCGCTTCAGGATCTCCTCAAGGAAATTGAGGTCTTGCTGGAGGCTTTCCTCTCGGGCCCGGCCGATGGCCGCCTTGATTTCTTCAATGGAAGTCTCCCGAGCCAGGGCGGTCACACAATAATCCCAGATTTTTTGGAGTTTGCTGAGCAGGCTGGCCCGCTCCAGGCGCTGGGCGAGTTGAACTTCCTCCTTGGAGGAGAGAAGAGGGACGCGGCCGATGTCCCGCAGATAGAGGCGGACGGAATCTTCGGGAGAAGGCCCGGTTTCTTCTTCCGGAGGCGCAACAACTGCGGCCCGCGGCGCCCGACCGCCGCCTTGAGCCCACCCCGGCATCTCCCGTTCTTCCACCACGCGGATTCCTTCATCCGCTACGGCCTGAAGGATATCCTCGAGGTGTTCGGCCTCCATTTCCTCCGGGGAGAGGGCGGCATTGATCTCCTCATAGGTGAGCAGACCGCCCTTCTTGCGCCCCTGGGCGAGAAGCTCCTGGAGGTGGTCAGAAGTCTTGGTTTCTCGTTCTTTCACCATTCTCTTATTCGCCAACTACCCAGCGGCCCACCTGCCGCGATCTTTCCCGCGCCAGGGAATGAATTTCTGCCTCGAGCAACCGCCTCTTTTCCTCTTCCTTCTCTTTCTCCAAAAGGAGAGAGAGTTCCCTCCAGCGGCGTTCGGCCCACATGGTCCGAAGCCGCATCACGGTTTTTTCCACCTCGGCCGCATCCATCCACGGCGCCGCCCCAAGGGCGAGTTCCGCCACCAGTCCCAGCGCCTCCGGCTCCTCAAAACAGAGGCTCACCCTGCCTGCGGCAGGCTCTTTCCCCTGACGCGCCAGGGAGAGCATCGCCTCGGCCAGCCGCCGATGGAGAGGCTCGAAGAAGTCCTCCCGCCGAATGATTTCGGGCCTCTCAAGGAGCATCGAGGGCTGGGTAAGAAGGCAGGCTAGCAACTGTCGCTCAAGCCTTGCCGAGGGGGCCGGGCCGCTGACCTGGGAGGCCAACGCTTCTTCCGCGGTCTTGTCCTGGGCGGTTCGATCTCGCCTGCTCCTAGCCGCCTTGCCGCCCTGGGCGGCAAGCTGGCTCACTAAGATTTGTTCCACCTTTGCTAGATTTACCCGCTTCTCACCACAATATCTTTCCGCCAGCCAGGAAATGTAGAAGTCCTTCTCCGCCGCATCCTGCAGGGTGGAGAGAATCCCTGACCCCTCCCGCAGCGCCCCCAAGCGCTGGTTGGAAGGCTGGCCCTCATATTTGGCCAGAATCTCTTCCAGGGCGATTTCCAACAGGGGCTTCGCCTCGCCCAGCGCCTTTTCCAGGGCTTCGCCTTCCCGGGAAAGAAGCAGCGAATCCGGGTCTTCTCCCTCCGGCAGAGGGACCGCCAGGACCTTCATTTCCGCCTCCGCGCCGATTTCCCGGCTGCGCAAGGCGGCCCTCAGGCCGGCGGAATCGGCATCGAAAGCGAGATAGACCTTTTCTGTCTGGCGGCGGCGCAGCAGGTCGAGATGCGCCGGGGTGAGGGCTGTCCCCATGGTGGCGACGGCCTCTTCAAAGCCGCGGAGATGGCAGCGAATGAGGTCGAAATATCCCTCCACCACAATGGCGCGCCGCTGAGAAGCAATGGCGCGCGCCGCCCAGGGAAGGCCATAGAGAAGGCGGCCCTTCTGGAAGAGCGGGGTCTCCGGGGAATTCAGATATTTCGGCTCATCTTCTTCTGCCAGGGCGCGCCCGCCGAAACCCACAACTCTTCCTTGGGTGTCGGAAATAGCGAAGGTAAGGCGGTGGCGAAAGCGGTCATATCCGCCGCCGCTCGCCCGGGAAAGACAAAGCCCGCTGCGGAGGATCTCCTCCTCTCCGAAGTCCTTGTCCCGCAGTAGTTCGAAGAGCCGGCTCCATTCATTTGGCGCGCAGCCCAGGCCGAATCGGAGCGCATCTTCCGCGGTGAGCCCGCGCTTTTTCAGGTAAGCCTGCGCCTCTTTGCCCTCGGGGGAGGAAAGGGTGTGCCGGAAAAAGGCCGCCGCCTCGGAGTTTATGCTTGCCAGCCGCTGCAATTCAGAAGTCTGGGAGGCGGAGCGCTGGCGATACTCTCCACCCAGCCGCCGGGCGAGCCACTGCGCCGCCTCCGGGAAACTCAGGCCCATGATCAGTTCCACGAAGCGAAAAACATCGCCCCCGGCCTTGCATCCGAAACAATGCCAAAGGCCTTTGTCCGGATCCACATGAAACGAGGGCGTCTTCTCCGCGTGGAACGGGCAGAGTCCCCGCAATTTGCGCCCCACCGGTTTCAGGACGACATGGGCGGAAACCACCTCCGCCAGGTCCGAGAGGCGGCGAATCTCATCTTTATCGAAAAGTCTTTGCCCCATAAGAACGCGCTCGGTTGCTCCCGACTATTTGATTCTGCGGGAGGGCCTAAATTCTTCTTTCTCGGGAAAGATTTTCCTCCTCTCTTGGCGACAGGCAGGGAAATCCTCCCCCCGCCGGAGAAGAATTGAACCAGGTGAGGAAAATGTTCCAATTCAGTCGTGCTGAGAAGGCTTTGCTCGGCTTCATCGTCATCGGCCTGGTCGGAGCATTTTGGACGGGCTGGCTGAGACATAACGTGGAGGCCTCCAACCGGAAGGTTGAAATCATTCTTGACGGTCACGACCTGGTGGCCCTGAGTGATGCCGCCGGCCTTCCTTTGACAGAGGTCGCCGGGCGCCTGAAGCGCGCCGGAGCAACCTGCCTGGCGGCGAATGAGATCAGCCTGGCGGATCTGAAGGCTCGGGGTGATGCGGCGGCTGCCTCCTGGGGCAAAAACAGACTGCTCTTCGGATTCGTGAGCAGTTCCCTGGCGGCAAAGGTGAAAGAGGCCTTGAGGCAGAGACTGCCCGGGCTGCAGATAACCTCTCCGCTTATCCAGGAAAGCCCTTTCTACCAGAGGATGCCGGCCTTCCTGCTGGTGGAGGGGGAATTGACCGGTGTAAATGAGACCGGCCTCTTCCTGGACCCGGACCAGGTGGAGGCGGCAAGGAGCGGCGCCCTCCGGCTGGCCGCCAGAATACCAAATACCGTCTTCTCTCAGCCAAAGGCGATTTCCTATTCCCTCTCTTCCGCGCGGAAAGCAGGCGTTGAATTGCTTATCTTCGAGAAGGAAGAAGTATTGGGCTATGACGGGCTGATTCCTGAGGTCGCGGGGGAGATGAAAAGGGAGGGGCTGACTTACGGCTGGCTGGAACTGGCCGAACAATACGGCGAAGAAGAGATGCGCCGCCAGATGTGGGATCAGATGCTCCGGGTTCACGGAATTTCGGAAAAGGAGATGCAGAAGATGACCCGCGCTCAGACTCTGCCGCGGCTGGTGAGGGCCGCGCGGGAGCGCGCCATACGGGGCTGTTATCTGCGGCTTTTCCTGCGCCCCCAGGCGGATCTGCTTGCCTACAATGCGGACTATACCGCGGAACTCGTCCGGGGGCTTCGGGGGGCCGGGCTCTCTGTCGGGCAGGCGAGGCCCTACCCCTCCTTCAGGGGGCCCACGTGGGCCCGATTCCTCATCTTGCTCGGGATTGCGGCCGGCATGACTCTTCTCGCCGGCCGGCTGCTGCCGCTGCGCGGATATGAAAGGCTGCTCTTCTTCCTCCTCTCCTTCATCTTCCTCCGGGCGGTGCAGATTGGAAGTTACTATTTGCTGGGCCGCAACACGGCCTTGGCCGGGCAGGCGGCGAGTCTGCTCGCCGGGCTGACCTTTCCCACCCTGGGCCTGCTTCTCGCCTGGCAGAAGATGAATGGTAATGGCAGCGTTCAGCGCCCAACGCTTAACGCTGACCGCTCAACGCTGAACGTGAAACTGTTACTCGGAGCAATCGGCTTGACCATAGAGGTGGGCCTCTTCTCCCTGATCGGGGGATTGTTCATCGCCGGGATGCTGGCGCAGACGCGCTTTCTCGTCGGCGCGGAACAGTTCCGCGGGGTCAAACTGCTCCTGGTGGGGCCGGTGTTTTTGCTGGCCTTGGCCCTGGTCTGCGGCCTGGAGCGGCCTTTCTCCGTGAGAGGGGAATGGAGAAAACAGGTGAGCGAGAGCCTGAGGGCCTTTGTCAGCCAGCCGGTCCTTGTGGGTGAGGCGATCCTGCTGTTGATGGCCCTGGGCGCGGTCGGCATCTTGCTGGTGAGAAGCGGAAATGCTCCCTCCAGCCTCGCGCCGGGGATGGAACAGAAGGTGAGGGAATTGCTCGAGTCGGTCCTCTGGGCGCGTCCGCGGACAAAAGAGTTTCTGCTGGGGCATCCCGCGCTTTTCCTCGCCGCGCTTATCTGGGTGATTGGAGGGCCTCTCTCCGCCGGTCTGGGCTCAGCACGCCAGAAAGGGATCGGCGCCCTGTTGTTGGTCGCGGCAATAGGGCAGACCAGCATGGTTGACACCTTCTGTCATCTCCATACCCCGCTCGTCTTCTCGATTGTCCGAAGCCTCAACGGGCTCTGGCTGGGCCTGGTCGTGGGCCTGGTGTTGCTAGCCAGCTGGCTTCTTGCCAGAAAGATTCTCCAATCCAACGGCAGCAGCCTTTAGGCTGCGAAGGCCATACGCAGGCTGAAGCCTGCGCCTACCACCTAAAATGACGACAACCGCGCGCATCCTAATCTCCGGCTACTACGGCTCCGGCAATGCCGGTGATGAGGCGATCTTGGCGGCCTTGGTGGCGGCCTTCCGGCGTTTGCGCCCGGGGGCGGAACTGGTCGTCCTTTCGGCAAGCCCACAAGCCACGGCCGCGGAACACGGGGTTGAAGCGATCCCGCGTTTTTCCCTGAGGGCGCTTCGGCAAGAACTGGGAAGATGTCGCCTCCTTGTCAGCGGGGGAGGCGGGCTGCTTCAGGACACCACCTCCTGGCGCTCTCCGCTCTATTACCTGGGGGTCATCCGGCTGGCGCAGAGGAGCGGGCTTCGCACCGCCGCCCTTTGCCAGGGGATTGGCCCTCTGCGGCGCGCTTGGCTGAGAAGATTGACTGCAAAGATATTTCATCGCCTTGATTTGATTGCGGTTCGAGATGAGGCCTCCGCCAGAATCCTCGCAGAGATAGGCATTCCAACCGCCTCAATCTATCTGGCCGCGGACGCCGCCTGGCTGCTGGATCCTCCGCAAAATGAGAGAACCGCTTCTCTGCCGGGAAAAGAGGGGATTGCTCTTGAGCGGCCCGCAGTGGGCCTCTTCTTGAGGCCCTTGCCGAAGGAAGCGCCGGCCCTTTCCAGCGGGCTTTGGGAGGCGATTGCCGCAGCCCTCGCCGGATTCTGCGGGAAACGCGGAGGTCGGCCCGTCTTTGTGCCCATGCAAAGGCCGGGAGATGTGCAGGCGGCGGAAGAAGTGATGAAACGGCTTTCCATCGAGGCGCGACAATTGTCGGGCAAGTATTCGCCGGCCGATTTGTTGGGCCTGACGGTAGCCTTTGATATGGTAATCGGGATGAGGCTCCACGGGCTTATCTTTGCCGCCCGCATGGGAGTGCCTCCGGTGGGAATCTCCTATGACCCCAAGGTGGACGCCCTTCTCTCCGCGGCCGGGCTGAGAGCAGCCTTCTCCGCAGACAAGCCAGAGGGAGAAGCCCTGGCGCTGGCCCTGGAAGACACTTGGCAAAAGCGGGAGGAAATCAGGCGAAGCCTTTCTCTCCTCAGCGAAGAATGCCGCCAGAAGGCCGCGCAGGCCGTGGAGCGAGCGCTCGCCTTGCTCGACTAGCGCTTTCTTGCAGAATCGCGGTTGAGTTTCTGTAGGGCTGGCATTGCCACGCCAGCCCCGCCGCAGGCGGGCAGACAGACCGGATCTTTCCTTCATCTCCGGCGGGGTCGGGCCTGCTCTGCTGAAGCTACGCAGGCTCAGCGTAGCAGAGAGACCCCGCCCTTCTTCCGAGAAAGAGAACATGAGAGATGCAAGAAGGCATTAGGGACAAGACCGGAGGGAGACCATGAGCGAAGGAACCCATTCGACAAGCTCAGGGCAGGCCGAGAAGCAACGAGCCCGATAGCAAGACTGGATTGGGCAGATGTGGTAATAGAAACAAGGAGCAATAGAACCTTATCTGGAGAGGCCGTGATGAAAGCAAGAGTCTGGATTGCAGCGATTATCCTCGTTATCTGGGCCTGCGGCTGGGGAGCAGCTGCGGAGCGGACCGCCTGGCCCGGGCAGATTGATGTAGGTCTTGCCCTCAGTTCTCGCAAGGATTCCCGCCTTCAGTTGATGGGAGAAGCGCGCGGGAGCGTGGGTCAGGATCTTACCCTGAGAGCGGGCGGCTGGGTAGTGAATGGCCAGGGGAATAAGGCGAAGGGCTTTCTCAGCAATGCTTATGTGGGGCTGGACCGGCCCCATTTCTACGCCGCCGCGGGCCAGAAATTCGTCGTCTTCGGGCCTGCGGGACTCCTGGTTTCTCCCGGCGCGAGGGGAGGCGAGGTGGTCTTGAAGGGCTGGCCTATAAGCCTGCAGTTGCTGGGAGGCCGCACCCAGTTTACCCCCCCGACCGGCAATGCCGGACGAACCACGCCCAACCTGGAACCCATCCTCGGCCAGGATAGGCCCCGCAAAGAGTTCTTTGCCGCGCGGGCGGAATACGATCTGGCCCAAGGCGAAAAACATCAGTATCTGGGCCTGAACGCCCTTTGGGTAGCCAGCAAGAGCGGGGCGAGTGTGGACCTGGAGGTGCCGGCGGGAGGAGGCAAGATTTTCTATGCTGAGGTCTCCACCTTTGACGGCACGAGCGCGGAATTGGGCGGGATGCGCTTGACCGACCTGGGAAAATACCTGCACACCTCCCGGGAGACGGCCTTGGACATCTTCTGGAGGAAAGTGCCGGAGGACTATACTCCGGCGGTTGTGGGGGCTACCCAGTATTATGCCGACCGGGAGGGGCTTGCCCTGGGGCTGTATCACCGGATGAGCGGCCTTTCCGCGGTGGGCTTGTATGGCGACAGCCGGGGGGTAATGGTGAACTTCTTCCGCTATTTCTCCCTAGGGCCCGCGAAATAGGCGAGATTCTGTTCTGGATTCCCCGCAGAAGAGCCCCGGAACCTGTGAAGACCGGCGCAGATTGTGGAATGTTCCATCGCGCCTGCCCGTGGAAGGGGCCGGCAGGAGGTGGTCCGGGTGCTGGGCGGGATATCCTGGGGAACATTTTTCTGGATCCTCATCATCTTCCTGCTGATAGATGCAGTGAAGATCTATGTGGAAATCTGGCGGCGGCCTGCAGTTCGTGAGTTCACCAGCGACCTCTCCAATGTAACCGCGCTCATCCCCACCCACAATGGCAGCAAGGTTATCGGCCAGACGATTCAGGACCTCATAAGGCTGGGCCTGCCCAAGGATCGCATCCTCATAGTTGATGATGGCAGCACGGATGACACCGCGGAAGTGGTGCGAGCCTATGGGGTGCGCTGTTACAGCATCCCGAACATGGGAAAAGTGCACGCCATCCACTTCGGCATCTTCCGCGTGAAGACGGATTACGTGCTGCTGCTGGATGATGACACCCGCGTCGGGAACGTGAAACTCCCCACCTCACTGATAAACGGCTTTGGCGCCGTTGCTTTTGTGGTACTGCCGGATAGGCGAAGTCGCCATGGGCCGAAGGGCCAGAGTTTTGTCAGTTGTATCCAGCGCTACGAATATGCGAAGTCCATGGAAATCGGGCGCCGCTTTCTGGATGGCACGGCGAGCATCAGTTGCGTTTCCGGCGCGGCCGGACTCTTCCGAAAAGATCGCCTGACGGCTCTCCACCACAGCCACACCGGGGCCTTTGAAGGGGAGGACTTTCAGCGCACCATCCTGGAGCATCTCCACGGGGGCAATGTCGCCTTTGTTGAGGAGCCCGTCTGGACCGTATCGCCGGATACTCTCTGGAAATTGATTCGCCAGCGAGTGAGCTACTGGTATCCAGCCCATTATCACATGTTCTACAACTACCTCAAGTTGCTCTTCAAGCGAGGCATCCCCGGGCGGCTGCGCGCGGAGATGGGCTACAATGTTGTAGTGGTGCTGGGCGAGCCGCTGCGCTTCTTCTCCTTCGTCATGCTTCTCTACTACCGGATGTGGGCGGTCTTTCTTATCCTCTACGGGCTCTACTTCCTGGTGGAAATCTATCCCTTCCTCACCGTGCAGAGGAGCTTGAACACCGGAAAGCGAATAGGGGTGCTGTTGATCTTCCCGCTGTATAATCTCTTCAACCTGCTGCTGCGGGTGACCGCCTTTTTTGTGTGGATCTGGAAGCGCTTCATAACCAAAGAGATGAAACGCAAGACGGAGAAGGATCGAAAATGGTGGGTGGGCGCAGACGTATGAAAATCGCAGCAGTGCTCGCGGCAGCAATTCTCCCGCTTTTGACGGCCTTCGTCGGGCCGGCCTGGGCGGGGCCGCCTCCGGAGCAGTTGATTGTTCAACACGAGTTCATCCGCGAGTCCGGCGGGCGTGAGTTCAATGACCCCTCGATCTTTTACTCTAAAGAACGTTTCCATCTTCAGGCCTGGTTCGGGGATTTGACCAAAGGGGTGGAAATCGGCGGCTACAAGAAGAGCAAGCGCGGCTCGGCCTACAGCGCCTTCTACCGCTTTCGCGATGACTTCGACCACGTCCTTCATCTCGAAACCGAACAGTTGACCGGCACAAAGGGCGTAGTCTTCGTCCTGGGCGCTCGTTATATCCATGCCCTTCCCGATGACGGCGCCCGCAACATGGGCCAGGTTCATATCGGCGCGGACCGATATTACGGCGACTATAACTTCACCTCTTTCCGCGCCATCAGCGATCCCCGCCGCTCCGGGCGCTGGACCTTCGTCCTCTCCAACCGCTTCGCCAGCGCGACTTCCTTTCTGAGCATCGGAATAGTGCCTCGCACCGATGGAGAAGTGGGCTATTTCCTGCAGGCAAAGCGCAGGCACTTGCTCTTCGGCGCGGGAAAATACGGCCGCTTCGACTTCACTGACCGCAGCCGAACCATCTACAGCCTCGGCTGGGAATGGGAAGTGAAGTAGAACCTATTTCAAGACTCCAAAGGGAACTCCCTGGGGGACGAGTCCGCCTCGGACGGACTTCCCCCTCAGGAAGTTTCTCTGTTGAGTTTTGAAAATGCTTTGCTCTGTTGCAAAGATTCGGTATTTTGTAGGGCGGGGACTCCGATCCCCGCCGAAAAGGGTTGTTTGGAATCGCTGCGGCGGGGTTTGGCTTGCCCTGAGCGACTTGTCCTGAGCGAAGCCGAAGGGGCGAAGCAGGATGGCGAAGGCGGGTCGAGATTCAGCGTCTCATTCAATCGTCTTTCCGCGTGCCGCTTTCACCTGTCTCCAGGAGTAGATGAAGGCCGGGACTGCAATGACGACCATGAAGGCGGCGATGAGCAGATTGCCCGCGTCAACCGGCAGAAGGTGATCGAGCCCGAAGAGCACGGCAATCCCAAAGGCCCCGAAGAGCAATCCCCCGTAGAAGAGCGTCCGCCCGCTGGTGCGAATCCCGATTTGCCTGATTTCTTCTTCAGAAAGCCAGCGCGCCCACCGCAAGAAGGCCCCGAACAATGCGCCTATGACCACCAGGACGAGCATGGTTCCCAGCCCAAAGAGCAGGCCGGGCAAAAAGCCGAGCCAAGCATTGGGCATGGCCGGCGCGGCGATCGTTGTGGTGAAGAGGGCGAAGCCCTCGAAGCCGAAGCCGGCGATGAAGCCGTGGATGAAGGTCCACTTCACCGGAGGCGCGGTGACCGCGCGGGCCGTCTCGGCGTGCTGCCTTCCCAGAATTCGGCCGCTCGTCTCCATCTTGTGCGCGGTCTCGTGGTGATGTCCCAAAAGGTGGAGATGAGGCTCGACGTTTCGAAGCATCACAATCGCGCCCGCAGCCGCCATAGCGATTCCGACGACAAGAAATACGATGCCATTGACCGCCTCGGAGCGCAAGAACGGAGCCAGGGCGAGATAGGCCAATTCTGAAAGCAGGGCGCGCTGGAGGGTGAAGGCGGCGGAGAAATAAAGCCCGGCCTTCATCCCTTCTTTTCCGCTGGCGCTGCCGATGGCATAACTGAAGGTGATGGGCCAGGTGTGCTCGTCCGGCAGAATCCCGTGCAGCAATCCGAAAAGGAAAGAATAGAGCAGGGCGGCAAAAGGACTCACCGACAACCTCCGGAGAATAATGATACCCGATTCGGCGGGGAGGTTGTCAGCCGCCATGGCGAGATTAGTCAAGGTATTTTCGACGGCCGTGGAGAATTCTGCCACAAGAACGGGAGATTAGAGTGCTCACGATCAGGCGGGCACGACCGGAAGATGTCCCGGCCATCACCGAAATCTACAATGAGGCGGTGCTGACAACCACCGCGACCTTTGACACAGAGCCCAAAAGCCTCGCCGACCGCCAGGCCTGGTTTGCGGGGCATGATGAAAGACATCCTATCCTGGTGGCGGAAACCGAGGGCGCGGTGGTCGGCTGGGCCTCTTTAAGCAAATGGTCCGACCGATGCGCCTACGCGGACACGGCCGAGGTCTCGGCATATATCAAAGAAGAGTGGCGGGGCAAGGGAATCGGCCGAAAACTGCTGGAAGCGATTGTGGAAGAAGGCCGGCGGGTCAAACTTCATACCATTGTCGCCTACGTCAGCCAGGGAAACGAAGTCAGCCTTCATCTGCATAAGGCCGTCGGCTTCCAAGAGATCGGAGTCGCCAGAGAAGTGGGCCGCAAATTCGGCCGGCTCCTGGATGTGCACATAATGCAGAAGATCTATGAATAGGAGAAGCCTGCCAAAAGGAGGCCTCTCCGTCACCTGCGACCAGCATCTGTAGGGGCGGATGGCTAGGCTTCGCCGCCATGCCGGCCCTTTGGGCTTAGGCATTTGTATCCGCCCAAATCACTTGCGCCGGGAAAACTGCGAGCCTCACAGGGCGATGTCCACTTGGGCATCCGCCCCCGCGGGAACCGAAACCCCACTTACTGTTGCCGCGGCACTGCGGCGCCCTGATTTTGCCGAGGCCGTCACACTGTAGCCGCCTCCGGCGGCCAGATTGGAGAAGCGATAGAGGCCAGGGCGGCCGGTCTTCTGCCGGGCAACCAGAACCCCATTGCGATAGAGGGAGACTTGCGCGTTTGCGGCGACGCCTTGGGAGGTAATCTGGCCCACGATGCCGCCGGCGGTGTCTCTATTGGCTCCGAAGGCTCCCGGCAGGGCTCGATAGAGGTTGAGCCTTCCATAGCCGAAATAGGGGTTCCAGCCGGTGTATCCGCCCGCCGCATCAGCAGATCTCTCCAGGGCCTGGCGAACGGCAAGGGGAGAGGCGGGGCCGGCATAAGAGAGATAGAGCGCGGCGGCCCCGGCGACATGAGGAGCGGACATGGAGGTTCCGTCAAGAAAATCGTAACTGGTGTTGTAGCCATAGACCCGGCTCAGGTAGGACTCCCCGACGGGCAAGAGGGAGAGGATGCTGACTCCGGGCGCGGCGACCGTGACGGATCGGTTGAAATTCGAGAAAGAAGCGAGGGCATCAGTCTGGGTGGTGGCTCCCACGCCGAGAACATAGTTTGAACCTGCGGGGTAATTGATCAGCCGATTGCCGCCATTTCCGGCGGCCGCCACCAGGACGCAACCCTGGTTATAGGCGTGATTGAGAGCCTCCTGCTCGGTCTGGGAATAGGAATTGCCGCCATAGGACATGTTGATTACCCATGCGCCGTGGTCGGCCGCCCAGATGACCCCATTGGCGACGGAGGAGACGCTGCCGGAGCCGGTATCATCGAGGACTTTGACCGGCATTATCTTGCAGTCCCAGCCGAGGCCCGCGATTCCGGCGGAATTATTGGTGGCCGCAGCCGCAATGCCGGCGACATGAGTGCCATGGCCGTAGCCATCCGCAAGTTCTGATTCACCGGAAATGTAACTCGTCCCCGCCACCAGTTTCCCCGCCAGGTCCGGGTGGGAGGCGTCCACTCCGGTATCATTGACGGCGATGATGATGCTCGCGCTGCCTGTGGAAAGGCTCCAGGCCTCCGGGGCATAGACTTGCTGTGGGCCCCATTGGCTTCCGCTTTCAAAGGCCCCGACATAGCTTCCGCCGAAATAGGGGTCATCGGGCGCTACGGCCAGGGCCTGGACAATGTAGTTCGGCTCCGCGTAGAGCACGCCGGGCTCCGCGTTGAGCCGTCTGACGGCGTCTTCCACTGCGGCCGTGCGCACCTTCAAGACCTTGACCTTCAGGCGGTCAATGGAGCCGATCTCCTTCGCCCCGTGGCGCGCCTTGACCGCCTCGACGTCGGCCTTGGCGGCACCCGGGCGGAACTTCACCAGCACCTCTCCGGGCAAATAAGGGCCCGGAATATCCCCTTGCACCGCCGCCGCAAGCAGCAGAGTCAAGAGGACAACAAAGCCCCAGAATACAAACCAGGATTTCCCTTGCCTCCCTTTTCTCATCTTCTTCCTCGGTTTTCTCCCCGCGCGGGGTTCGAGTCTTACCATTGTATTATACCGCGTCTTCTTGCAGAGAGGAGGCGGGTTGTGCGAGAAAGCAATGGCAAATTCGGCCGCTCATGGAGGTGCCTATCTCGCGGAAGACATACGGGCCGGAATGAAAGGCGAATTTTCACCGCAAGGCCGCAGAGAGCGCAAAGAATGAGGGTATTGGGAACGGTCTTCGCTTGCCCTGAGCGCGCCCACGGCGGGAAGGGCGAAGCCCGTTCGGCAGATGTTGGGTGGCGGCTGTATGTTATAATATCTTGGGGGCAGAGGAGGGCAAGCCTATGGCAAGCACCAGGTTTGAGCGAATTACCAGCGACCCCGAGGTCATGGGCGGGAAGCCGTGCATCCGAGGCTTGCGTTTCCCCGTTTCCCGACTGCTCGGCATTCTTGCCGCAGGCCAGGACACACAATCTATCCTGGCCGAATACCCCTATCTTGAGCCGGAAGACATCCAGGCCGCCCTCGCCTATGCTGCGGCACTCGCAGAAGAGGAAGTCGTCGAGTTGACTCGATGAAATTCCTCGTTGACATGTCCATTTCTCCTCGAATGGCGGCCTGGTTGAAAGACCGTGGACATGACGCGCTCCATGCCTCCTCCGTGGGCCTAGAGCGCGCTACCGACAGAGAATTGCTTGACCGCGCAGCGAACGAAGCGCGTATTGTAATCACCGCGGACACCGACTTTCCCCACATATTGGCACTGTCGGGTGAGGCCACTCCAGGGATTATCCTCTTTCGTGGCGGAGATTACAGCGACCAGGAAACGAGGCAACTTCTGGAGCAAGTGCTCGAGGCAGTGTCGGAGACCAGCCTCGCAAAGTCAATCTGCGTCGTTGACCGGAGGCGGATACGGGTGCGTCCCTTACCGCTGCGGTAGCCCGTATCATTTCTGAGTTACAAGATTAACGCATCTTTTGGCTCACGGAACAGAATCTGTTGTTCGCCGGCCCAATGTAAGCAGCCCGGCCCCTCCAGGCAATCTGCGTCAATCTGTGCCATCTGCGGAAAAGAACAGAACGGGCGGCTGGTAAGCCGCCCCTACAATTTGTCCGGTTCCTTTGTGACTTGGTGTCTTTGTGGTTGCTCTTCAGGTGCCTGGCTGGGGCCAGTTCGACCTTGCTCACTGCAAGCGGCACCCCAGCCCTACAATTGCCCAGCGCAAACCGCGGGATGGTCAGCAGATACGCTGGCCGCGGCGACTCTGCGCCTCAGCACTTCTTCCTTTGGAATTGCGCGCCAGGTATCTTCGGCGCACAGCACCCAGCCGCAGTCTATGTGGCGAATCCAGTAGAGGCCGGCCGGGACGGCGTCATATTTGGGCGCGGGCAGAGGTTCATATCCCAGGCCCATGAGCACATACAAATAGGGCATATTCGCTCCGGCCGCGGTGAAGAAATAGGAGGTGGTGAAAAAGCGGCCGGCGTTTATCTCGGTGGGGCGGGGAACGCCCTGCGCGTCACATTTCAAATCCACACAGTAGATGCCATTGGGCTGGGGGTCAACGGAGACGATCGCCTGGGCGGCGATGGAATTTACCTGCGGATTGTGGACAGTGCGCGCCACCACCGGACTCGAAGTCACTCCACTGGGGGCGTGTTGTGGGAAGACGAACTCCAGGCGCTCTCTGACGGCCGATGTGATCAATTCTCCTGCCCGCCAGAGTGACTGAAAGGCATACTCCGGGCCGGGCAGAAACTCCTGGGCCATGAATTGCCAGTCAACCCCGCGGGCTTTCCAGAAGTCAAGCCAGGCGCGGCCTTCCTCCAGATTCTCGACTTTGCAGCTTCCCCGCGCCCCTGCCCCCGAGGTTGCGCGCAGCCAGAAGGGGAGGCCAAGTTCGTCGGCAGCGCCCTTCAGGTCAGCATACTGGCGAAGCAGGCGCAGCGGATCGCGCCTGATGCCGGTCTCGTGCCAGCGGGCGGCGCAGACGGCCTTATCCTGGCAGGCCGTCACCGTGGCTGCAGAGGGCAGCATGGTGCGCGCGGGAAGCAGGTGAGAATGTTTTGCCAGCCAGGCGACTTCCCAGTCGGGCTGGCCGTGGAGGAAGTCAATCTCTTCCTGTTCAATCAGCGCCAATAGGAAGGGAAGGTATTCCGGGCTGTCGGTCATGGGGGCCTCATAGGCGCGGTCGAGGTCGCCCCACTCCAGGTGATAGCGGTTGGCGTCCGCGCCGACGATATACAAAGGCTGGGGCGCGTCCCGCAAAGAGCGAAGCACATTTTGCGATGCCGGACTGCCTACCCCGGTCAGCAGGATGCGATGCATTGGATATCCTCCGTGATTCCTTCAATCCGTCCGCAGGCGGCACTGCACATAGATTTCCGCGCAGAGGTCGAAGAGTTCATGGCCGAGGGCCTGGAAGGCCTCCAGGAGGTCATCGGACCAATCGGCCATCTGTTGGTTGGAGAGCGGCTTGAGAAAATTGCCTTCCTTGGCGGAGATCATCAAGCCGCTCTCCAGAATGTGCGCTTTCAGCAAATCCCAGGTATAGACGCGGCGGTGGCCCATGGCAAGGTCGGCCGGGTGGAGTTCTTCCGGCCGCGACAAGAGACCCAGAGCGACCCCCACGCGCCGGTGGAGCGACAGGGCATTGGGAACCACAATGTGGAGGCGGCCATCACGCTCCAGCCAGCCGCTCGCCTTTCTCAGCAGGTCCACGGGATCCGCGACATGCTCCAATACACCGGCCATTACAATGTCATTGTAAGTCTCGGCCGGCTCGAACTCTTCAAAGAGGCAGCAGAAGGCCTTGCCGGAATCGCCGACAATTGAGCGGGCGGCCTCGGCATAGGCGGGTACGCCCTCGACCACGGTTGCCTGCGGGAAGCGCGCGGCGAAGATCTCGGTCATCACACCACTGGCGCAGCCCATCTCCAGGAGGCGGGGGCCGGCGGCCTGGGCGAGAATGATTTCCGCGGCATGTTTGACCAGGCGATAGGAAAGGCCGCGCCGGCTGTCATAGAAGGCCGCGGCTTTCGCCAGCCGCTGCCGCTCTTTCCCCCTATCCAAAAGCAAGCCTTCAGATCTCATTGCAGGTTTCTCGAAGCGGGCTGTGACATTGCCAGCAGACGACATCGAACCCGGGTCAGTTCCGCCATTATCTCCGGCGCCGCGTTGCTGAGATGGACGGCCTTCTCGTAACAGGTGAGGGAGGCCTTGAAGGCGCTCTTTTCGAGATAGGCGCGCGCCAGGCCCAACCAGGCGCCAATCTGCTGGGGATCCTTCTTCGCGGCCGCCTCATAACTCTCCAGGGCCTTGTCCCATTCCCGCTGACCGAAGAAAAGGTCGCCGAGGCCGAGGTATGCGATCACACACTCCCCGTCGGCTTCCAGCGCGGAAAGGAAAGCGTGAAAGGCCTGTTCAACGCGGCCGAGCCTTTGTTGGACCGCGGCGTAATTGCACAGGATTGCGGGGTTGTTTGGTTCGCCTTCCAGGGCGCGGGCGAAGAGTCTTTCGGCCTCTTCAAAGCGCCGGCAGGAGGCGAGCGCGGTGCCGTGAAGGTTGAGGGCTTCGGGCGAATCCGGGGCTAGATAGGCCGCGGCCGCGGCTTCGTTCTCGGCTTCTTCCGCGCGGCCTGCGGCGAGGAGCGTGGAGACGATACCGGCACGCGCCTGAAAATCACCGGGCTGTGTCCGGAGCCGGTCGCGGCAGGCGGCAATGCGCGCTTCGATCTCGGCCGCGGCCTGCATCTTGGCGCGGGCCTCGTCAATCCGCCGGCGCAGGGTTCGCAGTAACTCGACATCTCCGCGAATCGCGTGAGCCTTGCGCCAATGGGCCTCCGCTTCCTCCGGCCGCCCATGAGAAAGGGCGGTTTCGGCCAGGCGCAAGCGAGGCTTCAAATCACGGCAGAGGAAGTCCTGGTTTGCCAGTCTGGTTCCAAAGCGGCCCCGCGTCGCCGCCGTATAGGCGTGAATCGCCTCTTCCTCTTGCCCCAGAACGCGCCTCGCCTCTCCCAGGCCGAACCACAATTCGGCATTGTCCGGGTAATTTTCGAGCCCCTCTTGGCAGAGGCGAACGGCCTCTTCGGGCCGGCCCACTTCGATCAGCGCTTCCGCCAGATAAGAGTAGGTCTTCAGGCGAATGAAAGAGGCCGGCTGATTTGAGGTCAATTCCAGGGCGCGGCGAAAGTAAGGGAGGTCTTCTTCGAATCTCCGACAGTTGCGATATTCTTTTCCCAGAAAGAAGTGCACCATGGGGTCATCCGGGCGGCGCGCGGCCTCGGCCTGCAAGATGCGCAGATTGCGCGCCCGGCGGGCGTCCATCTCGTCTGAGGCGCCGAGATAGCCGTGATGATAGACCGAGATTCCGGTGGCCACCTGGGGCAGGGCCTGGCGGCCGTCGAAATGGACCAACTGCTCGTGCACGCCATTTACATAATGGAGCCCGATGTGATTGCGAAAGAGACGGGGATGCTCTATGAAAGTCTCCAGTCCGCCGGGACAAGGGATGCGGGTGCGAAGCGAGCAGACCTCGGCCTGGGGCCGATTATCGAGAAAGAGACGCAGGCCCGCTTCTCCGCCGGGATCCATCTCATCATCCGCGTCCATGATCAGAATCCAGTCGCAGGCCGCCAGGCTCAGCGCATGGTTGCGGGCCGCGGCGAAGTCATCGCACCATTCAAAATGGCCGATCTTCGCGCGGAACTGGCGGGCTATCTCGACGGTGCGGTCTTGTGAGCCGGTATCCACGACCAGGATTTCATCGGCGGCTTTTTGAATGCTCCGCAGGCACCGCGCCAGGGTATTTTCCTCGTTCTTTACAATCATGCAGACCGAGAGGGTGGGCCGCGCGGAAGATTCCGGGGGCGCTTCTGCCGCGCGCTTCAGGGCGGAGTCAATCTCGGCCCGCAGCTCTTCGGGGAGCGCGGAAGAGAGCGCCTTCCGAATCTCCCGCAGGGCATTTGCCGCGGCCGGCAGATCAGGGGAGGCTTCCAGCGCCCGCACCAAATGCGGGATGGCTTCGGCGACCTTGCCGGAATTGCAGAGCGCGATGCCCAGAGCGGTGAGCGCGCCGGGCGAGCCCGGATTAAGGCTTACGGCCTGCTGCAAGGCGGGAACGGCGAGGCGCGGCTTGCCCTGCCGCAAATAGAGGATGCCGAGGCCGGAATGGGCCGGGGCGAGATTCGGGTCGAGGAGGAGGGCCTTGCGGAAAAGCTCTTCCGCGGCTTCGAGGCGGCCCCCTTCCATCAGGCAGATGGCGTGATTGCTGAAATCCGGCGCGTAAAGGCAGCCGGAGCCGAATTCGGCAATGGCCTCAAACGCGGCCCCATATCGGCCCTCGGCCAGGAGTGAAAGAATGTAGGCCTCAGGCTTCGCCTGGTCTGCAGTGTTAGCCATGGTCGCCCTGCTTATTTCTTCGGGAGAAGCGAGGTGAAACTTTAGACAAAGCCAGGAGGTATGGGCCGCAATGCAGGAGGTGTTGGCGATTGCTTGGTGAATCTTTCACGCGTAGAAAAGGTGCTCACCCAAAAGGAGGGCAGATCATGTCAGACAGCGTCTATAAGATCATCGAACTCGTGGGAACCAGCGACAAGTCCTGGGAAGACGCCGCCAGGAATGCGGTGGAGACGGCCTCCAAGAGCCTCAAGGAACTGAGGGTCGCCGAAGTCAGCGCGCTGGACATGAAACTGGAGAATGGAAAGGTGATTGCCTACCGGGCAAAAGTGAAGCTCTCTTTCAAGTATCTGGAGAACGCCTAAAATCCGGCAAGGGGGGCGGGGGAGGGCGCGAAGATACGCCGGCCGCGCCGGCGCTCGCTTCGCCGCTGAAGGCGCGGATAGATATGCTATAATAACGGCCTCCATGGAGGGGTGCCCGAGCGGCCAAAGGGAGCAGACTGTAAATCTGCCGGCGAATGCCTACGGAGGTTCGATTCCTCCCCCCTCCACCAGCCTTCGCTAAAGCTTCGGCTGGCAAGCCGCGGTTTTAGCGAAGGCTGGCATGTCAGCCGAAGTCTTATTGATGCTTGCATAAGTAATGGAACGCGGCTATACTTTCGTGCATGAGACCAAAAGGCAGTGGCGCGCAGTTGGAGGCTCGGCGACGCCGAGCGGCCGCGCTGTTGCGCAAAGGTCTGG
>Ga0299915_10001249_pt1 | contig 18840 bp, 17 predicted proteins | sample RVTome_13_FD_200263 | JGI IMG/M metagenome (GOLD analysis project Ga0299915, IMG submission 200263) | Soil microbial communities from uranium-contaminated site in the Upper Colorado River Basin, Wyoming, United States - RVT92D227 (version 2) ... | reverse complement strand
CGATAATAGACTCCTCCCGGCTCCAGATAATCTTTACCGGTCGCTCGATGCCGCGCTGCTGCAATCTCCAGGCTGCCAGTGCCAATACGATCTGCACAGACATATCTTCTCGACCGCCGAATGCTCCGCCAATTGCCGGATAGATAACGCGTATCTTCTCTTCGGGCAGGTTCAGGGCATGTGCGATCTGCTCACGATCCTCATGAGTCCACTGTCCTGCCACATTCACCGTCACCCGTCCCTCCTCATCGATGTATCCCAATCCCGCCTCAGGCTGCAAGTAGGCATGTTCCTGAGCTGGAGTATGGTATTCACCTTCAATAATTACATCCGCTTCCTCAAAACCTTTCTCCACCTCCCCTTTACGGATGCGGTATTGGCAGAAAACGTTCGATTCCCGTTCGGGATGTAAACATAAGGCGTCAGGTTTCATCGCTGCCAATACATCGGTCACCACCGGTAAATCTTCGTATTCAACCTTTATCAAGTCTCTGGCTTCAGCCGCAATTTCCTCTGTCTCGGCAATGACCAATGCCACTTGGTCGCCAATGAACCGCACACGGTCCGCAAATGGCTTGCTGGAACCCGGCCCACACAGCACAGGCTGATCGGGCATAATCAGACCATATTCGTTTACCGGGACATCCCGCGCCGTGAATATCGCGATCACCCCCTGCAGCACCTCCGCCTGGGAGATATCGACCGAACGAATGATCGCATGCGGGCGATTGGCAAACAAGATTTTCATCATCACCTGGTTTGGCAGGTCAATATCACCCGGATACTGCGCCTCTCCAGTTACTTTGCCGTACGCATCCACACGATGAACAGACTGACCAATGATTGACATACTGTGCTCCCAAATAATCTTGTAATGGAATGTCTGTAATCTGATTATACCCCGCACCCATACTCCAAAAGAAGGCTCGCCTGAATCGCGTTTTTTCCAACAAGACAATCACCCAGTGCCTTCTGTCCTTATGCTTAATCCCAGAATATGGTATAAAATATATAGAGCTTCATAACCCACTTATATATTATTCCTCTTTTTCGGAGGGGATAAATGGCATCCAAATACCCCAATGAAGACCTGCCAACCCTGGTAGCTCAAGCCGGACCCCTCAACGGGCAGCGTTGGATGATCAAAGACAGTACCCTCATTGGGCGTGATGACACATGCGACATCATCATTCCTGACCGTCAGGTTTCGCGCCACCACGCCCGTCTGGTTACAACCCCTCAGGGCACCAAGATCGAAGACCTGGGCAGCAAGAACGGCACTCACTGCAACGGGCAATCGATCTCCGAGCCATTTTTCCTGCAAGATGGTGACATCATCCAGGTTGCCCTTGCCCAGCAGTTCGTCTATCTCAGCTCTGATGCTACACTGCCACTTGAAGCCCTACTCGATCAGCCCGAAGATTTGAGCCAGTTACCCCACAAACTACGCCTGGACAAACGCTCGCGGCGTGTTTGGGTTGGCAAAGAAGAAATACTACCGCCGCTCTCTGTCTCACAATTCCAGCTTCTGGAACTCCTCTACGACAATCAAGGAGAAGTCGTCAGCCGCGAGGACCTTGTAAGAGTCGTTTGGGGTGAGGACCAGGCTATCGGCGTATCCGAACAGGCGCTGGATGCCCTCATCCGGCGCCTGCGCGACCGACTGGCAGCCGCAGACCCACGTCACGCTTATCTGGTCACCGTGCGTGGGCATGGAGTCCGGCTCGAAAACCCCCTACTGGAAGAATAAAAGGAGCGGCTTCCGCCGCTCCCATTTCATCCCATATTTGCCTGCATCGACATACGCACCGCCTGTGAATAGATCATTTGCAGGCGGTCATTTATTTCCGCGTTATCCGACTGTGGGCGGGACACAAGCTGCGTAAGCAATTCCAAAAATTCCGGCGTGATCTCTTCTTTGTGCTCATTCAACAACTTACGCACGCCAGCCTCATCTGGCGCCTCCAACATCTCCTGGATCAGCGCAAACTCCAGCGGAGGCGCGCTGGCTTCTTCGATAAGCTGGTTGATTTGGCTGAGCTTGGCGCTGCGCTCCAGGTCGCTCTGTTTACGTGCAACCTGCAGCTCTTCTTCTACTGCTTTCAAGAAGAACTCATCGACTGCCGGCAGAACTTGCGCCATCGCCTGACGTAGATCTGCTGCTTGCAGCAAGCCATCCACCAGCTGATGCGCCTGCACTAATCGCGCTTCCACTTGCTGATCCATCGCTTTCGTCATCTCTAACAAACGTTCGCGCAGTTTTTCCAGGCGGGTTTTCTCTTCGCCCTTCGCCTGCTCGATCCGGCTGCTCAGCTTCGTAAAGAACTCATAATCCATTCCAGGACGTGCCATGCTCACCATCACGCTTAACTGCAGATCACTGGGAGCTTTCACAATCAGATCAAGTAGCTCGTCACGCGTAATCTTATCGCCAGCAGCCTGCAAGGATCGGACTGCCGCCTCTACCTCTTTTGTTTGATCAGCCACCTGCTTGCCGAATGATGTGGAGCGCAGTAATACTTGCTGCACCTCGCCAAGACGGCGAGCTGATGCCTCGTCTCCGCCCGACATCGAAGCTTCAATCAAGCGGCTGAGAATGGTGAAGAAATCCCCATCGATCTTAGCATCTTCCTGTTTAGCCAGCTCTGTCATTGCTTCAGCCGAGGTCGTGCTCGCCAACTGTTGGATAAGGTTCAGTTTCTGCTGCTGTGCCGCCAACATTTCCTTCGTAATCCCATCCGCTTCCAGCACAGTCTCGATCATATTCTGCAAGGTCAGCATCGTCTTCGGGCTGAATAAGTAGGCTTTGCGTTTCTCCTGTGGTAAGTTGTTAGTCACCTGCGTGATCAACGGTCCGATCATCTTCTCCTGCTCATTCACTGGCAATCCCAATTCTACCGGGAAATACGTCAAGAGCAGTTCTTTTGCAGGATCATGATACACGATTGGAGTAGCTAACAACCCTTGATAGCCACAGCTCTGGCATTGAGCGACATTGAACATTCCAGAGAGAAACTTCTGCTTCGCCGTTGGGTCCAGCCCCACGTCGAATAATTGGTCGATATCTGCAATGATCGGTTGGCGGCAGTTAGGACAATTGATACGTGTTTTTGGCATGCGTGACTCCTGATATAAAAAAAGTTAAGACCTCGGTAGGGTAAAGCAAATGCGCGCACCACTGATTGAATGTGGGTCTGCCCAGATGCGTCCCCCGTGTGCTTCAACAACCGCACGGGCCAGATACAACCCTAATCCAGCACCCTTCGTCGAGCGTTTGGCATCTGATGAACGGTAGAACCGGTCAAAGATATGCGGGATGTCATCCGGCGCTACCCCGGGCCCTTGATCACTGACACATACCATCACATGATCGGGCCGTACCTGACCAGTAATGCTGATCTTCCCGCCTTTGGGTGAATATTTGATCGCATTTGAGATCAGGTTGGATATGACCTGTTCGAGGCGTTCCTCATCCCCAGTGATCACAGGGAAATCGGCAGGAAATTCTACCACAATCTGGTGAACTTCTGTTTGCGTGCGAAAATGATTTGCCATCCGTTCGACCAGACCGTCCAGCGCCACATCACAAAGATTGAGCGCCATCCCGCCTGCTTGCAAGCGCGAGGCGTCCAACAAATTTTCGATCAATCCGGTCAGGCGGTCAGCTTCTTCTTCGATCACTGCCAGGCTGTCTTTGACGATCTCTCTGTCCCAGGCAGCATCCTCACGCCGCAGTGTTCCGACATAACCTTTGATCAATGCCACCGGGGTTTTAAGTTCGTGGCTGATAACTGAAATGAAAGTGCTTTTAATCTCCTCTTCCTCACGGAATCGGGTGATATCACGCACCGTGGCGATAATGTTCAGCAAAGTTCCTTCTGGTGAAAACAAGGGAGCATAGGTGATTCCCACCGGTAATGGTGATGTATTTTCACGCTCCATGTCGCCTTCTACATAGAGAACCGCTGTTGGTGTTAGCGGCCATCCCCCTACTTCAGCTTGCTCAAGCGTCTGGTAATCTCCTTGCCTCGCCAGCCGGATAACCTGGGCATGCTGCATCCCTACGATCTGATCAACCGGTAGTTTGAGCATACGCGCGAAGGCGGGGTTGCAGCGCGTGATGTTGTGATCGGGTTCCAGGATCAACAATCCATCCGCGGTTGAATCCAATAGCGTGTCGATCCGCTGCTTCTCCTGCCGTACCTGGGTGTATAACTGGGCATTGTGCACCGCAATCGCCGCCTGGTCGGCAAAACTCTGCAGCAGTGCTCGATCATTCGCCGAAAACACCCCGCCATAATTACGGAAGATGAAGATCACCCCGATCACACGGTCGCGCGCGATCAGTGGCAAGCCCACTCCGGTGAGCAATCCCAGGCTGACCGTGCGGGTCATATTTTGCAGCACGCGGTTGATCTCCGGTAGCTCGAAACGTGCTGGATCTTCATGATCAGGCACCGCCGCCAGCAATGGCTCGAGATAATAACGAGCCATTGCTGGCGAGATGCCATATGTAGATTCCACCGTCCATCTACCGTGCTCAGAACGCAGTGCAATCAATCCTGCCTGTCCTGCCAGCATTTCCGCTGATATCGACAGAATACGTTCCAGGAGCTTGTCTAAATCAAGCTCCTGGGTTAATGCACGGCTGATCTCAAGCAGGTAATCGCGCTGCCTGACGCGAAAATCAGGCAACATGGGTGATCGCGTACTCTTTTTCTGCTAGGGTAATGGCTTCTTCGAAAATTTCCAGCCCGTCATCCATCTCGCTCTTCGAGATGCTTAATGGTGGTGAGACACGGATCGTATTCCGTCCGCATCCAAGCGTGATCAGCCCGCGTTCGAATGAATGCTGAACCACGCGTTCTCGCAGATCATGCGCCGGTTCCTTCGAAAACTGCTCTTTAACAAATTCCACCCCTATCATCAGACCCCGGCCGCGTACCTGTCCCACGCTCGGATGGCGGGCGCCAATCTCGGTCAGCGCATCGATCGCATAACCGCCCACCTCAGCTGCGTTCTGCAGTAGTTCTTCCTCGATCAAATCCATGGTCGCAAGTGCGGCTGCGCAGGCGATTGGATTCCCGCCATAAGTGTTCCCGTGCGAGCCCAGGGGCCAAGTTGCCAAACTCTTGCGGGCAATAATAGCACCTAAGGGGATGCCCGAGGCGATTCCCTTCCCCGCGCACACGATGTCCGGCTCGATCCCAAAGTGTTCGATCGCCCACCATTTCCCCGTGCGCCCCATGCCAGATTGAACTTCGTCCACTATTAATAAGATGTCATGCTTGTCACACAATTCACGTAATGCCGGGTAGAAGCCCGGCGTTGGCACAATATAACCGCCCTCACCCTGGATCGACTCGATCATGATGCCAGCCACATCCTCTGCAGGCAGCAATTTGCCCAATACCTGGTCTTCGATATAACGGACGACTGTCTCGCCGTAATCTTCTCCGAGACGCGAAAGGAGCACGGGCCGGTATGGGTTCGGATAGGGCACGTGCACGACCCCGCTCATCAAGGGATAGAACCCTTCGTGATAGAGCGGCTTGCTAGCGGTAAAGCTCAAAGAGCCCAGGGTGCGCCCATGAAACGCTCCCAAAAAGCCAATGAACTGTGTGGCACCGGTATGGTAGCGGGCCAGTTTGATGGCAGCTTCAACGCTTTCTGTCCCCGAATTGGTCATGAATGACACAGCATCTTCTTTGAATGGTGCGATCTGATCCAGGCGTTCGCCCAGCGTGATCCAGTTCTCATGATAGAAATCTGCTGAAATGTGCAGGAACTTCTCAGACTGCTCTTTGACTGCCTGCACCACACGCGGATGGCTGTGACCTGTGGCATTGACTGCAATGCCGGCAGCAAAGTCTAGGAATTGGTTCCCATCCACATCCCACACAAGCGTCCCTTTGCCGTGGTCCATTACAAATGGATAGGCGCGCGCATAGGATGGTGAGATAACGGCCGCGTCTCGCTCGATGAGAGCTTTTGCTTTGGGTCCTGGAAGATCATAAATCGGCATACTCATTTCTCCTTGTCAATTCCTGCCATTCCTAACGGTGATAGAAAGGCAACCGTCAATTAACTCCGGCGGGTCTCGGAACAGCAGGTCAATATATTGAAGTGTGAATAGTACCGGACAGGGGAATTATATCACTACCTATATGGGTTATAATCAAGCCTCGTGAACAGCGACCCCTCTCCTTCCCCATTTTCCTTTGACATCCAGGCTCGCTGCGGGAATGCCCGTGCCGGCATCTTCCACACCCCTCACGGGGACTTGCTGACGCCGATCTTCGCCCCGGTTGGCACCCAGGCGACCGTCAAAGCCATCACCCCCGCCCAACTTCACGAAGTAGGCGCCAGCCTCGTCCTGGCGAACACCTACCACCTCTACCTGCGTCCCGGCGATGAGCTGGTCGCCCAGCTTGGCGGGCTGCACAGCTTCATGAGCTGGCCTCACCCCATGCTGACCGATTCGGGTGGCTATCAGGTCTTCTCACTCGCTGACACCCGCAAGATTGACGAAGATGGGGTTACCTTCAAAAGCCACATCGATGGCTCCACGCACCGCCTCACCCCTGAAAAGTCCATTGCCATCCAGCAAAACCTCGGTGCTGATATCATCATGGCATTCGATGAGTGTGCACCGCCTTACGACCGCAGTTACAATGAGCGCGCCATGGCTCGTACCCACGCCTGGGCTGAGCGCTGTCTGAGAGCCAAGACTCGCTCTGACCAGGCCTTGTTTGGCATAGTGCAGGGCGGTGTCTTTCCCGACCTGCGTCAGGCTTCCGCTGAGTTCATCGCTTCCCTGGGTTTCCCCGGTCATGCCATCGGCGGGCTCTCCGTGGGTGAGACCAAGCCCGAGATGCACGCCATGCTTGAGGTCGTAAACAGCCTGCTTCCCGAAGACAAGCCGCGCTATCTGATGGGGGTTGGCACGCCCGAGGGCCTGGTCAACGGCGTCTTGCGCGGCATCGACATCTTCGACTGTGTCCTGCCCACCCGCCTGGCTCGCCACAATACCGCGGTCACCCGCCTGGGCAAGCTCAACCTGGTGAATGCCGCTTACCGCCAGGACGAGTCTCCCATCCAACCCGGCTGTGCTTGTTATACCTGTCAAAACTTCAGCCGCGCCTACCTGCGCCACCTGGTGGTCGCCAAAGAAATGCTTGCTGCCACCCTGCTCACCGTCCACAACCTCTACACGCTGCTCGAGCTGATGCGCGACCTGCGCCAATCCATCCTCGCAGGCTGTGTGGAAGATTTTGCCACCCAATTCTTTGCCCAAAAACGGGTTACCTCATGACCCTCATCCAGGCTATCATCTTAGGCATCATCCAGGGACTCACCGAGTTCCTGCCCGTTTCCAGCTCAGCTCACCTGGTGATCACACCTTATCTACTCGGCTGGGAATTCCCTGCTGATGCTGCCTTTGTCTTTGACGTACTCGTCCAGTTGGGCACGCTGGTGGCGGTCATCGCCTATTTCTGGCAGGATTTGTTCGAGATCGTGCGCGACTTTCTCATCTGCCTCTGGCAACGTAAGCCCTTCCTGCTCCCCAAGGCTCGCCTGGGCTGGTATTTGATCATCGCCACCCTGCCTGCTGTCGTTGCCGGTCTGCTGGTCAAAGACCAGGTCGAACAGGCATTCGACAGCCCAACCGCTACCGCCATCTTTCTTTTGGTGACTGCGTTTTTCCTGTTCATCGCCGAACGGTATGGCAAGCGCACCAAGCCGTTGAAAACTATCGTCTGGCTCGACAGCCTGGTCATCGGCCTCTTCCAGGTGGTTTCGCTCTTCCCCGGCGTCTCCCGCTCTGGCTCAACCATCACCGGCGGCATGCTGCGAAGCCTGGATCGCCCCAGCGCGGCGCGTTTCTCTTTCCTGATGTCTGTTCCGGCGATGCTTGGTGCGGGTGTGATTGCCGTCATAGACTTGTTTGACATTCCCAACTTCAGCACCCAGGTGCCCAGCCTGGTGATTGGCTTCCTGGCTGCAGCCGTGGTCGGTTACCTTTCCATCCGCTGGCTGCTCGCTTACCTGGCGAAGCGCTCGCTGATCGTCTTCGCAGTCTACTGCGTCATCCTTTCTGCAGTCGTGCTGCTGATGGCACTGATCCGCGGCTAAATCTCATGCCCGCCCGCTCTCTCACTTTCATCGTGCTTGTCATCTGGCTGCTGGCCGCCTGCGGCACGCCGCCGGTCGCCACCACCCCACCCACTCCCCAGCCGGTTTTTCTGGCTTATCCGCCTGAACTGCGTCCTTATGCCGGTGACCTGGCAGCCTGCGCTCGCCAGTATCCGGACATCGCCCTTTATCTGACTGAGACGGTTGAGGAGCTGGCGCCGGACGGGCGGACCAGCCTTTTTCTAGCCGCTGGCAGCCCACCCGCCGCTCTCACCGGCTGGCATGCCACCCTGCTAGCGGAGGATGTACTGGCAGTGATCTTCAACCAGCAAAATCCACTCGCTCCCCTAGGGAAAGCTCTCTCACTGGAAGAGCTACGTGCGGTTTGGAGCGGGAAGACGCTCTCCTGGGCCTCCCTGGGGGGCAGTGACGGTGAGATAAAGGTTTGGGTATATCCAGAGGGAAGCAGGTTGCGCTCGCTGTTCGACTCGGCGGTCATGGCAGGCGAGCTGGTCAGCTCGCGCTCCTGGCTGGCGCCCGACCCACAGGCTGCCCTGGAGGCCGTCTCCGCTGACCCAGACGCCATCGGCTACCTGCCTGCCTCCTGGTTGGAGAGCGCCGCCCCTGAGCTGGCTGAAGCAGTCCAACCCCTCCGTCTCCCGGATGAACTAAATGAAAACCTCCACCAGCCTGTGCTTGCGCTGACGGAGGTCGAACCTCAGGAATCCCTGCGTACCTTGCTGCTCTGCTTCCAGGCAGATCAGTAATCCTCAGGCTGTTTCAGCTCATCTGGAAGCCTGCCATACAGGTACCAATAGGTGTCTTCAGGAAAGCCGTCCTTCAGCTCCGCTTCCCAGATAAAATCACCCCGGATGATGAAGGTTTTCACGAGAGCGTCCAACCGGGCAAGCAGCTCACTCACCGCCTCCGGTAAATTGTCTGCTTCCTTCATCAGCAGGTGCAGCATGACCCGTCGCTGCACTTCATATGGATAACGGTCGGCGTTGGCCTCCGGCGCCCTGGTGTATTCATCGATAAAGTTATTCCACATGTTCAGCCGGTTTTGCACGCTGTGCTCGGCTTTCTTACTCCAGGCTACCCGCCAGTGCGAGCGCACCTGTTCCAGCTTCGGCAGCACAGCGCCCAACTGCGCCTCCTGTTCCAGCGTCAGGTGGCGTCCCTTCAGCCGCGCTTCGGTCAGCAGCAAGTTCCCCAGGGTAAGATTGGGAAACACCGGCTCATTTGCCTCGGTCTTGGCATCCAAGGACCAAAACAAGTGTTCCGAGAGCAGGTAGCTCTCCAGTTCCTCGACCCCCGCTTTCAAATAACGCAGATCATAGTCGAAGGATTTCATACCCGCACCTCACATTTTGTGCTGCTTGATCACCTCATGCACCGTTTCCAGCAGTTTGTCCGGCTTGGTCGGCTTGACCAGGTACTTAGTCGCGCCCATCTCGCTCGCTTTGACCATATCCTGCGTACTGTACCTGGCTGACAGGATGATCACCGGCGGTACCTTATTATTCATGATGATCTTCAGCGAGTTCAACACGTCAAAACCAGACCGCTCTGGCATCATCAGGTCCAGGATGATGGCATCATAGGCTCGCCGGCTGTTTACCGCCATGTTAAGCCGGTCTGTAATCTCGCTCCAACAGGAGGCTGTGCTGACAGCGAAGCCACCGTTGCTCAGCAGCGTTCTCAGCAATGTAAGTGTATCCAGGTCATCGTCGATGACCAGAATGCTGGGCTTTGAATAATGTGTCAGCAAATGGCTCTCTCCCGGGTGAAATCCTTTCTCATCAATTATAGTATTAAACGCAGTGGCGATTCAAGGGTTTTCGCCAGAGCCTGCAGGAATTTGGCGCCCTCTGCGCCATCGCTGACCCGGTGATCCACCGACAGGGTGGCTTTCATGCGCGTGCCCACCCGCAGCTCACCATCCACGACCACCGGCACCTGTTTCACCGAGCCGACCGCCAGGATGGCAGCCTCGGGCGGATTGATGATGGCGGTGAACTGGTCGACGTCGAACATGCCCAGGTTGCTGATGGTGAAGGTCGAGCCCTCGATGTCCTCCGTGCGCACCTTGCCAGCCCTTGCCCGTTCCACCATGCCGCGCGTTTCGGCGGCGATCTGCCTGATCGGCTTCTGGTCGGTGTTCCTGGTCACCACGGTCAGCAAGCCGCTCTCCACGGCAACCGCCACGCCCACATTGATCGACCCATGCTGCACGACCTGTTCTTTCTGCAGGTCGATAGAGGCGTTCAGGTTGGGGTATTCTAATAAAGCCAGCGCAGCCGCCTTGACGATGAAGTCGTTCACCGAGATCTTATCTTCTTCGGGCAGCAGCGCGTTGACCTGCTTGCGCAGCTCCATCACCGCCGCCATGTCGTATTCATGCGTCACGTAGAAATGCGGCACCTGCTGCACCGATTCGGTCATGCGCCTGCCGATCGCCGCCCGCAAACGCGTCAGCGGCACCTGCCTGTCCACGCCCGGCGTGATCGCCACGGGCGCAGCCATTGGCGCTGTCACCGGAGCCGCCGGTCTTGCTGCCGCAGGCTGCGGCTGGCTCAAGAACATTTCGATGTCCTTGCACACCACCCTGCCGCCCGGCCCGCTGCCGCGCACCTGGCGCAGATCGATCTTTTTGTCCGCCGCCATCTTTTTCGCCAGCGGGGAAGCGCGCACCTCGCCAGCCGGAGCTGGTATGCCAGCTTCAACAGGCTTGGCCAGTTCTGCGGTTGGAGCGGTCTGGGGAGATACGTCAGCCTGTGCTTCTTTGGCCGGCTGTGCAGCCGGGGCTCCCTGCGTAGCCGGGGCGCCTTCCGCCTGTAGCTCCACCTTCTCACCCTGCGCGCCGATCACCGCGATGGGCGTGTTCACCGGCACCACCGTGCCCTGCTGCACCAGATGGCGCAGCACCACGCCTTCGTAAGACGATTCGACCTCCACCGTGGCTTTGTCGGTCTCGATCTCCGCCAGCACGGCGCCCTTCGCCACATTCTCGCCCTCGTTGACCACCCAGCGCACCAGCGTGCCCTCCGCCATGTCAAAGCCCAGCTTGGGCATGATGACTGTCTCAGCCATTAGAGCACCTCCTTGACCGCCTTGATCACGTCGTCCACCTGCGGCAGCGCCATCTGTTCCAAGGTTCGGTTGTAGGGCAGAGGCACCTCTTTCTGCGCCACGCGCTGGATCGGCGCGTCGACGTAGTCAAAGGCTTCCTCGTAGATGCGCGCCGACACTTCCGAGCCGACGCCAAACGAGCGCCAGCCCTCTTCGACGATCACCGCCCGGTTGGTCTTCTTGAACGACTCAAGCACGGGACCCATGTCCAGCGGGCGCAGCGAGCGCAGGTCGACGATCTCCGCCTCGATGCCCTCTCCGGCCAGCTTGTCCGCCGCCTTGGTCGAGATCTCCAGCCCCTTGCTGTAGGTCACGATCGTCACGTCCTTGCCGGGGCGCTGCACCTTCGAGACGCCGATGGGCGTGGTATATTCACCGTCCGGGACCTCGCCGCGCACCTGGTAGAGTGTGGCATGCTCGATGAACAGGATGGGATCGTTGGAGCGAATGGCCGATTTCAACAGCCCCTTGGCGTCTTCGGGCGTGCCCGGCGCCACCACCTTCAAGCCGGGGAAATGCGCAAATATCGCGTCGGGGGTCTGGGAGTGCGTCGCGCCCAGCTGCCGCCCGCCGCCGCCCACCGCCCGGATGACCATCGGCAGCAGAAACTGCCCGGCAAACATGTAGTGCAGCTTGGCAGATTCGTTGACGATGTGATCCATCGCTGAGAAGGCAAAGTTAATCGTCATCAGCTCAGCGATTGGTCTCAGCCCGGTCATGGCCGAGCCGATGGCCGCGCCGATGATGACAGCCTCGGCGATGGGGGTGTCGCGCACCCGATCGCCGCCGAAGTGGTCGTAAAAACCTTTGGTGACGGCATAGGTGCCGCCCCACACGCCCACCTCTTCCCCTAAAATGAAGACCTTGGGATCGCGTTCCATCTCCTCCCACAGGGCCTGGCTGATTGCTTCACGCATGGTAATACGCGCCATATCTCACCTCACCTCGTCCGCGTAAATGTGCTCGAACAGCGCCTCGGGAGCCGGTTCGGGGCTGGCCTCGGCATACTCAACAGATTTCTGGACATCCGCGGCGGCGCGCTTCTCCTCGGCATCCAGCTCTTCGGCTGTCGCCAGCTTCTCGCTGATCACATAGGTATGGAAAATGCCAATCGGGTCATTCTCCTCCTGCCAGCAGCGCACTTCTTCCGGCTTGCGGTAGCGCTCGGGATCGCCCATCGAATGCCCGCGGAAGCGGTAGGTCATGATCTCCAGGAAATAGGGTCCCTTGCCGCTGCGCACATGCTTCAGCGCCTTCTGTGCGGCGTCTTGCACCTCCACCAGGCTCATGCCGTCCACGCGGCTGTTGGGGATGCCGTAGCCTTCCGCCTTCTGGCGGATCTCGGAGACGGCCGAGGCGCGCTCCACGGCTGTGCCCATGCCGTACTCGTTGTTCTCGCACACCCACAGCACCGGCAGCTGCCAGACCTTAGACAGGTTGACCGCCTCGTGAAAGTAGCCGATGTTGGTGGCGCCGTCGCCGAACATGCAGATGGTGACGCCATCGCTGCCCTGGTATTTATCGCCCAGCGCCAGTCCGGAAGCCAGCGGCAGGTGCGCGCCGACGATGGCGTGCCCACCCCAGAAGTTCTTCTCCACGTCTGCCATGTGCATCGAGCCGCCCTTGCCCTGCGAGCAGCCGGTCACCTTGCCCAGCAGCTCTGCCATCACCTCATTGGCGGAGATGCCGCAGTTGATGGCCACGCCGTGGTCGCGGTAGGCGGTGATCACCCGGTCCTGCGGCTTGCGCATCGAGATCAAGCCCGTGCTGACCGCTTCCTGACCGATATATAGATGTAAAAAGCCGCCGATCTTACCCTGCTGGTAGAGCTGGGCGGCGCTCTCTTCTAACAGGCGGATCAGCACCATCTGGTAGAAGAGGTCTAATGCCTCTTGTTTTTTCATGTTTTTTCTCCCTTATGATTCCTTCGCATACACACAAAATAACACCGGGGCAGGCCCGGCGTGATGTTCCCATCAATACCTCGTTGAAAGGCGTGTGAATTATACCAAAATTCTCTTAATATATATGATATTGGAGGCTGCTGAGTGTACATCTTATGAAGGGAAACTTACCACCAGGGACACAAAGTTATTTATGACTGTATGTTTGGGATGAATGACTGTGGTTACGATCTGTATGGCGAAAAAATTAAAAAAATCGGAACAATTCGGATAAGGGGATTTTTGACCGGGGACATAGAGTAAAGTATAGTAGAGAGCGGACGTCTGGTGACATGGCAGGTGGGAGGAGGCGAAAAAACAAATAAACAAATGCTCCCCTCAGCCCAGCAGATTTCGAACTCAAACCGCGACATTAATCGTGTCTACAAAAACGGGGTAAGCCCAGGGCGGCAGAGTACTGGCGGAGGAGAGGCAGGCATGGGGCGGGGCGAGTTTGAGATTAAGATTAGTATCGACCGCCCTTATCCCAAGCTACTTACTCTGATATGGGGTTTCGGGCGAGACAGAGGTTGTGAGCGTGAGGGTTGGACTTGCTTGCTGGCGGTATAAAATGGGGAAGGTTGCAGCGAAAAGGCGGGAATTCTGATGAAGCATGAGATAGACGAATATTACGAATACTGTGGACGGATGTCACACTCATCCATATCTCATAATTGGGTATAATACCCTATACGTGTATCATACGATTCCCCTATATTCGAGCTTGGTGAGGAGTGTGTCAATGTCTCAAAAATTGTTGTTCATCATCGGTGCAGTGCTGGCGCTTACTTTGCTTCTGGCTGCCTGCGCCGGGCCTGAAGGTGAGCAGGGGCCTGCGGGACCGCAAGGTCAAGCTGGTCCGGAAGGCCCGCAAGGTCCGGCAGGTGCTGCCGGACCGGCGGGCGAGGCTGCCCCAGCCGGATCCATGGCGGCGGCTTACGCCGGCGACCAGGTCTGCGCGGGCTGCCACAAAGAAATCTACGATGTGTATATAAAATCCGGGCATCCCTGGATCATGAACAAAGTTGTCGACGGCACAGCTCCCGACTATCCTTTTACTGGGATCTCGAGTGTTCCATCAGGCTACAGCTGGGATGATATCTCTTATGTGATCGGCGGCTATGAATGGCGAGCATTGTTCGTCGACCAGGAAGGCTACATCATCACCGACGCGCCGGGCGCCAGCGGAAATGCGGAATACCTCAACCAGTGGAACTTTGCCAACGTACGATTAGATTTAAACGCAGATTGGGTTGCCTACCATGGCGGTGAGGACAACCTGATGATGGACTGCGGTGAATGCCACACCACCGGTTACAGCCCGAACGGGAATCAGGACGGCCTGGAAGGCCTGGTTGGCACCTGGCAACAGGAAGGCGTGCGCTGTGAGGCCTGCCACGGTCCCGGCGGCAACCACATGTCGAATCCGCAGGGAATCCCCATGCAGATCGACCGAGATGCCGAGCTGTGCGGGAAGTGCCATGTTAATGAAACAGTTGAGATTGTGGATGCCGCAGACGGCTTCATTGAGAGCAACGAACAGTATGGCGAAATGTTCCAGAGCAAGCATATCATCATGGACTGCGTCATCTGCCATGATGCGCATTCGGGTGTCGCCCAACATGCGGCTGCAGAAGAGCCAACCACACGCACCACCTGCGAAAATTGCCACTTCCGCCAGGCGCAATACCAGAACAACGATACGCATCAAAGAATGGGATTGGCTTGCGTCACCTGCCACATGCCTTACATCACCAAGACAGCCTGGGGCGTGCCAGAGAAATTCTCGGCGGACACGCGTACGCACCTGTTCGCCATCAACCCCTCTCAGATCGGGCAGTTCAGCGAAGATGGCACTGCCGCCCTTTCCGAGATTGGGCTCAATTATGCCTGCCGCCAGTGCCACTACAGCGGGTTTGCCTCAGTCAAGACGGACGAGGAGCTGCTCCAGGCTGCCGAAGGCTATCATGACCAGCCTGAGGAGGCAGCAGAACAGCCTGCACCTTAGATTCCTTTATTAGTAATGAAACATGACTAACCCCGAATCTTAGTTCCAGCGTTTGTCATGTAACTTTAGTCCCCCCGCTGGTTACTGCGGACCCCTCCCTCGTTTTTCGGGGGAGGGGTTATTTTCCGAAAACGGGGTTCAGGGACGCTCCACGCCCCTGAACCCCGTTTTCGGATTAAATCTGGCAAGAGGGTAATCGATATTACATCTGTCTGTATGGAATATTACATTCCTTACTTATCATTTCTTAAGATTCACCTAAAATCAAACTAGGGTAATTCCACTATTTTGTTAAGCATATATTAGGATAAACAACCTATTTCGGGAGATTGGAACCATGAAACTACAAGAATTCTATCGAAAACATCAGACCTGGTTAATCTTTGGCCTGGTATTTCTGGTTTGCGTGGGGCTTGGGGCGCTGATCAGCCAGGTGCAACCAGCTGTAGCTGCCCCCGATACACAAGGTTCCGAGCCCCAATCGTATGCAGGCTCTTCGGCCTGTGCAATATGCCATGAAGATCTGCACACAGAATGGATGACCACACGCCACGCCCAGGCCTTTTCTGCTCCAATCTTCCAGCGCGACTGGACCGAGCTAGGCAAACAGACTTCCTGCCTGGAGTGCCACACCACCGGTTTCAACCCGGTCACAGGGGGTTATGCTGAAGAGGGCGTAACCTGCGAGTCCTGCCACGGGCCTTTCCAGCCGACCCACCCGGCAGAACCCATGCCCTTCACGCCCAATGCTGAACTATGCAGCCAATGCCATAAGGGCACCGTTGACGAATGGCTGGCCAGCCCGCATTCCAAAGCTAATGTCCAGTGCCAGGCCTGCCACAACCCCCACTCACAGACCCCGATGGCTGCCACGGTGACCGAGCTGTGCTCGAACTGCCATAAAGAGCGAGGCGATTCCTTTACCCACGGCACGCACGCCAGCTCGGGCCTGGAATGCTCGAATTGCCACATGTATACTGCGCCTCGAACTGAGGACCCAATCATGGGCCTGGCTGCCACAGGGCACACGTTCGCCGTCGGCTCGGAAGCCTGCGTGGGCTGCCACCAGGAAACCGTGCACACCCGCAACGAAATCATCAAGCTGACCGGCGAGGTCGAAGCCGCTGGTACTGTTGACACCGCCAGCCTCGAGCAGAAGATTGTCGAACAAGAAGAAGATATCGCCCACCTCGAGGTGCAAAATGCCAGCCGCCTTTACATCGGCCTCGTACAAGGTGCGATCGTTGGCCTGGTCACTGGCGGAGCTGCTGCCTGGGTTGTCAGCAAGGGTATCCGCGTCGTGGAGGTCAATCAAGATGAGCAAAAATAAGACAAAGACTAAGGTCAAGCTCGAACTGACGCGGAAGGATTTCCTTACCGTTGCCGGGGCGGCTGCTGGCTCGGTGGTCGTATCGCAGCTTGTCACTACCGGTCCGCTCTCGCCATTCACCGAGCTCAAGCGTGAGATGATCAGCGGTGAAGAGTTCGTTGAAGAATCTGTCGGCAAGACGTATCTCTGGGGCATGGTCATCAACCTGGATGCCTGCATCGGCTGCGAATACTGTCTGCGCGCCTGTTCAGCGACGAATGACGTCAACACAGACAAGCCCTGGAATATCGTGGTACCAGAGAAAACCTCCACCGGACAGCCGTTCTTCTTCAGCCGCCCATGCCTGCACTGCCAGGATGCTCCCTGTGTGGAAGTTTGCCCGGTGAAAGCCACTTATCACCGCGATGATGGGCTGGTAGTGATGGACTATGACCGCTGTATAGGCTGCCGTTACTGCGAGGTAGCCTGCCCTTATGACGCCCGCAAGTTCAACTGGGAAGCCCGCTCGGAAGAGAATCCCTATATCCCCACCTGGGGGATTGCTGAAGTGGAACGGCGGCCGCGCGGTGTGGTCGAAAAATGCACCTTCTGCATCCACCGTATCGACGCTGGACTGGCAAGCGGGCTCATGCCCGGCGAAAATCCGGAAGCAACTCCTACCTGCGTCAATATCTGCCCGGTGAGGGCACGAATTTTTGGTAATCTCAACGACCCCGAAAGTGAGATCTCCAAGGTGCTTGCCGCCAGCTCCACCATCCGCTTGCGAGAAGAGCTGGGCACCGATCCTAATGTGTACTACATCCCACCGAAGGAGGGCCTGTAAAAATGGCTACTACCACGATGGAAAACAAACCGTTTAAAATCAGCGGCGGAATGCTCGCCTGGGGTGGGCTGCTTGGCACTTTCCTGCTCATCGGCATCGTATCTGCCGTGTATGTCTTCTGGAATGGGCTCGAAGTGACCAATATGAGCGACAGCGTGCCCTGGGGTTTGTGGATCACGATTGACCTGTCTTCCATTGCCCTGGGTGCCGGCGCGTTCACACTGTCGGCGGTGGTCTATCTTTTTGGCTTGAAGAAATTTCAGCCCATCATCCGCCTGGCGATCTATGTCGGTTTCATCGGCTACACTGCGGCACTGCTGACCTTGATCATGGACATCGGACGGCCTGACCGGTTCTGGCATCCGTGGGCTTATTGGAACGTACACTCCGTTTTGTGGGAGATCACCTGGTGCATCACGATCTACCTGACCATCATGATAATCGAGTTTCTGCCGGTGATTGCGGAAGCAAAGATCTTCGCCGGCTGGCCCTGGTTACGCAAATTTGCAGCTTTTGTGCATAAGGGCGCACCCTTGTTCGCGCTGCTGGGTCTGGCCATCAGCCTGCTCCACCAGTCCTCGCTTGGCGCGACCTACGGGATCGTCAAATCGCGCCCCATCTGGTTCAAGCCCAGCATGCCGATCATGTTCATCCTCTCGGCTATCTCGGTAGGTCCTGCGCTGACAATGGCAGTCGCCCATGTCCTGGAGTGGATCACAGGCAAGCGAGCCCTGCAGCACGATATACTACGCGCCATTGCCCGATCCAGTGGTCTGGGCTTGCTGGTCTATGGGTATATCAAGTTTTGGGATCTGGCGGCGGTAGCCTATTATGGAGGCAACCCATCCGTCAGCCAGGCGCTCAATGTGCTCAACACCCAAACACCTTACAACTTTGCCTTCTGGGTGGGTGAGATCGTCATCGGCATCCTCATTCCCGCGATCCTGTTCCTCGCTCCCCGCTATAACCGCCGCCCGGTGATGCTTGTCCTGGGTGCGATCCTGGCGACCACCGGAATCGTAATCAACCGCTGGAATGTGACCGTCTCGGGCCTCTTCGTACCCCTCTCCTATTCGCCGGGTGTCTTATACGAACTTCCTGCAGGAAGGTATTTCCCGAACCTGCCTGAATGGGGAATTGCCATCGGCATCGTCGGCTATGCGCTGACTATGCTGACGTTGGGCGTGCTCTTCCTACCCCTGTTCAGCAAACAGGAGCATTAGTATTTCTCCCTGGATTAAGTTATACTTCTTGTGAGAATGGGAGGGCGCTGCTTATGGAATCTAATCCTGTCTTTATCGCCCTGATGTGTGTGGCGCGTTGCCTCATTCCCCTGCTGCTCATGCTGGGGATCTCCTACCTGTTGCGGCGGTGGGGTTTCATCGCCAAACCAAGCGCCCCACCAAACGGGTATGAAGAAAGTGAGAATGATGCATGAAGGAGTCCAGGTGCATGACCACACTGCACT
>Ga0299915_10001248_pt1 | contig 18840 bp, 17 predicted proteins | sample RVTome_13_FD_200263 | JGI IMG/M metagenome (GOLD analysis project Ga0299915, IMG submission 200263) | Soil microbial communities from uranium-contaminated site in the Upper Colorado River Basin, Wyoming, United States - RVT92D227 (version 2) ... | reverse complement strand
CTGTCAGCCCACAGAAACCCGGACAAGGTTCGCGAATATGCCTCTAAGGCTGGGAAAAAGGGAATAGAAGTAATCATTGCTGCCGCCGGCGCTGCAGCCCACCTTCCCGGGGTTCTGGCTAGCTGGACGACATTGCCGGTTATCGGCGTACCGCTGCCTACCAGCGAGCTCAAAGGCGTTGACTCCCTCTACTCCATCGTCCAGATGCCGGCCGGAGTACCGGTGGCTTGTGTTGGCATCGGCACTCCAGGCGCTAAAAATGCTGCTCTGTTAGCTGCCCAAATGCTAGGTATAAAATACGAGGAAATCAAAAATGCCTATGAGACATATAAACGAAAATTGGCTAAGACATAGGCCTGGAGAAGAACATGATTGAGCGTTATTCCCGACCGCAAATGAAAGAAATATGGTCTGAAGAAAATAAGTTCAATAAATGGCTTCAGGTTGAGATAGCCGTTTGTGAAGCCTGGGCGGAGACAGGCACTGTCCCCAAAGACGCTATCCCCAAGATTAAAAAAGCCAGCTGCGACCTGGGGCGCATTTCTGAAATCCTTAAAATAACTCACCACGATATGACCGCTTTCCTTCAAGCCGTGGCGGAAGGATTAGGTGACGAATCCCGCTTCATCCACCTGGGCCTGACCTCGTCAGATATCATGGACACCGCCCTCAGCCTGCAGATGAAAGAGGCTTCCAGACTGCTGGTTAAAGGTGTCGCTGAGCTTATTTCGGTTCTGGAGGACAAAGCTATCGAGCACAAGCGAACTCTGATGATAGGGCGGACTCACGGCGTTCACGCTGAGCCTATCACCTTCGGTCTCAAACTGGCTCTCTGGGCACAGGAGATGAAACGCAATGCGTTCAGATTGGCTGAAGCCGAAAAAATCATCAGCGTCGGCAAAATTTCGGGAGCTGTGGGCACTTACGCTACCGTACCCCCCGAAATCGAAGACAGGGCTTGCCGCAATTTAGGCTTGACCGCAGCGCCGATATCGAGCCAGATTATTCAGCGCGACCGTCACGCTCAGTTCGTCACTACGTTAGCCATAATCGCCGGCTCGCTGGAGAAATTCGCCACCGAAATCCGCAGCCTCCAGAGAACCGAGGTATTAGAAGCCGAAGAACCGTTCGCCGCCGGTCAAACCGGTTCCTCGGCTATGCCCCACAAGCGCAACCCTGAGCTATGTGAGCGCGTCTGCGGGCTGGCAAGGCTGATAAGAGGCCACGCCCTGACCTCAATGGAAAACATCGCCCTGTGGCATGAGAGGGATATAAGCCACTCGTCTAACGAACGCGTTATTCTCCCCGACTCCTGCCTCGTCCTGGACTACGTCCTCAGCATCTTCACCTCGGTGATGAAAGGACTTCTGGTTTATCCTGAAAACATGCGCCGAAACCTCGAGCTTACTCAGGGTCTCGTTTTCTCTCAAAGGGTGCTTATAGCCTTAATAGATAAAGGCTTGAGTCGGCAGACAGCTTATAAACTTGTCCAGCACAACGCCATGAAAGCCTGGAAAGAGAGAACCAGTTTCTTAGAGCTGCTCAAAGCCGACTCCGAGATAAAAGCCCATCTTTCAAATAAGGAACTCGAATCACTTTTCGACTACAACTACTTTATGAGGCATGCCGACATCGTTTTTAGCCGCCTCGGTCTAACCGGGAAAAAGAAGGCAAAGGTAGTCAAAACAGCCGAACTGGCACCTCAGTCGCTTTGATTTTCTATATATTATGTCAATAACTATATCTGAAACGAAATTACCTCTTCCATTATTTTGCCGGGGAAAGGTGCGGGATACTTATAACCTGGACGGCATGCTGCTAATTATTTCAACAGACCGCCTCTCCGCATTCGACGTTGTCCTGCCTGACCCCATTCCCGATAAGGGCAAGGTACTAAACCAACTCTCACGTTTCTGGTTCGAAAAGACAAGTCAGGTGATACCTAACCACCTGGTAGCACCGGTTGACGCTGTAGATTCGCTCAAAGCCTACTTTCCGGATAAAACCGGACCGCCGGATTACCTCATCGGCCGATCGATGATTACTATCAAAGCGGAACGTGTCCCTGTCGAATGCGTCGTCCGCGGTTATATATCCGGTTCAGCTTGGGCAGAATACAAGGAAGCCGGCACCATATCAGTAATGTCAGCACCAAAAGGACTTCAGGAAAGCCAGGAATTGCCGCAGCCCATTTTCACACCGACTACCAAAGCCGAGGCGGGGCATGACGAGCCTCTCAGTAAAAAAGACCTGGAAAATCTGGTGGGTAAAGCTACTGCCGTCAAACTCGAGGAAAGCAGCCTGGCGATATACCGATATGCCCGGGACTATGCCCGGAACCAGGGCGTTATCATCGCCGATACCAAATTCGAGTTCGGTTTCGCCGATGGCAAGCTTATATTGATTGACGAGTTATTGACACCGGATTCAAGCCGCTTCTGGGATGCTGCCAAATATACCGTTGGGCGTTCCCAACCCAGCTTCGATAAGCAGCCGGTCCGTGACTGGCTGACAGCCTCAGGCTGGAACAAAGAGCCGCCGGCACCAAATTTGCCGCCCGAAGTAATCGAGGCTACAACCCGGAGATACCGCGAAGCCTACCAACGCTTAACCGGAAGGACGTTATAAAATGTACCTGGCTAAAATATATATCACGCTCAAACCTACGGTAAACGACCCGCAAGGCTTGACCATAAAAGGTGCACTGCACAACCTCGGTTTTGGTTCGGTCGAAGATGTCCGTGCCGGGAAATACATCGAGATTCGTATCGACGAGAATGACCGGAATAAAGCCAAGGAACAGATAAATGAGATGTGCCGTAAGCTTCTGGCTAATCCCGTCATCGAGAACTACCGATTTGAGCTGGAATAAATTGCCGTCAGCCCAAATCGATAGACCGTTATCCCACTACCGTTAAACTACCCGTTAGTAGATAATTTTTGCTTCAGCCCATGCCGCCCAGTCTTGACCTGAGCTGCCATTGGCATTGGCACCCAGAACAAAATCTATGGTTTGACCGGCATAAGCATCGAGATTGGCCTCTACCACCTTAACGCCATCAGCATAGGCAACACCGACACTTATAGTGGCTGGAGCGCCAAGCTTTCCTATATGGAATTCAACGTTTCCGCCAGCGGCACCAGTTACCAAGCCGACCTTGATTCTCAGCTTGGCTCCCGGAGGAACATATACGCCCGAGTATTTGCCGCTTATCCAGCCGTTATTAACCCACTGGGGATGAGTCTGCAGAATTTTGGTATAAGTATTTCCATCATTCAGCTTTATATTGTAGTGGTAGTCGGCATAGCCCTTGTCGCTTACAGGTGCGGGAAAGGGTAATTCAACTACAGTGGAACTGATAATGGTCCACCAATAGGCTGTAGGCGCCTGCTCTACGAAATCGTAAGCAACAGTCGGCCCACCACCGGTAACCAGAATAGGCACGGTCTGAGTGCGCCAGCCATAGGCGTTGGTTGCTGTCAGGGTGTATTCAATGGTTGATGCCGGAGACACCGGCACACTGCCGGATGAGGCTACTGAACCTATACCATGGTCGATGGTCACAGACGTGGCATATGATACGTTCCAACTTAAAGTGGTCGAACCGCCGCTGGCTATGATAGGCGGAGCAGCTGTGAAATAATCGATAACCGGTAGACCATAAGGTGTAGGCGGTGACGGCGTACCTGAAACCAGGACCAACGCAGACTCTGTATCACTGCCGGCTGCATTGATAGCCGTCAGCTTAAAAGTAGTAGTCGTCGAAGGCAATATGATTGTGCTGCCGGTAGCGGCAACGGCACCTATACCGTTGTCGATAGCTATCGATGTTGCATTTGACACATTCCAGCTTAAAGTGGTCGTAGCGCCGAGACTTATGCTGGACGGGCTGGCGGTGAAATAGTTGATCACCGGTAAGGCAGCAGGAGCCGGCGATGGCGCTCCGGTAACTATGACCTGCGTCGTGGCTGTAACGCTGCCCGCCGCGTTGGAAGCCGTCAGGGTATAAATAGTTGTAGCTGCCGGAGCTACAGCCCTTGTCCCCGTCAAGGCCACATTTCCTATACCCTGGTCTATACTGACCGTGGTAGCTCCGGTGACGCTCCAGCTAAGGTTTGAGGAATCACCGGCTGAAATACTGGGCGGTCCTGCGTTGAAGGAAACGATTGACGGTTGTTGACCGGTTGTGCTGATGGTAATAGGCCCACCTGGCGCACAGCCGGCAACGAACAGCATTGCCAGCAGAAACAAAGGAACCAGTTTTTTCATTTCTTACCTCCCTATTTTTGATATCTCCATATCCAGGAACTGTATCGTTTGCTCGAAGCTCCTACATTGTATTTAGAGATATATTACAAAGTAATAAAATCCATATGGTAAAGGTTAAAAAACTATATAATTTCACAGAAAATTTTTACCATGAAGCTCCACCAATGAGAACCGACAGGGTTCGCGTCACATATCCGTAAGCGTTGGCTGCCGTCAGCGTATAATCGATACTGCCTACCGGCGAAACTATCATTGTCCCATGCGAGGCAACCGGACCTATGCCGTTATCGATTGTCACCGATGTCGCATTGGAAGCACTCCAGCGCAGAAAAGACGAACCGCCATAGGATATGATGGGCGGGCTAGCCGTAAAATAATCAATAACCGGCAGACTTGACGGGGATGGCGTACCTGAAACCTGGACCAGCGCCGCCGCCGTCAGGCTACCGTTAGCATTGCTCACCGTCAGCGTGTAGGTTAGGGTCGTCGGTGGTGAAATTATAGTGCTCCCGGAAGAGCTCACCGTGCCCACACCCTGGTTAATCGATACCGATGTAGCATTTGACACGTTCCAGCTCAGGGTGGTCGAATTGCCGAGACTGATAATGGATGGAGTGGCGACGAAAGAACTGATAACCGGTAAGCCGGTAGTTGTCGGAGGGGACGTAGTCCCGGAAACAATAACTTGTGTTGTAGCTGTAATGCTACCGGCCGCGTTGGAAGCCGTAAGGGTATAAATAGTGGTGACTGCAGGTGCTACCGCTCTTGACCCCGTTAGAGCCACAGTACCTATACCCTGGTCAATGCTGACCGTTGTAGCTCCAGTGACGCTCCAGTTAAGAGTTGACGACTCGCCCGCTGAAATGCCGGCTGGCCTGGCGTCGAAAGAGTTTATTACCGCTAGCTTGTCACCGATAGACACACCGGGCACACAGCCGGCGATGAACAGTAATGCCAGAAGAAGCAAAGGAACTAGGTTTCTCATTTCCACCTCCCAAATATAATTTAACAGAAAATATTTATAACAACAAGCCATTCCATGCCGAACATAGATACTTTACTAAGAAAAAGACCTTCGTCTTTCCTTCTTTTCAACACCAAATATCCATCCTGCAAATTTTATAACCGGGGTCGCTCAAAATAAAAGCAAGCGGACAGGCTGTCCGCTTGCTTCCTGGCAGTTATATAACTAAGAAGATGCGATTGGGATGACCGCGCCTAGAGATCCGCCTCCGGCTTGCTGAGCGAATTGTTCCCATCGTCGCTTTCATCTATAGCCTCATCGTAATCGGCCTTCACCCCGACTGAAAAACCAGCGCCCGTATAATTATAGGTAGCGAATTTTTGAGTAATAGAAGCGCCGGCAGCTATGGAAGGTACGGAGTCAGTAGCCTTCGGCGGACAGGGTACTATACATGGATAAATGTATAATGCCGTGGTGCTGGTACCGGATGCCACAGAGCCTTCATTCTTAATCTTGTAATAGATTTTATCTCCGGTGATCTCGGATACTTTCCAGATGTCTTCGATGACCAAATCTGGTTTCAATGTAAACATGGGGCCTACAATTACCAAGCATGACCATGACTTGGTGTACTCGTTGTTGGCTTCTGAGCCTTCAATTACAACACCTCCGTTATCAGCCTTGGCAACTAAAGCATCGCCAGGGAGCGAACAGGAATAAGCGTAACCAGCAAATATTTCCGTTCTCGATTCTCCGGGAGCCATTGAACCTACGTTATCATTGGCCACCACAACACCATCAACTTTCAGAGTCGAGATGCTCGGCGCAGCCGCGGCGTCGCCCTGATTGGTTATGGTATAGGTGATTGTATCTCCCGAGCGTACGATATCAGTTATCACCAGGTCGGGTATACCAGCTGCCGGCGCTGCACTAACCAGAACCGTAACGGAAAGAATCTGCAATCCGGTGGTATTTGAGGCCGTCAAAGTATAAGTAGTGCTCGTTGCAGGAGAGACCGTAACGCTCCCCGTGGAGCCGACGGCACCGATGCCGTTGTCGATAGTTATCGACGTGGCATTGGATACACTCCAGGTTAGAGTAGTTGAGCCGCCGAATATGATACTGGTAGAGCTGGCAGTGAAAGAGTTTATAACCGGCAGGGTGCCGGTTGCCGGCGGTGGCGGCGCAGCGCCGGAAATAATAACCTGAGTGGTAGCTGTAGTGCTGCCGGCCGCGTTGGAAGCGGTCAACGTATAAGTAGTAGTGGCAGCCGGACTTACAGCTCTCGGCCCGGTTAGAGCCACGTTGCCTATGCCCTGGTCTATACTGACCGTTGTGGCGCCCCTGACCGTCCAGTTTAGCGATGAAGACGCTCCGGCCGAGATAGTCGAAGGGTCAGCGCTGAAAGAATTTATTAACGGCAGCTCACTGGTAGTGGTGACGGTAACCCCGGACAGGTCGCAGCCGGTAATGAGCAGCAGCGCCAGCAAAAACAAAGGAACCATTTTTTTCATTTTTCTACCTCCCAAATGTAATTTACTCGAAAATTATATGTGCAACAAGTCATTCATTTCTATCATTATTCATATTGAATTACAAGCTTTGGACTGGCACTGGAGAAATCTAGATAATTTGCCACACGACTAGTCGGGTCAGACCATCTTGTGCCGTAAGGTTCCAGATACGGAGCTTGACTAAATCTCATACGGACCTGAAATCGATTGCTGCCCGCATCTAGCTGCTCCTGGAGTGCATCGATAGTGAGACTGGAATTAATGCAATCCGAAGGCCAAACAGAGAAAGAACATATGGCATCAAGAGTCGGTCCAATAAAATAAGAATTGCTGGTTAATTTCGTATACGCATATTCGCTTATGCCCAGCTGACCCATTGCCTCAAATGGTGACCCATATACTTGAACAGCACCGGCATCTAAATTTATTATAGCCGATGTGATTGTAGCGCCATCCGGTATTCCAGAAATGTCAAAGCTCATGAATCCTTGAATTCCAATTACGGTAGCCGTATATCCCACCATTACCTCCTGCCCTATTAATCCATCTTGCCTAACGTAGCCATCTTCTGCTGCCAGGGAATATAACTCGATTGTATTTATAGGTGTTGACGTCACATCAACTTGAGCTGTAGCTGTCACCGTTCCGAACTCGTTGGTAGCCTTCAAAGTATAAGTAGTCGTAAGGCTAGGTCTCACTACCCTGTTTCCGCTCAGGGAGACGCTGCCTACTGCCGGGTCTATGGTTACCGAGGTACAGCCGCTAACATTCCAGCTCAGCGTCGAGGACCCGCCGGCGTGGATACTTCCAGGGCTGACATTAAAAGAGTTTATAACCGGCTTGTCAAAACCGCTTTCGACAACGATAATGTTTGCCAGGTCCTCCTTGGACCACGTTCCATCGTCGTCCTGGACTTTAAACCAGATGGTATGAGTTCCCTGCGTTAAAGACGATGATGTGAAGCTGGCTGCGGTGCTTAAATCTCCGTCCCGGCTCGACCGCCAGTTGTAGGCTCCTACAGTACCGTCGGGGTCGATGCCGTGGCCGGTGAAGGTAATCGCTTGCCCGCAGGTGGTGTTAGTCGGCGACACTATATCTATGTAGGCGATTGGCGGTTGGTTAGGCGCCGGCGGCGTCAGGCAACCCACAGCCAGAAGCAGAATCATAGCCACTGGTACCAGCAACTTTTTCATTTCCATACCTCCGAACAATATTTGAATTTTCCGGTCTCTGTCATTAAAACCTGACACTATTTTAACCCGCTACTTCTTTTCTTTTAACCTTTTTCTGATGGCATTCTGATATATAACTCTGAGGCTCCCGCCGTGAAGCCTGAATTTCCTCTTGTCCTTCTTCTGCTGCCTGCGCTCAGCTTTGTTCTTTTCAATTTCTTCTTCCACTTTTGATGAGTCCTGTTCACGCGGGCAACTTACTTTTCATTTTTTCTAAAATCTTGTCCATCGCCTCACCGGCTTTCGCCGTAACAAGCGCCGCAGCCTTAGCATCCATCGGCGTCGGGCTTAGATTGATAATTACGAGCCTGGCTCCGGACTCAACGGCATACATAGGCATGTAGGCTGCCGGATAAACGACGAGGGTGGAGCCGATAACTATAAAAAGGTCGCAACTGCGGGAATGTTTTATAGCCTCGTTCAGTGCCTGCTGCGGCAGTGACTCGCCGAAGAAAACGGCATCCGGTTTCAATATGCCACGGCAAAGCTGGCAATCAGGAATTTCTTCCTTATCTAGTCTCTGAAGAATATCCTCGACGGGAAAACGCTTATCACAGCTCATGCATCGCACAAATTTCATATTGCCGTGCAGCTCGAAGACCTTTTCTGGAGAGCTTCCCGCCTTTTGATGGAGGTTATCGATATTCTGAGTGATGACACAGGTTAGCTTGCCCAGCTTCTCCAGTTCGGCAACCGCATAGTGAGCGTTATTCGGCTCGGCGCCCTTTAAAAGGTTCCCTTCAGCCAACATTTGCCACTGCATTCGCCGCGTCTTCTCGCTGCTCATGAACTTTTGAATAGTAAAATCATCGGGGTCGAACTTTGTCCAGATTCCATCGGGGCTGCGGAAATCAGGTATCCCCGATTCGGTGCTTATGCCAGCTCCGGTAAAGACCACCACCCGGCTCGATTCCAGAATTAAGGCAGCAACTTTATCAACCAGAAAATCAAAATCCTTTGCGTCCATCGTTTACATTAATTTCTAATATTCTGTCTCAATGCTAATTCGCTTTGGCCAAAATGTCAAGATGTCCCGTCACCTGACGGCAAAGGAGTATCCCGGCACGATTAATGAAAATATGTAGGCCCGAGGTTTTAACCTCGGGAACTCGACCCTCAAGGGTCTAGTCTGCATTTAACGCTGGCATGTCACAGCAAAATCAATAGACACAAGCCAGGGCTATCGCTATACTAATTGAAAACAGACCCCGGGAAACAATAAGCATGATAGATGACCAGGATATAAGAGCCTGTCTCCAAAGACGCCTGACCACAAAATTCGTCGGGAGAAATCTATTTTATTATCGCCAACTGGCCACAACTATGGAGACAGCTAAAGAACTGGTCAAGAAAGGGGCTGCCGAGGGGACGGTAGTCATCGCCGGAAAACAGACGGCCGGTAAAGGCAGGATTGGCAGGACCTGGCTGTCACCTGAAGGCAGCCTGGCTATGTCGGTTATACTTAAGCCTCCTCTGGAAAATCTGCCTCAACTGGTCATGATAGCTTCTCTGGCGGTGGTTAGGGCTATTAAGCAAGTTGCCGGGCTTGAGACGCAAATCAAATGGCCTAACGATGTCATGATTAAGGGCAAAAAGGTCTGCGGCATACTGATAGAAAACGAGGTCGAGGGAGGCAGGGTAAATTTCGCCGTTATCGGCATTGGCGTAAACGTTAATTTCCAACCTCCGGACTTCCCCGAAATCGCTGACATAGCCACCAGCCTATCGCATGAGGTGGGAGCAGAAATATCACAGGTTGAGCTTACGAGCATACTGCTATTGGAGTTGGAACGTTTATATCTGGAAGCTCAAGCCGGAGCAGCCGTTCACAGGGAATGGCAGGAAAACATGGAGACGCTAGGCAAGTTGATAAAGGTGGACACCGGGAAAACAGTGGAACAAGGCAAGGCGGAAACAGTTACCGCAAAGGGCAACCTGCTTCTCCGGCGCGATGACGGCAGCCTCGTCGAAATCGTTGCCGGCGATGTCACATTAATAAAAGATTAGTTCACCCCCTGCCCCTTACGGTGACAGGGGGATAGCAGTCTTCTATTTCTTCGGTTGGCTTAATTTACCGAGTATAGGCCCTATCAAATCTATGGGCAACGGGAACACAATGATATTAGTCTTCTCAGTAGAAATCTGAGTTAGAGTCTGCAGATAGCGGAGCTGAATAGCAGAAGGTTGACTGCCAATAATCTTGGCCGCTTCAGCCAGCTTCTCCGCAGCCTGGGCTTCACCCTCAGCATGAACGATTTTAGCCCGTCTCTCTCGCTCGGCTTCAGCCTGTGCTGCCATCGCCCGCTGCATCGTATCGGGCAGTTGAACGTCTCTGACTTCCACCATGCTTACCTTTATACCCCACGGCTCAGTTCCTTCATCAATCAGCGTCTGAAGCTTATCATTGATTCTATCGCGATGAGCCAGCAGGTCTTCCAGGTCAGACTGGCCAACGACATTTCGCAGGGTAGTCTGCGATAATAGAGAAGTTGCCCTGATATACTGCTCCACGTTGAGCACGGCATCTTCGGGTTTCATGACCCTGAAATAGACCACGGCATCTACTTTGACTGTAACCGTATCCAGGGTAATGCATTCCTGGCTCGGTACATCCATGGTGACCACACGCAGGTCGATCTTCACCATGCGTTCGATAAACGGGATAAGTAAGATGAAACCGGGTCCCCTGACACCGACGAATCGGCCCAGTCGAAAAATAACTCCGCGTTCATACTCCTGGACAATCCTGATAGCGGCTGCCAGAAGTATTATAACTGCAAAAGCAATGACTATAATAAGAATTAGACTCATATTTTCCTCCCTCTACTTTTTATCTGAGTTACAAACAATTTCAGCCCTTCGACCTTGGTTATCGTCACCTCCTCTCCTGGCTCTACCTTACCGGAGTCGAGTACTGCTTTCCAGAGTTCACCTTCAACGAGAACGGTGCCCTTTGGGTCAAGGCTCGTTTTGGCTACAGCCACTTTGCCGATTAATCCCTCGGCGCCGGTGGCTACACGCCGCCTCTGCCCTCGAACCGCAGCACCGACAATGAAGGCTATAAAGGCAGCTATTAGAATAGTTACTCCGGCGATTAAACCTTTGTTCACTTGCATTTCCGGTGAGTTATGACTAAATAATATCAGAGAACCGATAACTAGTGAAGCGATTCCACCCGCGGTAAGTATACCAAAAGCCTGTGTGAAAACCTCAGCCACAAATAATCCGATAGCCAGAAATATAAGCAGCACTCCAGCCCAGTAAGCATTAAGCACCCCCAGGGAATAGAACGCAAGAAAAAGGCAAATGCCGCCGACAACCCCGGGGAATATCAGCCCCGGATTTGAAATCTCGGTTATTAAGCCTATAGTGGCCAGAGACAGCAGGATATAGGCGATATTTGGGTCGCTGATGACGTGAAGGAAACGTTCAATAGCGTTCATTCCATTTACGCTCTGCGTACTGTCGGTAGTATCGATAATAACTTCCTCGCCGCTTGCCAGAGTGACTTTCCGTCCGTTAATCTGGCTAAGCAGGCTTTCCAGGTCATCAGCCCGTAAATCGATGAGCCCGACCTCCAGGGCTTCGGAGGCAGTAAATGACTTACTTTCCGAAACCGCCAGTTCGGCCTGTTCGGCATTACGCCCCCGCGTTTCAGCGATACTTCTTATCCATGCAGATGAATATTCGGTTACCTTCTTGGATACGTCTTCAGGCATTTCCTCACCGACGGACACCGGATGAGCGGCTCCAATGCTTGTCCCCGGAGCCATGGCGGCAATATGCGCCGATATGGTAATAAAAGTGCCGGCCGAAGCCGCCCAGCTACCCCGTGGTGAAACATAGACTATAACAGGTACCCTGGCATTTAAAATCCGCTGCACAATATCTTCAGTAGAATTGAGTAGCCCTCCGGGCGTATTCAATTCGATGATACAGGCAACGGCACCTTCCGATTCAGCCCGGCTGATACCACGGTCTATATAACTGGCAATTACAGGTACAATAGTGCCGTCGACGCTTAAAACTTCTATCGTTGCCGAGTCGGCTCGAGCCGCGCCCGAAATGAAAGACACAACTGACAGGACAGTAAAAAAGAGGATAAAACAGACTCGAATTTTGGATTTCAACATCGGTATAGAATAACTCAATTATAGTTTAACCCTGTCATTGACAGCAAACGAGATATTATAACTCCCGACAACATGATTCGTATAAACCTAAATTGAAGCCAAAAGCTCGTTAGTGTAGAATAGGTCAACTTGAATAGGATTAGAAAAATGATAAGTCAAAAGTGCAAAGGGGCTCGAGACTTGCTGCCAAAAGACACTGAGGCATTCCGTTATATCGAGGATGTCTTTAGCAAGGCTTGCCTTGGCTGGGGTTATAGAGAGGTGCAAACCCCGACACTGGAATATCTGCACCTGTTCACCGCCGCCGGCACGCTCACCCCCAACATGCTGAGCAAAGTGTATTCCTTTCTCGACTGGGACGGCTGGAGTGGTGAAAGAGTTGTATTGAGGCCGGACGGGACTATACCCGTCGCCAGACTGTACATCGAAAATTTGCCGCAAAATGAAATAGCCAGACTCTTTTACATTACCAATGTCTTCGCTTTTGAGGAGACGGGAACGGAGAACAGAGAGCGATGGCAGTGCGGGGTAGAGCTTATAGGCAGCGACAAACCTGCATCAGATATAGAATTAATTTTGCTGGCTGTTGAAACTATACGTCAGCTAGGTGTTAGCGATGTTCAGATACAATTATCTCACGCCGGAGTACTGAATGCTTTGCTCAAAGAGCTGAAGCTTAGTTCCGACGAGGAAGTTAAGTTGCTCGACCAGATTCTTGACGGCAACTGGCAGGTGCTGACAGAAGCTAAGCCAAAGGATTCTGAGATTAGGCGGCTGATATCATTGTTCCTCGACCTTAAGGGAAAAACAAGCGGTTTTCTGGAAAATCTGAAGGCTATGCCTCAGATTCCGCAAGGCCTAAAGTCAGCACTGACCAATTTTGCTGAAATCGCGGGGCTACTCGATGCTATTGGCTGTAGTTATCAGATAGACATCACATCCACGCGAGGCTTCGAATACTACACCGGGCTCTGTTTCCAATTATCGGCAAAAGGCTACAAAATAGGCAGCGGCGGCAGGTATGACAACCTCATCCCGCTCATAGGCGGGAAAAAGACGCCGGCCTGCGGCTTTGCGCTCTACCTGGAAGCACTGGTAAGTTTAATACAACCTAAAGCCAAAACCAGGACGGAACAGAAAATCCTGGTCCGCTGCGATTCGAGGGCGGCGGATGCAATTAGAGCCAGCTTCGAGCTGGCCGGATTGCTCCGCGGGGCTGGCTGTGTGGCTGAGCTCGATTTCAACGGTCGGCAATCGGGTGGACGATGGGTAGTGGCTGTTCAGGATAAGCCCATGCCATTTATCGTTATCGACCCAACCCGGAACCAGAAAAAAGAGGCGTCGACGATGGCTGACGTCGTCAAAATGGTAGGATAACTTGTCGACTGCAGTTCAATCCGACAATATCAAACTGGCTTTACCCAAGGGGAGGCTCCTGCCGGCTACCGCCAGTCTATTGAAAGAGACAGAGCTGGAATTTCAAGACTACACTCCAGGAACACGCACCTATCGGCTCAAATCGACACGGCTGCCTCATTTTTCAGCCAAGATATTTCAGGAAAAAGACATACCTGTGCAGGTGGCTGTAGGCAATTACGATTTAGGCATCTGCGGCCTTGATTGGGTTGAAGAGCTTCTGGCCAAGTATCCGACCAGCGCCGTGCTCAAGGTGGCCGATTTAGGATACGGCAGTGGGAATCTGTATCTGACAGCCAGCCGCCATGGTAAATTTTCCAGCCTGCAGGATTTATCGACAGGGCTATATAGCTGGCGGATAGTAACCGAGTACCCAAACCTGGCAGAATCAGCATCTTTGAATCTCCGGCTGCGAAGGTTCAGGGTATTTCCGGTGTGGGGAGCTGCTGAAGCCTATCCGCCGGAAAATGCCGACCTGGCGCTGTTGTGGGCGAAAGACGAGCCGGAGATAAAAGCTCAGAGCCTGATACCGCTGAAAAACCTAATGTCCGCCAACGCTTGCCTCATCGCCAATAAAGAGAGCTGGCAGACCAAGAACGTCAGTAAGATAATTAGCTATTTTAGTCGGGCTTTGGAGATGAAAGACAAGCCGTGGCTAAAAATTAAACCTAAATCGGTAAAGAGCTCTAACAATTTCCGTGCTGATGCCATCGAAGACAAAATATGGCTGGCTCTGCCCGATGGGCATCAACAACCACCGACCCTGGAGTTACTTAAAAAAGCCGGGCTGGAACTGCAGGGATATTCGGAAGACAGACTGAGTCGACGCCCGGTCTTTAACACGGTCTGGATTAAGGCTAAGGTTATCCGTCCGCAGGACATGCCGCTTCAGGTAGCCAACGGCAATTTTGACATGGCTATAACGGGTAAAGACTGGCTCTTTGACCACCTGTGTCGCTTCCCTTCAAGTCCGGTGATAGAGCTTTTGGACCTCGGCTTCGGACAGGTTAAAGTTGTAGCGGTGGTCAACCAGGACTTCCCCGCGGCTGATATTAATCAGCTGAAGCAGACACAAGATTCTAAGGCACTACCAATCAGAGTGGCCTCGGAATATGTAAATATAGCCGACAAATATCTTCGTGATAACCATGTCAGCCGCTATAAACTGATCCCTACCTGGGGAGCCAGCGAAGCTTTCTTGCCGGAAGACGCCGACCTGCTCATAGAAAACACCCAGACGGGAAGGACCCTGGCCAAGCACGACCTCAGAATCATGGATACTATCCTCCAATCAACAGCCTGTCTTATAGGCAATAAGAACAGCCTGGGGTCATCCACTAAGAAAAAGAAAATTGCCGCTCTGGTTAAAATATTTCGCCAAGCAGTCGATGGTGACTAATATGAGAATAGTTGAAGGTTTCCAAAAGGCAAAACCGCTATTGACGCGAGAAATCCCCCGGTACGGAGTTTCACTGTCACCTAAGCCTAAAACCGGGACCAGGAGGAAAGATACCTCTCCAGAAGTTATAGTTAAAGGCATACTTGCTGAGGTGCGAGCCAGGGGCGATAAAGCTCTCTTTAACTACACCAGGAAGCTGGATGGTGTTGAACTAAAGTCGTTGGAGGTAAGCGAAAGCGAAATTTCCGATGCCTATAATAAGGTTGACAAAAAACTGGTAGCGGCACTGAAGTTAGCAGCCGCCAGAATAGAACAGTTCCATTCCTTGTGTAAGCAAAGGATTGAACCTGGATTTCTTACTCATGGCCTTGGCCGCCTGATAAGACCGCTGAGCAGGGTGGGCATTTATGTGCCGGGGGGCAGCGCCGCTTATCCCTCCACAGTACTGATGACGGCTATACCGGCACGGGTAGCCGGAGTAAAAGAAATCTTTGTGGTCACGCCACCTAAAAAAAACGGGGTAATTCCACCACCGACGCTAGTGGCGGCTGACATCGCCGGAGTAAGTCGCATCTTCAAAATAGGCGGGGCTCAAGCTATTGCCGCATTGGCCTTCGGCACCGAATCCGTGCCGAAGGTGGACAAGATTTGCGGTCCGGGCAACGTTTTCGTGGTTACAGCTAAGCGAATGGTCTACGGGACTGTGGACATAGAAAGCCTTGCTGGGCCCAGCGAGATAATAATTATTGCCGATGACACGGCTGATGTTTCTTTCTGCGCCGCCGACCTTATCGCTCAATCTGAACATGACCGGCAGGCTTCAGCTATCTTGATTACCGCTTCGCCCAAATTAGCCAGGGCTGTTGACAGCGAGATAAAGAAACAACTGGCACAGTTGGAACGGTCAACCATTGCCGCAGAAGCCCTGAAATCCGGTGGCATGATAGTGGTGGTTAATAGCCCTGATGAAGCTATCGAGCTGGTCAACCTGTATGCGCCGGAACATGTATCGCTGATGCTGCGTAATGCTGGCAGCTACGTACACAAAATCAAAAATGCTGGCTGCGTCTTCATCGGCGGCAGCTCACCGGTAGCCCTGGGTGATTATATTGCCGGGCCGAGCCATGTCTTGCCCACGGGAGGCAGCGCCCGTTTCAGTTCTCCGCTCGGTGTGGAGGACTTCCTTAAAATCACCAATATTATCGGCTTAGACGAAGCTGACGGGAAAGAACTGGGTAAATCAGCCATAACCATAGCTGAGGCTGAAGGACTCGAAGGTCATGCCCAAGCAATCAAACTGAGACTGAAAGACACTAGGAAAAAGACGAAATGATTTCGCCTGAAGATATCGAAAGACTTGTCAGACCGGAGCTAAAAGCCATGCCGGCCTATATCCCCATTGAGCCTACTGAGGTATTGAGCCGGAGGGTCGACGTTCCTGAAGAAAAAGTAATCAAACTCGACGGTAATGAAAACCCTTATGGCTGTTCACCACGGGTAAAGCGTGCCCTGGCCGACTATGCTTATTATCACCTCTATCCCGACCCGGAGCAGAGAGAGCTAAGAAAAGCACTGGAGAAATACACCGGAATAAGCACGGACAATATACTGACTGGCAGCGGCAGCGATGAACTAATCGACCTCGTCCTGCGTCTGTTCATACAGCCTGGAAACGGGGTAATAAACTGCCCTCCCACATTCGGTATGTACCCTTTCAGCACCGACGTCTGCGGCGGCAAAGTGGTCAGTATACCCAGGAAGCCCGACTTCTCCATCAATGCGGCAGCTACAAAGAAAGCCTTGGATAAGGGGGCAAAGGTTATTTTTATCGCGTCACCGAACAACCCTTCCGGCAATGTAACGCTGGAGCCGGTTATTCTGGAGTTGTTAAATAGTGCCGCCGTGGTGGTAATCGACGAAGCCTATTTCGAGTTCAGCGGTCTAACGGTGGCGCCTCTGGTTGCTAAATACACAAATTTAATAGTGCTTCGTACCTTCAGCAAATGGGCGGGATTAGCCGGTCTAAGAATCGGCTACGGCATTTTCCCGGTCAGTATTACCGAACATCTTATGAAAATTAAGCAGCCATACAACGTAAATGCCGCGGCTCAGGTGGCAGCCTTGGAATCGCTCAAGGACATAAGCTATCTACGAGGCACGGTGAAAGCCATTATTGACGAGCGGGAACGATTGATGACCAGACTCAGCCAGCTCGACTGGCTGAAAGTATATCCTTCCCGGGCTAACTTCATACTGTGCTCGGTGCTTGACGGCCGGGCAAAAGCGATATATAAAGGATTGCAAAAAAGAGGTATCTTCATCCGCTACTTCGACACCCCGCAATTGAAAGATTGCTTTCGCATAAGCGTCGGCAAGCCTGAACATACCGATGTCTTAATTGCCGCGTTGAGAGATGTACACTAACGGTGTTTATCAAGGACAGTAAAGCGAGGTTGAAAACATGGCTGATAGAAAAGCTACGGTGACCAGGGAAACCAAGGAGACTTCAATAAAGGTGGAGCTGAATATAGATGGCAAAGGACATCCCGAAATTACCACGGGAATCAGGTTCTTCGACCATATGCTGGGTCAATTAGCCCAGCACGGAATATTCGATATAAAGCTGTCAGCTACCGGGTCTGACCAGCATCACGTGGTTGAAGATGTGGCTATCTGCCTGGGCAAAGCCTTCAATCAAGCCCTGGGAGATAAGCGTGGAATAGTCAGGATGGCGCATGCTGTAATACCTATGGATGATGCCCTGGCTATGGTCGCCCTGGATATCGGCGGCAGAGGCTACACGGCGTTCGAAGTTACTTTCAACGACACCAGCATCGAAAAAATGTCGGCCGACTTGATTCGACATTTCTTCGTTTCCTTCGCCTCGGAGGCGAAGCTCAACGTCCATGCCAAGGTTCTAAGCGGTATCGACGACCATCACAAAGCGGAAGCTATGTTCAAAGCTCTGGCCAGGGCACTTGATGCCGCTACTCGCTTCGATGAGCGAATCGCCGGCAAGATACCCAGCACCAAAGATACTATCGAGAGCTAAAGTCAGACGGCAACATCCAATAATTCGGCCTTAATCTGTCCTTGTAGATACTGAACCGCCCAATCGAGGAGCGCTTCATCCTCTAGGTCGGACACAATGTCAGGCGTCAGCCCCACTCCGTCTATAGGTCTGCCGAACGGAGTCAGCCACTTATAAGCAGTTATGTGCAAAGCAGAACCGTCACTGAGGTTATGAATAATCTGGACGCTGCCCTTCCCGAAGGTCTGGCTACCCACCAGTTTAGCCCTGCCGTAGTCCTGGAGAGCACCAGCCACGATCTCACTGGCGCTAGCGCTGCCATTATTTACCAGCACGATGAGCGGCAACTGGGTGGCTACACCACCCCTCTTCACCTGCACGACACTTTCAATCCCTTTGTCGTCAACCACCTTAGCCACAAGACCCATAGCCAGGAATTGGCTGGCGACGTCGGCAGAGGCATTGAGCAGGCCGCCAGGATTATTACGCAGGTCAAGGATAATGCCCTTAGCCCCTTTACCGATAGCTTCGTTTAGAAAACCTTTAAGCTCATCGCCGGTAGAACTCAAGAACTGCGTAATCTTGATATAAGCTATATCATCACGCATCTCTAAGGAAACGCTCTCCAGCTTTATCTCATCGCGGACTATATCAACCGCCACCGGTTCGGTATCCCCCTCGTGAAGAACCAGAAGCTTGACCGAGGTACCTTTTACACCCCTGATTTTAAGCGTTGCCTCAATAAGGCTCAATTTGTCAGTTTTCTGGCCGTCGATCTCCAGAATCTTATCACCGGCCTTGATTCCCGCTTTTTCGGCGGGGGAACCGGCAATAGGTGCCACGATTGTCAGCTGCTTGTCCTTAATACTGATAACAGCCCC
>Ga0299915_10001247_pt1 | contig 18843 bp, 19 predicted proteins | sample RVTome_13_FD_200263 | JGI IMG/M metagenome (GOLD analysis project Ga0299915, IMG submission 200263) | Soil microbial communities from uranium-contaminated site in the Upper Colorado River Basin, Wyoming, United States - RVT92D227 (version 2) ... | reverse complement strand
CTGGGTAATGGGCCAGAGCCCCTCGAAGAGATCGCTGGTCCGGTCGTTGACCCCAATCCAATAGACGTCGGGCTTGATTTCTATGGCTGCCATCGCTGTGTCCCCTTTTCAAGTGATGGTACATACAATATCATTTTTTGTCGCATTCAGGGGAAAATTTCAGTGGCAAGGTCATCCCAGTTTTCTCAGCGACGCCCGTATAAAGGCGGTAAGATCTTGAGGACTGCGGCTGGAGATCAGATTGCCGTCCTCCACGACCTCCTGATCGATAAACTCGGCGCCCGCGTTTTTGATGTCTTGGATGACCGACTTCCATCCCGTTATCTTACGACCTCGCAAGACTTGGGCGGTGATGAGCAGTTGAGGGGCGTGGCAGATGGCAAAGACGGGCTTGCCGCTCTCGACGAACTCCTTGACGAACCGCACGGCATCATCATCTATCCTCAATCTATCCGGCGAATACCCGCCGGGAATCAAGAGGGCGTCAAAGTCGGCGACCGATACATCCTTCACCGCTTGATCCACCAGCACCGGGGTACTTTCTTTTTTGCCCTTGACTGTCTGCCCCTTGGTAAGGCCGATGTGCACTAACGCGTGCCCAGCCTGCTTAAAGGCCTCTGCGGGTTTGCTATACTCCGAATCCTCGAACATATCCGTGATGATGATTGCTATGGTAGCCATCGTCTGGTCCTCCCCTCGGTATCGGCAGAACAATTGCCCAGAAAATAAGCCTACACTCTATTCCTCTCCCCTTGAGAGACTGTGTCGCAATTCAAATATTTTCCTCTCCCCACGTCCCCGCCAGGATGGCGGGATCTTCGACAATGGGGAGAGGGAGGGGGTGAGGGGTCCAGCTAAAAAGCATATAAGTTATTGTTTTTATTGTAACCCCTCATCTGCCGCCTTAGGGCATCCCGTAGTCCCTGATTTATGCAAAACGGTGCGGGACTCCACCTTCTCCCCTTGCTAAGGGGAGAAGGGATATTGGGTGCCAACATGTAATTGCGACACAGTCTCTTGAGGGGAGAGGGAAAGAAAATGGATTGCTCATCGAAATCCCTCCATGATCCTCTTGATCTTATCCCTGTCTATCCCTTGCCCAACCAACGATCCTTGCCCCACGCGTTCATGAAAGGACGGCCTCGCATTACGGTAGATGACCCCGACGGGGATGGTCTCTTCCCACTGCTGGGCTGTCTTCATGGCAGCCTGCCAATCGGTGGGATCATACGACTGTGGCAGCGGCTTACAGCGCTCCTGGTACCATTCCCAGGTGTTGACCCTGTTGAAAGAGACGCAGGGCTGCAGCACATCGATGAGGGAAAAACCGGGATGGCTGATCGCCTGCTGGATCAAATCGGAAAGGAGATCAGTCATGCCGGAAAACCCCCTGGCGACAAACCCGGCCCTCATGGCCACGGCCACGCCGACGGGGTTAAAGGGGGCAGAAGCAGAACCCTCCGGCTGGGTCTTGCTGACAAAGCCCTCGCCCGAGGTGGGACTCGCCTGCCCCTTGGTAAGCCCATACACCTGATTGTCGTGGACGAGCATGGTGATATCGATATTGCGGCGGATGGCCGCCAAAAAATGGTTTCCGCCCTCGCCATAGGTACACCCATCGCCGCTTTCCGCGATGACGATCAGTTCGGGATTGGCGAGCTTGGCGCCCGTGGCCGCCGGCAATGAGCGGCCATGCAGGCCATCAAAGAGGTTGACATTGAGATAGTGGGGCGCCTTTGCCGCCTGGCCGATACCGGAGACGAAGAGGACCTGATGGGGCTCAAGCCCCCTGGCAGCCAGGGCCCGCTTTACCGCCAGTAAGATGCCAAAGTTACCGCACCCCGGGCACCAGGCCGTCTCATGCTGTCCATAATCCTTCACGCTGACCATAATACAACTCCTTTGCCGCCTATTGCTTGAGCTGGCGCAGGATGTACTCCGGAGTAAAGGGAAGCCCGTCATACCGGAGGATCCGCTCCTCGATCTGAAACCCGGTCTCCCGCCTGATCAAGCGCGCCATCTGGCCAATCGCGTTCCCCTCCACGCAGATCACCCGTTTGGCTTGCTGCAGATGCTGCATAAACTGCTTTGGCACCAGGGGCCAGACCTGGGAGAAGTGAATGGTCGCCACCCGCTCTCCCTTCGATCGCAGGCCTTCGGCTGCCTCTAATACCGCCCCTCGGCTCGACCCCCAGCAGAGCAACAACACCTCCGGCTTCCCGTCGCCGAGGTGTTCGGGCGGCACCACCTCGGAACGTATCCCTTCTCCTTTTTTGAGACGCTTACGAACCATGTGTACACGCATCGAGAGGTCTTCCGTGATGTGCCCGTCTTCGGTATGCTCATCGCTGCCTGCCACTACCAGGTGCTCTGTCAAGCCCGGCAACAGGCGCGGGGAGACGCCGGTAGCGGTGAGGGCAAACCGGCGATAGGGGGTGGCAATCGTAAGTCCTTTTGTCGACCACGGCTGCACCGGAGGGATCCCATCGAGCTCAAAAGGGGTTATTGTTCGATAGGAATCGGCAAGAAATTGATCCGTCAGGATAAAGACCGGCCCCTGATAACGTTCGGCTATGTGCAAGGATCGCTTGGCAAGGTCGAAACACTGTTCCACCGAGCCCGGGGCGAAGATGGCGCGTGGAAACTCGCCGTGGCCGGCGTGGAGGACAAACTCCAAATCGCCCTGCTCGGTGCGGGTCGGCAGGCCCGTGGCAGGCGCCGGCCGCTGGGCCACGACGATTACCACCGGGGTCTCGGTCATGCCCGCCAGGCTTACCGCCTCTACCATCAGGGCAAAGCCTCCTCCGGCGGTAGCCACCATACTGGGGGCCCCGACAAAGGAAGCACCGAGGGCCATATTGAGAACAGCGATCTCATCCTCTGCCTGCTCCACGATCAACCCGAGCTCTCGCGCCCACCCTGCCAGGCTGATCCCGATGGAGGTGGACGGCGTCATGGGGTAAAAAGAATAAAACTTCAATCCTGCCGAAACCGCCCCCAGGGCAATGGCCTCGTTGCCGTTCATCATCAAGCGCCGGGGAGGCTTATCGACGGAAGGGAGATGGAGCGCAGATACCGTCCGCGCCTTACCCCAGCTGAAGCCCGCCTCCAGGGCCTTTTTATTCTCTTGTGCGATATCAGGATGCACCTTGCCGAGGAGATCCTGTACGGCCTGGTTTGCTACCCCTTGATCGATACCGAGGATCTGGGCAAGGACCCCCAGGGCAGCGGTGTTGATGTACCGCTCCGCTGCCAATTCCTCGAAAGGTACGTTCAGACAGGCATCGTCGGATATCTTAAACCGAGCATCGGCGAGGATAAGCCCCCGTGCGGAGAGCTCCTCTCGGTGCAGATGCACCGTCTCCGCCGTGAAGGCGACCAGCAGGTCAATGGCCTCCTGCGGTGCCATAACGTCATCAACCCCGGCCCTGATGGCAAAGGTGTTATGCCCCCCCCGAATCCGAGATTGGTAGGCCTGGGTCACGAGGATGGAATAGCCGCTGCGCGCCAGGGACTTTGCCAAGAGCTGCCCTACGGTTACCAGACCCTGGCCTGCCTCGCCCCCTATCACGATGTTCAGAGCGTTTGCCGTGTTTCTGCTCATTCCTCCTCTTTGCCTCTGACTGCCCGCATTGCCCGGCTATGCCTTATCTACCAGACACTATGACGGGTGCGGCGATACCGTGTGGCCTCAGCCGCCGGTGAGTTCAATGACCTCATACAAAACATGAGGCGGCGAGCAACAACGGCCCTTGCCTCGCTGCAAACCGACTCGGAATTTAGCTGACCTTGATCTCCGCGCTGTTCTCCCACAGGCCATGGATGTTGCAGAGGCTGAAGGCATGGATGGTCCCCGCCTTCTTGATCATGGCCGCCACCGTTGCGCTGTGGTGGGTGTATGCCGGACCTTCATTGGCACCCTTCACCGATTCGCCGTGGGCGGTGAACTCGCAATTGGCGAGCTGGTAGGCATACTGCTCGCCCTCGGGATGAAAGAAGACCTGAATCCAGCGGATGTGATGCTCGGTGGTGTTGGGATGGGAGACTTCCTTGCCGATGGAGACCTTGATCTCAAATATCTCCCCGCTCCTCACCGAGGCAGGACACTCAATGACTGGCACGTGCTTTTCCTTTTTCCAATCAGATGTTTGAAGAAATTCCCCTAATTTTTTCATGCGTATACCACCTCCTTTTTTTATCTACGGTTGAGCGAGCTGCCGGAAAACTATTCTGCGCTGACCCTCCCTGCAGGTCACGCTGCAATTTCCTCCAAATCCGGATGATGGTTTCCACCGGGTACGCCTCGATCTCCTCGGAGCCTGCGGATTCCCTACCCTCTTCGAAGATTTCCATCGCAGCGATTCCCTCACCCCTCGAACCATTCTCGCGGCAGATCTCCACGCTGGTCTCTTCCCCCGTGCTCAAATCTTCGCCAAATAGCACCTTCATAATCCTCTTCCTCATCTTAATCGGCAACGGTCTAGCCGCACCATTGCCTTCGTGCGGCCCAATGATCAATCGGGTACCTTCTTCGCGCCTCACCGTCCCCTGTTTGCCCAGCCCATGCGCGCGATCTCCTTTTCCACCTCCATCAGATGCTGTCGGAAGCAGTGATGTTTACCCCTTCGCTCATAGGAGACCGTGGCCCTGCAGCGAGGACAGGCGACATATCGATCGTCATATCTTTTCTCTTCTTTCACTTCCTTACGTGATTGCTTCATAGCTCCCTCCCTCTATCCTAAAGTAGTGGTGGTATCCCACGATAAACAACCGACTGACTCTTTAACTTCATCACGAAGACGAAAGGCCGCGACCACCGATGCCATGCGTTCGTGCCAAGCAAAAAACCTCTTACTCCGAGAACCGCTGCATGACAAACTGGTCCTTCATGGCCATTTGCTCGGTGACCTGGTGTTTCGCCGCTGCCCCGCCGCAGTATAAGCCGACGGTGATCCCGAACATAAAGGCGATCAGCAACCATATTGCATATTTGACAACACGCTCCATGGCATCTCCTTCCTCATCGACACGAGACCGATCATAAAGCAATGCCTTCATACGGCTTCGCCCTCATCGCCCATTCACTGCCGGGAAATTCCCTGCGCAGGCTCTCGCCCGCCTGCCGCAGGAACCTTGGATCCTTTCTGGATAAATAGTTTAGGACGCGGAATTATAGATCGTCTCCGGCACGACAAAAGTCCTTTGGCAGTCGCAAATGCAGTATTCAAATGCCCTTGAGCGAGATCGTAACGTTTCAAAGATATCGCGGTTTCTGCCGCATCCAATAGAATCCGGGCGCATATTTCCGGAGGCGCAAAGAAGCCGGTTAGGCGCCGGTGCTCCCTTCCATCCATATCGAGGAAAGCGATTGTCGGCGTGCGCACAATGCGATACTCTTTAAACATCGACCTCTGTTTCATCCCATTAATCCTCAAGGGGATAAACTGCGAGTTCACAATATTTGCCACGCATTCATCTGTCCAGGTAACAGCCTCCAGCTGTTGACACTCAGTACAACTGGGATCGAAGCAATACATTGCGATCAGCTTCCCCTCTGCCTTTGCCTTTTGCACGGCAGTATCTAAAGATTCTTGCCATACGATCACGGTGATATCCTCCTTATAATCAACGATTCTTCCACCACCGCCCCGCTCGCGATACAGACATGCTCCCCGATCACCGAATCCCTCGCATATCCGCCTGACACCACGTACGATCCTTTAAAACAGATGCCGGATTAAGACGCATCCGGGCGCTGCGAATCGCCGATAAAGCGGATGCGTCCGGAATCAAGCAGGTGCACCACCACCTCGGTTGCCAGTTTGTCTCCCTGGGACCCTCTAGGCACCTCTTCATGAATGGCCTTGAGCAAGTCATACAAGGTGGTAGTGATGGTCATCGATGGCTGATGAAGCGGCGCCTTTGAAGAAACGATCCGGGCTGCTGCGTGCATGCTCTCACCTCCCCCCCATTCCAGTAGGGTTATGATAGTCGGCAATGACTTTGGTCATTACGGTAAAGACATCGTCGAAATCGCTGTCACTGTAGGTCAACAGGCGCGGCCGCAGCAGGTGGGCTGCGGCGATGGTTTCCTTATCGCGATCAGGCACAACGAGGATGATGCGGGTGTTGCGAAAGAGACTGCTCACGGGCAGGAGTTCCTCGATGTCCCTCCTCTTTTCCGCCAGCAGGAGCGCAATGGAGAGATCGTTTTTAGGCTGGAGGAGCCGCTCCGAGAGATCGTCGATGGTCCGGCAGACCGCTTCCCCCCAGCCGGGGATCACCGATTTGACCACCCCCTGCAATCTCTTTTCCGGGCTCCCGCTCATCGGCGAATAAAAGACCAGATCCACGAACTCTCCTTTCTCTCCCCTTGAATAACAAGAAGCATGCCAAGAGACGCCCAATCGCATCGAAATCAAGATATGCCTGTAATCTCGGCTTGTTAGCTTAGGCGAGGCGGGCAAGATATCAACTGGCAAGGGATGTAAAGAAACGCCGATCGTCCTGTGGCACAGGATAGAGTCCCATCAAACGGGACGTTGTCCCGCATAGCAGGATTGTGCGGCAGCAATGCTTTGGGACCAGGGGTCAGGCGGCAGATGATATGCCGTACTTCTTCAAGAGCGAGTACAAACGCGATCGGGAAAGCCCTGAAGCATGGCAGGCCTGTTGGATATCCCCGCCGGTATGCTCAATCAGATCCTTCAGGTATTGCCGTTCCGCGTCGGCGAGGGCGACCTCACGCACCTGTTGGAGGGTGGCAAAGCTAGGGGAGGGAGCGCCCTGCCTTTGCGCGGAGGTGGCAGGCGCGGGCTTCTTCCGTATCGAGGTACGCGCCAGCTGGGTACGCAAATGGGTAGGGAGGTGTTTGGGGTAGAGGACCGGCTCACGAAGTGCGGTGACAAAGGCCCGTTCCAGCGCATGAACCAGTTCCCGCACATTGCCGGGCCATGGATACCGGGTGAGGAGATCCATGAATTCCGGGGAGAGATCCTTGGGTTGCTGTCTGTGCTCCACGGCGAACCGGGCGAAATAATGCCGCACCAGCTCCTTGATATCTTCGAGGCGCTCGCGCAAAGGCGGCAGCTCAATGGTGAGGGTGCGCAGGCGGAACAGGAGGTCCTCCCTGAACTGTCCCCGCTGCGCCAGATCGTCGAGGTGCCGGTTGGAGGCGGCGATGAGCCGAAAGTCGCTTTTTATCTCCTCCTTTCCCCCGACAGGCCGAAACCGGTGTTCCTGCAGCACCCGGAGAAAAGACTTTTGCACCAAGGGAGAGAGCTCACCCACCTCGTCGAGAAAGAGCGTCCCCCCGTCTGCCTGTCTGATCAGCCCCTCCTGGGCCCTGTCCGCGCTGGTAAAGGCCCCCTTCTCATGCCCGAAGAGCACGCTCTCCACCAGGTTCTTGGGCAGGGCTGCGCAATCGACCACCACAAAGCTGTTCCGGGCGCGACGGCTATTGTTATGGATGGCCAACGCGAAGAGCTCCTTGCCGGTGCCGGTCTCACCCGTAATGAGGACATTGGCGTCCGTCTTGGCCGCCTGGGCCACCAGGTCGAGGCAATCCCTTATCGCGGTGCTGGTGCCCACAATAGCCTCCCGATCGATGGCATCGGCCGGCTTGACGGCCTCCTTCTGCTGCCGGTATTGGAGGGCGCGGGTGAGGGTGAGGCTTATCTGCTGCCTGGAAGACGGCTTCTCCAGGTAGTCCCAGGCGCCGTTCTTGATAGCCAGCTCGGCCCCATCCGGATCGCCGTAGCCGGTGAGGATGATGATCTCCGGGCGGGAAGGCGCCTTCCGGATGCCGGGCACGGCATCCAACCCGTTGCCGTCAGGCAGCCGCACGTCGAGCAGCACGACGTCGACTGCCCTCGAAGAGATCTCGTTGATCCCCTCCTGGAGGGAGTGAGCAATGAAGGCCTCATGCCCCAGGTGATGCGCGATATGAGAGATGGTTTCGCAAACAATCGGGTCGTCGTCGATGATCAGTATCTGCGCCATACGAGCCTCCTCAATCCCTTTCACCCAGGATGCGGCGGATGGTTTCGGCCAATTGCCGGGCGGAGAAAGGTTTCATCATGAACTCTTGAATCCCCATGGCCTTTGCCTCTTTTCCATCAACCACTTCGCTGAATCCGGTGCACAGGATAACGGGGATGTCGGGTCGAATTTGCATCAATCGTTCGGCCAACTGTATACCTGTCAGACCGGGCATGCTCTGATCGGTGATCACGAGATTGAACGCGTCAGGTTGCGCTCGGAATAACTCCAGGGCCTCGAGGCTATCCGTTGTGGTAGTCACGGTATAACCAAGCCGTTTGAGCAGGTGTTGTCCGCTTCGGCATTGCACCTCTTCGTCGTCAACGAGGAGTATGCGCTCGTCTCCCATGGGTATATCGTCTAATGTCAATTGCTCCTGTTCCACAAGGCCCTGAATCCGCGGGAAAAATACATGGAAGGTAGCCCCCTTCCCCGGCTCGCTGTAGGTGATGATTGCTCCCTCATGCCTTTTTACGATGCCATGAACAACCGCAAGCCCCATCCCTGTTCCTTCCCCCGGTTTCTTTGTCGTAAAAAAGGGATCGAAGATCCGCTTCAGTATTTCTTGATCCATACCGTGGCCGGTGTCACTTACCACGAGCTTGAGGTAGGGACCGGGTTTCAAATCCAGATGTCTGGCCAACATATGAGCATCAACCTCCACATCGGCCAGGCTCACCTCCAACACTCCCCCCCTTTCCCGCATGGCATGGACCGCGTTGTTGCAGAGGTTCATCAACACCTGATGGATCTGCGTCGGATCAGCCATGATCATGCCGGATTCAACGGCGAAATTCTCGCTAATCTCGATATGCTGCGGCAACGATGTCCTGAGGAATTTTAAGGTCTCTTTGATAACGGGGGTTATTCTTATCGGACTCCGCTCCTGTTCTTTCTGGCGGCTGAAGGCGATGATCTGTTTCACCAGCTCCTGCCCTCGCTGGGCAGCCTGCAGCACGGTCTTCAGATATTGGCTGATCGGACTTGCTTCCGGCGTATCGTAGAGGGAGAGCTCCGTGTTAATGATGATAGGCATCAGGATGTTATTGAAATCATGGGCAATGCCGCCGGCCAGGGTCCCCAGGGCCTCTATCTTCTGTTGCTGGCGGAGATGCCGTTCCAGGATGGCCTCATGGGTTACGTCGCGCTCAATGATTGAATAGTTGATGATCTTCCCCGGCTGCTCCCTTACCGGGGAGATGGTCACATCCAGCTCATAGGAGGTGCCGTCCTTCTTTTTTCTTATAAGGTGATCTTCCCATATGCGGCCCCTGCTGAGGATATCTGCGAGCTTCTTCTTAAACCCTTTATCCCGGCCGTCTCCAGTCAACATATCAAAATAATTCTTCCCAATGGCCTCTCGGGGCAGATAATCATTGATATGGCCGAACGCCGGGTTGACGTACAGAATCTCTCCTGTATCGTCCGTTATCACGATGGATTCGCTGGATTGTTCGATAGCTGCGATCAAACGCAGCCGCTCCTGCTCCGCCGCTTTTTGCGCGGTGATATCGCGGGCAGCGGCAAAGACCCCCTGCACCTCTCCGGCCTCATTCTTATATACCGTGGCGTTGTATAGCACCTCCGTGATATGGCCGCTGGTATCACGAATGGCCAGGGGATAGTCCAGTACCGCTCCCTCCGAGAAAACCTGCCGATAACCTGCTCTGGCCTTATCAGGCTCTGTAAAGTAATCGGAGAAATCGCTCCCGATAAGCTGGTCGCGGGAGACGCCCGTAACCAGCTCCGTGGCCTTGTTCACGTCCGTCACCTTACCTTCGGCGCTGATGGTGACCAGGGGGTCAAGGCTCGCTTCGATAAGACTACGGCCATATGAGGCGGCACTCCTGTATGCCTCCTCTGCTTGCCTGCGTCCCGCCATTTCGTCCTGCAATGCCTCAACAACGCTCCTGAGTTCCGCGGTGCGTTCCTGAACCCGTGTCTCTAACTCATCATGTGCTTTTTGTAATGCCTCCTCCGCCCGCTTGCGCTCGGTGATGTCGCGGGCAACATGTACGGAGCCGATGAGCTGGCCCTGCGCATCGTGCAAAGGCGTTGTGCTTACAAGAAAGTCGCCATCGAGGCGGGGTTCGTGTATCTCGGCTATATGCTGTTGGCCGCTCTGGCGGGTGAGGGCGTGTGGGCAGAGCGCCGCCGGCTGGGAACTCCCGTGTACGGCCTCATAGCACTTCAGCCCGATGCACTGTTCGGATGTCAGATTCAAACGATCTGCCATCGCCTTGTTCACGCGGACAATCCGATAGTCATTGTCCAAAATCGTTACCAGGTCCGGGACTGCGTCGAACGTCCGTTCCCATTCTTCCTTGGCCCGGAGGATCGCCTCCTCGGCCTGCTTGCGCTCGGTAATATCATGGACCATCCCGAGCGAGCGGATAATCTTGCCCGATCCATCCCGGATGTGTTCGCATTTTTCATGGACGATGCGGACCTCATCATTTGATTTCTTTACTACCCGGTGCTCGATCTCGTACGTATCCCTTCCATCACGCAGCGAGCCGGAATAGGCCTCATCCACCGCTGCGCGATCATCGGGATGCACGGCTTCGAGAAAGGCCTCGTAGGTAGCACCAAACGCCTGCGGCTGCAGGCCGAAGATTCGATATACCTCATCCGACCAGGATAGACTGTTGTTCACAAGATCGAGCTCCCAGCTGCCGAGATGCGCGATCTCCTGCGCCCTGTTGAGCCGCTCCTCGCTTTCGCGCAGCGCCTCCTCGGCCCGCTTGCGTTCGGTGATGTCAAGGATGACGCCGAACACCCGGACCGGTTCGCCTCCCTCGTTGTACAAGGCCCCACCCTTTGCAGAGACCCAGCGAATCTCGCGGGAAGCGTGGAAAACGCGAAATTCCTGATCGAAAGGTTTGCGCTCGGCAATCGCCTCCTCCCGCTCAGCCTCGCTTCTGGCAAGGTCGTCCGAATGCACCCGCTCGCTCCAGTCCCGATACGTCCTGATAGTGCCCGGCGGCAAACCAAGCAGCCGCTCCAGCTCGGGCGTGAACGTAAGCTCTCTCTTCTGAGGATTCCAGTCCCATATGCCGACATCCGCACTGGCCTGCGCCAGCCGCAGCCGCTCCTCGCTTTCGCGCAGCGCCTCCTCGGCCTTAGCATGTGCGGCGCGCAGCCTGAGCGCCGTTATGCCGTGTGCGAGGTCGTCGGCCAATTCCGTCAGCAGCTTCACTTCATCCGCCGAGAATGGATCGGGCTCTTTGGAATAGATATTTACAGCGCCGAACGCCTTGTCTTCGGCCATGAGAGGAAGCACGATTGACGATGCATAGCCTCGTTTTATTGCCTGCTCGCGCCAGGGCGCGAATGCGGGATCGGTGAGCATATTTCTGCACATGCTGACCTTTCCGGTACGGATGGCCGTGCCTGTGGGGCCGCGACCGCGCTCGGTGTCGGCCCAGGTAATACGCAATGTTCCCAAATACCCTTCTTCAAAACCGGCATGGGCCACGGGCCGGACGCTCTTTTCCTCATCTTCTTCGGCAAATCCTATCCACACCATCTTGTGGCCGCAGTCTTCGACAACTATCCTGCATACTTCCTGCAGGTACTCGGCTTCATCCCTGGCACGCGTCATCGCCTTACTGCTGTTGCTCAGCGCCGTCAGTGTCCGGTTCAACCTGCGGAGTTCTTCCTCCCTCTTCTTGCGGTTGGTAATGTCCAGGAATGTAGTCACGACTGATTGCACCTGGCTCGTCTTCGGATCGAGGATCGGCTCTGCGTTGACCAGGAGCCACCGGTATTGTTCTATAGCCGGATTGAATACGCCCATCACCGTGCCTTGATTGGCAATGCCGGTGCGCAGGGCCCGCATAGCGGGGCGGTCATCGGCCGGCAAGGGCGAGCCGTCCTCGCGGATGGCCTGCCAGCGGGGGTCCTGTGAGGTGCGTGCCTGGATCTGATCCTCGGTCAAGCCGAGCACGTTACAGGCAACGGCATTGGCCCCCAGGATGGTTCCCTCACGATCCTGCATAATCACGCCGCCGGAGATGGCCTCGTAGAGCCCGCGATAGCGCTCCTCGCCGCTGCGCAGCGCCTCCTCGGCCTGCTTGCGCTCGGTGATGTCCAGGCCATAGATCCGTAGCCGCTTGCCTTCGAAAACGGGACTGATGGTCTGATGGTACCAAAATTCACCGATCGTCAACTCCCGTATATGGGATGGCTTCCCTTCTTGCTTAAAAATTTCAGCTATAGCCTTCAAATCCTTAAGCCAGGGATGTCGGAGCCCCCTGGTTTGGATATCCGGAAACAATCGCTTAATTGCGGGATTGAGATAATAGAAGTGGCCGGCCAGATCCACCTCAGCCACAGGATTCGGGTTGTGCTCGGGGAAAGAAGCAAGGTGAGCAAGCCTTTCTTCCGTCTGTTTTTGTATGGTTGCATCTCTATCAGGCGTGATTGGAGAGCGTCCTTTCGGCTTCTTTTTACCGGAGGATTGCGTAGCGGGCTTCTTCTTGCGGTCGGCCTTGTCTGCCATGCCTATCCCTCCTCCCCGACGATTGCGGACGGTGTCAGGGCCTGTTTAACATGTTCTCAGAGACCAATGATCTGTCACGCCCCCTGCCCCCGGGCAAGGAGCATCCTCGCAAGTTCCCATAAACAAGCGCCCCTCTTCTTCTTACTAATCCTCAAGCGCTCTGGAATCGCGTGTTGGAAGGGGAAAGATTAAGTATCAACTCTAATGGAGTATTCCCCTGCGTGTCAATAAAAATGTCCTGTGCGGCAGGACCTCGTCCTGCTCAACAGGACGAGGGGCGGGATTTTCCTCACCCTCCCTTTCGCCCTCAAAATAGCTAATATATTGAATTAAAAGGAAAATTGCGTTTGCTGTCATCTTGGCATGAATCTTGTTATTCATAACCCCTTATAGGAGGGACTAGCCATGGAAGAGCCTTTTACCCTGCATCTGGACGACATACCGGTGAGATTCACCCCCGACGGCAAGGTCTTTATCATCGATGCCATCAAGGCCACGATGCAATCCGAGCAGGCGCGCGCGATATGGGAGACCTTTAAAAACGATCATCCTGAAGTCCTCGCCTATTGCGAAGATTACCCTTTCCAGGGGAAAACCCCTATGCCGGTGGCAGACAGCGCCGGATGGGAGATGATTATGACGCTGCTCTTTTGTGATTTGGCTGACGACGATCGGCAGGGGCCGCTCTACAGCGCCTTGGCCGGCTGAGCAGCAAGAGCAGCTATAAAAAACCGTGGACTATCGAGCTGCTGATCAAGGCATTGATCAGCAGCCTTGCTATTCTGGATCTCCTGCCGCGTTTTCGCCAGCTAAACCTTCGTTAAAGTAGGATATAATATCGGCCAGGATGAGAACTAACCGTCACGGCCCTGAGCTGATCACCTTTCCGGCGAGGCTCACGGTGGGGAGGGAGATTGCCCTGGATGGGGCCCTGTTCTTTGCCCTTTGCCAGCGGCAGCCCTATCAAGGAGAGATCATCACCGTCACCGATGCCGCGGGCAAGGCATTCCGGGGGAGGATCGTTGAGCTCAAGGATGACCAGGCGCACGTCTTCATCTTCGAGGAGATGAGGGAGCCGCTGGAGCCCCCCTTTGACCTCTTTCTCTTGCAGGCGCTGCCGGAAAGAGAGCGGATGGAGCTCATCATCCAAAAGGTAACGGAGCTGGGTGTCAGCTGCATCTGCCCCTTTAAATCGAGACATTCAATCTCGCTGGAAGAGCGGGAGTCAGGTCAGCCCAAGGCCCATCGCTGGCAGCAGATCGCCCTCAAGGCAGCCAAGCAATGCCGCAGGGCCTCCCTGCCGGTTGTCGCCCCCTATTGCTCCTTTGCGCAGGCCCTGGACCTGGCCCGGCCTCTAGAGCTCAAGGTCATGCTCTGGGAAAAGGAACAGCGAAGACTCGCCTCTCTGATAAGAGACATGCCTCCCCCAAAAGGCATTGCCCTGATAATCGGACCTGAAGGAGGGTGGGCAGAGGAGGAGGTACAGCAGGCCAGGGCAGCTGGCTTTGCTCTTGCCGGCCTGGGGGGGAGGATCTTGCGGACCGAGACCGCGGCCATCGCTGCCTGCGCTATCCTGCAGTACGAGTGGGGCGGGATTTGATGAGCGCGAGCAGCAGCCTCTTTGCCTCTTGCACCTTTTTCTCGATCCCTTCCTTGCCGGCGCCGGCTGCGGTGATCACCACCTCCAGCTCTACCCCCTTGCCGAAAGAGGTGGCCTTGGACTTGAGGTATGTACCGGGGACCTGCTTCATGACCTGATCGATCATCCCAGCAATGACGGACTCATCACCCATTCCCGTGTTCACTGTCTCTTCCCGATAGAACTCCGCCCCTAACATCTTTTTGAGGCGGGGGAAAACCACTAGCTCGAAGATCGCCTGCATCTCCTTGGGCACACCGGGAAGGGCGAAGATCACCCCCTGGGGTATCGTCAGGGAGACAGCCGGCGCCGTGCCCACCGGATTGTCCAGGGCCTCGGCACCCTTGGGCAGATAGGCCATCTTCTCGCGCACAGGGGTGATCTCCGGCGACTCTACAAACCCCTGCTCCCAAAACTCTTTATACCTGCGCGTGACGATCTCCAGGGCCGCCGGATGCAAGGAAAGGGGTCTGCCTGTTGCCTCGGCAATGCCGGCCAGGGTCTTGTCGTCGAAGGTGGGGCCAAGCCCGCCGGTCGTGATGACGATTTGGGCGTTGTTTTGCAAGGCGGTCTCGATCTCCTGAGCGATGGCCGCCACGTCGTCATCCGGAATCACGAGGCGCTTGATCACGCCCCCGAGCGCGGTTATCCGCTTGGCCAGCCAGGAGGAGTTGGTATCCAGGGTCTGCCCCTTTAATATCTCCCTGCCGACAGCGATGATCTCCACCCGCTTCATTTTTTCGCGGCCTTCGTGTTCTTCGTGGTGAAAATTTTTCTCAACACAGAGTAAGTTTAACCACGAAGGGCACGAAGAAGTAAGAAGGTTAAGAATAGAAAAAGATCGCGCTTTTTTTCAGACTTCGTGTTCTTCGTGGTGAAAAAGTTTCTCAACACAGGATAAGTCTAACCACGAAGGGCACGAAGAAACAAGAAGATAAAGAATAAAAAATTAAGTTTTTTCGTGAACTTCGTGTTCTTCGTGGTGCAAAATAAGACAAGTTTTACCACGAAGGTCACGAAGAAACTAAAAGATTAAGAAAAAAATTGAGCATTCTTCTCTTCCTTCGTGTGCTTCGTGGTGAAAAATTCAGGTGTGATTATTTAAACAGATCCCCCTGGCCTGCGTCCTCGGGCTTGAGCCCCAGGTACTCGTAGGCGAGCTTGGTTGCCACCCTCCCCCGCGGGGTGCGGTTGATATAGCCCTTCTGAATGAGAAAGGGCTCGTATACGTCCTCGATGGTATCCTTCTCCTCGCTGATGGCTGTGGACAGGGTATCGATGCCGACCGGCCCGCCGCCGAACTTCTCGATGATGGTGCGCAGGAGCTTGCGGTCCATGTTGTCCAGGCCCAGGTGATCGATCTCCATCAGGGCCAGGGCCTTCTGCACCACCTCCCTGGTGATGGCGCCGTCCTCCTTGACCTGGGCGTAGTCCCTGACGCGTCGCAGCAGGCGGATGGCGATCCTCGGCGTACCCCGCGAGCGGGAGGCGATCTCCTGTGCACCGGCCTCGTCGATATGCACCTTGAGGAGGCGAGCGGACCTCTGGACGATGATGGCCAGATCCTCCGGCGGGTAGTAGTCCACCCGGAAGGCCACCCCGAACCTGTCCCGCAAGGGTGAGGTGAGGAGCCCGGCCCTGGTGGTGGCACCTACCAGGGTAAAGTGGGGGATATCGAGCTTGATGGCCCGGGCGCCCGGGCCCTGGCCGATGACGATGTCGAACTTGAAGTCCTCGAGCACCGGGTAGAGCGCCTCCTCGACGACGCGGTTCAAACGGTGAATCTCATCGATAAAAAAGACATCGCGTTCTTGCAAATTGGTGAGGATGGCTGCCAGATCGCCGGGGCGCTCGATGGCCGGGCCGGAGGTGGCCTTGATCCCCGCCTGGAGCTCATGAGCGATGATGTGGGCCAGGGTGGTCTTGCCGAGCCCCGGGGGGCCGTGAAAGAGAACATGATCAAGCGCCTCCCCCCGCTCTTTCGCGGCATCGACAAAGACCTTGAGGTTCTCCTTGACGCGCCCCTGGCCGACGTACTCGGCAAAGGTCTGGGGGCGCACCCCCTGCTCAAAACGTATCTCTTCCTCGGTGACTAACGGCTTGACCATTGCATCAGTGCCTGGCGAGTAAGCGGAGTGATTCCTTGAGAAGCTCCTCTAACGACGGCTCATCCCCATGCTGGCGCGCTGCCTCATGCACCGCCTCCTCGGCTATGGACCTCGTATAGCCCAAATTGACCAGGGCAGAGAGGGCATCCTTGACCACCCCCTGCTTCAGAGGCAGGCCGGTTGCCGCCGCTCCCGCGGGGAGAGTAACCTTGTCCTTCAGCTCCACGAGCATCCTCTCGGCGGTCTTCCTCCCGATGCCGGGGATGCGGGTCAAGCAGATGAGGTCGCCCTCGCACAGGGCCCGCTCCAGATTGCCGGCCGAGATACCGGAGAGCACGTTGATCGCGAGCTTCGGCCCCACCCCGGACACCCCGATCAGGAGGCAGAAGAGTTCTTTTTCCTTCGGCGTCAAAAAGCCATAGAGAAGCAGGGCATCCTCCCGGACATGGGTGTAGACCTGCAACAGCACCTCCTCCTCGATTTCCGGCAGCTCATAGAAGGTGGAGAGGGGGACCCTGATGCCGTATCCCACCCCGTTGCAATCGATGATGATCTCTCCAGGGGCTTTGTTGGCCAGGCGGCCGCGGATCTGCGATATCATCTTCCCGTAGCTTGAGAGGAAAGGTGTTGCTGATATTTGCGCTTGAGCTCGGCCGTGTGGATGTGGCAGATGGCCACGGCCAGGGCATCGGACGCGTCCAGAGAGAGCGGGCCAGGAATACCAAGCAGGCGCTTCACCATCTCCCTGACCTGCGCCTTGGTGGCCTTGCCGTAGCCGGCAACAGCCGACTTGACCTCCATGGGGGTGTACGAGCAGGAATCGAGAGCGGCATGGGTGGCGGCAAGCACCACCACCCCCTGCACCTGCCCGAGCTTCACCGTGCTCACGACGTTCTTGGAAAAAAAGGGGCTCTCCATGGCCACGGCATCCGGGGCATAGGCGCGGATCATCTCCTGCAGGCCGTCGTAGAGCTCTTTCAAACGCTGCGCCAGCTCGCCCGTAGGAGAAATGGTCCCGTCGATCACGTGCATCAATCCCCCCTGCTTTTCCTCTACCACCCCATACCCCATGACCAGGGTGCCGGGATCTATCCCTAATATCCTCATTTGCCCAGCTTCTCTATCACGCTGTCGGGGATGTCGAAGTTCGCGTAGACGTGTTGGACATCGTCATTGTCCTCCAGCTGCTCCATCAGGCGGAGCATCTGCTCGGCATGCTTGCCGTCGATCGCGACGGTTGACTGAGGGTACATGGTGAGCTCCGCCAGATGGTACTTGATCCCCGCCTTTTCCAGGGCCTTCTTCACTGCATCGAGTTTCTGCGGATCAGTGGTCACCTCGTATTCTTTGTCGCCGGCCTCGATCTCCTCGGCGCCGACATCCAGGGTCACCTCCATCAGCTTATCCTCGTCAATTGCTGCCTTTTCTATCACGATGTAGCCCTTCTTGTGAAACATCCAGGCCACGCTCCCCGCTTCCCCCAGGTTGCCGCCTGATCTAGAGAAGATATGCCTGATCTCCGCCGTGGTCCGGTTCTTGTTGTCGGTCAGCACCTCGACGAGCACTGCCGCGCCGCCGGGGCCATACCCTTCATACGGGAACTCCTCATAGGTAACGCCCTCCAGCTCGCCGGTGCCCTTTTTGATGGCCCGCTCGATGTTGTCCTTGGGCATGTTCTCCGCCTTGGCAGCGGCAATGGCCGTGCGCAGCCGGGCGTTGCCCTCGGGATCCCCCCCGCCGAAGCGGGCAGCCACGGTGATCTCCTTGATCAGCTTGGTAAAGACCTGCCCCCGCTTGGCATCCGCGACGCCCTTTTTCCGCTTGATCTGTGACCACTTCGAATGACCTGACATATCGCCGTCCTTTATTTAAAACCCTGAGAATTATTCAAATCATCCTCTCCCGCTGTCGAAGATCTGGCCAAAAAGCCACCTCCGGCCGCCACCATTGTGGCGAGGGAGGAGAGGATATTTTCAATAACCTCCTCGCCCCTTGGGGGAGAGGATTGAGGTGAGGGGGAGTCATCTAACATCATGCCACCCTCACTGCCGCCTTGCGGCATCCCGTCCTCTCGGATTTGTGCAAAGCGGAGCGGGACCTCGCCCTCTCCCGCGAGCGGGCGAGGGGTATAAAGAGAGACTGTAAAATAAAAACCGCAGAGAGGAGGATAGCATCTTCTTACCCTGCGGCCTAACCACCGAGCTCCTCTCATCCTCTGCGGTCGCGTTCTTAATAAAATATCCCTCCAAGGTCGGGATGTAGGGGTCCAGGATGCGAGGGGTCGAGGGTTCGAGTGAAAACCGGAAGTGGCTCTTTAGCCGGAGGATAAATGCTTTTACTTGAACCCTGGAATCCTAGACGCCTTGAACCCTTTTGTATCAACGCTCAAGCTAACATATTCGCCTCTTAGCGAGGCTTATCCCGCTGAATGGGACAATAAAATTAAGATTGGTGGGCGGTACTGGATTTGAACCAGTGACTTCTACCGTGTGAGGATAGCACTCTCCCGCTGAGTTAACCGCCCATAACTACTTAAAACTGTAAACGAAAAT
>Ga0299915_10001246_pt1 | contig 18855 bp, 14 predicted proteins | sample RVTome_13_FD_200263 | JGI IMG/M metagenome (GOLD analysis project Ga0299915, IMG submission 200263) | Soil microbial communities from uranium-contaminated site in the Upper Colorado River Basin, Wyoming, United States - RVT92D227 (version 2) ... | reverse complement strand
CAGATGAGCTGCACGGGGGAGCACACTTTGTCCAGGAAGAAAAAAGGTGAGCGTTCCTGCCACAAGTCATGATTCTCTTCCGGGCGGCCCATATTCTCGATATCCCAATGCTGCAAATCTGAGCGCGAGTTTTCGTGCGCGGTGAACCAATTGAGGAAGGGCACGACTGCCGAGCCGCCCGCCCATAGCTCGGGGAACTGGGTGAGACAAGTCATGGTCAGGTAGCCGCCGTGGCTGCGCCCGGTAATGGCAATACGGCCCGGGTCTGCCAGGCCTTGCCGGATGAGATACTCTGCCCCAGCCGCCACATCACGCGTATCCACCCCGCCAATATCAAAGCGGTTAGCAAGCTGCCAATCGCGACCATAACCGGTCGAGCCGCGGTAATTTGGCGCCAGCACAACCCAGCCGTGGCTGGCTAAATGGGTCATGAGTGGAAACCAGGCGTACTTGTACTCCCAGTTCGGTCCACCATGAATGTTGACCACAGCAGGGGCGGGAGTGCTCATCCCGGGTGGACGGTAGAGCAAGGCAGGCACCTCTACCCCATCCTTTCCGGGGTAGCGAATCTCCTCCGGCATGACAAACTGTCCCGGCAGCAGGTCGTCAGGCAATGAGTGCGTTAACTGGTGTGCTGCTCCATCTGACAGCGACAGCAACCAAAAGTCCGGCGGCTGGCAAGGATTATCGAAAATGCACACCAATCCTTGCCCATCCGGAATAAACCTGGGCAATCTGTGCAAACCGTGCCCGACCCGGGGCGAGGTGCTTTGCCCTTGAGCATCGATCAGCGACAGCCAGGTATCCGCGCCCTGGCTGACCACTGCAGCCAGGCGCTGTCCGTCAGGCGACCAGTCGGGGTGTGTCCTGTCGCCAGCAGTACCGCTCAGCCAGGCGATCTTTCTGGCGGCTAACGAATAAATCCCAATGTTATAATTCCCGGCTAAGTCCGAGCAGAAGGCCAGAGACATGCCATCAGGAGACCAGCATGGGTCGTGGCTGTTCAACGGTGCGCCCCCATCCGAAAGCTGGACTGACGACCCGCCCTGCAGGGGAACCAGAAAGATACCATAATCCTGCCCGTCGGTTTCAGCACGCACCGCCAGCCAATCCCCAGCCGGGGACCAGCGCACCTCCATCGCCGGGCAGCCATTCTCAAGCACCAAGCGCTCTTCTCCGCTATCCACCTCAAGAATGAAAGTGCTGAAGCAGCCCGTTCGGTTCGACAGGATCGCGATCTGCCTGCCATCTGGCGACCAATCGAAGGAAGGTTGCAAAGCATGTGCGATCTCAGGGGTTAAATCGCGGTGGGTATGCGTGGTAAAAGTATAGAGGCACAGGTGGTAATTCTCACCGCCATCCAGGTCCACCATATACGCCAGGCGGGTACCATCGGGAGAATAACACGGGGCAAACTTGCCGCCGGGACTATAGGTCAGGCGGATGGGTGTCGCTGCCGGAGCAAGGGAAACTTCATAGACCTCCCACTGTCCGGTCAAGTTCCAGGAGAAAGCGATTTTTGTACCGTCAGGCGAGATATCATAGCCTGCGTCGACATCGACAGAAGGGACGCGTAACAGCCGGACCAGGTCGAGCATGCATCATCCCTTCCATCATGCAAAGTGGCAGGCAACCCAATGCCCTGGAGCGGCTTCGCGCCAGATTGGGGGTTCTTGTTTACACAGATCTTGAGCCAGCGGGCAGCGCGGGTGAAAGCGACAGCCAGAAGGAGGGTTAACCGGGCTGGGCACATCCCCTGGCAGGATGGTTCGGCGGCGTTGGCGGTCCTTTCGGGGATCAGGTATGGGAACCGCTGAGAGCAGCGCCTGGGTGTAAGGATGCAGGGGATTCTCATATAGCTCATTCTTTTCGGCCAGTTCGACAATGATGCCGAGATACATGACCGCCACACGGTCGCAGATATGGCGCACCATGCTCAAATCATGGGCGATAAATAGATAGGTCAGGGCAAACTTGTCCTGCAGGTCTTCCAGCAAGTTGACCACCTGGGCCTGGATCGAGACATCCAGCGCCGAAATCGGCTCGTCGCACACGATGAAGGCTGGTTCCGAGGCTAGCGCACGGGCAATACCAATACGCTGCCGCTGCCCACCAGAAAATTCGTGCGGGAAACGGTTGACCAGGCGGCTGCTGAGGCCGACCAGGTTGATCAGCTCTTTAACGCGTTCGGCGCGTTCCTTCTCATTGTTGATCAGATGATGAACACGCAGCGACTCGCTAACGATGGCATTCACCGTCCAGCGCGGGTTGAGCGAAGCGTAGGGATCCTGGAAGATCATCTGCGCATTGCGGCGGATGCCAAGTAATTCCTTTCCTTTTGCTTTGCACACATCCTTACCGTCGATGGTTACTCTGCCGCTGGTGGCAGGATACAGCGCCAGCAGCGTTCTACCGGCAGTGGTCTTACCGCAGCCGCTCTCGCCCACCAAACCAAGTGTCTCACCGCGGTCGATGTGGAAAGAGATACCGTCCACCGCCTTAACCGTACCCACCTTACGTTGAAGGATAAGCCCACTCGTCACCGGGAAGTGCTTCGTGAGGTTCTCAACCACCACCAAAGGCTGCGTCTCGCTCATCTTGGGATTCCCTTTTGTACATTCACCCAGCAGGCGGCGGTATGACCCACGCCCACCGGCATCAGGGACGGGTTCTCCACATGGCAGCGTTCAATGACGTGTTCGCAGCGGGGGGCAAATGGACAACCTTTGGGTTCCACCAGCAGACTGGGCGGCGCGCCAGGGATGGATTTGAGACGGTGATGCCGGCGTTGGTCGACGCGCGGCAGGGCGGCCAACAGTGAGATCGTATAGGGGTGCTGCGGATCCTCGTACAGGCTGTCCACGTTGGCTTCTTCGACAATGAAACCAGAGTACATCACGTTCACACGGTCCGCCAGCCCTGCTACCACTCCAAGGTCGTGGGTGATCCAGATGATTGCCATGTGATATTGGTCGCGCAGGTGCTCTACCAGTTCGGTGATCTGCGCCTGGATGGTCACATCCAGCGCAGTGGTCGGTTCATCAGCGATCAGCAGGCTGGGTTCGCAGGCTAAAGCCATGGCGATCATGACGCGCTGGCGCATCCCACCTGAAAATTGGTGGGGGTAATCGTGCAGGTGACGGGCAGCGTCCGAGATGCCTACCCGCTCAAGCGCCTCCACGGCCCGGCGCTCTGCCGCGTCTTGTTCAAGACCCAGGTGGCAGCGCAGCGACTCGGTGATCTGTTTGCCGATGGTCAGCACCGGGTTCAGGGAGGTCATGGGGTCCTGGAAGACCATGGCAATCTCTTTGCCGCGCAGGTCTTCCATCCCGGCTTCGCTTTTCTTGAACAAGTCTTCCCCGCGGTAAAGGGCAGTGCCGCTGGTGATCTCACCTGGAGGGATTGGGATCAGGCGCATCAGCGACAACATACTGACTGATTTGCCGCAGCCGCTCTCCCCCACCACTGCCAGTGTCTCTCCCTCTGCCACCGAAAATGAGATCCCGTTCACCGCATATACCGTGCCTTCAGGGATGTGAAAGCGAGTGCGCAGATCAGAGACCTCGAGCAGCGTATTCTTAATGATGGGTAGATCACTCATATCAGGCTGCCCTGCTGCGCGGGTCCAGGGCATCGCGCAGCCCGTCACCGAGAAAGTTGATACTCAGCACGGTCAACAAGATCAACAGGCCAGGAAAGAACCACAACCACGGTGCCGATTCCAGATAGTTGTTAGCGCCGTCCAGCATATTGCCCCAGGTCGCAGTCGGCGGCTGTACCCCCAGCCCGAGGAAGCTGATGTAGGCCTCAGCCAGGATGGCATTGGCGACACCTAGCGTTGCTGCTACCATGATCGGCGCAATGCTGTTGGGCAGGATGTGACGAAAGATGATCTCAAAATTCGACGTACCGGTGGCCCGCGCCGCCAGGACGAATTCATTTTCTTTCAAAGACAGGAACTCGGCGCGTACGATGCGAGCCAGGTACATCCAGCTGGTCAGGCCAATGATGACCACAATGACGACGACGCTGCCGCTGAACTCTCGGCCAAGCATGTTGATTTCCGGGATTTTTCCACCGAAGTATTTCGCCATCACGATGAGCAAGAAGATCTCAGGGATATTGAGCATGGCTTCCGTAAAACGCATCAACAGCGCGTCCACCTTGCCACCATAGTAACCAGCCAGCGCTCCGATCGAAATACCGATGATATTCTCGATCAACACCGCCGTCAAGCCAATGATAAGGGAAATCTGCCCGCCGTAAATGGTGCGTGCCAACACATCCCGGCCAATTGTGTCGGTGCCAAAAGGATGTTCGAGCGATGGCGATGAAAGGCGTAGGGGGGTATCGGCAAAGTTGGCGTACTTTTCCGAAAGAACCAACGCACCGCCGAAGGAATAAAGGAACAACAGGATCAGCACCACAGCGCCGAACATGGCCATTTTGTGACGTCGAAAACGCCGCCAGGTAAGCTGACCCAGAGTCAGGGGCGGGGTTTCGAGCTCGTCCTGATTGAAGGATGCTACGGGTATCGGATCAGCGGTTTCGGTCATGCTGCCAGTCTACTTTTCATAGCGGATGCGTGGATCTAGCCAGGCATATACAATATCGGTGATGATCTGGAAAACTACCACCGCCACGGCAACCAGCATCAAAATACCCATGATGACCGGCAGGTCAGCACGGTCTATGTGGTCCAGGAACAGGCGGCCCATGCCAGGCCAGGCGAAGATGCGCTCGGTGACCACTGCCCCGCCCAGCAGGAGCGGCAAATCGAGCCCGACGACGGTCACGATGGGCAGTGAAGCATTCTTCAGGGCATGGATGAAGATCACTTCACGTTTCGGCAATCCTTTGGCCCTGGCTGTGCGAATATAATCCTGGCTCATCACTTCCAACATCGTGCTGCGGATATAGCGGCTGTAAGCGGCGAAGCTGATCAGCGAAATGCTGAGCACCGGCAAAACCAAATGCCAGAGTATTTGGGCGGTGGTTTCTCCCACTTGAGGGTCGAACATTCCCACCGTGGGAAGGTAAGGCAGTCCCCAGCGTTTGAATAGCACTGCAAAAATATACATCGAAATGAGTGCGATAAAAAAGATTGGCATGGAATAGAAAATAAATAAGAGTGCAGTAATGATATTGTCCAGCAAAGAGTATTGCCGGAGCGCCGAATAAATCCCCACCAGCAAAGCTCCCACAATGATGACCACCTCCGAGGCCACCATCAAGATGAGTGTATTCGGCAAACGTTCACCGATGACTTCCAGAACCGGCTTGCGGTTGAGCAGGGAAATGCCGAAATCGCCGCGCAGCACACCACGGCGTGTGCCGGGTGTCTCGACGATGCCATCCCCATCGACATCGGTCTTCGTCCAGTCGTTGCCAACCAGCCAGTAGATATATTGCAGGTAAATGGGCTTGTCCAGTCCCAACTGGCGGCGGAGCCGTTCGTAATCCCCGGAGCGAGTGACGCGCCGCCCCCCCATGGTTGCCACCGGATCACCCGTGTTCATCATCAATACAAACAGGATGAGACTGATAAAAAACAAAAGGGGGATACCCTGCAAGAGACGTTTTAATATATAACGGCCCATTGGAAATCTATCCCTGCCGTACCTCAAACCGGGTGAGCCGGGGTATCCCGGCTCACCCTTCCTTTTTTTTCTCTTGAAATTATGGTACCAAATCCCACTCGGCGATGTTGAAGAACATCGTCACGCCAGAGAACTTGGCATTCACCAGGTGAGAACCCACTGCGTAAACATCCGGGTCCTGCCACAGGCCGATGATATAGACCTGATCGTAGAACAACTGGTTGATCTTAGTGAAAGTCTCCTTGCGCTCGGTGACATTCACCTGCGTGGATTGCAGCTGGATCAGCGCGTCCAGCTCTTCATCGCAGATGTAGAACCAGTTTTCGCCAGTTGGATATTCGTCGCTGGGAATCTCGCTGCACAGCCAGTAGTAGATGTCGGGGTCGGGGAACAAAGGCCCGTCCGACCATTCCTGGATGTCATACTCACCCCGCGCCGCCGGGCCGTTATCAGCATAGCTGGCGAAGTACAGCGTATCGTCAACCGGATTGACGTTGAGCTTGATGCCCACTTCGCCCAACTGCTGCTGCATCACCGCTTGGGCGTCCTGGCGGATTTCTCGGATGGTTGTGGCATGCTCCAGCTCAAGTGCCACACCATCCTTATCACGGACGCCATCTCCATCTGCATCAATCCAGCCGGCTTCATCGAGCAAGTCTTTGGCTCCCTCCGGGTCATACGGATAGTTCGTCAGTGGCGGGTCGTTGTAGAATGGCAAGGCATCCCAGAAACTGGCGGGAACTTTCGGTATACCCCCAAGGAGGTCACGTACGATACCCTCGCGGTCAATAGCCATAGCAACAGCCTTGCGCACACGTACATCCAACAGCGCAGGGTGGCCAATCTCCTCATTGACCAGGAAGAACATCCACTCACTGTAGCCATTCGGCTCGACGACGATGTTCAAACCAGCCTCTTTCAAGCCGGGTACATCGGAATATGCGATGAACGTGCCCAGGTCAGCATCCCCTGCCTTCAGGGCTGCCACCTGCGAGGCATCGTCTGGTACGAAGCGGATGAATATCTCATCGATCTTGGCGGGAGTGCCCCAGTAATTTTCATTGCGGACATAGCGAGCATAACTGCCCGACTCCCATTCGACAAAATTATAGGGGCCGCAGCCGACCGTAGGGCTGCGCAGCCATTCGGCGTTATCGATCGTCCCTTCAGCTTCGAAAATTGGTCGCAGGATATGAGCCGGCAGGATGCCGTGCCACAGGTTTGCCAGCCAGGGAGCAAAAGGTTCGTAGAATTTCACCACCACTGTCTGTGGATCAGGCGCAGTCACCGATTCGATCATATCATAGGGATAAGTGGTGGCAACCAGGTTCGCTGGGCTAACTGCCATCTCCCAGGTAAAGATGAAATCATCAGCGGTGAGGGGCGTGTTGTCAGACCATTTGATGTCATCCCGTAATTTCATGGTAATGGTGGTGCCATCCTCACTGATCCCACCATTCTCCACGCTGGGGATCTCCGTCACCAGGCGCGGGAAAGGCTCGTTTTTCTCATCGAACTCCCAGGCCCAGTGGTTATTCATCTGCCAGGTTGTCCAGGAAAACCACATGCTGGTATACAACGGGGCCAGGCTATCAAATTCCTGGGTATAGATGAGTGTGGCGACTTTCTTCTCGGGCGGGGCAGTGGGTGCTGCGGTGGCTTTCTCTGGCACCACATCCACTTCGGTAGCGGCCTGTGCACAGGCCGAAATGATCATCCCCAGGATAATCAAGACACAAAACACACGATAGAGATTGCCCTTGTGGTACATAAGATTCTCCTCTCTTTCCACGAATGGCTCAGTTTTATTGTCGTCTCTTGTTTTACTGTGCGTTTGCCCTTGCGTTTGTTCCAGGCGTAACTTTATTATAGCCCTATCTGAACAATCTGTGTTCAATTGATTGGAAATGCAAGGAACTTTTTTCTCTCTATTGTCGTTAATATCACAAACAGGATAATTTTGGTATCATTTAATGTGATACCCAGGATAACTCGTTTGCTTGAGGGATATTATGAAAAAAGTATATTTGCTCGTTCTTATTTTCGGGTTGCTGCTGAATGCCTGCAGTCCTCTCACGATCACCAGCTCGGAAGGAGGACAACCAACCCCAATAGAAGAAAACACGCCACCCCAGGGCAGTGAAGGAACTTCACCCAATGAAAATGTACCACCTCCAACCACCACACCAGACGTGGCGGTCTTCGAAGAGCGCTTGCTGATGGCTCTCATCCAGCGGAATGCAGAACAGATGCAGATATTGATGGGCGACAACTTTGTAATCGCCTACTGGCAGTCGGAAGGCACAACCTACCCGGCGGATGAAGCAGTGACACAACTGTTGACCAACTATCTCGGGACTGACAGAGTAGTCGTGCCAAGTGAGTTTCAGGGCATCCCCGGTTTCGACCCGCAATCGATGGTCGGGGCGGATGTCAAACTGGCTAATACGGTCATGTTGAGCGGATGGGGAGCAGACGGCAAAGGTGAAGCCTTACTCCTGATAGCCCAGCGGCCAAACGGAACATTCTATTGGCACAGTGTATTGGTGGTTCCGCAGGGTTCTTCGCAACCAGAACAGGCAGGCTGCTCGGAGGCGGAGGAGGTCAGCGTAACGAATGGCATGGTGTCATACAAGGGTATTTCGTTCACCATGGCAGCCGACCTGGCTACCGCACTGGCGGTGAAAAGCTGCCCAGCGGTCGCTTATCAGGTCGGCATGGCGTCGGAAGAGGCACACCCGGCGTATACGTCCTTCTTCTTCCCAACGTTCAATCGTCAGAATGTCGACTTTCAACCGGAGCTGCGCATCTACGAGGTGAGCGGCGACATGTCCATGTACACCTACCCGCTCAATATGCTGGGCGAGCTGCAGACCGCGATCACAGAACGACCCGAGCCTGCGACATGGTTCGACGCCGCGCCGCTGCATGTCAAGCAGAAGTATATAGACTTCGTCAATGGCGCTGGGATACGCGGCCTGGTGCAGTATATGCAGGACCGGTTCTTCTACACAAATAACGGCTTGACCTATGAATTCAACGGGCTGACGCAGGACGGGCGGTACTTTGTAAGTATGCGCTATCCGGTGACCGTCGATTTCCTGATGGATCTCGCAAACCCAGACCCGGGCAGCAACACGAACCCAAGCGCTATCGCCATTCCCGAATGGCCCGCAGACTATGAACAGCAACTTCCAATCATCGAGGCTTACAACGCTGAGGCATTATCACGCTTCGAGCAAATGGCTGACGATGGCGCCTTTCCCAGCCTGACATTACTCGACGCGGTGGTGCAATCGTTGCAGATAACGCCGTAACAGATAACTTCTTGAGATTCAACCCAAATCGGGCGTAGCGCGAAACTCAACCGCTAGCTGCGCCGCTTTGTGCAGTTCAAAGATGATCAGCTCATTCTTGCCAGCCTTCAACAACGGGGCTGGCAAGTATAGTGTTTTCTGCGGGCCGCGTTCCCAGTAACGCCCCAGGTTGAAGCCATTGATCCATACCACACCCTTCGTCCAACCAGGCAGGGCCAGGAAGGTGTCGGCAGGATGATCGACATCGAAAGCCGCTCGATAGAAAGCTAACTGAGATGGCGGGGTGCCATCCAAACGGGTGAAGCGCAGGCCGCTCAAATCATTCAGGGGAAGCGGAAACACATCCCAGCCAAACTGGAACTGGCCCGCAAAAGTCACGCCGCCCAGGATTCCTTTGCGGTCGAGCAGGTGAGGGCCGAAGTTCACCCGTCCCATGTTCTCGACCAGCAGGCCCAGGGTGATCCCTTCAAGTGGAATTTCGAACGAGGTTTGCTCATTTCCTGTTTCGCGCTCCAGTGTAGCCTGATAATGCCCATCCAGGAACACCAGCGCGCGGTCGTGCAGATCGTGTACATGCAAAATAGATTCGGGCCGGGGTCCGCTGATATGCGTGCGATAAAGTAAGAAGCCATAATCCTGGTCGTACATTTCCATGCAGGCGGGTACGACACTGGATTGTTTCTGACTCAGAGCTTCGAGTGACGCGAACAGTCCAGCCGATTCCGTCAGTTTAATCTTGCCAAAGGCATGCTTGGGCACAGAGGGAATACTGGCAGCCTCGGGGAGAGGTGCATACTTTTTCAGGACTTCACGATAAGCCCAAAAGCGCGGGGAGGGATTGCCGGCCTCATCAAGCGGAGCGGCGTAATCGTAGCTGGTGACAGCCGGCCAATATTGGGGCTCACTAAGATTGGCGCCGTTCATGAAGCCGAAATTCGTCCCTCCGTGGAACATGTAAAAATTGAGCGAAGCACCCGCAGCAAGGATCTCGTCCAATGTTTGGATGGAGCGCTCGATTGAATTGTTGCCGTCGGCGCTGACGTGATGTGCTTCGCCCCAGTGATCGTACCAGCCCGACCAAAATTCCGTGATCATCAACGGGCCGCGCGGACAGTAGTCGCGCAGCTTTGAGAATGCCTTGGGGGCGTCGAAGGCTAAGTTCACCGTAGCAAAGATGTCAGGCAATGTGCCTCCCTGCAGGCATCCATCGCGAGGCCCATCCGAGGTGAACAGCAGTACATCCACGCCGTGACTTCGCAGGCTGTCTACCAGATGGTTGAGATAATGCTTATCGTTGCCAAAACTTCCATACTCGTTTTCGACCTGCATGGCGATGATGGGGCCAGCGTTGCTGGCGAGCAATGGCCTGAGAGGTGGCAGCAGCGCATCGAAAAAGCGATCCACCGCTTCCAGGTAGGGCGGGTACATGCAACGCACCTGCAGGTTAGCATCTTTGAGCAACCATGAAGGAAGTCCGCCAAAATCCCACTCAGCGCAAATATAAGGACCGGGGCGCAAGATGACTTTTAACCCAACATCGGCGGCGGTTTCGATGTATTTGACCAGGTCAAGCCTGCCCGAGAAGTGAAATTCACCCGGGCGCGGCTCATGCAGGTTCCAGGCTACATACGTCTCGACGGTGTTTAGCCCAAAGGCACGCATTTTCTCAAGCCGGTCACGCCAGTATTCTGGCAGCACGCGAAAATAGTGCATGGCGCCGGAAAGAATGCGGAAGGGGGTTTGGTCCAACAGGAATCGATCGCCGTCAATGGTTAGCATAGCCCATCCTGGGTAAATTTTCTAGAATTTGTTATACGACTCGCTCATCCCACGATACTCAATGAACGGCTCGTTGATGATCTTGACCGCCAGCTCGATCTGGCAGGATTCCTCCAGGGTGGACGACCAGTGGAAGGCCTCGTCAAGCGTCTGCCCGATGGCAAAGCTGCCATGACCGCGCAGCATGATGATCTTGTAGTTCTTGAGCGCATTGGCGACCTTGTTCGCCATTTGTGGTGTGCCAGAAGCGAACTCCTCCGTCACCACGGGGACCTTCTTGAGCAGGTAGGAGGCCTCGTTGTCAATCGGCACCAGCTCGTCGCGTGAGAGCGAAAAGGCGATGGCGGTGCGCGGGTGACAGTGACAGATCGCCAGCGCTGGAGTGCTCATATATATCGTTCGATGGACGAGCAGTTCTGTGGAGGCCAGCGCCACGCCGCTGTCATTCTTGTCCAGGCGAGTCTCGACCAGGTCATGCTCTTTTAAATTACCTAGCATGGCGCCGCGGCGTTTGATGATCAGCCGGTCGCCCAGCCTGACGCTTAAGTTGCCGCCGTGAGATGAGATCATACCTGAAGTGAACAGGTCACGCCCAATCTCCCGAAACATTTCGTAAATACGCGGATCAATCATTGTTGCCTCCTTATAGACCAGCCAATCCCAGCTCTGCCAGTTTCGCTGGTTTGGGCACGCCGTTCTCATCCCAGCCGCGCCCACGATAATACTCTTTAAGCATGGGTTCCAGCTGCACCACCCAGCCTTTGGAAGGGCCGTCGGTGGGCGCCTCCTGCAGCAAGCGCGGCGGAAGCGTATCGTCTTTCTTACTGAAGCCTTCACGCAGGTTATACAGGCGTTCCAGGTTCCAGACCCGCTCGCCGACCTTGATCATATCCCCGGTGTCGTACTGGATGCCGGTCACCGCGGAAAGCACGCGGGCAAAGTATTCCTCTGCCACACCCATGTTGGTGAACTTGCACAGCACCAGCGAGTCAATCGCCGCAGATATGTTCTGGTGCAAGATGACGAAACTGGACTTACCCTGCACCTGGAAGCGGTCGATCAGCTTCGGTAAGCCAAGCACTTCCAGCCCGACCATATTGCCGCGCATATGACAGCCGCCGCGGTTGGAAGTGGCATACAGCAGCCCTTGTCCTTGCATACCGCGCGGGTCATATGCGGGGAATTCCAGGCCCTTGGCAGACATCGAAAGCTCAGGATGCCCATATTTGGTCGCCAGGCGCAGGCTGCCGTCGGTAAGCTCAGCGCCGATGCCTCGGCGGTAAGCTATGTCTTCCAGTGTTGGAGCAAGCAGGTCAGCGCGCCCAAAGCGTAAATCCGAATCCATGTACTTCAACTCACTAAGCTCCATGGCGCAGGCAATCGTTGAGCCAGCCGAGATGGTATCCATGCCCAGGTCATTGCACAGCGCGTTGGCTTCGATGATGGCAGGCAGGTCATCAATGCCGCACTGCGCGCCGAATGCCCAGGTCGTTTCGAACTCCGGACCTTCGCCTTCCACTTTCTCCGTTTTGCTGATGCGTGTACAACCGATCGGGCAGGCCCAGCAGGAGGCATTCTTGACCAGGTATTTCTCGGTCAGCTCTTCGCCCGAAATGGCTTCGGCGCCTTCGAATTGAGTCTGCCGGTGGTTGCGGGTGGCAAGCGCGCCGACATTGTTCATGATATTCATCAAAACGACCGTGCCAAATTCAGGCAAAGCCTGGCTGGTCAAGGGACTGGCGGCGAGCAATTTGCGCGTTTCGTAAAGCATGAACTTGAAACGCTCTTTGTCCACGATCTCCGGGCGCTCGCTGCCTTCTACCACGATCGCTTTCAGGTTCTTCGAGCCCATCACTGCGCCCGGACCGCCGCGCGCCAGGGCGCGTTCACGGTCGTTCATGATGGCGGCAATTCGGCTCAGGTTTTCTCCTGCCGGACCAATGCACAATACGTTGCGCTTGTTGTTATTCTGTCCCAGGCGTTCCGTCACTGCAAAGACGCGCATGCCCCATAGTTCACTGGCATCATGGAAATCAACCACCCCGGGCTTGATCTCGATCCAAACCGGCTTTGCTGCTTTATTGCGCACGATCAGCGCAGCAAAACCCGTCTTCCTGAACTGCATGCCCCAGAAACCGCCGGAGTTGGCGTCCAGGATCGTGCCGGTCAGCGGACTCTTAGTCGAGACCGAGAAGCGGTTGCTGGTCTGGTAACCGGTACCGGTGAGCGGCCCATTGGTAAAGATAAGCACATTGTCGGGCGCCAGCGGGTCGACGTCCGAGCCCACCAGGTCCCACAGCAAGCGCACCCCCAACCCGCGCCCGCCGACAAACTGCCTGGCCATCTCCATATCCAGTGGATAGATTTTAAAGGTCAATGTCGCCAGGTCGATATCCAATACTTTTTCAGCCCAACCAGTCATAGGTTCTCCAATTCTCTACTATCCATTTTAACGGCAAAGTGGTGGGATTTTACCAATTCTCCTTTACCTATCTTTTATGCAAATTGGAGGGATTCCTCCAATTCTCCTCCCGCCATTTTGCACAGCAAAGTGGCGGGATTGAGGGAGCTACCCACCAGCGATCGGCGGGAAGATGGCAATCTGATCTTGTTCCGTCACCGGCATATCAAGATCAACGATCGTCTGCCCATTAACGGTAATGATAACATGCCGGCGTACCTGCCCATTCTCGAGCAAGATTTTCCCCAGCGCAGGGAACTGCTCGATCAGCGCGTACACCACCGCACGGAGGTTCCTCCCCGGCACGGATATTTCTTTTGTCCCTGCCGCCTGGCGCAGGTTAGCGTAGAGTTTGACCAATGGCATGGCATCACTCACCGTTTCGACAGCTCGGTCTTTTCGTAATCCTTGACCAGGCGCATGAAATCCATGCCCACAGGCACGCCCTTCTGCTGGCAGTAATAATCCCACACGACACTGAACGGCATGGATTTGAGTTCTTCCAGTAGCGCCAGGCGGCTGGTAAAGTCACCTTCGGCTTCGTATTGCTTCAGTGAATCCAACGGCTCGAGCAAAGCCACCAGCAGTGCTTTGAGCGTATTGCGCGCCCCGATCGTCCAGGCCGCCACCCGGTTGATACTGGCATCGAAATAATCCAGTCCAATATGCACGCGCTCGAGGGCATCGTTGCGGACGATTTCCTGGGCGATTGCCTGCAGGTCATCGCTAAAGGTGACCACATGGTCGCTGTCCCAGCGCACGCCGCGGCTGACGTGCAGAAGCAGTTGGTCGAGGTATAGCAGCAGGGAGGAGATTTTGTCGGCAATGGTCTCGGTGGGATGGTAATGCCCAGCATCCAGGGTGAGCAGCAGCTTGCGGCTGATGGCATACGCCAGGTAGAACTCCAGCGAGCCAGCCACGTAGCTTTCCGAACCGATGCCAAACAACTTGGGCTCTACGGCGTCCAGGTTGTGCTGTGGGTTGATCTTTTCTGCCAGAATGGCATCGAGCGATTCGAGCAAACGGCGTCGAGGAGCCATCCGATCTGCTGGGGTGTCCTTGTAACCATCTGGGATCCAGATGTTCGTTACTGCCGCCTTCCCCAATTCCTTGCCAAAATATGCCCCGATCTTGCGGCTGGCGATGCAGTGTTCGATCCAAAACTGGCGCACTGCCGGGTCGGGGTGTGCTAACGTGAAACCATCAGCAGCCAGGGGATGGGAGAAACAGGTAGGGTTGAAATCCAAACCGTGACCGTTCTCCTTAGCCCAGTCCACCCAGGCAGAGAAGTGACGTGGTTCGATTTGATTGCGCTCAATCTTGTGATCCGCCTCCAGGTAAATGGCATGCAAGTTCAAGCGGTGTGAGCCGGGCAGTAGGCGGTAAACCAGATCGATGTCGCGGCGCAGCTCGTCGGCGTTGCGCGCCTTGCCAGGGTAGTTTCCCGTGGCAGCCAAGCCGCCGCCCAACTCACCACCCGGTTTTTCGAACCCCCCTACGTCATCGCCCTGCCAACAGTGCAGTGATATGGAAACCTTTTCCAGTCTGGCGAGTGCGCGACCGGTATCTACACCCAGAGCAGCATATCGTTCTTTTGCAAAGCTGTAAACAGTTTGAATTGGGTTCATGGTCGCTCCTTTTTTGTCACCGAGAGCATAGATCAAAATATGGATTGCTGGACGTTGAAGACGTGGCAAATGGCGCGCAATTCTTCCGCACTCAATCCTTCGCCAATCTCTCCAACAGTGAGGTTGAGATATTCATAGTGAGCGGCTGTCTCCGCATACTCCACCCGGTCGGCCGCGCGCTTAACAGAAACATCTGAGCGCGCCATCACGCCGTGCTTGGCCCAAATGACAATGCGATGTCGCTGCAAACATTCCACATTCGCCGCCATCAATTCCGGCGAGCTGGGGAGGCGGAATGGGATGAAGCCAATCCCTTCGGGGAGATTGATGATCGTTTCAGGCTGCCAGCGTAGCAGGTGGGTATTGATATAAGCTTCATCCTGATAACGCGGGATGTGGCTTAAATAAGTGAGATAAACGGGCTGGGCATGGATGACAGCATGAAAATTGGTACCGCTGGTGAGCATCTGGTCATAGTGTACGGCCAGGTGCGAGTTGAACTCACTCGTAATGCGTTCAAAACGGCGCAGGTATGAGGTGTAGAGCTTGCCGGTGCGACCGCCCTCGTTCACTACGATACAGGCGATGTTCGCCGCCGGCTCATCGATGATCTCACGCAGCCGCCGTCCAGAGCCGCTGACCAGGAAGGTGGCGCCTGCCATCTCCGGAACTGGCTGCGGCAGTTCGATTTCATCCGTAACCGGAAAACGGGTGCGCAATTCAATCGGCCAACGCATGCAGACGGAGATATTCCCCGCCGCGCCTTCGCTGGCTTCGATGTCTGCCAGGTGCCTGCCGGCCTCGCCCATCATGGTGAGCATATCATCTAACTCAGGATACGGTTCAGACAGCATCATTGCATCACTTTCTGCAGGCGGGCAAAGGCTTCATCCCAGCCAGCTTTGGACTGGGGTTCGTAAACTTGAGGGTCACAAGAACCGCAAACAACACTGCGAGCTTCAGCCAGCGAGGCCAGGTGGCCGAGGGTGATCGCCTGCATCAGGACATTGCCGGTGGCAGTCGCCTCCACCGGTCCGGTCACCACTGTTCTCTGTATGGCGTCAGCGGTGAACTGATTGAGCAGACCGTTGCGAGTGCCCCCTCCGATGATATGCAGCGGCTCCAGGCGCTTTCCAACCAGCTCTTCTAGCCTTTCCAACACGAAGCGATACTTCAGTGCCAGGCTTTCCAGCGCCACACGCACGATTTCTCCTTGTGTGGCAGGCACGGTTTGTCGGGTATCGGCGCAGTATTTACGGATCTTCTCGGGCATATCACCCGGATGCAGGAAGAGGTCGCTGTCGACGTCAATCGCAGCTAAAAACGGTTTTGCCTGCGCGGCCAGGCGGGTTAATTCATCATAAGACATGTTCCACTGGCGCTTGCACTCCTGGACGAACCACAGTCCCATGATATTCTTGCACAGGCGCCAGGTGCCAAAGACACCGCCCTCGTTTGTGAAATTGCAAGCCAGGGCTTGCTCACTCAACACAGGTTGGCGTACTTCTGCACCCAGGATGGACCAAGTTCCCGAGCTGAGCCAGGCAAAGTTTTCGTTTTCGGCAGGCACTGCGACGACAGCTGAACCGGTATCGTGACAGGCCGGGGCAATCACAGGCAGTGGGCTCGTCCCCGTTTCAGTCGCCACAGCGGGAAGCAAGCTGCCCAGGACAGTACCCGGTTCGCATACCCGCGGCAGGATGTGGATTGGGATGTCCAGGGCTTCGAGTAATGGCAGCGCCCATACGCGGCGCTGGGGATCGAAGAATTGGGTAGTGGTAGCACAGGTAAATTCACTGACTTTCTGCCCGCTCAACCAATAATTGAACAAGTCGGGGATGGTGAGGAAGGTCTGCGCAGCCTCAAGCAGCGGCGATTTGGCCAGCGCCATGGAAAACAACTGATACAGCGTGTTGATCTGCATGAGCTGGATGCCGGTTTGAGCAAAGATCTGCTCACGCGGCACACGCTGGAAAGCGCGGGTGAGCATACCGTCCGTACGGCTGTCGCGGTAATGGTGGGGGTTGCCAAGCAGCGCCCCGTGCCCATCCAGCAGCGCAAAGTCCACTCCCCAGGTGTCCAGGCCGATACTGGCGAGCGGCGCTTGAGCCGCCGCGATGGTAAGTCCCGCCTTGATCTCGCTCCACAGCCGCAGCACATCCCAATGCAGACCGTCCGGTAAGCGCACCGGACCGTTAGAGAAACGATGAGCCTCAGTGAGGCTCAATCGGTCGTCATCCAGTGTGGCGACCATAGCTCGGCCGCTTTCAGCTCCTAGATCTATAGCCAGGTAATTGGTCATCGCTAATCCAGGTGAAAATACTCTTCCAATTCGAGGAAACTTTCGTCGGGGCGAGCATTGGAGTCGGTGAAAGGAGCCATGAACTGCTGCCAGCGGGTGTTCACCTCGGCAGCAGCCATTTTTGCCTGGGCAGCCTGCAAGCTTTCTTCTGTTTCAAAATAACCAAAGATCAGCCCGTCCGCACGCATGAATAATGAATAATTATACCAACCAGCCTCTCGCAAGGCCTGCAACATTTCAGGCCAAACCTGCTTGTGATGCTCTTTATATTCTACCAGGCGATCTTGCCTGACTTTGAATTGAAATCCTATTCGTTTCATGATATTATCCACTGGGGTCCTTGCTCCTCTCCTGGAAGGGAGAGGAGCAAGGACTGATTGTTTAACACTTTCGTTTGAATTACTTAATGTTCGTGGTGGTGGAATTGACTACCGGGTAATGGAGATGATACTCGATACGCAAGCTATTCGCTAGAACGAATCTTATGGATTGAGCGCCGCGTCGATGTTATCCGCGTTATATTGGCTGAAAGGTCCCATCAAGACGCGCAAGCCTGCGTCACGCGTTGGGTCTTTCTCGATGGTGTAAGTACCCATCTTACCAGCGTCAAACGTCTCGCCTTCCACACCTTGGATCTCTCCTGTTGCTATCCGATAGGCCAGATAGTATGTCAGGTAACCCAGGTCAAAGAAACTCCATAGGGCAAACTCAGGGGAGCAGCCATTCTTGACGAAGGATGCCATCTCGCTCGGCAAACCCAAGCCACTCACTTTCACTGTGTCGCATAACCCTTCGTCTTGCATGGCCTTGGCTGCCGCCGCAATTCCTACCGTGGTCGGCGCCATGATTAGCTCCATGTCAGGATATTTGTCCACCAAAGCCAGCGCCTCGTTGTAGCTCTTCTCTGACTGATCATCCCCATACACAATTTCCAGCAGTTCCAAATTGGCATACTTGGCATCTGCGGTGAGGATCTCCTGCATGGCTGCAATCCAGATGTTCTGGTTGGCTGCATCCGCTGAAGCAGAGAGTATGGCGAACTTGCCACCATCCTCACCCAGGATGTTCAATGCCATGTCTGCCATCACCTTGCCGGTTTCGTCGAAGTCAACCTGGGCGACAAACACCTGCTCACCTTCCGCAGAGGGGATTGGTGAGTCCCAGGTGACCACCGTGATACCAGCATCGCGGGCTGCCTGGGCTGCAGGAGCAATCTGGTCACCGGCATTGTTGGAGATCATGATGGCATTGACGCCCTGGGTGGTCGCGTTGGTGATGATGGGGATCTGCTCGGTACCAGCCGCCCCGGAGGCAGGAGCCAAATACTGTAGTTCCTCAGTAACCCCCAACTCTTCAGCGGCAGCAAGTGCGCCAGCATGCGCCTCATCAAAGACAGCATTGCCAAGGTTCTTGGGCAGGAACACCATCTTCAATGCCTTACCAGATTCAGCTACTGGTTCAGCACCACCACCGACCGCGGCATCAATATTGTCTGCATTGTATTGGCTGAAAGGTCCCATCAAGACGCGCAAGCCTGCGTCACGCGTTGGGTCTTTCTCGATGGTATACTGCCCCATCCTGCCAGCTTCAAATTTTTCACCTTCCACACCCTGGAGGGCACCCGTTGCCAGCAAGTAAGACAGGTAGTAAGTCAAGTAGCCCAGATCCTTGAAGCTCCACAGGGCGAACTCAGGGGAGCAGCCATTCTTGACGAAGGATGCCATCTCGCTCGGCAAACCCAAGCCACTCACTTTCACTGTGTCGCATA
>Ga0299915_10001245_pt1 | contig 18859 bp, 20 predicted proteins | sample RVTome_13_FD_200263 | JGI IMG/M metagenome (GOLD analysis project Ga0299915, IMG submission 200263) | Soil microbial communities from uranium-contaminated site in the Upper Colorado River Basin, Wyoming, United States - RVT92D227 (version 2) ... | reverse complement strand
GACGTCACGCGCGCACGGCGCCTGCGCGAGAACCAGGGGATTGCCTTCATCGGCGACCAGAAGAGCGGACCGTTCGACGTCGACGAGGCGACCGCGAAGGCATTGCTCAACGCGCCGAACCCGGATGCGCGATCGAACGCGGACGTCATCCGCCCGTGGATCAACGGGGACGACATCACGAGCCGGCCATCCGGACGCTGGATCGTCGACTTCGGGGTCGACATGTCAGATGCGGAGGCGGCGCTCTACGAATCGCCGTTCGAGCACGTCCGGCGGCACGTGCAACCCGCCCGCGCTGGCTCTGGTAGCGAGCAGCGCGAGCGGCGGTGGTGGATCCACGTCTGGCCACGTCCCGAGATGCGCCGCGCAATCGCCGGCCGCGCCCGCTACATCGGTACGCCCATCCTCACCAAGTGGCGCCTCTTCGTGTGGCTCGACCCCGAGGTTCTCGCCGACCACCAACTCGTCGCCTTCGCCCGCGACGACGACTACACGTTGGGCGTCCTCCACTCGCGCGTCCACGAGGCCTGGGCCCGCGCCACAGGCACCCAGCTGCGCGACGTCGAGTCCGGCTTCCGCTACACCCCCACCACCTGCTTCGAGACCTTCCCCTTCCCGCGCCCCACCGACGAGCAGCGCGAGGCCATTGCCGCGGCCGCCCGCGAGCTCGTCCGCCTCCGCGACGGCTGGCTCAACCCGCCCGGCCTCGACTCCGACGACCTCAGTAAGCGCACGCTCACCAACCTCTACAACGCCCGCCCCACCTGGCTCCAGCACGCTCACGCCGCCCTCGACACCGCCGTCCTCGCCGCCTACGGCTGGCCCACCGACCTCACCGCCGAACCCCTCCTCGCCGCCCTCCTCGCCCTCAACCTGGAACGCGACCCGGCGTAGCAGCGGGTCATCGCACCTGGAGAAGCCGCCCATGTCCGCCCTCGATGCGGTTACCAACGTCCTCGGTGCCGCGGGCACGCCGCTCCGCGTCGAGGAGATCACCTCGCGAGTCCTGGCAGATGGCCAGTGGGTGTCGAAGGGGAAGACTCCGGCGGCGACCATCGAGGCGCAGCTGGCGATGGAGGTCAAGCGCCACGGTGACGCGTCCCGGTTCGTCCGGCCGGCGCCCCGAACCTACGGTCTGCGCCACTGGCCGGTGCAGGCCATCGTCATCCCGCCGCCCAGGCTGGCGCTGAGCTTCACCGATGCGGCCGAGGCGATCCTCGCTGCCTCGGACACTCGGGAACCGATGCACTATCGAGAGCTCACGGAGCGGGCGTTGGCGGCCGGGATGCTGAGCACGAAGGGCCTGACGCCGCACCAGACGATGTACTCCCAGCTCATAACCGAGATCGCACGCCGCACCCGGCGAGGCGAAGACCAGCGCTTCGTCCGTCACCCGGAGGGCCTCTTCAGCCTGGCGCGGTGGGCGAAGCCCGGACTCGAGGGTCAGATCGCCCGCCACAACCGGGACATGCGCCGGAGGCTCCACGAGCGCCTTCGCGCGATGGATCCGGCAGCATTCGAGGGCCTCATCGGGCAGCTCCTGGACGCCCTCGGCTTCACCGACGTCGAGGTCACGAAGCGATCCGGAGATGGCGGGATCGACGTCCGGGCCGTCCTGGTTGTCGGTGACGTCATCCGGACCGAGATGGCCGTGCAGGTCAAGCGCTGGAAGGCAAACGTGCAGGCGCCTGTCGTCCAGGGCGTGCGCGGCTCGCTCGGAGCGCACGACCGCGACCTCATCGTGACGACGGGAGAATTCAGCCCGGGCGCGCGGGCGGAGGCCGCCCGACCCAACGCGGCACCGGTCGCCCTGATGAACGGCGAGGAGCTCGTCGCACTCCTGGTCGAACACGAGATCGGCGTCCGTCGGGCGCCGCACGAGCTGCTGGAACTCGCCGGTCCGGACGCGCCTTGATCGCATGCCGCCCCGTTTGAGTTCGACGCAGCCCTGCCCGATCGGCCGAACCGACTACCCGTTCCTGGCCACCGGATCGAGGTCGAACACCGGCGGGTTCTTGTGCCAGTGGAACCGCGGGACGTAGAGCCGGAAGAAATCCGCACGGCCCAGGAGAACCGTTTCAGGGCCCTTGCCTGGCTCCGCCACCAGGAAGTTCGTCATCAGGGCGATCTACTCCTTCTCCCAGCGGATCACGCCCTGGCACAGTCGCGTCTCGATACCACCACCGGGCCCGAGTCCACCGGGTCCCGCCGCAAGCTTGCTGAAGTCGACCCCCAACGGCGCCACGAACGATTCCGGCACGAGGGTGTTGTCGGCGCCCGAATCAACCAGGGCAGGGACACGAATGCCTCGCCCGCCGATCTCGATCGACAGAACGATGATGGGGCGGAAGATCTCCGCCCCATCCGGACCGGTTCCCACGTGGGTACCCGGGATTCGTGGCACGCGACCCTCCTAGAAGTGGGAGTAGCCGGCTCGCGGATCTGGGACGTGATACAGGATCGGCGACTCGATCCCCGCCGAGCGCGCAGCGGCGTACGCAGCCGCCGGAGTGTCGCGAATCGCGATCACCTCAGACCTTGTCAGCGCAGCCCATTTCCCAGGATGCCTGACGAGCTCTTCCTGGACCGCGGGCTCGATCTCATGGACCAAGTCCTCGTCCCGAGTCTTGCCTTCGACGACCATCGCCGCCTCCGCTGGCGCCTTGCCGGCGCCTCCTGCGAGGTTCGTACCTCCCCGTCTCCCATGCGCTGGGAAGATGATCAGTCCAACACTAGCACTCGGTCCTTACTTCCCAGTTATCGGCATCAGGCGATTCCTCTGCGTCACTGGCGGAGTAGCTCATCGTCTGGGGGACCTTCTGCGCGCTGCTCGATGAGCGGCGGGCATACCCAGAGTGGCCGGGACCCCCGGTGAGGTGACGGGCGCTCTGCTGCACCCGAGCCTCGCCGCCGGACGGTGGGTTCGAGCTGACGCTGATGGAGCAGCTCACCAACATCGGCAGCGAGGTGGGCCGAGCCACCCGGGCCAAGGCGCAGGGAAACGAGCAGCGGCTTGCGGGCGCGCTCGATCGGGCCCTGGAGCTCTTCGACCTGACCCTCGCCGATGCCCGCTGGCGTGGTCGACTCAAGGAGATCGCGCGGGCGCGCGAGGTCGTCTGCGACTTCCTGGTCGGCGACAACGAGTACGGCTCGACGGCCGAGTCGCTTGAACGCTACTCCCTTCCCTTCGCGATGGCCGCCCGCCGCGACAGATAGGGCCGGGGGCGCTCGAATCAGTTCGCGCCGACTGCGCGGATGCTCATGCGCCGGGTGGCGCGTCCGTCCACCTCGGCGACGAGTTCCAGGAGCTGCGGGCCGGATACGTTCACCTGGGCGTTGACGGCGAGCGGCACAAGGATGGATTCGCCGCGCGACCCGGCGGGCCGGCCCGTCTCGAGATCGCCGTCGATCTTGAAGAGGTCCTCGCCGTCGCCGCTCCTCAGGGTCACGGTGAGGTGATGCGGAACGTTCGACTCCAGGTAGGGGACCCTGATGCCTGCCGCAAGGCCGATCCGCATCACGGCGGGATAGGCGGGCGGCGCGAACTTGTCCCAGCCGGCGCCCATCAGGTAGACCTTGCCCTGGACGACCTCGGCGAAGTCCGCCGTCAACAGGAAGTCGATGGAGGTCTGCTCGCTCAGCACGCTGTCGTTCATCGTTCGGCTCCGAGGTACGCTGCTTCGTGTATCGCGATTGACAGACAGCGTATCCCGATGGGATACTCACGTCAAGGACGACGACGGAGCAGCATGATGCCGGAGATCAAGAAGCAGACGTTCGAGAGCCTGTCGCCCGAAGAACGGGCCGTGGTCGGAGCGCCCGATGACTACGACTGGGCCGGAGCGACCGCCGTTGGCGTGAGCGCCCGCCCGGACGCCACCCAGTTCTCCCTTCGGGTGGACCGGACCCTGCTCGGGGAGCTCCGCAGGATCGCCCAGGCGAACGGGGTCACGGTCAGCGAGGCCGCACGCGAGTCGCTCGAGCAGTACGTGCTGACCGGCGGCCGGCCGGGCGCTGCCAACATACAGATCAGCTTCAGGCCCGACGCCGGACTGCTCGTCCAGGTCGAGGGTGGGCGCGCGGAGCTCGCCGCGAACCGTCGGACCGCCTCGGTGGACGAGCGCGTGCCGACGGGCGCGCCACGCCCGTCAACCTACTGAACGAGGCCGCTTCCCGCCCTATGCGATGGCGGCGCGCGCGGCAGGGCAGTCGAGCGGCCGGCCCAGGTCGGACAGTGACCACGGCAGCCGCAACGCCGGGGTCCATTTGTTCGACGGCAGCTCCGGGCGCAGGACGGCGAGGCTTGTGCAGAACTTGGAGATCCGGATGGGCCGGTGACCCAGCGACCACAGGAGGCGATCGGCCGGGGACGGGGGGCCGCCCGACTTCGTCTCGACGATCGCCATCCCGGGCAGGGTCACGGCGCGCCCGTCGGGCGTCTCCGCCTCGACGTCCGTGTCGATCGTGATCCGCACACCCGGGTCGTCCTGGAGCAGCGTCGCCCGCGTGTAGCGCGTGACGAGCGCCGGCGCGAGCGCGAGGCCGTGGTCCTCCACGAGCGGGCACGCGCCGACGAACGCGCGACCCGCCGGGTCAAGGCGGTCACGCGCCTCGATCGGGTGCACGCTGCGCTGCTTCACCGTCCGCCCGCGAGGGTCGCGAGTCTTGATCTCCAGCAGGCAGCGGCTGGTGTCGAGGTACGAGCGCGTGCGGACCTTGAAGCGACGGCTCCGGCGGCGGGCGGCGCCGAGGTACGACGTGCCCTGGGGCGTGTCGAAGTAGACCGACTCGTAGTGGAAACGGCGCCGATCCTCGACCTCGAGGACCCGGCACCCCTCCGCGAGCAGCCCCGCGAACCGATCGGCCACCCAGACAGGGACGACGTACTTGCGATCGCGGCGGATGAGCAGGGCGGCGGTCGCCTCCAGCTCCGGGAGCTCGATCGGGACCAGGCGCTCCAGCCGCCCGGCCAGGAGCTCGGGGCTCATCGCATCCCCCCGGTCACCGGTTCGAGGACCCGCCCGGCCGGGTCCGGCGGCGCGTCGCTCAGCTCGTAGCGAACCTCGACCGTCGTTGTCGCCTCAACGAGGTCGACCCGGCGGACCTTGATCCGGTGGACCCGGGCCCCCAGCAGCTCCTCGAGCCGCGCGACGAGGACCCGCTCGTCCGTGTAGGCGCTGTCGAGGGTCATCGCCTGGACCCGGTATCGGGCGAACAGGCGCGTGCTGTCGCCGACCGCGAGCGCCGCGAGGACGGCGCCCATCAGGGCCGGCGCGAGCCACCAGGGGTCGGGGACCAGCCCGCCCAGCAGCCCGATCGCGAGGGCGGCGAAGTAGTAGGCAACCTCCTCCTGGTCGAGCTCCGCGGACCGGAGCCGGATGATCGACAGGACGGCAAACAGGCCGAACCCGATCCCGAGGCTGATCCCGTCCGAGCTCAGCGCGGTCGTGACTGCCAGCAGGCCCAGGTTGATCGCCAGGTAGGCGACCACCATGTCCTTGCGCCGGTGGCGCGGGAAGTAGAGCCCGAACGTCATCACGGAGATGGCGAGCAGGTCGAGGAGGAACATCACGAGGAGGGTCATGGGTTGGCCATCCGCCTGTCGTCGCGGCCCCGCGGGGCCTCAGCTGGCCCCCGCCGACACGGTGCCGATCACCGTGCCGCCGACGTAGGTGGCGTCGAGGTAGAGCCCGCCGAGGCCGTCGCCCGAGACGGTGCCGCCGGTCAGGACGTCGTACGTGGCGCCGGCCGCGACGTCGGGCGTGCTGATGACCAGGGACTGGAAGGGTTTCGAGGCCTCGAACGTGGCGATGGCCGTGCCATCGCTCGCCTGGACCCGGACGACGGTCCCGGCCGCCACGCCGGAGTCGAACTGGAGGTGCAGGGTGGCCTGCGTCGACGAGGCGTCCGGGGTCTCGGCCATGCCGATGCTGCCGGCGGCGACGAGGACGGCGTTCGAGATGAGGAACTCGCCGTTGACGTCGATGGCGCCGTTGTTGTTGGCGGTGGGGCCGTTGATGACGATCGTGCCGCCGGTGACCGTGGCGGAGCCGTTGGAGTCGAAACCGTCGCCTCCGGTGGTCATCACGAGGGTGCCACCGCTCATCTCCACGTAGTAGCCGGCCGTGGCTGTCTCACCGCCCGGGCCGCCGGCGCCGCCTCCGCCGGGGACGCCACCGGGGCCGCCGCGGTCGCCGGGGCCGTTCACCGCCGACGCATCGTTGCCCCCGGCGACGTTCAGGCCGTCGTCGTCGGCGACAAGGGTGACGGAGCCGCCCGAGATCACGACCTGGGTCGCTTCGAGGCCCTCGTACGAGCGGGCGATCTCGATCGTGCCGCCGTGGATCTCGAGGCGCGTGTCGGCGTGGATGCCATCGTCGCCGGCCGTGATGGCAAGCGCCCCGCCCTCGACGATGGCGCTGCTGACGGCGTCGATCCCGTCGGTCCCGGCCGTGAGGCTCACCGTGCCGTCGGCGATGGTCACGTACCCGAGGGTCGCGTCCTCGGCGTTGTCGGCCTTGAGGGCGTCGCCGCCCGCCGAGACCGTGAGGGTGCCGCCCGTGACGACCAGGTAGTCCTTGCCGCGGATGCCGTCGTCGTCGGCGTTCACCGTGATGGTTCCGCCCGCGATGACCAGGCCGTCCTTGCTGGCGATGCCGTCGTTGTCGTTGCCGCTCACCGCCAGGGAGCCTTCGCCGGCGATCGTCAGGTCGGCGGTGCTGAACAGGGCCGCGTTGGGCTCGTCGACGTCGGCGCGGGCGTACTGGTACGGCGTCGCATCGGCCAGGGTGTTCTCCGACTCGGCGTCGAGGATGATCACGACCTTGGCGGCGTCGACCACCGAGACGGGCGCCGTGGTCGAGCTGGCGATGTCCACGCCGTCGAGGACCAGCCGGACGACCTCCTCGTCGGCGCTGTCGACCACGAGCTGGCCATCGCTCAGCGAGCCGCTGATCCGGTAGGTGCCGCCCTCGGTGATCGTGACGATGCTGCCCTTGATCGAGACCCCGTCGCCACCGCTGCTGCCGCCGTCGGCGAGCGTGACGGCGACCTCCGCGCTCGCGTCCCACGCGTAGTCGGACGCGTCCGCGTGGGTGGCGCCCAGGGCGATGGTCGCCGTCGTCGACGACGTGCCGGACGCTGACGTGGAGGTGCCGGCGGTCGTCGTCGCCGTGGCCGCGGGAGTGGGATCGCCGCCTGTGCCCGGCGATGTCGCGGCTCCGCAGCCGGCGGTCAGGGTCAATGCCAGGAGCAGCGCCGCCGGGGCGGTGGGTCGTCGTTTCAGCATCGTTGCCTCGCCTCGTCAGGTCCTGGGCACTCGGTTTCGGGCCAGTTATGACGATGCGACCTGCAACCTTGCTGAAAGGACATCGGGACGAGGGAGGGGGTGACCTTGATCTCGCGATTCACGGTGACGACCGGCAGTTGCGGCGCGCGTGCCGAGTTCCTACCGTCGCGGCGCCGGCCTCGACTGATCGGGCGCGCCGCCACGTCAGCGGTGGAGCGCCGCGCCATCCGTGCGCCCCGCCCGATAGGGGTGCCGGGTCGTCCTCAGTGGCTGGCGATGCGCTCCGCGAGCGAGCGGCCGGTGGGCGGGCGGCCCGTCGCCTCGGAGCGGCGGTCCAGGCGCGCCATCGCTCCCTGCGTGTAGCGGATGCCGAGCCAGCGGAGCGGCTCGACCTCCCAGTTCGGGCTCTGGTGATTCACGAGGGGCAGCTCGGTCAGGGGGGTGCGCTCCCCGGTGATCAGGTCGGCCAGCGTCCGCCCGGCAATGTTCGCCGTGGAGACGCCGTGGCCCACGTAGCCGCGGGCGCTGGCAATGCCGCTCCGCGGATCGAAGGCGAAGCTCGGGTGCCAGTCGCGCGGCATCCCCAGCGGGCCGCCCCACGCGTGGGTGAAGCGGACGTCGGCGAGCATCGGGAACCAGGTCCGGACGAAGCCGCGCAGCATCTCGTGGGTCGGGTCGTGGCGGTCGTAGGCATCCTTGATCGGGGAGCCGAGGCGGTACGGAGCCCCGCGCCCGCCAAAGAGGATCCGCCCATCCGCCGTGCGCGAGAGGTAGTCGATCGAGAGGCGCGCCGAGGCGACGACCTCCCGGCCGGCCCAGCCGATCTCGGCCCAGCGGGCGTCGTCGATCGGCTCCGTCAACACGATGAGGGAGTACATCGGGACGAGCTGGCGGTGGAGCCTCGCCAGGCGCACCAGGTAGGCCTCGCCGGCGAGCACCACGACCGCCGCCCGGATCTCGCCCCTCGGGGTGATCAGCGCCGCGGGCGCCCCGCCGACGGCGCCGGTCGCCCCGCCGGCCGCAGCCCTACGGGCCCCGCCGCCCGCCGCAGCCCCGCTCACCGCCGCCCGGACATCGGTGACTGGCGTCCGCTCCACGATCCGGGCCCCCATCCGCTCGACAAGCGTCGCCAGGCCGCGGACGAGGCGCCCCGGGTGGATGATCGCCGCGCTGCCCGACCAGAGGCCGGCAACGGCCCCCGCGATGCGGACCTTCTCGGCCACGCCGGCCGCGTCGAGGAGGCGGTAGTACTCGCCGAAGCCGAACCTCTCGTACTCGCGGAAGGCGCCCTCGATCGCCGGGACGTGGTGCCGGCCGCGGGCCACGATCAGCTCGCCGCCCTTCTGGAAGCCGGCGTCGATCCCCTCCGCCGCGGCCACCCGGCCCACCTCGTCGACGGCGTCGTACGTCGCCTGCTGGATCCGCCGCGCGGCGTCCTCGCCGTGGAGCCGGGCGAGGCGCTCCATCGAGATGTTGAGGTCCGGGGCGCACCAGGCGCCGTTCCGCCCCGACGCCCCGAAGCCCGCGATCTCGCCCTCGGCGATCACGATGCGCAGGCCGGGCTCGCGCTTCAGCAGGTAGTAGGCGGTCCAGAGGCCGGTGTAGCCGGCGCCCAGGACGGCCACGTCGCACTCGGCCGTGCCGTCCAGCGGCGGGCGAGGCGTGAGGTCGCCTGCGGTCTCCAGCCAGAACGAGACGTCGGCGTAGCTGTCCATCAGACAACAGCGTAGGGGAGCCGCGGCGCGGGAGGCAGGGCGTCGCGCGGGACGCGCCGGCCGGCGCCTATCCTTCCGGTCATGTCCACCGATCCCGCGGCCCGACGCAGGCGATTCGGCGGGATCCTCCTCGACGTCGAGCCGCTGCGGCGCGACCGCGACTTCCGGTTCCTCTGGATCGGCCAGGTCATCAGCGGCGTGGGTCGCCAGGTGACCGTGGTCGCCCTGCCGTTCCAGCTCTACGTGCTCACGGGCTCCACGCTGGCCGTCGGCCTCCTCGCCCTCGTCCAGCTCGCCCCGATCCTGGTCTTCGCGCTCGGCGGCGGGGCGGTCGCGGACGCCGTGGACCGCCGCCGCCTGCTCATCGTCACCCAGCTTGGCCTCGCCCTCGCCAGCGGAGCGCTCTTCGTCCTCGCCGCGACGCCCGGGGCGCCGCTCGCCGGCTACTACGTCGTGGCGTTCGTCGCGGCCGGTCTCGCCGCCGTGGACCAGCCGGCGCGCTCGTCGGCCATCCCTCGCCTCGTGCCCCGCGAGCGCCTCCCGGCCGCGATCGCCCTCAACCAGCTGGGCTTCCAGGCGATGGCGGTCGCCGGACCCGCGCTCGGCGGGCTCCTGCTCGCGACCGTCGGCGTGGCTGCGGCGTTCCTCTTCGACGCCGTCACCTTCGGGGCGGCGATCGTCGCCCTGCTCCTCATCGCCCCGATCCCGCCCCACCCGGGGGCCGCGCGACCGAGCCTCGCGACGGTGGCCGCGGGGCTCCGCTTCGCCCGACGCAAGCGGATCGTCCTGTCCACCTTCGTCATCGACCTCGTGGCCATGATCTTCGGGATGCCCTCGGCCCTCTTCCCGGCCCTGGCGCTCGATGTCTTCCGGGCCGGCCCGGCCGGCGTCGGGCTGCTCGCGGCGGCACCGGCGGCGGGGGCCCTGGTGGGCGCCGCGCTCACCGGCTGGGTCGGCCGGATCCGGCATCCGGGCCGGGCGGTCATCGCGGCCGTCGCGGGCTGGGGCCTGGCGATCACCCTCTTCGGCCTGTCGACCGGCAGCTTCGCCCTCGCGCTCCTCTTCCTCGCGCTGGCCGGCGCGGCCGACGTCTTCAGCGCGGTCGTCCGCTCGGCGATCATGCAGCTCGAGACGCCCGACGAGATCCGGGGCCGGGTGGCGTCGATCCACATCCTCGTGGTCACGAGCGGGCCGCGGATCGGCGACGCCGAGGCGGCGGCGGTGGCCGCGGTCGCGGGAACCCAGTTCTCGGTCGTGTCCGGCGGGATTCTCTGCCTGGTGGGCCTGGTGGCCGTGGTGCGTGGCTTCCCGGAGCTGCGGCGCTACGTGTCGCCGGTGGCCGCGGTGCCGCCCGAGGCGGTGGCCTGACCGCGCGGCTCCGGCGTCACACCGAGGTCAGGTCGCCGGTGAGGAAGCGCTGGATCGTCTGGGCCATGGCCGCCACGACGACGTCGGCGGGCGCGGAGGCCAGCGGCTCCAGGCGGACCACGTACCTGGTCATCGCCACGCCCACGAGGGCGCTGGCCACGAGGCTTCCCCGCAGCTCCGCCGTCGCCTCGCCCACCAGGGGCACGATCTGGCCGACCAGCTCCCGGCGGACGAACTCGGCGAGCAGGCGGGCCGCCTCCTCGTGGCTCACCGCGTTGCGCACGATGACCGTCAGGGGATGCCGCTTCGACGGGTCGTCCCACTGGGCGAGGAAGAAGCGCACCAGGCGTTCGCCGACGCCGTCGGGACCCGGGGCGACGACCTGCTCGGCGATCTCGTCAAGGTCGACGGGCCAGGCCATCACCGCGCCGAGGAGGCGGTCCTTGGAGCCGAAGTAGTGGATCACGAGCGAGGGATCCACCCCGGCCTCGGCGGCGATGCTCCGGACGCTGGCTCCCTCGAAGCCCGCGGCCACGAACTGGTGTCGCGCGGCCACGAGGATCGCCTGCCGGGTGCCGCTGCTCCCCGGTCGGCGACCAGACCGACGCGTTGGCGGACGCGGCGCGGGCGGCATCAACCGGCCACCGCGGCGGGCATCAAGCGTCCGGCATGGCGACCCCGCCACAGGTCGACCCCGACGACGACCCCGAGCGAGACGACGGCCCACGCGACCAGGGTCAGGAGCGGCAGGCCAAGGGCAGCCCCGTCGAAGTAGAGCGTGCCCCTGACGGCCGCCAGCCCGACGCCGGCCGGGAGGATCGGGGCCAGCGCACGGAACCCGTCGGGGAGGAACCAGGGACCGGCCAGGGCGCCCGAGCAGGCCACGCCGAGGATGACGACGAAGAGGGCCGCCAAGCCGCTTCCCGCGGTGCCGGCGATCCCCTGGAGGGCCACCGTCGCCGAGGCGACGGCGAGGGCGAGCGTGGCGCACACGGTGGCCAGGAGCAGGGTGTCCTCGTCGAAGCCGAGCACGAGGCCGACCGCGCCGGCGGCCACGAGACCGTCGAGCACCGCGAAGGTCACCAGGGAGGCGAGGCGCTGGCCGAGACCCGGCTGCGCCCCGGTCGCTCCGGACGCATGGGCGATCACCGCGTAGACCAGGGCCGAGAGCGAGACGCCGAGGACGAGGAAGAAGGGGACCATCCCGTGGGGGTCGTCGGCCGGGAGCGGCGCGACATCCTCGACCGTCGGGGCCAGCTGGAGGGCACCCGCGAGCGCCGTGAACGCGCCCGAGACGGCGCCTGCGGCGGCCTCGCTCGCTCCGCTGGCGACGAGGATGGTGGCCCCGTCCGGCCCTACCACGAGGGCGCCGACGGCGTCGCGGTCGGCGATCGCCGCCCGGGCGTCCGCCTCGGAGCCGTAGGTCGTGACGGAGAAGGCTCCCGGAGCCTGTCGCTCGAGCCCCGCCGTCACCTGTGCCGCCGCCGCGTCGGGGGCGACGAGGGCGACGGGCAGATCGTGCGCCTGGGGCAGGTGGAGCGCCGCCGCGAAGAGCCAGATGAACCAGGCCGCCAGGACCAGGCCGATCACGATCGGGGCGACCGCCCGACCGCGTGCGAACGACGCACCCATCACGCTCACCTCCGGGATGCCGAATTCAATGCGTGTTGAACTCTACACCCGTTGAATTCTGCTGTCAAGGGCAGACGGGCCGCCTCCATACAGGACGGCGGCCCGGATGTGCGACGGAAGGTCGTGTCGCGGGTTGCGTGGGCCTCAGCCCGCCGGCGGCTCCGGCGGCGGCTCCGGATCGCTGAGGTCGACGACGTCAGCCCCGAGGTGCGCAACGAGGTCGACGGCCGCGACGTGGATGTTCACACCGCGAGCGCCGCCGCCGATGGCCACCCGCTCGAGGGTCGCGAGCGACGCGTCGGCGATGACCGGCCACGCCCGCACGGCCCCGAAGGGCGTGATCGCTCCTCGCTCGTATCCGGTCACGGCCTTCGCCTCGTCCGCGTTGGGCAGCGACAGGCGGCTGACGCCCAAGTGCGCCCGCAGGCGTGGCCACTCGATGCGGCGCCCGGCCGGCACGAGCACGAAGAGGTAGTCGTCGGCCCCGCGCCGGACGACGATCGTGCGCAGGAGCGACCCCGCGTCGATCCCCTGGAGGGCGGCCCTCTCCTCGGCGTTGCGGGCCGGGACCGTCCGGACGACGCTGTACGACAACCCGGACCCCGCGAGGGCGCGCAGGGCCGGCGTCTCGGGGTCCATCCGCCGCAGGTACTCGACGGGGCGAATGGTCAGCCCACGCTGACGAACACCCGGTGCAGCCCCCGTGCGCCGTCCGGTGCGGGATCGGTGGGCTCCTCCGCCTGCGCGTCGCCGTTCCCGTCGATCGCCCGGACCTCGATCGCGTGGTTGCCGGGCGTCGCGTCCCACGCGAAGGCCCACTGGACCCACGTCGCGTCCGAGATCGGGCGGCTCATCCGGGCCGGCTTCCACGGGCCCTCGTCGACCCGGACCTCCACGCGCGCCACGCCGCGGTCGGGCGCCCAGGCGACGCCGGCCACCTCCGTCGGTCCGGCCGGGACCCTCGAGCCGCGCGCCGGGACGTCGATCCGCGACTGGGTGAGGATCGGCCCGTCCTTCGCCCAGCCGAGCGGGATCCAGTAGCCGTCGACCGCCTCGCGGGTCGTCAGCTCGATCGCCTTCAGCCACTTCGTCGCCGAGACGTAGCCGAAGAGCCCGGGGACGATGAGGCGCGCCGGGAAGCCATGTCTCACCGGAAGAGGTTCCCGGTTCATCCCGACCGCGATCATCGGCTCCCGCCCCGGCTCGAGCGCCCAGGCGGTCGGGAAGCCGGCGCTGAACGCGTCGACCGACCGTCCCACGATCTGCGTCGCGCCGGCCTGCACCCCCGCGGCCTCCAGGACGTCCCGGAGCCGGACGCCGGTCCACAGCGCGTTCCCGACGAGGTGCCCGCCCACCTCGTTGCTCACGCAGGCGATGGTCACGTGCTTCTCGAAGAGCGGCATCTCGAGGAGCTCGTCGTACGTGAAGGCCAGGGGCCGGTCGACCATTCCCTGCACCTTCAAGTCCCACGACGCGACGTCGATCCGTGGGGCGATGAGCGCCGTGTCGATCTGGTAGAACTGGTCGTTGGAGACGACGAGCGGCGTGATCCCCGCGATGGCCAGCTCCTGGCTCGCGTCGAGGGGCGACGCGGGCTGGAGCGCCGCGGGGAGCCGGGAGACCGTGACGACATCGCCGCCGTGCCTTCCGTCGATCAGGCCGCGGCCCGCGACCCCGGCCACGACCGCGCCCCCGATCGTGCCCGCGCTCGCGATGAGGAAGCGGCGGCGGTCCCAGTCGGGCATCGACGCGGCCCGGGGTGCCGGGGAGGTGGGCGCGATCCCGCCGGAACCGGCCGCCACCTCGCCGGCACGCGCCCGGGCGAGCAGCGCGCGGAGAGCCGCGAGGCCGACCGCAACGGCGAGCACTGCTCCCGCAGTCGCGAGCAGCGGATCCGTCAGCGGATTGCGCAGCCCTGCGAGTCCCGCCACGACCCCGAAGGCCACGAACAGCGCGGCCCCGGTGCGGAACCGCCGCCGGGCCAGGGCGCCGGCGCCCGCCGCGATCGCGATCGCCGCGACGACGATGACGACCTGAAGGGCCAGCTTGTCGTTCGTCCCGAAGAGGGCCACGACGAGGTCCTTCGCGCCCGGTGGCTGGAGGGCGATGACGAGGTCGCCCACGGCGACGACGGGAGACGGCGCGCCGGCGAGGAGGCCGGCGAACAGCTCCCCGGTCGCGACCGCCGCGAGGCCGGCCGCCGCGCCGGCGAGCGCGGCGGCCCAGGCCGGAGCCCGGCGCGGGCGGCTGGCGGCGGCGGTGTCGGTCATGGCAGGGCAGCGTAGCCGGGGTTCGTGACGGGCGCATGTCGGCCGACCGGCCGCGCCCGCGCCCCTACAGGTCCGCGACGTCGATGATGCCGCGCCGGATGGCGAACTTGAGGAGCTCGACCCGGTCGTGGAAGCCGAGCTTCTCCATGACGGTGGCCCGGTAGTTGTGGACCGTCTGCTCCGAGAGGTGGAGCGTCCGCGCGATCTCCCGGTTCGTGTGGCCGACCGCGGCCAGGAGCATGACCTCGCGCTCGCGGTCGCTCAGCGACTCGTAGGGGTCTTCGAGCGTTCCCTGGGGGGACTTCAGGACGTAGGTGTTCACCATCCGGGTGACGATGGCCGGACTCACGTAGGTCTCGCCGCGGCTGATGGATCGGAGGGCTGTGACGAAGTCCGAGGCCTGCGCCTCGCGGGTCAGGAATCCGTCGGCGCCCGCCTTGAGAGCGAGCGAGAACTGCTCGCTGCTGCAGCGGCACTCGAGGGCCAGGATCTTGAGGGCGGGCTTGATCCCGCGGATCATCTCGATCTGCTGGAACGACGTGCAGCCGGAGCGGTCGTAGGGCACGCATTCCGTGATGACGACGTCTGCGGGGGAGGCCTGGACGGTCTCGCGCATCGACTCGCGGTCCGGGACCTCGCCGATGACCACCATGTCCGGCTCGGCGTCGATCACCTCGCGCAGGCCGACGTTGAGCATCGGGAACTCGAAGATGGCCAGGAGGACGCCCAACCGCCTTCCGTTCCCCGGTGCGTGCCCGTTCGTGCTCACCATCACCTCGCCGTCCCCGGGGGCACGCGGACGCGCACCCCGGAACGCAGGTGCCATCATCGGCCGACGCCGGGGAGGGTCGCGTAGGGCCATCCGTCGCGTTGCGCGGTCCCCGTGGCCCCCGTCCGAAGGCCCAGTGGCCCCCCGTCGCCCCCTACGAGCCCGGGCTCGGGCTCGAGCCCACGTCCGGGCTCGAGGTCCCGTGGCAGAACTCGCACATCCCCTCGCGCAACGCCAGGTCGTGCGGCGCGTGCGGCGCGGGGCTGGCGGCCGGCGAATGGCACGTCGAGCACTGGGCGTTCGTCCGGCCCTCGTGGTCGGTTGGGAGGGCACCCAGCTTGCCTGCGACGTGGCACGTCAGGCACTTGCCGTCGGCCGGCGTCGGGTGCAGGTAGAGCGGCGCCTCGGTGGACGATCCCTGGTGACAGAGCCAGCACGTGGTGCCTGAGCGGTCGCGCATGCTCGCCGGCAGCGGCGCCTTCGTGCCGTGGCACGAGAGGCAGGGCACGTCGGGGTGGAGGGAGTGCGGCCGCGCCGCGGCCGCCGGGGTGGTGGCCTTGTGGCAGAGGAGGCACTGGTCGGCGTGGATCCCGGTGTGCCCGGGTGCCGTCTTGACCAGGCGATCGTTCGCGTGGCACGACGTGCAGCTCGTCCAGCCCTCCAGGGGGTGGCCGATCGGGGGCACCGGGACGGTTCCCACCCCGCCGGTCGGCGTCGTGTGGCAGGCGATGCAGTTGTCGCCGACCGGCATCTGGAGCGCGAGATCCGGCAGCGCCGTCGGTGCGGGCGTGGCCGTTGCCGGGCTCGGAGGGGGCGTTGCCGTGGCTGCCGGAGCCTCTCCGAGGAGCCGCCCCCCCAGACCGAAGCTGATGACGGCCAGCCCGATGCCGATCCCGATCGCGACCGTGACGATGGCCGCCGTTACCACGACGAGCGCGCGGCGGACTGCCGTCGGCGTCACGACGCACCTCCGGCGCCGTCGATGAGCGGTGCCGGGCGCGGAGCCGGCGGGATCGGCGAGCCCACCGGTACCGGCGACGTCACCTCCTGGGCAGACGGCCTCGCCGGCTTGCTCGTTCCGAGGAAGACACCGGCCAGGTGTCCCAGGTGCTCGCCCATGGGCAGGTACATCTCCACGAGGGTGTAGGCGAGCCCGAGGAACCCGAAGGCGCCGAGAACGATGCCGATCTCGACGAGCGTCGGCCCGTAGTCGGCGAACGGGGTGGACACCACGCCCGCCACGGCCGTTCCCGGGACGATCTGGCCGGCGCTCACGAAGATGACCCTGTCCGCGAGGATCCCGACGAAGATAAAGCAGCACGTCGCGAACAGGCCCCTCGGCGTCCGGGTGCGCGGCAGCAGGAGCAACGCGAGGGGCGCCGCCAGCCCCACGCCGACCCGGAGGACCCAGAACTGGATCGCCAGGGGCCCGACGAGGATCGCCGTGGTCGCGTCGGCCAGGCCCGGGATGATCCCATAGAGGCCGAAGAGGATCTGCCAGGCGACGACGAGAGCGGCCACCACGAGGGTGATCGTTACCAGGAGGCGGATCGCCGGGATCGCCAGCGTGAGGGCGCGCTCGTGCCCCGCGAGGCGCAGGCGCACGACCAGGTAGAACACGATCCCCAGCAGGGCCGTGCCCGACAGGAGCGCCATCGTGACCATCGCGGGAGGGGTGAAGGCGCCGTGCCAGAACGGCCGCGCGCCGAGGACGGCGAAGACGGCGCCGAGCGTGGTCGGGGCCACGACCGCGGTGATCGACGAGAGGACGCAGGCGATCCGGTGGATCTCCCAGCGCCCCGCGAAGATGCTCCACACCTCGAAAATCAGGAACACGAGGTAGATGCCGTAGAAGACGCCCATCCACCACATCGGCGAGAACGGCGACGGGCTGAGCACGGCGCCGAGGACCATCCGGACCGGGTAGTGAAGATCGAGCGCGATGACCCCGAACGCGGTGATCAGGCACAGGAGGGCCAGGACCGCGTGCCGCTTCTCCAGCGGCAGGAACATCTCGATGCCGAAGACGGTGCCGAGCGATGAGGCCAGGCAGAGGCCGCTCGTGGTGATCGCGAAGAACACGTAGGCGGTGATGAGGATGCCCCATTCGAAGCTGGGGCTGGTCCCGAGAACCTCCCAGCCGGGGGGAAGGGCGAGCAGCGCCCCGACGGCGCCGATCAGGCAGAGGACCAGCAGGAAGGCGAGCCACGCCTTGAGCGCGCCCGGCATGCCCGCGACCTCGCGCCGGAGCGCCCTCCAGGCAGCGCGCGGGTCCGCGCGCAGCTCGCGGCCGGCGAGGTGCACGGTCATCACTCCACCTCGCCTTCGAGTCCGGTGTAGTAGACCCGCGGCTTCGTCCCCAGGGCGGGCTTCATCACCCGGACCCGCTTCTCGGTGAGGGCGACGCTCACCGCGCTCGTCGGATCGATCAGGTCGCCGAAGATCCGCGCGTTGACGGGGCAGACCTCGGTGCAGGCGGGCAGCATGCCCCGCATGATGCGGTGGTAGCAGAACGTGCACTTGTCGACGATCCCGGACACGCCCTTCGGCGTCGTCTCGCCGGCAGGGACCATGTAGCGGGCGCCGTACGGGCAGGCGACGAGGCAGTAGCCGCAGCCGATGCAGCGCCTCTCGTCGACGAGGACAACCCCGTCCTCGGTTCGGAACGTTGCGCTCACCGGGCAGACCCACGTGCAGGGCGGGTTCTCGCACTGCATGCAGGTCCGTGGCACGAAGTAGGCCGCCCGGATCGACGCCGGGACCGCGGCGTCGTCGGCGGGGAAGCCGAAGCGGCCGCCTTCGGGTGACGTCACCGTGACCGTCCCGTCGTCGGCGACGACATGCAGCTCCACCCAGGTCCGGTTGAGATCGTCCTCCTCGGGAACGTGGTTCTCGAGCTTGCACGCTTCCACGCACCGGCCGCAGCCGATGCACGTGGTGGTGTCGATGACGAAGGCCCAGTCGTGGGCCGACGGGTCGTATGCCGGGGCGTCCGGCGCAGGCTCCGCGGCACGGACCGCGCCGTCGGCGGAGGTCAGCGCGCCGGCGAGGAGCCGGGCTCCGCACGCCGCCGGCACGGCCGCGAGGCCGAGCTGCAGGATCCGGCGCCGGGAGAGCGTCATCGGTCCTGCGCCCTGTTCGGTGTCGCCGGCCATGCCGGTCTCGCTCATGGGACGCTCCTACTGGGTCGCGCCAGATCGCTTGTGGCAGGACAGGCAGACCGCGTCGCTGGATTCGACATGCCCGGCGGGCACGGGCTTGAGGCCCGCGGGGACGTGGCAGACCACGCATGCCGGCAGGTTCGCGAGCGGGTGGGGGATATCGTGGGGACGCGTGGCCGTGGCCGTGTGACTGTCGTGGCAGCCAGTGCAGGTCCCGCCCGCGTAGTGCGCGGCGAGGTCCACGGTGGCAAAGCCGTCCGGCTTGCCGGGACCGCGCCCGTGGCAGGCCGCGCACAGCCTGGCCGCCGGCTTCTCGATGCCCGACGAGCCCGGCGGGGCCGCCTCGGGCGCCGTGGCGGCGTGCTGCGCCAGCGGTCCGTGGCAGCTCTCGCAGGTGACGGTCGCGTGCTTCGAATCCTGCCACGGGGTGTACTGCGCCTCGTGGCAGCGCTGGCAGAGGACGGCGTCCGCGTAGCGGGGCGTCAGGGCCGCCCACGATCGCGCGTTCTCCTCCGGGTGGTACCCGTACTCGTCGTAGATCCAGGGGACGACCACGTACAGGGCGACGCACGCGACGGCGAGGATGGCGATGAGCGCGAGGGCGGCCCGCAGGCGCATCACAGCTCGGCCGCCTGGATGACGCCGCGGCGCAGGGC
>Ga0299915_10001244_pt1 | contig 18867 bp, 14 predicted proteins | sample RVTome_13_FD_200263 | JGI IMG/M metagenome (GOLD analysis project Ga0299915, IMG submission 200263) | Soil microbial communities from uranium-contaminated site in the Upper Colorado River Basin, Wyoming, United States - RVT92D227 (version 2) ... | reverse complement strand
GCTGGTCGCCGCCGAGCGGGCCGGATTTGAGCTTCACCAATTCCGGCGGTTCCTGAGAAACATGGTCCTGCGCGAATTTTTCCTTGATGACCTCTTCCACCAGCCGGCCGGTCGTTCCGGTCGAGACAAGCTTGTGGCAGACGAGCGTCCCGTAGTTGTATTCCACCCATTCCCTCATGTCCCGCTTCCTGTTGTCGTGGGCCACGAGGGCGATTCTCTTGGTTTTTTCCATGATGCGTCTCCTTGGATCATCCGTTGCGTCCGCTCGTGAGCGCTTCATACGGAATTCCCGGAATGAGGAACATGAGATCCCGTCCTCATCCCCGATTTTTGTATTATAGCACGAGCTATCCATGGGCGCGCCGGTTGCGATGGGTCGGCAGCAGGCTTCTCATTCGCTGATCCCAGGGGGCTGGTATGTTCGCCTCGGTCAGGACTTGCCCCCGGCAGGGTCGTGGCCGGCAGAACGCCTTCGATCATCGCCGCCTGCCGCGGCTCCTACACAGGCGCCGCCATCCGTAAGGTCCTTGCGACGACCTTACGCTGACCGGCGGATGTATCAGTCCGCGATACGGTGGTACAGGACCTCGATGTCCCTGGCGAGCCCAGGGTTCAGCTTGTCCAGCCGGCGGATGAGGAGTTCGCCGCCGGCATAAAACGACACTCTTGTGAACGGCGGCTCCATGCCGCCGCTGTTCACCGGAAGACCGAAACGGACCTTGACCTCGTTTTCCAGGAAACGGGCCGTGCCTTCCTTCCACTCCTGCCAGGTCATGTACTCCCAATCTTCCCGGGACAGCCGCTCTTTCAAAGCCTTGCGGATGGACACGACACGCCCCTCGTCTTCCGTTCCGAGAGCGCTCAAAAGGTCCTTGTAATCGCGCACGAAATCAGCGTCTCCATAGGGGAAGGGATGCTCCAGTTCCCACATGAAGTCCTTCCCCTCCATGGCCTTCCGGTATACCTCGAGCGACTCCTTGAGGCGCGGCTCGCACGTCTCCCACTGGTAACAGTGGACGAACTCATGGAAGATGATGGCGTATCCTCCGGGCTCGATAAAGACCTCCGGCGTGACGACGCAGGCGATCCTGTTGCCCCAAAAACCGAGCGGCATGGCCGCCCGTACGCCGACGGGCACATGGAACTTATCGGGCGCCTCCGCCGCGAAGCGATAGGCCCGCTTTCCCATATCCGGCTCATAGACATGGAATTGGCCTCCATAGACGATCGCGACCGGGTACAGGGCCTCGAACGCCGGATGGAGGTCCAGGATCTTTTCCCTCAGAGCGAACAGGCGATCGAGCGAGGCCGCATGGGGAATTACGGATATCCTGTCCTGCGCCGAAACCGCAACGGGACTACCCGAGCCAAAGATCACCATAAGAACGACGACGAGTCCCTCCGTTATCCTTTTGCCCATCACAAATCTTCCTGCGGCCGCAAGAATAGAACTAAAACCTTTGTTCTAAGGCTTTTTAAGAACTCAGTTGTCATCTATCGCTCTTTATTATTATCCGGAGCATCGGGCCCCATAAGCTCGGTGGCTTTGCCCTTGGCTAAACTCTCGGAGTCCTCCGCCCCTGGGATTTTATTCTGGTCTCGTCCTCCGCTTCCATCGATACCCTTTCCCGCAGGCTCCCGCTTCTTCAATTCCTGGCTTTTCTTCGTCGTTAACTTCGCCGTCTTCAGCCATTTGACATCCCTGGCGATCTCCGACTTCCCTCTCACCACCCTGTAGGCCGAACCCGTCACGTTTATCTTGGCCATGATATTGGCACCTCCTTACTGAAGATCATAGTACCCTTGCCACCCTTGCTTCAATCCCTTTCTCTGCTCGCCCCGCTTCGCTCGGGCAACGTTCTATTATCTTTTTCTTGATCTCATCTCGGCATTTTTAAGGTTTTCGGCAACTCGATATTTAACGATTTTGCCTATCAATTTCAACGGTAGTGGTTTGCAACAACTCATGCTTGAATGCCTAAATCGCACTCGACGTTGGATAGAATCCAGCTTTACGGCTTTCCATGAGTTCTCCTATTTCAGCGCCAGATCTTACTCACCGAACATCTCGGTGATGAGCCGCCGGAGGGAGGAGGCCTCGTCATCGGAGAGAGCGTTGATCCGCGATTCCAGGCGGGTCTTGCTGACAGCCCGTATCTGGTCGACCGCGATCTCCGCCGGGCGGCCTTCGCACCTGACCGGGAGCCGGCAGCGCCAGGCCGGATGAAGCCGGCTGGTTATCGGGCAGACCGTCACGGTCTGCATCCGGGCGTTCAATTCATCCAGGCTGACGATGACCACCGGCCTCGTCTTGGCCATCTCCGCCCCACGCGAGGGATCCAAGTCTGCCCACCGCACTTCGTATCGTTTGACGGCTTCCTTGCGCGAGTGGGGTCTTGATACGTAGGGGGATCTCTTTTCCCCGACCTTTCCCCCCTTCGACGCTTCCCAGGGGACCGAATCCAATCCGTCCCCGTCCAATACATCCCATTCGCTCCAATCTTCGTTCGCGGCCGCCATCTCCCGGGCCGTATCTTCCCAGGTAAGTTTCTCGACGATCGGACCCGCGGACCGGAGGAGGATCCCATCGGCTCTTTCTTCCATGATCATTACGGAACCGACGGAATAACGCTTCAACGACGAGGCCGGCAGACGGACCCCCCGGGAGTTTCCGATCCGAGCGACCTTGAGCTTCTGAGTTCTCATCTTCAGCTCTCCTCAAAATGAATCGCTTCATAAAACACGACGTTATTACTGTAGTTACATCGGAAAGGAATGTCAAGACTTGAATCAATTCGGTAACATTTCTTCTCGAGACAACACGAGGTCCATCCCTGCAGCGCCGTCCAAAGAATACTCCGCCCGCCCTTCGGCCGCCGTGAGCGCGACCTGCTCGAAGACATGAGACGGCGGAGGCTTCGCCGCGACAATAATCAACTTCAGATGTCCGATGATCCGGTCCACAGCGGATCATGTATTTTCCCACCCGCTCGGCCTCCGGCTTCGTCTTGGTCCGCACCCGGCTGTGGACATTGAAGCCGATGTGCCGCCAGGACAGAATGCGCTCGGCCCATTCTGGGCTGAGAAGTTCTCGGCCGACGAGAAATGGCAGGACCTCCCGGGCGAAGATCTCCGCCAGCCGGCTATCGCCCAAGCGGGAGATCTTATGGAAGACTCCCACCGCGTCGGTCCCGCCCTCGGTCACCAGGTAGTGGAGGTGGGGGTGAAAATTGATCCTGTCCCCGAAGGTCTGGATGGCCGCGATGACACCGGGCATAAACGTACTCCCGGTCATCGCACCGACCTTCTCACCTCGTAAATCTATATGCCGATTAGTCCGCGTGATATCAAGCTGCCGGGCGGAAGTTGATAACCATTTTCCCGGAATAATCGAAGGCATGTATCCACCACATCGATATCGTAAAGAATCCCTCGATTTTTCTCAATCTCCTCCATGGCCGCGTCAACGCCCAGGCTGGGACGATAAGGCCGGTGAGAGGCCATGGCTTCAACCACGTCGGCAACGGCGAGAATGCGGGCTTCCATAAGGATGTCATCCCCTTTCAGATTTCTTGGATAACCCAAACCATTCATTCGTTCATGGTGCTGATAGACAATATCCGCCAATCGCCAAGGCGACTCCACATCTTTCAGAATCTCGTATCCTCTTTTAGAGTGTTCTTTGATCAGGGAATACTCGTTATCCGTCAGCTTTGTGGGCTTGGACAATATCTCTGCGGGTATGGATAGTTTCCCGATATCATGGATGGTAGCGGCCACTCGGACGCCTTCGATTTTATCCTGGGAAAGCTTCATCTCCGTGGCAATGGCCCGGGCAAGGTCTGCGGACCGGATCTGGTGACCGGACGTATAGGGATCTCTTGCTTCCACGGCCGATACCAAGACCTGAATGGTCGCGCTAACCGCCTTCCTGAGACTGTTAAGGGTATGTTGAAGTTTATCCTCCGCTTTTTTGCGCTCGGTGATATCCTTGACAATTCCAACCAAAGCATATGGCTTTCCCTTCTCGTCTTTCAATAACGTCGTTGTCATCAAGGTCGGGAACGGCTTTCCGTCGCTTCTTATATGCCCGACTTCCCCGCTGTGAGCGCCGAGCTCCATGACCTTTTCATTGAATGGCTTGACGCTATTCTCGAACTGTTCTTGATTATGGAAGATAGCAAGGCTCTTGCCGAGAAGCTCCTTGGAGCTCTTGTAGCCGTGCATTCTGCTCCATGCCTCGTTGATAAAGGCAAGATTGCCATCCAGGTCGGCAATAGCTATGCCTTCTGTCGACTGCTCGACCGCAGTTGAAAGAACCTTGATTTCATGCTCCGCCCGCTTGCGCTGGGTGATGTCGGCGAGGAAATTCAACGTGGCTGGTTTGCCTTGCCATTCCATCAAGGCGGCATTGATTTCCACCCACTTGACAATGCCATCACGGGTGACCACCCTGAAGGAATACCGGGGCTGTACTTCCACGTTTGTGATCCGTCGCCGGTAATTTTCAACCACCATGCTCCGATCATCCGGGTGGATGAATTCGGAAAATGGTCTATCCATGAGCTCCTGCTCCGAATACCCCCCCAACAGATCAATCGCCGCGGGATTGACGAATATAAGCAGGCCGTCTTGCGCGACGACGACTGATTCGTTAGCTGTGTCTATCAACAGGCGGTACTTTGCCTCGCTCTCCCGCAGCGCCTCCTCCGCCAGCTTCCGCTGGATCGTGTCCTGCTGCAGGTGCTCCAAGGCCTGCTTTAATTCCTCGGTCCTCCGGGTTACCTCGGACTCCAGCTCTTCCCGGTAATTGCTCATCAATTCGTTGTAGGCCTTGATCTTTAGCAGGGACCGGACCCTGGCCAAAAGCTCTATCTTATCAACAGGCGATGAAATAAAATCATCACAACCGGCTTCAATTCCCTTTACCCGATCTTCCGTTTCTCGCAATACGGTAACCAAGATTATCGGAAGCAGTCGATATGTATTATCTTGCTTGACCCTGCGGGTAACTTCAAAACCATCCATGCCGGGCATCAGTACGTCCAGCAGAATCAGATCGATTTGATTACCGGAAAGTTTTTCCAGCGCTTCTTCACCGTTTGTCGCCTTGACAATTTCATAACCCTGAGGAACAAGATATGCTTCGAGAAGTTCAATGTTTTGGGGCTGGTCATCGACAACTAAGATTACGGGTTTGCCTTTCATCCTCTATCTCCTCTGAATTTGACTTTTCAACGTATTTAAAAACTCACTTAATAAATTGACTGATTTCTTTCGCAAAAGTGCGCGTATTTATCGGCTTGCCTATGAACCCGCTGTTAGTTATGGTTTTTATCTCTTCTCTGCCTTCTGCCAATACAGAAGCCGTCACAAAAACAATGGGAATATTGCGTGTCTCTTTGTCTTGACGCAATATGCTGGCGGCTTCGGAACCACGCATATCTGGAAGCCGTATATCCATAATTATAATATCCGGTTTTTCTTTCCTGGCAATGGCAATTCCACCGGCAGCATTTTCAGCTACAAATACTTCGAAGCCAGCGACCACCAAAAGGTCTTTTTCCAGCATCAGATTGTTTCCATTATCATCGACAATTAATGCCTTCTTCCTCATCTCACACCACCTTCCTGGACATAATAGGTAAAGTAAACCTGACTTCGGTGCCTTTATTTAGCCCCTCTGATTTTATGGAAAACTTCCTGTCGTGTAGCTCAACGAACTTTTTAGAGAGCGGCAAACCGAGTCCTGTCCCCTCAGTTACCCGAGAATATGGGGTATCGACACGGAAAAACCCTTCAAATATTTCCCCCATATTTTCAGGTGCGATACCGACCCCCGTATCCCAGAACACTTTTTCTATCTCGGAATCGGCTTTCTTCGCCCGCATGCCAATTTTACCACCATCGGGGGTAAACTTAACTGCGTTTGAAAGCAGGTTGTAAATTATCTCCTTTACCTTGAGTTCATCTGCCTCAATATTCGGCAGATCTTCGGCTATTTCAATCAACATTTCAATCTTCTTTTTGCTGACCATATCCACTTCCAGCAGTGAAATCTCATTTAATAGGCTTTTCATGGGTAAGCTGGATAAAGCCAGCTTCATCTTTCCGGCTTCAACTTTTGCCATATCAAGAATCTGATTTATAAGTAAGAGAAGGTGCTTTCCGCTGGTTAAAACATTATTATCGTATTTCTTCTGCTTCTCATTAAGCGGCCCGAAAGTCTCGTCGTATAATACCTCAGAGAAACCGTTAATGGGGTTAAGCGGGGTCCTAAGTTCATGCGACATGTTGGCCAAGAATTCGGATTTTGCCCGAGTGGTGCGTTTTAGCTCGGCAGCCAGCTCCTTTAACTCTTCATGGGCTTTTTCCAGCCCATTTTCTATCTCCCTGCGCTCGGTGATGTCCTCAATGGCCAGGAGGATGACCCGTTCTTTGCCCAACACTCTTTGAATCTGCCGGGCATTCAAAAGCATGATGCGCCTGCCGATGGTGGCAAAATCGTGTTCAACCTCATAGTTATCAAAGGTTGCCTTTTGGGAAAGGATGGTTTCCAGCAGTTCCCGCAGCTTGGGGATATCCCACTGTTTGTTGCCCAGGTCATAGATAAGCTGTCCCACGGTCTCTTCAGGTTTTACCTTGAAGAATTCATAGAAGGAACGGCTGGCGGTGACGACTCTTAGGTCTTGATCCAGAGCAATCAAGGGTTCACGCACGGTGTTGATGATGCTCTCGGCGTATTCCTGGGATCTTGTTACGGTTCTTTTCCAGGCCATTTTCTGTCTCCTTGCTTTCGGTGATGCCTTGAGCTACCTATTGACCGAGTTCATCACTTATGAAACTGTGTTTTCTCATTGGTGTCTTGGTTTTGTCAGCTTTTCTCATCCAACGCGCAAAGAAAAACCGCAGTGAGCCTTCAATCGCCAGAAAAATTCCTTGTACAAAAGCAATCTTTTTGAAATTCGCAAATTCATTGGCATAAATATGCTTGTCTGTATCGGGAATCGGTTTGCGAGCGATGGCTTCCCACCACTGCTTGTGAAGGAGATACTATGCGATAAACTTGATAGGAAATTGCTTTTTTCGCGGCGCGGTAGATTGCCACTCCAGCCCATGAATCTCCCCTCTTAGCCACGCTGGTAATATACGTCCGACCGCGCGGCGCTGTCAATCTTCGTGAAAAGCTGCCTGATGTCAAGCAAAGACCGCTCCTCACCACAGTCCGGGCAACGGATGCGGGCGAACCCGCAGCGCGGATTGCCGCAGTCGAGATAGCGCTCCACGACATCCTTGACGATCTGCCGGAAAAAACCGTGCTCCCGCTCGAAACGGACCTCATACTCAGTCAGGAACCTGTCGAGCCGAACCATTGGCTAAAGCTGTGGCAATCCGTTTTAGCAACAAAAATCAAGGGCAAGTCGTCGAGAGGAAAAGAGAGCGGCGCCGGACGGCTGATTATCGATTTACGGATTTTGTATCAGTACGCCCAGGGCGAGGAGGAGGGAGGAGAGGGAGAGGCGAATTGACACTTCCTCCATTCCTTGATAATCTTGAACCAAAGCTGGTTATAGGGGTCTACATTGGCCGTCAAATGCCCGAAATGTCAGACTGAGAATCCTGAGACTAAGCAGTTCTGCGGAGATTGCGGCACACCGCTTCCTTCTTCTAAGGACATCCGTCCGGACGTCACGGAAACCATCCAAACGCCCGTCAAAGAGCTGACCACAGGCTCGACCTTCGCCGGCCGCTACCAGGTCATCGAAGAGCTGGGAAAAGGGGGAATGGGGCGTGTCTATAAAGCCTTCGATACCAAGATCAAAGAAAAAGTTGCCCTCAAGCTCATCAAGCCCGAAGTCGCTTCGGATAAAGAAACCATCGAGCGTTTCAACAATGAACTCCGTCTGGCCCGCAGGATCAGGCACAAGAACGTCTGCGGGATGTTTGATATTGGGGAGGTCGAAGGGGCCCACTTCATTACGATGGAATATGTCCACGGCGAGGACTTGAAGAGCATGATCCGAATGGCGGCTGGCCTGAGCATCGGGGCCGTATTGAGCATCGGTAAGCAGGTGTGTGATGGTCTTGCCGAAGCGCATAACCTGGGGGTAGTGCACAGAGATCTCAAACCCCAGAATATCATGATCGATAAGGGAGGGAACGCCAAGATTTTGGATTTTGGGATAGCCCGGTCGATAAGGGAAAAAGGTATAACCGGCCCATTCGTTATGATTGGGACGCCGGAGTATATGTCTCCTGAGCAAGCTGAAGCAAAAGAAGTTGATCATCGTTCCGATATCTACTCGCTGGGGATCATTCTCTACGAGATGGCTACCGGCCGAGTGCCGTTCGAGGGAGAGACAGCCCTGAGCATCGCCATGAAGCATAAAGGCGAGATTCCAAAGAATCCAAAACAATTCAATCCCGTTATCCCTGATGACCTGAGCGGCGTCATATTGAAATGCCTGGAAAAAGACAGAGCCAAACGATACCAGGCTGCCGCTGAAGTGCGCTCAGAACTGGAAAAAATAGAAAAAGGCATTCCCACGACAGAGCGGGTCGTGCCCGAGAGAAAAACGCTGACTTCACGGGAGATCACGGTCAAATTCAGCCTGAGAAAGATCCTCATCCCTGGTCTTATTATCACAGCTCTGGTCATTGCCGTCATAATTATTATCTGGCGAGTTATTCCTCAAAAAGCAGCCACTCCGGCTAAATCGGCCAGGCATTCCATCGCCGTGCTTCCTTTCGAGGATTTGAGCCCCACCAAAGACCATGAATATTTATGCGACGGGATCGCTGAAACGCTCATCAATTCTTTAAGCAACATTAAAGACCTCTGGATTCCGGCAAGGGCTTCCTCGTTTTCGTTTAAGGGGAGAAACCTCGGCATCCGGCAAATCGGCCAGCAGCTCGGTGTGGACAACCTGTTAGAGGCCAGCGTTCAGGTCATTGGGAATAGGCTCCGAATAACACCAAAGATCATCAATGTGAATGATGGCTCCCAAATCTGGTCTAACCAGTACGATCGGCAAATGGAGGATGTTTTTGCCATCCAAGACGAAATAGCCCGGGAAATTGTCAAGGCTCTTAAGATAACGCTGCTGGGAGAAAAGAAAACGCCTCTCGTCAAAAGTTATACGGAAAACACCGAGGCTTATCAGGCCTATCTCAGAGGACGGTTCTACTGGAATAAGCGGACAGAAGAGGGGATGAGAAAATCTATTGAGTACTTTGAACAAGCGATCGAGAAAGATTCCTCCTTTGCTTTAGCCTATGTCGGACTTGCCGATGCTTATATCACACTGGGCGAATGGTTTGTTCTCCCAGCAAAAGAAGCCTTCCCTAAGGCAAAAGAAGCTGCCGTAAGAGCTCTGGAGATAGATGATTCCCTTGGAGAAGCCCACAACTCATTGGCTGCCGTCAGGCGTGATTTTGATTGGGATTGGAAGGGAGCTGAGAAAGAACACAAGAGAGCTATTGAACTCAGCCCGAGTTATGCGACCGCTCATCAATGGTATGGCGAGTTCTTTACATTAATGGGACGGTTTGACGAGGGGCTGCAAGAGATAAAACGGGCTCAGGCGCTTGATCCGCTGTCACTCATCATAAATGCGGTTGGAGGATGGTTTTTTTATATGGCCCGTGATTACGATAAGGGAATAGATCAATGCAAGAAGACACTTGAGATGGATCCTGACTTTCTCCCGGCACACATCTACCTCATGATGAATTACCTTGGCAAGGGGATGTACCAAGAAGCCTTGAGGGAAACTCAAAAAGCAAATAATCCATGGGGTATTGCCAGCATATATGCCATGATGAACAGGCAAGAAGAGGCGCGACGATTGTTAGCCGATATATTAAAACACCCTCAACGATCTGAGACTGAAATAGCGGGAGTATATTTTAGCCTCGGCGAGAACGAAGAAGGCTGGAAATGGCTTGAAAAGGCCTATGATGAACGATCGTTTTTCTTGACCTGGCTCAAAGTGTCCCCTGCTTATGACATATTTCGCTCGGACCCGAGGTTCCAGGCAATGCTGAAGAAAGTGGGCTTTGAATAGGATTAAACCGCGGCCGCGTCGGCGGCGGCCTTCCGCGTCTTGTACGACTTAATGATCCTGAGGCAGATGACGAGCAGGACGATGACGACGAGGACGTTGAGGAGGGCGTACCGCTCGATCTTCAGCCCCAGGAGTCGGGTCCCGACGAAGACGGCCAAGGCCGAGAGCGTGTCGCCGCCCCGGACGAAGAACGTGTCGATCGCCGCCTTGGCCTTGTACTTTTCCTCTCTCTTGGTGACCAGGAACAGAGCGGCTTTGGTTGTGTTCTGGAGCGAATAGTCCGTTCCGTTTTCGAGCGCCTTGACCCAGCGGACGAGGACGAAGACCGCCCCGAAGGAGATCAGAGCGTACCCTCCCAGGGCTATGAGAGGCAGGAAGAGTAGGGCCCCTCCGATGCCGACCCACTTGAAGATCCGCGAGACGAGGAAAAGCTGGATGAAGAGCGCGATCAGGTTCGTCAGGAACTGGTAATCCATGAACGCGTTGTGAATGGCCTTACTTTCCGTTTTCGCCGGCTGGGCCGGCGAAGCGGCAGGCAGGGCGTCCGCCGATTGTCCGCCCGCGAGCGCTGCGGGCTGTTGCGGCCCGGCCGCCGCCGGCTTCGGAGCCTGGTTGGCGATCGACTGGTCGACCGTAACCTTGGTAATGATGAATTCCCCGGTCGCGTTGACGAAATTGTAGAGGCCGATCATGACCGCGATGAGGAGGAGATAACGGCTCTTGAAGATGAGCCGGAAACCGCCGCCGGCCTTCAGCGGCTGTTCCTGGATCTTGGCTTTCTCCTCGGCCCCTGCCAAGCCCTTTTCCCGGTCCTCGCGGGTTTTCCGGACCTCCCGGCGGTGGACATACCTGGCCAGGACGATGCAGAGGAAAAGGATGGCCCCGGCGATGAGCATGAGCTTGTATTGCCAGTTTTTCCCCAGGATGTCCCTCAACTGTTTCATGATGGGGAGCGTCGCGACGAGACCTCCGAGCGTCGCGCCCAGGGCAACGAGCGGAAAAGTCCGTTTTCCGACCTCGTCGGAATAGAGGTCGTTGGCGAAGCCCCAGAACTGGGCGATGACGAAGTAGTTGAAGATGCCGACCCAGATGAAGAACATGATCCCCATGGGCTTGACGGCCATGCCGCCCAGGTTGAGGAAATAAAAGATGACGAGGTTGGAGATGAAAAACGACGTCGTCCAGGTGATGAGGACGTGCCGGGGGACCTTGGAGGCCAGACGGCTGAAGGCCTTGATGACGAAGACGAAGAGGATGGCCTGGGCCCCGCTGAGGTAGCTCTTGACCAGGGGCGCCTGCTTGTCGACGAGGAGGAGCGCTTCGCGCAGCGGCTTGAGGATGTAATAGGCTAGGAGCAGGAGAAAGACGTTTAGGGCCAGCAGGAGCACCTTGCCGGCTTCTCCTTGGCGGATGTCGGCGAAAAGCCTGAGGAACCGGTAGCCGAGATGGTAGCGGGTTTCACTCCGCGGCGGGGTCCCCGCCGGTGACGGGTCGGGCATCTCTTCGCTCCTTTCCGCGTTATCAGAACAGGACGTTCGCTTCCCCGGCGACCTCGATCAGCTTCTGAATGAGCCGGACGATGAGCTCCCGGTGCGTGTTGAGGGCATGGATTTCCTCTTCGTTGAGATAGCGGCCCAGGTAGTCGGCGACGGTAAATATAAGAATTTGCTTTTTCCGAGCGAGCTGAATTCCCGCCCTTGGCGCTGAATTTACCCTCCTATCCATAGCAGAACTATATCGCCGGCCGCGCGGCCATGTCAATCGCCGCAATAAGTGGCGGCGGAAGAACATGGGGGGGCAAAAACCCTCTCCAGGGTGAGCACCGGCCGGACCATGTATTCCCCCACCAGCTCGGCCTCCTGCATGACGTGCTCCCGCTCGAAACGACTCTCAGGATGACGGCGTGCCCCGTGAATGAAAGGCTGCAGACTGGAATGGATTAGCTCAGCCCTGCCAGCCGCTTCCTGGCATCCTCAACCTCGGGAATGCCGGGGTCGGCGTCCTTCCAGAGGTCGAAAAAGATGCGGTATTGCGCAACCGCCTTGTCCTTCTCGCCCTTCTCCTCGTAGAGCCGAGCCAGCCGACAGTGATAGACGGGAATACGCATGCGCCGGTCCTGGCTCGCGGGGTCGAAGGTGAGGAGTTTCAAGTAGGCCTCGATCGCTTTGTCGATATTTCCGGTTTTCCGATGGGCGCGGGCCAGGACATCCTGTTCAATCGGTATGTTATGCCATGAGTAATCTGGCCTACTATTAATCCAGGGGATCGTCAGGACGAGTTCTTTCTCCATGACCGTGATCGCTTCCCCGGCCTTCCCTTCGGCCAGCAGGATCTCGGCCCGAACGATCGTGCCTATCCGCTGGAACTGAGCCGCCCAACCCCAACTTTCTGCCCTCGCCTGGGGCTCGAGTCGGGAAGCCTTTTCATGTCTCTTCCTGGCCGACTCGAGCCGCCCTTGTTTCGCATCACACAAGGCCAGATAATATTCGAGAAAGGACTCGTTCATTCCGGCCGACGAGGGATCCAAGGCTTTATTTAAATCGAAATATTCCTGCGCGAGCCGGCGCCCCTTGTCGTATCCGCCCCAGTCATAGTAGAACCAGGCCTTGAATAACTTGGCTACACCGACGAAGTAAGGGTTGACCGACCCCAAGTTTTTTATGGCCTCGTCTTCTTCCTTTATCGCCGCGCTGCGCCGGCCGACCACATGGTACAAGGCCGCTCTCCACATCAGCCCATACATCCGAACCCCTTGCGACGGGGCGTTCTTGATGAAATCGTCCATCGCCCGCAAAGCTTCCTGGTATTCCCCCTTGACGGCCTGGACGTAAGCGATCCTGTCGCCCGCTCCATAGTCGGGCTTGACCTTCAGCATGTCCCGGTAACTGGCGATGGCTTCGTCAAGCCTTCCCGCTCGAAATAGCAAGTCTCCCATGGCGGCATACGGCTCCGCGTCCCCGGGATTGACCGCCGAAAACTTCTTCAGGTACTCGGCCGCCTTGTCCAGCTCCTTCATGTCCATGTAGACATAGGCGAAGCCCTCGAGAGCCAAGGCATTAACGGGGTCGAGCTCCAGGGCCTTGTTGAGCTCGCCGATCGCCTCGGGAAAGGCCTTTTTGCCACCGTAATAACTTGCCAGCGACAAGTGCGGGCGTTTTTCCTTAGGATATTTCGCCGCGAGCTCCTGGAGGATCCGGAAACTCTTCTCGGGGTCCTCGACTTCGGCCGCGATGTAGAGACGCTCCTTTTCGTTGGCCTTGGCGGAGAGGGCTTCGGCTTTTTTGTAGGTCTCGCCTCCCAGCTTGAAGAGTCTCAGGCCTTGGTAGGCATAGGCCAGGTAGAGATGGGCCGAGGCGAATTCGGGGTCCCGGTCGACGGCCCGCTGGAGCGCCTGGCGCGCCTCCTCGAAATATTTTTTTTCGTAGAACTCGCGGCCTTTGAGAAAGTCGATATAGGCTTCCATCGAGGTCGTGGTGAACTCCGAGACCGGCGGCGCGGCCTCGCCGCCGGGGAGGGCCCAGCCGAGCTTCAGGTGGACGCGGCCGGTCAGGTCGTCGATCTGCGAAAGGAGGATGCTCTCCTCGCCCTGGCCTTGAGCCGAGGCGCTGGCCAGGGAGCCTTTGGTCCCGGCGTCGAGGGCCTTGAGGTTGGTGACGAAGACGTTGCCCGCCCTGGCGACCTCGCCGGTGATCAGGACGGCGATCCCTTCACGGCGGCAAAGCTCGAATCCTATTTCCTTATCGATGGGCGCGTCCGGGTCCTTGCCCATCTGCTTGAGCAGGTCCTGGAGGCGCTCCCAGGAGGCGACATAAGGAATGCCCATCGACTCGAACTTCGTGATCAGCAGGTTGGGGACGGCCTTGATCAGGTCATCGTAACGGGAGTCCCCGGTCAGGTTCTGGAATGAGATCACGGCGATGGAGTTCTCGACCTTGGGGCCAGGCGCGGCTGCTTTCGAGGAAGTCCAGGGATGCCAGAGGAAAACCGCGGCGATGACGAGGGCCGCGACGGCGGCCGCAGGAACAAGGAGTTTTTTCGGGGTGAACTCGACGGTGATTTTCCTTGATGTCGGCGGCTTGCGCGCGGAGAGGACTCGCTCGGTCGTCGGCAGGCCCAGCTCGACCCTCTCCAAGTCGGCACGCAGCTCCGCGGCGCTCTGGTAGCGCTTCGCCTTGTCTTTTTCCAAACATTTGAGAACCAGACGGGCGAGGTCCTGGGGAATCTGGGTGTTGATCTGCCTCGGGTCTCTCGGGATCTCGCTTTTGTGCTTGACGCCGATCGTGAAAGACGTATCCCCTTCGAACGGGACACGGCCTGTCAGCATCTCGTAGAGAACGATCCCCAAGGAATAGATGTCTGATCGCTGGTCGATCTCCTTGCCTTCCACCTGTTCCGGCGACATGTACTCCGGGGTGCCGATCATCACACCCGCGCCCGTGATCCCCTTGCCCTGCATCGACCGGGCGATCCCAAAGTCCATAATCTGGGCGTTCCCGTCCTCGTCGACCATGATGTTCTGGGGCTTGAGGTCTCGGTGGACGACCCCGAGATGATGCGCCTCGGCCAGCCCTTCACAGACTTGCTTCGCGATCGAAACAGCCCGGCCGGCCCCGAGCTGACCCATCTTCCTGATGAGCCTCTTCAAGTCCTCGCCGGCCACGAACTCCATGGTGATGAAGGTCGTGCCCTCGGCCTTGCCCAGGTCGAACATCCGGCAGACGTTCCGGTGGCTGATCTTGCGGGCGAGTTTTAGCTCGTTCGAGAAGCGTTCGATTGTCCCCCTGTCCAGGGCGATCTCGGGCCGCAGCAGCTTGAGAGCGATCTTCTCCTTGACGTCGGTGTCGAAGACCTTATAGACCCTGCCCATACCGCCGTGGCCCAGCTCCTCGATGACCTGGTAGCGGCCGGCGAAGGTGGAGCCGGTCGTCAGCTCGTGAATAGGCGTTTGAAGAGTTTCGCCAACCTCTGGATGGATCTCCCTGGACGAGGGAGCAAGCCGCGTCCCACAATCAGCACAGAACTGCTTGATCTCGGGATTCTCAGAATGACATTGGGGGCACTTGGTGGCCAAAGCTTCTTTCCTGCAAAAAGCCTCGAGTTATCGAATCACGTATGCAATCTGCCCGTTTCGGCAGAATCATAGCCCCGGTCAAACTCGCTTGTCAATTCGGCCAATCACGCCGGACCCTGCCTTACCATATTCCCAGGGACGGTTCCTCTGCGGAACCTCCCCATATCTCAATTGCGCCTTATTATGGGCGTTAGATATCGGGAAATTGATATACTGACGCCAATTTCAGAAGCTGAAGCGCGCGCCGAGCCGGGCCGAGACCGGCGGGAAGAAAAGGTCCTTCATCCGAAAAGCGGGATTGGGGACATAACCCACGCTTTCATCAAGCTCCCAGTTTTTCGAAAGGATCTGATCCTCAGTAACCGTGAGGTCATAGAGGTTGCGATAGGGGTAATAAGCTGTCGCCGCAGAGGTGTCGAAGACATTGTCGACGTTGACATTGAAACTGAGGGAAGTCTTCCCCATCCTCAGGCTGTATTCCGCATAGAAATTGGCAATCCAAAGGAACGGCGTGCGCCCCAGGTTCCCCCTGTTATAAGGCATGAAATTCTCGAGACCGATGCCCCAGTATTCAGTCATCGGCCTCCCGCTCATCGCCGCGACCACGGCGCCGACGGTCAGGCGAAAGGGGAACGTATAAGCGCCGTAGACCTTGAAGACGTGCGGCCGGTCCGTGGCCAGCGGCCCGTCGAGCGGGTTGAGATTCTTGTCATAAGCCATATACCATGTGTCAAAGTTCTGCTCCACGTTCGGGCTGTTCCTTCCCGCGCCTGTGGCTGTGTTAAACTCATCAGAGCTGGCGAGGCCGGAATAATTGCCCGTGAGCCGGCTCCAGGTGTAGGAGAAGCCGCCCAGCCATCGATCGGACAATCTTTTGTCCAGGCTGAAATTGAGGCCCCAGTATTCGCGCTTGGCCTTGGGGCACGCCAGGTACTTGGCGTCGAACCTCCCGCCGTCCACCGTCGACCGGGAATATCCATAGCCCGGGTTCGCCTCGTACCAGGTGATATTCCCTCCGCTGATGACTCCCACATCCTCGATGGCATAACGGAGGTGTTTCTGGACCAGGCGCACCGTGGTGGATAGGTTTTCCATGAGCTTCTTCTCGACGCCGAAGGAGATTTCCTGCTGGCTCATCGGCTTTATGCTGGGATCGACCATGTCCAGTGAGACGGGCAGCCAATCGAGGGTCGTCAGCAGAGTGCCGGGATAGTACCCGTTTTTTCCGATCTTGTCCCATTCGTAGGTATCCAGCGTATAAAAAGCTAAAACATTCTTTCTCCCCCCGAAAGTGTACGCCGCGGTATAGAGCTTCATGACGTCGTAGGAGAGGCCGTAGCTTCCGAAAATCTTGAAGTTCGCGTCTCCGAAGATGTCATAGACAAATCCCAGGCGGGGCGCCAGTTTATCCCCGAACTTGAAATCGATCGGCTTGACCCCCTTCAAGGCCGGGGCGCTCGAGTAACTCGGGATATATTCGCTCTCGGTCCGGAGGCCGAGGTTCAGGGTGAGCCTGCCCTTGATCGTCCAGCTGTCCTGGAGGTAAAGCGCCCAGCGGTCGGAGTGAACCTTGTAGAATGCTCCAATAGGACCCGTGGTTTCATTCCCCTGCACATAATAAAAACCATACGCTCCGCGGCCGTAGTTTTTTCCCGCCCAGATAAAGGGAACGTTCCAGGCGAACGAAATGAGCGGATAGTCGGGAAACTTGTAGCCGTCCCTCCAATCCTCGGCCGTCCGCACCCATTGCGCTCCGAATTTCCAGGCATGCTCTCCGGCGAAGTTCAGATAATACGTGAGGTCGCCGCCGGCATAGGACTTCTGAGCGACCCTTTTTTCCGTGACGTTGAGCGCGTAGCGGGGCATGTTCGCCCAACCCCTGGGCCTGATGTACTACGTGGGGATGTTCGGAAAAACGGAGTTGCCCATCCCGCCGTGACTGTATAGCGGCTCCGTGGGCTGAACAAGCTGGTCGGTCGTGTTGTTGTAAAAGGACCCTCCCCTGAGGCTGAAAAGGAGGTTGTTTCCGAAGGTGAAGTCGGCGTAGGCCGCCGCCGTCCAGTAGGGATAACGATAGCCGTAATCACTCCAGCGGTCCGTGGGGCTTCCGGTGCCGTCGCGCGGCGGCAGGTCCCCCTTATAATTATTAAGATTGCTCACGAAGCTCGCGCCGAGGCGCACGAATTTAAATGGCTGGGAGGTCAGTTTCGCCTGGGAGTTCCAGAAGGTGTCTCGCCGGGTGTAATCGCCTTCGATGAGCGAGGGCTCGAACTTAACATGCCGGGTGGTGATGTTATAAACCGGAAGGAAAGAGCCGAAAAACCACAGCCGGTCTTTAACGATGTATCCGCCGAGGCTGAACCCGGCCTCGACGCGGTCCACCTTGTCCTTTCCATAGAGGTCCTGGTAGTTTACGTACTCGGCGACGTTGATATCGTACGGATTCAGGCGGAGGATGTCTCTTTCTTTTCCGTTCAGCCGTGAGCCGCTGTAGTAGCCGAGGACGTCGCCGTGGAACGAATTCCCGCCCTGCCGCGTGATGACATGGATGACCCCGCCGAGCGAGCCGCCGTATTCGGCCTGATACCCGCTGGCCTTGACCTGGACTTCATCGACGAACTCGAAGGCCACGCCCTGGCCACGGATGCCCGTATAAACGTTGGTAATATCCGTGCCGTCGACGTAAAACATGTTCTCGGAGCCCGAGGCGCCGTCGACCGAGATGCCGGAGAGCATGGGCTCGTTCTGGACGCCGGGAACGGCGCCGAGCAGGGTGTCGAAGTCCCTTCCCCGGGGAAGGAGTTCGAACACCTCCTTGGTCATCGTCATCCCCTTGACCGTGCTCTTGACATCGACCAGGGGCGACTGGCCGGTGACCGTCACCTCTTCCTCGATCGCGCCGAGCGGCAAGGCGACATTCAGCTTGACGCTCTGTTCGACTTCGACAATGATCCCGTCGCGCGCAACGGTCTTGAACCCCTGAAGAACAAAGGTGACTTTGTAGAGGCCCGGCGTCAGGGCGAAAATGCGATAGACGCCGTTTTCATCCGAGATGGCTGTCCCTTTGCCGACGAGTTTCGGGCTGGAGGCTTCGACCGTGACCCCGGGAAGCGCCGTGCCCTGCTCGTCGGTGATAATGCCGAATATCTTGCCGGTCGGCACCTGGGCGGATAAGTAGGCGCTGAAGAGCGCAAGCCCCACGAGAGCGAGTATAAATCGAGGAAGTCGTCCCATCTTCTTCCCTCCTTATTTGCTATAAAGGAAAGATAACGATCGGCGGCCCCATCGAGGAAAGGTCACGGCGAAGATCCATACATCACCGCCTTTTCCTTTCGCTTGGGATAGTTATCAAAATCAGTGGGTAAAGTCAATGGAAAAGAATTTAGAAAGTTCCCCCAATTTTCATTTCCAGATATCGTTCCTAAATAATTTGAATGAAAATAACAACACGGGGCGTAGAATGACGGCCGTCAGGCGGACGATCTCCTCCAGGGAAAGCTCGAAAACATCCCTGGCGAAATAATGGCGAGAGGCGGCTTGGACTCCGAAAATCCCCGGGCCGAGCTCGATGAGATTGAGGTAGAGGGTGAAGATCCGGTCCTTGCTCAGCGCTTTTTCCAAGGGTCGAGCGATGAAATATTCCCGGACTTTGCGTAGGGGATTCTTTCTCGGGGACAGAAAAAGGTTCTTGGCGAGCTGCTGGGTGATGGTGCTCCCGCCCCGGGCGAA
>Ga0299915_10001243_pt1 | contig 18872 bp, 16 predicted proteins | sample RVTome_13_FD_200263 | JGI IMG/M metagenome (GOLD analysis project Ga0299915, IMG submission 200263) | Soil microbial communities from uranium-contaminated site in the Upper Colorado River Basin, Wyoming, United States - RVT92D227 (version 2) ... | reverse complement strand
AAAAAGAATAGCAATGCTAAGGGTATAAGTTTTTTCATAGGCTATTCATATGAAGCAAATTTAGAACAAAAATCATTCCAAAATTCATCCTGCGGAGACGAATTGCAATGCGTCTCTACAACATACCCAATTCCAACAGTGCTTCTTCCGACATCATCGACTGGTTCCATGGAGGATCAAATACCAGGTTAATATCTGTTTCCGACACTCCCGGGATAGCTGAAACCTTTTCTTTAATTTCGTTAGGCAGTGTATCGGCTACCGGGCAGTTGGGTGCCGTGAGAGTCATAGTTATCCTAACCCTGTTCCGTTCATCTGTTTCGATGTCATAGATCAGACCCAGGTCATAGATATTTACCGGAATTTCAGGATCATACACATTCTTCAGTACGCCAACAATCTCAACTTCCAGTGATAATATATCTTGTCCTTTTTCCATTATTCCTTTTCACCATTCACTATTTACTTTTCACTAAACTTAGTCTGGTAGGCCAGTGCATATAACTTTATCTGTTTGATCATGGAGAGCAATCCGTTGGATCGGGTGGGTGAGAGGTTCTGTCGCAGACCGATCCGGTCGATAAAATAGAGATCTGTGTGAATGATCTCTTCGGGCGTATGGCCTGATAATACACGGATAAGCAGGGACACAATACCCTTGGTGATGATGGCATCGCTATCGGCCGTAAAATGAATGGTTCCATTTTGGTATTCAGCATTCAGCCATACTTTGGATTGGCAACCGTTGATCAGATTTTCCTTTATTTTCAGGTTCGGGTCAATGAGGGGAAGATTTCTGCTGAGTTCAATCAGATAATTGTACTTGTCCATCCAGTCGTCATACACCTCAAACTCAGCTATGATTTCTTCCTGAATATCCCGGATATTTTTCACGTATAAAGTATTAACAATTAACATAAGCGATGGTTGTGAATATACGAAATTTAACCGAACATGGTTTTTACCTTTTTAACCGATTCCACCAGGGCATCAATTTCCTCAGCGGTATTGTAAAGAGCCAGTGAGGCTCTGATGGTCCCTTCTATACCATAATGCTGCATCACGGGTTGGGCACAATGTGTACCGGTGCGCACGGCAATACCCATTTTATCCATTACCATGCCGGCATCGTAGGGATGCACTCCTTTGATGTTAAAGGATAAGATTGAACTTTTGGGCCGGGCAGTTCCGTATATCTTCACGTATCCAAGCTCATTCAGCCGGCTCATTCCATAATCCAGCAATTGATGTTCATGAGCCATAATGTTATTCATCCCAAGAGATGAAACATATTTCAGGGCTTCTGCAAGGCCTATGGCACCAATGTAATTTGGTGTTCCGGCTTCGAATTTAAACGGCAGGCGGTTATAGGTTGTTTTTTCGAAGGTTACTATATCCACCATGTCGCCTCCTCCCTGGAAAGGTGGCAATTCCTGAAGCCATTTTTCCTTGCCATAGAGAATGCCTATGCCTGTAGGGCCATATATTTTATGACCTGAAAAAACAAAGAAGTCGCAATCCATTTTCTGAACATCAACAGAAGCATGCTGAACAGACTGAGCGCCATCGACCAGCACCGGAATATTAAAGGTATGGGCTTTTCTGATTATTTCTTCCACCGGATTTATTGTTCCGAGTACATTGGAAATATGTATTACCGAGATTAGTCTGGTTTTCGGAGTAATCAGCCGATCGAGTTCCTTCGTTTGCAGTAATCCGTCATCAGAAAAGGGGATTATTTTAAGGCTGGCTTTTTTACGTTCGCACAGTATTTGCCAGGGCACAATATTGGCATGGTGTTCCATTTCAGAAATGATGATTTCGTCACCTTCGCCAATATATCTTTCACCGAAAGAGAAGGCGATTCCGTTAACCGATCCTGTGGTACCGGCAGTGAAGACAATTTCGTGCGGGTGTGCAGCATTCAGAAACTGCTGAACAGTTTTTCTTGCATTTTCATATTCTTCGGTGGCCTGTTCACTGAGATAATGAACTCCCCGGTGAATACTGCTGTTTTTAAACCGGTGAAAATCATGAATACAGTTGATGACAGAAACAGGTTTCTGTGTGGTAGCTCCATTGTCGAGGTAGATCAGGGGTTTATTATACACCTGACGCTGAAGCAGGGGGAAATCGTTCCGAATGGTATTGACATTAATTTTCATAACCAGGTTATTAACTATCCGCAGCGGATATCACAGTTATTGCATCTTGAAAGTTCACCCCGCAGGCGTTTGTCAACCAGTTCAATTATTCTGTCCTGCAGTATGGGGACTGCGATGCGGCTGACAATCTCAAAGGCGAAAGCATACATGAGCAGGTGCCTGGCTTCTTTTTCCCCGATTCCGCGGGAACGGAGGTAGAACATAGCTTCGTTGTCGAGTTGACCAACAGTGGCACCGTGGCTGCATTTGACATCGTCGGCATAGATTTCGAGGTGCGGTTTGGTGTTCATGCGGGCAGTTGAAGAAAGGAGAAGATTGTTATTTTTCTGGTAAGCCTGGATTTTCTGAGCATCCTTCCGTACCAGAATTCTACCGTTAAAGGCGCCTGTGGCATCATTGTTGAGTATGCCTTTAAACAGCTGGTTGGAAGTACCATGGGGACTGGCATGGTCCATCAGTACATAATTGGCTACATGTTGCTTATCATCACAAAGAAACAAACCATTCAGGTTGGTCTCACAATCCTGTTCGCTCTGACGTGCATAAAAATTATTTCTTATCAGTCCGCCATGCAGCGATATGCTGTTTCCGTTAAAACGGCTTTTTTCAAGCTGATGAATAAACAGGTTTGTGATATGAGTGGAAAGACTGTTCTCATTCTGCAGCCGGTCGAATGTGATACCGGCATTTTTACCCACGAAGATTTCAGTCAGTGAGTTTGTCAGATAACTCTGATTGCACAAGGTATGATCGCAAACAACAATACTGGCGGACGAATTCTCCTCCGCAACAATTAGGTTTCTGCGGGTAATCCGGAGGTTTTTAAAAGAATGGCTCAGGTTAATAATCTGCAGCGGCTTTTCCATAACCGTATTTCGCGGTATGTATATAAAGACTCCATCCTGCGCAAAAAGTGTATTCAAGGCGACGAGGCCATCGGCTGAGGTATCGGCGTAATGTGAATAGTGAGCATGAAACAGGTCGGGAAACCTGACGGAAGCCTCGTTCAAGCTGCAAACCACAACGCCATCGGGCAATTGTCCTGTCGGATTTTCAGTCGAATAAAAGCTGTTCAGTACCAGCACCACGTGTGTGTCCAGTTCGGGAACATCACACCTGAATACGTTACCGATGTCAATCTTAAACGGATTGGCATTCAGCTCAACATCATAATTCCCCTGAAAGAATTTTTCGAGCGGCGTATACCGGTAGGCCTCATTTTTGGTGGAGGGGATCCCTAGCCGGTCAAAATCATGAAAAGCCTGTTCGCGGTAAAGATTCAGTAATCGGCCCGAACCTGTTTCAAGCACACCGGTGTTCTGACGGAATAAACTGATCAGATCACGCTTCAGTTCTGTAGATAAAGTTGAGTCATTCATGACCTAACTGCTTTTGTTCATTCTCCACCCTGATCCAGTCATAGCCTTTTTCCTCGAGCTCCAGGGCCAGTTCTTTGCCACTCGACTTAACGATCCTACCCTTATACATCACATGTACAAAATCGGGAACGATATACTCGAGCAAACGCTGGTAATGGGTAATAACAATTGTGGCATTGTCTCTCCGGCGCAACTGGTTCACACCGTGCGCGACAATTTTCAGGGCATCAATATCCAGCCCGGAGTCTGTTTCATCAAGGATGGCCAAGGCAGGTTCCAGCATGGCCATCTGGAATATTTCATTCTTTTTCTTTTCACCTCCCGAAAAGCCTTCGTTAACAGAGCGGTTGGTGAGGTTTGTGGTTAATCCAACCAGTTCCTTCTTATCACGCATGTGCTTAAGAAAATCAGAGGCCGATATGGGCTCAAGTCCTTTAAACTTGCGTTGTTCGTTAATGGCTGTTTTCATAAAATTCACAATGGAAACACCGGGTATTTCCACCGGATACTGGAAGCCCAAAAACAATCCCTTGCGGGCGCGGTCCTCGGGTCTCAATTCGAGAAGGTTCTCGTTCATATAGGTGACCGAACCCCTGGTTACTTCAAACATTTCCCTTCCGGCAAGCGCTGCTGCCAGGGTGCTTTTACCTGAACCGTTAGGTCCCATAATGGCATGTATTTCACCTGCTTTTACGTCAAGGTTGATGCCTTTCAGGATTTCTTTGCCGTCGATACTGACGTGCAGGTCTTTTATCTGTAACATGTTATATGTATATTATATCAATTTCCGTACGGACAGGTCGCGACCTGTCCATACAAATTTATCCAACACTACCCTCAAGGCTGATGGCTAGCAGTTTCTGGGCTTCCACGGCAAATTCCATGGGTAATTTATTCAGCACTTCCCTGGCATATCCGTTGATAATCAATCCGACGGCATTTTCTGTGTCAATGCCCCGCTGGTTGCAATAAAAAATCTGATCCTCGCCGATCCTGGAGGTGGTGGCTTCATGTTCAATAACTGCCGATTCGTTTTCAACCTCGATGTATGGAAATGTATGGGCGCCGCATTTATCACCCATCAGCATGGAATCGCATTGCGTGAAATTGCGCACCTTGTCGGCGTTCTTCAGTACCTTAACCAGACTCCTGAAACTGTTCTGACCGTGACCGGCCGATATACCTTTTGAAATAATGGTACTCCGGCTGTTTTTTCCAATGTGGATCATTTTGGTACCGGTATCGGCCTGCTGGTAATTGTTGGTCACAGCTACCGAATAAAATTCGCCGGTTGTATTATTTCCGCGCAGTATGCAGCTCGGATATTTCCAGGTAATGGCTGATCCTGTTTCAATCTGGGTCCATGATATTTTCGAATGATCACCCTTGCAAATACCCCGTTTGGTAACAAAGTTATATATGCCTCCTTTACCGTTTTTATCACCCGGGTACCAGTTCTGAACGGTTGAGTATTTAACTTCCGCATTTTCGAGGGCCACTATTTCAACCACCGCAGCATGGAGCTGGTTTTCATCGCGCATAGGGGCGGTACAACCTTCGAGGTAGCTAACATAACTATCGTCGTCAGCAATCAGGAGTGTACGTTCAAACTGGCCGGTATTGGCTGCATTTATTCTGAAATAGGTGGATAGTTCCATGGGGCACCGTACACCCTTGGGGATATAGCAAAAAGAACCGTCGCTGAACACGGCTGAATTCAGACTGGCAAAGTAGTTATCGGTATAAGGAACAACCGTGCCCAGATATTTTTTCACCAGGTCGGGGTATTCACTAATAGCCTCACTCATGGAACAGAAGATGATGCCCAGTTCAGCCAGGGTCTGGCGGAAGGTGGTTTTCACCGATATACTGTCCATTACCGCGTCAACAGCAACTCCTGATAGCAGCTTCTGTTCTTCGAGAGGTATGCCAAGCTTACTAAAAGTCCGTAGTAATTCAGGATCAACTTCATCCAGGCTTTTGGGACCAACCTGCTGTTTCGGTGCAGCGTAGTAAATAATATCCTGGTATCTGATCTCGGGAATTGTGAGATGGGCCCAACCGGGCATTTTCATGGTGAGCCAGTGCCTGTATGCTTTAAGCCGGAAGTCAAGCATGAATCCGGGTTCCTTCTTCTTGGCGGAAATGAGCCGGACAGTATCCTCATTCAGTCCCTTGGGGATTGTTTCAGTCTCGATATCAGTTATAAAGCCATATTTGTACTCACCTCCGGTAACCTCACGTAATATATGATTCTGTGAGTCTTCCATAAATATTTTGTTTAATAACCTGATTAGTATAATATATTTTGTATTTAGTCTAAATCTAAATAATGACAAATATACTAAATCTGTATCAATTTATGCTGATATTTGCAGGCGATTTAAAAGTCATGAGCGCCAGCAGTCATCACAAGGATGAGATTTCGAATCTCGGTGAATTTGGGCTTATCCGTCACCTGACGAAAGATTTGGTGATTAAAAACAGCAGTACCTGTCAGGGAGTGGGAGACGATGCGGCAGTTCTCGATTATGGCGGTAAAAAGGTAGTGATTACCACTGACTTACTGACCGAAGGCATTCATTTCAACCTGGTTTACACACCATTGAAACATCTGGGTTACAAAGCAGCAGTTGTAAATTTTTCCGACATTTATGCGATGAATGCGCAGCCCCGCCAACTGTTGGTGTCGATGGCCATTTCACGGAAATTTACGGTAAGTATGATCGACGATCTTTATTCAGGTATCAGACTTGCCTGCGAGCAGTATGGGGTTGACCTGATTGGTGGCGACACCACATCATCCTATACCGGACTCACGCTGAGCTGCACCGCCATTGGGGAAGCCTCGGATATAGAACTGATTTACCGCAGCGGTGCCTCTAAAACCGATCTGATTTGTGTGTCGGGTGATCTTGGAGGCGCATACATAGGGCTGCAACTGCTGGAAAGGGAGAGTAAGTTATTTGAGCAGGAGCGGGACTTTCAGCCGGTTCTTGACGGGTATGATTATGTGTTGGAGAGGCAGCTTAAGCCGCAAGCCCGTCGGGATATTATCGGACTATTCACGGAACAGGGCATTCGGCCCACTTCCATGATTGACATATCTGATGGTTTGTCGTCGGAATTGATGCATCTTTGTACAAATTCCAATACGGGTTGTAAAATATTCTCCGATAAAATCCCTATACATCCTGAAACCAGGCGTGTGGCCGGTGAGTTTGAGATTGATCCTCTGATTGCAGCCCTGAATGGCGGAGAGGATTACGAACTGCTCTTTACCTTTCCGGTGCAGCAGTTTGACAGGATCGGCAAGTTGGGTGAAATCAATATAATTGGTCACATGGTTGAGCCGGATGAAGGCATGAAAATGATCACTCCACACGGGGATGTCATTACCCTGGCAGCACAGGGATGGAACTCACTCATCTAATTAATCTTCCTCATCAAGAAGGCCCTTGATGATTCCCCTTTCGGAAGCACGAACAAAGGCAACGATGTGGTCGCGTTCCTCTGATTCGGGAATACCTGCTTCTATTGCTCTCAAGGCATCGGAGTTATTCAAACCTTTTTGATACAGGGTCCGGAATATTTCCTGAATTTCCTGAATTTTCTCGGATGAGAAATTCCTGCGTCTGAGTCCGACCAGATTAAGTCCGGCATAAACTACAGGATCCCTGCCAGCCATAACATAAGGTGGAACGTCTTTAACGACCTTGCAGCCACCCTGGATCATAACATGACTACCGATGCGGACGAACTGGTGAACCAGGCTTCCGCCGCCCAATATAGCCCAGTCCTCAATGATGACCTCGCCACCCAGGCCGACATAACCGGAAAGAATACAATGATTGCCCACGTTACAGTCGTGTGCAATGTGAACATACGACTGCAAAAGACAATCAGTGCCAACCACGGTTTTGCCTTTCGATTTTGTGCCACGGTTGACGGTGACATATTCGCGAATGGTGGTATTGTCGCCAATCTCGGCCGTTGTGATCTCACCCTGGAATTTGAGGTCTTGTGGAATGGCCGAAATAACGGCTCCGGGGAATATACGGCAATTTTTTCCTATACGGGCCCCGTCCATAATGGTAACATTATTGCCAATCAATGTATTGTCGCCAATTTCGACATCACCATAAATAGCGGTGAAAGGTCCGATTTCAACTTGTTTACCGATTTTGGCATCAGGGTGTAAAGAATAAAGGGGTTGAATGCTCATCTGAGAAATATATCTGTTTGTTGAATACGTATTAAACTCCCGGCTTCCGGGCTAATTGAGCCATGAATTCGGCTTCAATGACAACCTGATCACCAACGAAACCCTCACCGCTGCATAATGCAATTCCGCGTTTAATGGGTTCTTTCAGTACCATCCTGATGTTGAGGGTGTCACCGGGCACCACTTTGCGCTTAAAACGTACCGAATCGATACGCATGAAATACAGGAGATAATTATCCGGATCGGGCACCGACTTCAGGAGGAGCACTCCTCCTACCTGGGCAAGTGCCTCGATCTGCAGTACACCTGGCATAATGGGTTCATCAGGGAAATGTCCCACAAAGAATGATTCATTCATGGTAACGTTTTTTATCCCGGTTATCACCCACTGATCCAGATAGGTTATTTTATCCACCAGCAGGAAAGGATTGCGGTGGGGCAGTATCTTTTTAATCTGGTTTATATCGAAAACAGGTACTTTCTCGGGATCATAATCCGGTGGAAGCGGTTTGTTATGACTGGCTTTAATGCCCTTCCGGAGAATTTTGACAAATTCTACGTTGGCGTTATGACCGGGTTTAGTGGCAATAATTCTTCCTTTTAGTCTAACGCCGCATAGTGCCAGGTCGCCGATGACATCAAGCAGTTTATGCCGGGCAGGCTCATTGGCGAAGGAAAGATTCACATTGTTCAGTATCCCTTCGGGTTTAACCTTGATGTGGGGTCTATTAAGCGTTTCCGCGAGTCTGTCGAGTTCTTCCTGTGAAACCGGGCTATCGATGATGACGATGGCATTATCGAGATCCCCTCCTTTGATCAGGTTATTTTGCTGCAGATATTCAAGCTCATGCAGAAAAACAAATGTACGGCAAGCAGAAAAGCCTGTCTCGAATTCGCTGATGCTTTTCATCGAAGCGTATTGATGACCCAGTATCCTGGAATTATAGTCAATATGCACATCAATAAAAAGGTCGTTATCGGGGTATGCAAATATTTCAATGCCTTTGGCCTCGTCGCGGTATTCAACCTTTTCCCGTATGGTATAATAATTCCGGTTAGTAACCTGTTCGACGGTTCCGACCTTAAGGATAGCATCAACGAATGGTTTGGCACTGCCGTCAATAATGGGAACTTCGGGACCGTTGATTTCTATGAGGGCATTATCAACGCCCATTCCATATAAGGCAGCAAGCAGATGCTCCACTGTGGTAATGGAAGCGCCCTTGTCGACAATAGTGGTACTGCGCTCCGTAATTTTAGCATATTCAGCGAGAGCCCTGATAACAGGAGTTCCTTCAAGATCTGTCCGTTTAAATTGGTATCCGTGATTTTCGGGGGCCGGATTAATGACGACCTCCACTTCAATCCCTGAATGCAGTCCTCTGCCTGTAAGACTTACCGGTTTTGCAACCGTTCTCTGCTTTTCAGTCATTATAATATTTCTATGTATTTCATACAACAAAAACAGGGCGAAATTAAAAAAAAATATTTAAACGCAAGGAAAGGTAGTGATTTTTAGGGACAACGGACGGCCGGATAATGGTGAACAGCCGGTAATCGGTAAACGGTAATCGGTAACCGGTAATCGGTAATCGGTACTACCGGATACTGAATACTGTTTATCGTTTACCTTTTACTGTTTACCTTTTACTGTTTACTGTTTACCGTCTGATTTGTCCTTCAGTTCCCTCACTTCCTTCTCCAGTTCGGCAATTTTCTTGCTCATTTCGGGAAGGGATTTGTAAACGATCATGGCTTTGATTTGCTTGGTAACATCAAGGGCGGGAGATCCAAGAACAGTTTCGCCATCTTTCAGGCTATTGGAAACACCTGACTGTGCACCAATTTTCACATTATCACCAATTTTGAGATGTCCGGCCAGGCCGACCTGTCCGCCGATCTGGCAATTTCTGCCAACCTTTGTGGATCCTGCAATACCAGCCTGGGAAACAATAACAGTATTTTCACCAACTTCAACGTTGTGACCTATCTGAATAAGATTATCAAATTTAGCTCCCTTGCGGATTATGGTGGATCCCATGGTTGCTCTGTCGATGGTCACATTTGAACCTATTTCCACACAGTCTTCAATAATCACATTACCAACCTGCGGAATTTTTCTGTATTGCTGATCGGGTTGCTGGACAAATCCAAAACCGTCGCCGCCAATAACAACACCTGAATGAATGGTACATTCACGTCCGATATAGCAACCGTGGTATATTTTTACGCCTGTATATAGAATTGTATTATCAAGAATCTGGGTAAAATCACCCACGTATGATTGCGGATAAATTTTAACATGATTGCCAATCATGGCTCCCGGTCCGATATAAGAAAAGGCGCCGATATATACATCCTCACCGATTTTGGCAGTAGGATCAATAAAACAAGGCTGTTCTATTCCCTTTCTTTCCGGTTGAAGCCTGATGTAAAGCTCGAGCAGCGAAGTGAAAGCATCATATGCGTTGTCAACCCTGATGAGGGTTGGCGTTATGTTCCCGTTGATCTGAAAGTCCTTATTAATTAAAACAATTGATGCTTCAGTGGTGTAAAGAAATTTTTCATATTTTGGATTGGCCAGAAAAGCCAGTGTACCTTTCTTACCTTCTTCAATTTTTGAAACGTCTGTAATGACTTCATCAGGATTTCCGATTAATTCACCTTTAGTAAAATCTGCAATGACTTTTGCTGTAACCTTCATGCGTTTTGCTTTTTCGCCGGGCACAAAATTAGTAATTTAAGCCAAGATCTTTGGGGTAACAAAGAAAATATTTTTTTTTGGTTTCCATAAGGTTTTGAAGATGAAAAATATCAGAAGCTTCAGATAAATCTCTAAGTTCTCCTGTATTGTATAGAATCTTAATGGTATCAGTTTCATCACTGTAAGCTTTATTGGAGATCAGTCCAGTAGAAACCAGATAATTACTTTCTTCATCTCTCATGCCGTATTTCTCACATGCGGCTTGTCGAAGAACCTGGAGCCTTGCTTCATCGAACGGTTCATCGTTAATCTTAACCCTGGGAAGATTTCTTCGGATAAGATTCTGTGCAAGGCGTGATAATAACACATCTTTATGTGCCGACCATGATTTGGCGGAAACCAGGATATCATCGTCATCGAGGTTGATGTAATGATTCAGGATCTCGGCCCGGCGGGTATTTAAATCTTTACGTCCAATGGTATTCCTGAGAAAGTAGCCGAGTGATTCGGTAGCTGTCAGATCAGGGTCGGAGCCGGCAACCTCCTTGGCCCGACGAAGTACCTGAACGAGAAGATTCTCTGCTGCTATAACGGTTTTGTGAAAATAAACCTGCCAATACATAAGCCGGCGGGCGATAAGAAATTTCTCAATGGAATAAATGCCTTTGGCTTCAACCACCAGCTCACCGTCAACCACATTCAGCATTTTAATGATTCTTTCAGTACCAATGGTACCCTCAGCCACACCTGCATAAAAACTGTCGCGCATCAGATAGTCCATCCTGTCCATGTCCAGCTGACCTGAAACAAGCTGATGCAGGAATTTCCTGGGATAGCGGTTATTGAAAATATCCAGCGCCTTATTTAGTTTCCCGCTGAATTCTTCATTGAGGTTGTGTATCAGCAGTAAAGAAAGATCCTCGTGTGTGAGACCTGAAATAATGGTTTCTTCCAGTGCATGTGAAAATGGTCCGTGCCCCACATCATGCAACAGGATGGCGGCACTAACTGCTTCCGCCTCTTCATCGGTTACTGAAGTTCCTTTCTGGCGGATGTTTTCGATGGCAAGCCCCATAAGATAAACTGCCCCTAGGGCATGCTGAAAACGGGTATGGGTGGCACCCGGATAAACAAAGCTGGTAAGGCCAAGCTGTCTGATTCTTCGTAACCGCTGCAACCAGGGATGTTCAAGCAAATCAAAAATAAAATCAGTGGGAATGATAATAAACCCATGTACCGGATCATTGATGATTTTTCGCTTGTTGATGAAAGAAGACACTACGCAGGTTTTTGGTATATTATGTAGCCCTTCGACTCCCTGCCTGCCATATCTGTGCAGCGGGCAGGCGGGGAGTGGAAGCATCATAACAAATTACCGAATAATCTTTGAAATTAACAATATACCTTCAACTATTAAAAAGTCTGTTTTTTGCAGATTGAATTATTATTTATATCTTTGCCGTGAATTTTCATGGTAGGGGACTAATTTGTCCCCTATTTTGTTACAATAACCGGACCATGATCAATGCTGAACTAGTCAGAGACTTCCTGCAGGATGAATTGGCCCTCAGGGGCCTGTTCCTGGTAGAAGTATCTGTAAGGCCGGTTAACAGGATAACTGTATACCTGGATAGCATGAAAGGTATTACCCTGGATGAATGCATGGCCGTCAGCAGGTTTCTGGAGAGCAGGCTGGACCGGAATGTTGAGGATTTTGAACTGGAAGTATCCTCTCCGGGATTGGATAAGCCGCTGAAACTGCCGGTACAATTTGAGAAAAATGCAGGCAGGTTCCTGGATGTTGTTAAATCAGACGGCTTGAAAATAACCGGAAAATTGCTGGGTATCAGCGGGGAGATTATCAGGATTGAGTCAGCGGTTGTCATAAAGGACAGCAAGACACGGAAGAAAAAAACTGAACTCAGATTACATGAATTGAAACTAGAAGAAATAAAGACGGCAAAAGTTGTAATAAGTTCAAAAAAGTAAAATAAACATGGAAAACCTCAATTTGATCGAGACCTTTTCGGAATTCAAGGAGCTGAAAAGCATTGACCGGGCCACCATGATGAGTGTACTAGAAGATGTTTTCCGCGGCATGCTGGTAAAAATGTTCGGATCGGCGGATAATTTCGACGTCATTATCAACATAGACAAGGGAGATTTCGAAATCTGGAGAAACCGCGAAGTGGTTGAAGACGGGCAGGTTACTGACCCGAATATACAGATGTCGCTTTCCGAAGCCAAATTGATTGATGATGACTATGAAATTGGAGAGGAAGTTACAGATGAGGTTAAACTCATTGATTTCGGACGGCGCGCCATATTGGCCCTTCGGCAGAATCTTACCGCCAGGATCCTCGATCTTGAAAAGAACAATGTATTCCAGAAATACCGTGACCGCATCGGTGATATCATTACCGGTGAGGTTTACCAGGTATGGAAGCGTGAGATACTGGTTCTTGACGAAGAAGGCAATGAACTTATACTTCCTAAAACCGACCAGATACCTACGGATTACTTCCGGAAAGGCGACAGCATCAGGGCGGTGGTGATCAAAGTTGAAATGCGGAACAATACCCCGCTGATCGTTTTATCACGGACCTCACCCGTGTTCCTTGAGCGATTATTCGAGCTTGAAGTCCCGGAAATTTTCGACGGACTTATTACCATTAAAAAAATTGTCCGTATCCCCGGCGAAAGGGCCAAGGTTGCAGTTGAATCCTATGATGAGCGTATTGATCCGGTTGGAGCCTGCGTAGGGATGAAAGGCTCGAGAATTCATGGCATTGTCAGGGAATTGAAAAATGAGAACATTGATGTAATTAATTATACCAATAATCTCCAGCTTTTTATAACACGTGCCCTGAGCCCTGCCAAGATTTCCTCAATCAAGATAGATGAAAAAAACAAAAAGGCAGATGTATACCTGAAGCCAAATGAAGTTTCACTGGCCATAGGCAAGGGTGGATTAAATATAAAGCTGGCCGGCCAGCTCACGGGTTATGAAATCGATGTATATCGTGAAACCGATTATGCAGACGAGGAAGATGTTAACCTTGAAGAATTTGCTGATGAAATTGACGGCTGGATCATTGATGAACTCAAGGCCATTGGTTGTGACACGGCACGCAGTGTTCTCAACCTGAACATGGAGGATCTGGTTAAAAGAACAGATCTGGAGGAGGAAACCATACGGGAGGTATTAAAAATTTTGAAAGCTGAATTCGAATAATTCATGATGATAATAGTATATTAGCGGATTTACTAATTTTGACGTTGTAATACACAACCCTTATCCACGAATGTCAGATACTAAAGGAACACGATTAAGTAAAATTGCCAGGGAACTCAATGTAGGTATTTCCACCATTGTGGATTTCCTGCATAAGAAGGGGGTGAAGATTGATTCCAATCCGAATGAGAAAATCACATTGGAACAGGTTGAGATGCTTCTCAAGGAGTTTAGTTCTGACCTGAACGTAAAAAAGGAATCGGATAAGCTGAATCTGCGAAACAAGCGGGAGAGACTTGAAACCATTACCATCAGTGACCTGCATCACGAGGCCGAGCCTGATATCAGGGATTATGAGGATGATTTATTTATTAAAGATATACGTACCAGCGTGCTTCATCATGAGCACGAATTGGACCGTCCCGCCGAAAAAGAATCTGTTCGCCTGAATGTTTTAGGCAAGATTGAACTCGATAAAATAAGTCAGGTTAAAAAACAACCAGCACCAAAGGAAGACAAGAGCATACCGGTTGTCCCCGAAAAAGAAAAAGAAAAGAGGGAAGAGGTAATTTCCCCGTCAGAACAAGAAACACCGGCTCATGAGCCTGTGGCACCCGCTGTTACTGAGCCAAAGATAGAAGAACCTGTTGCCAGACAGGATAACGAAATTTTTATTAAACCTGAGATCAAAGACGTCGAAGTTAAGGTAGTTGGTAAAATCGACCTGTCTGCGATGAACCAGCGTACCAGGCCACCAAAGAAAACCAGAGAAGAGCTGGAGAGGGAAAGACGAAGCCGGGGTGGCGTTCAGATGAAGGACACTGCAAAACCGGTTGTCAGCAGGGAGGGTGCGGCAGAAGAAAAGTCAAGGGATGCTGCCGGTAAACAACCTGATGTTATCAGGGCAAGGGCCGATAAGCTCAATGGCCCGGTGGTTGTTGGAAGGATTAACCTTCCCGGAGGTGTCAGCGAGGCAGATGAACTCGGACACAGAAAGAAGAGAAAGAGAATCAAGAAAGATACGCAAAAGGTTAGTGTTGAAAAGCAGGAAAGGCCGGGAAGTATAGACCTGGATAAGGACAAGAAGAAGAAAAAGAAGCGGAAAGGATACCGGTTTGAAATCAGTGAAGAAGATGTAGATAAGCAGATCAAAGACACTTTTGCACGGCTGACTTCGAAAGGCAAATCAAAAGGTGCCAAATACCGTAAGGAGAAGCGTGATATCATCAGTCAGCGAATTCAGCAGGAGGTTGAGAAGAAGGAACAGGAAAAGAATATTCTCAGGGTAACGGAATTTGTTACCGTTAATGAACTGGCAACACTCATTGGTGTTCCTGTGAACGAAGTTATTGCTGCCTGTATGAGTCTGGGCCTTTTTGTTTCGATAAATCAGCGGCTCGATGCTGAGGCCCTGGTACTTGTTGCAGAAGAGTTCAGTTATAAAGTGGAATTTGTAACCGTGGACCTGCAGGAAAGCATTGAGGAAGCTGAAGATAATCCCGAGGATCTGGTGCCCAGGCCACCCATTGTTACGGTAATGGGTCATGTTGACCACGGAAAAACCAAATTACTCGATCATATCAGGAATGCCAATGTTATTGCAGGTGAAGCCGGAGGTATTACCCAGCATATCGGGGCCTATGGCGTTGAGTTAAACGACGGCAGGCAGATAACCTTCCTGGATACTCCGGGTCACGAGGCCTTTACTGCCATGCGTGCCCGCGGTGCGCAGATTACCGACGTTGCCATTATCGTAGTTGCTGCTGATGACGGTATCATGCCCCAAACGGTTGAGGCCATCAACCATGCACAGGCTGCCGGTGTTCCCATGGTTTTTGCGATCAATAAGATTGATAAACCAACCGCAAATCCGGAAAAGATCAAGGAATCCCTCGCCAAAATGAATATTCTGGTAGAAGATTGGGGGGGTAAATATCAGTCGCAGGAAATATCCGCCAAGACCGGATTAAATGTTGATGACCTCCTGGAAAAAGTTCTGCTGGAAGCTGAATTATTAAACCTGAAAGCTAATCCTGGCAAGCCGGGCGTGGGGACCATCATTGAATCATCGCTCGATAAGGGCAGGGGATATATGGCCACTTTGCTGGTTCAGGCCGGAACATTGCAGATAGGCGATATCATGTTGGCAGGACATCATTTCGGAAGGGTCAAGGCCATACATGATGAACGCGGTAAAAAAATCACATCGGCAGGACCGTCTGATCCCGTTCTGGTATTAGGCTTAAATGGTGCCCCGCAGGCAGGGGATAAGTTCAACGTATACCTGGAAGAAAAGGAAGCCAAGGAAATTGCCACCAAACGGGAGCAATTATTGCGTGAACAAGGTTTACGAACACAAAAGCATATTACACTCGATGAAATTGGCCGCCGTATCGCCATCGGAAATTTCAAGGAACTTAATATCATCGTAAAGGGTGATGTTGACGGATCAATAGAAGCACTGTCGGATTCACTTATTAAGCTGTCGAATGAAGAAATTCAGGTTAATGTAATCCATAAGGCCGTTGGTCAGATATCGGAAAGTGACATCCTGCTTGCCGCGGCATCCAATGCCATCGTTATAGGATTCCAGGTTCGTCCTTCCATGCAGGCCCGTAAACTGGCCGAGAAAGAAGAAATAGATATCCGGTTGTATTCCATCATCTATGATGCGATCAATGAAATCAGATCGGCCATGGAAGGCATGCTGTCTCCCGAAATCAAAGAGGAGATTGTTTCCACGCTCGAGGTTCTGGAGGCCTTTAAAATTACCAAGGTTGGTACTATTGCCGGCTGTATTGTCAAAGAAGGTAAAATCAGACGTGATACCAAAGTAAGAATTATCCGCGACGGAATCGTAATTTACAGTGGTGTGCTGGCCTCGCTAAAAAGGTTCAAAGACGACGTTAAGGAAGTAATCATTGGACAGGAATGCGGACTGAATATCGAAAATTACAATGATATCAAGGTGAGTGATATTATTGAGGGATACGAGACTACGGAGATTAAGAAAAAGCTTTAACAGCAAGTTATATTAACGCAAACCCTTCGACTCCGCTCTGGGTGACCAACATGTCATGCTGAGCGGAGTCGAAGCATCATTAGTTAAATCCAATTCTATGGATGCATTATACCACCAATCATCCATGATCAAGGCAGAAGCCCGCAGACTCGGCTTTGACGGATGCGGAATATCACAAGCAACGATTCTTGGCGAAGATGCTGCCCGGTTGGAAAACTGGCTTCGGAAGGGCTGTCATGGCAGCATGACCTATATGGGAAATCATACCGAAAAGCGTGTTGATCCTGCAAAACTGGTTAAAGGAGCAAAGTCGGTCATCTCAGTAATCCTGAATTACTATACCGACAAAAATCAGGCGGACCCCGGGGCTCCTGTGTTGTCGAAATATGCGTACGGAAAAGATTATCATGATGTTATCCGCAAGAAACTAAAACTATTACTCCCATATATTCACCAATCCATAATACCTGTTAACGGCAGGGCCTTTGCAGATTCTGCACCGGTGTTCGACAAGGCATGGGCCGCAAGGGCAGGCCTGGGTTGGATCGGAAAGAACACCATCCTGATTTCACCTGAATCGGGTTCCTTTTTTTTTATCGGATCTTTGATTGTGGATATCCCGCTTCACTATGATAAGCCTATACGTGATTTCTGCGATGATTGCAACCGTTGTGTACGGGCATGTCCCACCCGTGCCATCATTGCTCCACGTATACTTGACGCCCGGCGCTGTATTTCGTATCTGACTGTTGAAAACAGGCAGGAAATCGGCCAGGAATTAAGGGGCCGTTTTAAAAACAGGGTTTTCGGCTGTGATATCTGCCAGGATGTATGCCCCTGGAACCGGAAGGCCATTCCCCACCGGGTGAAGGAATTTGAACCGCTGAGAGGATTGCTTGAAATGAAACGTCAGGAATGGTACGATCTGGATGAAAACCGGTATAATCAGCTATTTTCAAAATCGGCGGTTAAACGGGCTAATTTTGAAGGGATTAGAAGGAATCTGGAGTTTATAAAATAGTAACCAGCGTGTCGCCCTTCGACTCCGCTCAGGGTGACACTGCGGAGTCATGCTGAGCGGAGTCGAAGCATGACAAGCTCAGAACTAATTCCCCGAATGCCTGATCCTCTTCCCTTCCACAATGAATACAACTGATTCTGCTATGTTTTCAAGATGATTCGTGATCCGTTCCAGGTCCCTAATAATCAGGATCAGATCGGTGGCAATAAGAATCACATCGGATTTAACGGTCATGTGCGAAATAATTTCATGAAAAACCGACTTGCAGGTTTCTTCCGTCTTTTTGCACGAAATGACTATTTCTTTTGCCAGTTCGTTGTTGTTGTTGGTATAGGCTTCAGCCGACTGGTTAATGAGTTTTATAACCTCCTGGAACAATTCCGCTGCATTGTATTGTTCCAGGGTATCCTGGAAGGGCCGGACGGTTTCGGAGCGCCCGATAATATCAAGGGCGATATCACCAATCCGTTCAATCTCATTGGCAATCCGGAGCGACGACATGATAAACCGCAAATCGGTGGCGACAGGCTGAGCCAGGGCGAAGATGCGCTGACAGAGCTTGTCGATTTTAAGGTCGAGCTTGTCAATACGATTTTCGTTTTTTGTCGCTGTATCGGTAGTCTCAAATTCCTGGCTTGTAACCGACTGGTATGATTTTTCAAGCTGGTTGTTTACCAGCAGGAACATCTTGTTGATGCGTTTTTTGAGTTTTGCCAGCTCATCCTGAAAGTATGATTGCATAGAAGTAGTATTAAATGGTTATCATGTTGAAAGATTGATCATCCAAACCGCCCCGATATATAATCTTCCGTTTGCTTTTTTGCCGGATTGGTAAATATAGTTCTTGTTTTGTCAGTTTCAACAAGTTCCCCCAGGTAAAAGAACGCTGTTATATCACTGGTACGGGCAGCCTGCTGCATGTTATGGGTCACAATGATGATGGTGTAATACTTTTTCAATTCATGGATCAGCTCTTCAATTTTGGCTGTAGAGATAGGATCGAGCGCACTGGCAGGCTCATCCATGAGTATAATGTCGGGATTCACTGCCAGGGTCCTGGCAATGCAAATGCGTTGCTGTTGTCCGCCTGAAAGACTCAGGGCCGATGAAGTCAGCCGGTC
>Ga0299915_10001242_pt1 | contig 18887 bp, 15 predicted proteins | sample RVTome_13_FD_200263 | JGI IMG/M metagenome (GOLD analysis project Ga0299915, IMG submission 200263) | Soil microbial communities from uranium-contaminated site in the Upper Colorado River Basin, Wyoming, United States - RVT92D227 (version 2) ... | reverse complement strand
GACAGCTTCGCCACCATGCGCCTCGCGATCGCGCGGGCCATCGCACGCTGGCTTCCTCGTTGCCCGGCCTGCCACGCGCCCCGACGAGCAGGCACCCACCACCGCCCTCTAACGTGACGCAGTAGTGCTAAGTGAGCGGCATGGCAGCCAGGTGAGAGCAGGTCACTCGTAGCCGCCGCCGCCACCGCCGTAGTCGCCACCGCCGGCGTCGCCGCCGCCGTAGTCACCGCCGCCGGAGTCTCCACCACCACCGTAGTCGCCGCCGCCGGTATCACCTCCCGCGGAGTAGTCGCCGCCTCCGGCGTCTCCGCCGTAGTCACCGCCGCCGGAGTCTGCTCCGCCATAGTCACCGCCGCCCGAGTCGGCGCTGCCGGCGTCTCCACCGTAGTCGCCACCACCGGAGTCTCCGCCGTAGTCGCCGCCGCCGGAGTCGCCACCGCCGGAGTCGCCACCGCCGTAGTCACCTCCACCGGTGTCGCCGCCAGTGTCGCCGCCACCGGCGTCATAGCCGGCATCCCCGCCGGAATCGCCGTAGCCTCCGTCGGTGCTACCGGAATCGCCGTAGCCTCCGTCGGTGCTACCGGAATCGCCGTAGCCTCCGTCGGTGCTACCGGAATCGCCCTCGGTGCTGGCAGAGTCGCCGTAGCCTCCGTCGGTGCTACCGGAGTCGCCGTAGCCTCCGTCGGTGTCCTCGACACTCGCATCACCACCGTCTCCACCGGCGCCCTCGCCACCCGAGCCGGTGTCGGTGCCGCTGGCATCGTAGCCCGCGCTGTCGTCGGTCGACGGTGCCTCGGTCTCCGGTGAGGTCTCGTTCGTGGGCTCGCCCGACGTCTCGCTCGGCGCCTCTTCCGCCGGTGCGGTCTCGGCTGGCGTCTCTTCCGCCGGTGCGGTCTCCGCCGGCGCCTCTTCCGCCGGTGCGGTCTCCGCCGGCGTCTCTTCCGCCGGTGCGGTCTCCGCCGGCGTCTCCGCCGGTGCGGTCTCCGCCGGCGTCTCCGCCGGTGCGGTCTCCGCCGGTGTCTCCGCGGGCGCGGTCTCCGCCGGCGCTGCCGGGGTCTCGGCCGCCGGCGCCGCCGGGGCCTCGGTCGGCGCGGGGGTCACCGCATCCGTGACCGCCCCGACGATCTCCGGAGCCTTCGTGACGGCTTCCTGACCCGCCGCCTGCACCGCATTCTCCGCGAGCGTTCCGCTGCCCTTTGCGGCCGAGGCTTCCAGCGACTCCTTGAATGCCGTGCTCGCCGCGGCGGCCGCCTCGTCGTACCCGCCCTTGACCGCGACCACCGCGGCGTGCGCCGCGTTGCCTGCCTCGTTCGCCATGCCGAGCGCCTTCACGCCGGGGATCACGCCGGCGACCGCGAACACCGCGGCGGCGCCGGTCTGGTAGCTGAACAGGCCGTGCTCCTGCGCCGACGAATAGATATCGTAGGCGCCGAGCGCGGCGTTCGCGGCGAGCCCGAGCGGCGTGGCGGAGTAGAAGCCCGCGACGGCACCGGCCGCGATGTCGGCACCGGTCTGCGCCCACTGCGGCGCGCCGGCCGCCTTGGCGAGGTCTCCAAAGACACCACCACCGTTCACTTGCTCGAGCTGGTCGAGATCGAGCTCCTCGAGGGTATCGGCGTTGTCGTCGGTGAGGGGGGATGCGGATGGGCGGGTCATGGTCGGTGCTCCTTTCCATTCACCCTAACAACCCCACCCCACGACGACGACGACAGGTCGACTACACCCGGAGCGCACTACTTGCGGGTCGCCACGACCTCGACCCCGTAGCTCTCGAGGATGTCTCCCGTCAGGTACTCGACCGTGGTGATCGCGATCCGGTACTCGATCGCCGCTCGTGCCTCGAGGAGCCGCGCTTCGTCGAGCTCGGTCTGGCGCTCGAACACCACGACGTTCGAGGATCGGTCGGCGCGAAACAGCGCCTGCTCGGTGGCGAAGTTGGACTGGGCGAGCTCGATCGCGCGGCTCGCCACTTCGATCCGCTTGCGCGCGGCGCGGATCTCGTGAACCGAGAGCACCACGGAGGCGATCACGTCGCGCTCCACGTCCTTCACCGAGCGCTTGGCCGTGGTGCGCTCGATTCGCGAGGCCTTGGCTGCGGCACGCGCCGCGCCACCGATCTCCCAGTTCAAGCTGACGCCGGCCGAGACTTGATACGACCGCACGCTGCCGAGCGAGTCGATCGATCCGGCGATGCCGGACCCGACTCCGACCGCGCCGGCCGAGGCGTTGACGTCGACGTTCGGCAGCATCGCGTTGCTGCGCACGCGGACCTCGACCTCGGCGAGCTCGACGCCGAGCCGCGCGGCCGCGATCCGGGGATTGCGCGCGATCGCGGTCGTCAGGACGTCGTCCATCTCCCACGTTCGCCGGTCGACGGCGAGGATCGGATCGGTGGGCACGAGCTCGATCTGATCGGGCCCGAGCTCGAGGCCGGCAAGCCGCCGCAGCATCATCGACGCGTTCTCGAGATCGCGGTGGGCGCGCAGCGTCGCCTCCTCGCGGAGCGCGAGGCCATACGCCGCCGCCTTGAGCGCACCGTCGGGGACCGCGCCGCGCTGGTGCATCTTCTGCGTCAGATCGTGCTGCTCCTTCGCGAGCTTCTGCGACTGAAGGCGCACGTTCAGGGTCGCCCGCGCGAACGCCACGGTCCAGTAGCTCGTGACGAGCTCGCGGAGCGTCGAGGCGCCCGCATCCATCGCAGCCAGCGTTGCCGCGTCGGCGACCAGCGCGGCCTTCTGCTGGTTGATCCGCGCCCCGCCGCCGAAGCCGCGGAGCAGCGGCTGCCGCACCGAGATCGCGGCGACGCTGACGTTCGCGCTCGCCGGATCGTTCGGCGCCTCCCCGAATCGGCGTGACTGCTCGGAGCTCGAGACCGACAGCGCGACGTCACCGCCGGTGAACAGCCGCTTGCCGAGATCGAGCCGCGTCAGGACCTCGGTCGAGGAGATGACCTGCGCGCGCGCGTTCGGGATCGGATCCTCGGCGCGCTTGCTGACGTTCACCGACGTGCGGACCTGCCACTCGTCGGGCGCCCCCGCGATCGTCTCGCCGAGCTCCGCCAGTCGACGCTTCGCACGTGCGAGCGCGAGCGTCGGGCTCTGCTGCACCGCGAGCTTCACCAGCTGCGCGAGCGAGATCGTCTCCGGTCCCTCGGCCTCCTCGCCGGCGGACGACGGCTCCGCGTGGGCGCGGGCGGTCGTCGCCACGAGGACGGCCAGGGCGACGCGAGCAACGAGCTGAGCCTGCATCGGTCCACCGTAGGGTGTCGCGGCCATGGGCACGACGACACCCCGACGACACCGCGTGATCCCGAGGCCTTGACCCGACTACCGACCGACTACGGGCACGGCGCGACCTGGCAGGCCTTCCACGGAAACTCCGTGTTGGCATCGGCGCAGCAGTGCGTGTTCGGCGACCCGACACAGTGCGCGTCGATCTCGCAGCTCCGTCGCGTGCAGGTCGCCTGGCACGATGCGTCGTCGGCGTCCATGCAGCAGAACTCGGCACCTGGACACTTCGCATCGACGAAGTCACATGGCGTCGAGTAGTCACACCCGTCGGTCGTGGTCTCGCACGTCCAGATCTCGAGCAGGCTGGCGGCGCAGCACACCGCTGCCGGATTGCACGTCGCGTTGTCGCATCGCACGCGCAGTGGGTTCGGCGTGTCGGCGGTGCCACTCCACAAAGGAGCCCGCCGCCTCGCAGAACCCGTTCACGCAGTCCTGGTCAGCGGGGCAGCCCCGCTCGGGGCCGCACTGGAAGCGCGTGCCCGTGTAGTCCGGTGCGCTGTAGCAGGCGGCGAACGCGACCGCGAGCAGACCGATCGCTACCAGAACAAGTCGCACCAGAACCGAAACGTCATCAGGAACCCCGGGGCGTCCGACCACGAAGTTCTTCCAGGGGCCCGATCGCCGCTACGATGGTGACGTGGATGACGCGCGGTTTCGCTGCACCCTGCTCACGCCCGATGGCGTGTCGTTGCGCGTGGGGCCGCAGGGACTCCTGATCGGCCGCGAGCACGGCTGCGATGTCCTGCTCGCCGATCCCTCGGTCAGCCGGCGCCACGCGCTGATCCGGCTGGGACTCGAGGGGGTGGAGCTCGTCCCCCTCGGTCGCTTGCCGGTCACGCTCAACGGCGCTCCCTGCGAGCGTACCCACCCGCTCGTGAACGGCGATCGGTTACAGGTCGCCGATCAGGCATTCGTCGTCCAGGTCGAGCTCCCACGGCCCGGCAAGTCGAGCAGCGCCTACCGCCTCGTACGTGGCGCGTCGAGCTTCGGCATCTCGCAGACCCCGTTCCAGGTCGGCGGCGCACCGACCGACGATCTGATCCTCGACACCTGGCCGGCCAGCGCGTTGCGGTTTCACCTCGCGCAGGGCGAGCTGTTCGTCGAGGTGATGGCCGGCACGGCAACGAAGTCGGGGGAGCCGATCGAAGCCGGCACGCTCGAGGCCCTCGATGTCGGCGACGTGGTCGGCTATCTCGACGAGGCGTTCCAGATCGACAAGGGCACCGACCGCGCCCACACGACCGTCGCGGTCGCGATCCACGCGCTGCCGTCGAAGATCCTCGTCGAGATGTTGCCGCGCGGCGGCCGCGTCGTGTTCTCGCTGCCGACCGGCGATCACACCGTCTACCTCGCGGACCGCCGGCTCGATCTGATCATGGCGCTCGTCAAACCGCCGAGCGGCTTCGCGGCGGGCGACTTCATTCCCGACGACGTCCTCCGACCGCTCGTGTGGCCGCGCAACCCGAACGTCATCCGCTCCGAGATCAACGTGCACATCACGCGGTGCCGGCGCGATCTACTGGCCGCCGGGCTCCCCGGGCCGCGACTCCTCCAGCGCTCGCCCGGCGGTGGTGGGACGCGGCTCGCCCTCGCCAAGGACTGCGAGATCGTGTTTCTGTAGCGTGCTAGCGTGGATGCTGTAGTGGCGCTCGCGTACCAACCACGCGACGAGACGCTGGGTCGGTATCGCCTGTTCGCCAGGCTCGGCCACGGCGGGATGGCCGAGCTGTACGTCGCCCGGCTGATCGGCGCGGCCGGGGTCGAGAAGCTCGTCGTGATCAAGCGGATGTTGCCGCACCTCGCCGAGGATCCGCAGTTCGTCGCGATGTTCGAGAACGAGGGTCGGATCGCGGCCCGGCTCAGCCACCCGAACGTCTGCCAGACCTACGAGCTCGACGAGGCCGACGGTCAGCTGTTCCTCGTGATGGAGTTCCTGCGCGGCTTGCCGTGGTCCGACGTCGTGACCGCGCTGCCCACCGACGAGCGAGAGCGCAGCCGGTTCATCGTCGGCGTGCTCGTGCAGGCCTGCGAGGGCTTGCACTACGCGCACACCCTCATCGACGTCGACGGTCAGGTGACGCCGGTCGTGCATCGCGACGTGTCGCCGGCCAACCTGATGATCACGACCGACGGCGTGATCAAGCTGCTCGACTTCGGCGTGTCGAAGATCCTCACCGAAGGACCGTCGACCCGGACCGGGATGATCAAGGGGAAGCTGCCGTACATGGCCCCCGAGCAGATCCGCGGCGAGGCGGTCGACGGCCGCGCCGACATCTTCTCGCTCGGCGTGGTGCTGTGGGAAGCGCTGTCCGGACAGCGGCTGTTCGATCGGAGCTCCGACTTCCAGATCTGGAAGGCCGTCACCGAGGAGCCGATCCCGCGGCTCGCCGCCACGCCGATCACCGCCCGCCTCGAGGTCGTGGTCCAGCGCGCGCTCGCCCGCGATCGCGACCACCGGCAGGGGTCCGCGCGGATGTTCGCCGACGAGCTCCGCGAGGCGCTCGCCCCGTACGGCGCGCCGATGAGCCAGAGCGAGATCCGGATCGCGATCGCCGCGTGGATGCAGCCCAGCCTGTCGCGCGAGAGTCGCGATCTCGCGGCGGCGATCAGCCAGCACCGCGAGGCCGACGCCGAGACCGCGACGACCAAGCAGATCGACATCTCGCGGACCTCGGTCGACCTCATCCTCGGTCGCGCGCCGATCACGCAGGTCCACGATGGCGCCGGCGCACCACCACGCGCCGCGTTTCCAACGCTGGCCATGTGGGCCGAGCTCGATCACGCGATCGCGCTCGAGGATCCCGAGGAGCTCGTCACCGAGGAGGATCCGGGTGCGAGCGGGCGCGCGCGCCTCGACGCGGCCGTCGCCAGATCATCGCCCTCGGCGATCAAGTTGCGCGAGGTCTCCGTCATCGTGACGACCCCCGCTACCGACGATGCCGACGAGCAACCGACGGTGCGTGCACCACGCGCCGCGGTGACGGCCGTCGCCACCGCCGAGCCGACGCCGCCGGCCCCGTCCCCTCACGATGACGATCTCATCACGTCGCACGTCCGGGTGGCCGAGACGGCGGTCGCGCCCGTCGTGCCATCGCTCGTGTACGCGTACGACGCGGCTGCCTCGGCGTCGGAGTCGTTCACGTCGATCGCGCCGACCGGGCGCCGGCTGGCACCGAGGTCCATCGCCGGACCCTCGAACGCCGTCGTCGAGACCGCGGGGATCGCGAAGCTCCCACCGCCGCGACGCTGGCTGATCCCGGTGCTCGTGTTGAGCGTGGGGGCCGGCATCGCGACCGCGATCGCGCTCTCGACCGGGGGCCCGCCGGCGCAGCCGTCGCAAGCTGCGGTCGCAGCGGTCGACGCGAGCCTCGTCGACGCAGGATCGCCCGACGCATCGATCCGCGAACCGACGATCCCGACGCCGCTCGATGCCGGATCCGCCGAGCCCGTCGCGCCCGCCGAGCCCGCCGAGCCCGCCGAGCCCGCCGAGCCCGCCGAGCCCGAGCGTCCCACGCCGGGATCGAACGCGACTCGACTCCCTCCGAGACACCCGCCCCCGCCGAAGCGCGAGACCGGGACCGGGTTCTACTTCCTCGACTCGCGCCCGTACGCGACGATCTACATCGACAACAAGAAGCACGGCGACACGCCGCTCCATCGGGTCGCGTTGCCCGCGGGGCCGCACACGATCCGCGCCGTGCGCAGCGATGGCAAGCGCAAGACCTTCACGATCACCATCCGCCCCGGTGTCGAGCTCAACGCGGGGTTCCTCGTATGGTGAGCCGCGCGACGATCGTCTCGCTCGCGATCGTGGCGCTCCTCGTCGGCACGCGCACCGCACGCGCCGACGGCGATCCGCTCGCGCGCGTGCGCACCGCGATCGACGAGATCTCGCGGGGTCGCGGGGTGTAGTCGCGCTGTAGTCTGCGGCCGCTTCGCGATCACGCAGTGTGGAATCCAAGGAGTCCACCATGAAGCAACCGATCGCCCCGCTCGCCATCCTCGACCTCGACGCACTCGACCTGATCACGGGAGGCTGTCAGGTGGTCGCCACACCGCCGGCCCTGCAGCTCCCCACCAAGACGATCACCTCGCAGGCCATCCTGACGAGCGCCTCGATCGTGCCGAACGCGCAGTCGATGGACCTCGTCCTGGGCGGCTTCGCCAGCAGCCTCGTGGAGGCGGCCCCGACCTCGCAGGCGATGGTCCTCGGCACGATCGGCCAGCCGATGGAGATCGGACCGGTCGAACCGAGCGTCAACCAGGCCGAGCCGGTGGTCGAGGAGGACTGTAACGCCGAGTGCGGAGCCGACGACGACGGCTCGTGCGGCGACGACGACAACAACGACGACGACGACGAGGCCGCGTGCGGCGACGACGAGGCCGCCGCGTGCGGCGACGACGAGGCCGCGCCCGATGCGGCCTCGGTGTTCGAGTGCGGCACGATGGACACCGAACCCGTCGAGCCTGCGGCCGCGGTGCCGTCCGACGGTGGGCTGCATTGCGGGACCATGGGCATCGAGCCCGCGGTCTCCGACCTCAGGGGCCAGGTGATCTCCGAGGTCAGGTCCATCGTCGACCGGTACCTCTGAGCCGCAGCAAGCCCGAACACCCCACGCAAAGCGAGCCGCCATGAACCGCACCGACCCTGCAGCCCGTCCGATCGCCCCGCACGACGCGAGGACCACGGTCGAGGTGACGCAACGTCCCCCGGCGTTTCCGCGCGGCTCGCGACCCTCGATCCCGCCACTGACGAGCAGCGCGCGCACCGCGGTGCTGCCCGACGACGCGGGCGACGTCTGCAGCCTCGTCGGCCACGGCACCCCGATCCCCGCTCGCGGCACGCCTCCACGCGGCGCCACCGTGCGGACGTCGCGGGCGCTGCCACCCGAGGCGCGCACGATGATCGAGCGCGTCGCACACGAGGCTCCGACCACGATGGTGCGCTCTCCCGCGCTCACCTATGCGCGGGCCCCCGAGATCCCAACGACGCTGCGCTCGCATGTGCCCGAGCCGAAGACCACCGTCATGCGCTCGCCGGCAGTCGACGCAAAGCCCACGGTCGCCGTGCGCTCGGCCGACGCGCTCGACGACGCGAAGACGACCGTCGTGCGCTTGCCGGCCGTCGCAAAGTCGGCCGTCGCCGCGCACTCGCCCGGCGCGCTCGACCACGCCAGGACGACCGTCATCCGCTCGCCGGCCCTCGATGACAAGCCGACCGTCGCGGTGCGCTCACCCGATCCGCTCGACGCCGCCAAGACCACCGTCGCTGTCGCACAGGCGAAGCCCGAGCAGGTCGCACCCGTCGCGAAGGCCGGCGCACCTGCAGCTGCGCAGCCCGCCGCCGCGAAGGCTGCCGCGAAGCCGGCGGCCCAGCCCGCTGCTGCGAAACCTGCCGCCAACCCCGCCGCGAAACCTGCGTCCAAGCCCGCGTCCGGCGCTGCCAAGCCGAAGCCGGCCACCGCCGCGCCGCGCCCGACGCGGCAGCCCGAGCCGGCCCGCCCCAGCTTCGCAGCACCCGGGCCGATCGTCGCGAGCCCACTCACCAGGGACAGCCCCGAGCTCTACGCGCTGCTCCGGCGCGTGGCGCTGCAGACCGATCTCGCGAATGCCGCCGGCGTGCTTCACTCCGGCCTCGGCGAGCTCCTGTGTGCTCGCGTCGCCATCGCGACGGTCTCGCCGCGGGGCGAGATCACGTCACCCCTCCCCAGCGATCTGCGCGACGCCACCAAGCTCGTCCGGCTCGACGCGATCGTCGCGTGCGCACACAACCGTCAGATCCTCGGCGCCGAGCGCTACCTGCTCGTCCCGATCATCGCGAGCGTCCCGGTCGTCCTCGTCGTCTGGCGCACCCCCGACGCGCCCGTCCTCGATCAGCCGGTTGCCACCCTCGCCGTGGCCGCCGCGAGCCGGCTCGCGATGCTCGATTACTTCCTCACCACCGAGGCGCAGGCCGAGCATCAGGCCGCCGCCGACGCGAAGACCGTGTTTCGCCCCGAGGCCCTGTCCGCCTCGCGGTCGAAGCACCGCGCCGGCGAGCTCGTCAACCTCTCGCCGCGCTGGGTCCGCATCACGCTGCCGACGATCCTCGGGATCAGCGCCATCCTCATCACCCTCGCCGCGATCGTCCAGGTCCCGAGCTACAGCCGCGGCGTCGCCGTCGTGCGGATGAACGGCCACAACGTCATCTCGAACGCGCAGGGCCGGATCAACGAGATCCTCGTCGCGCCGGGGCAACGGGTCGCCGCCGGCGATCGCCTCATCGTGCTCGACACCACCGGCGAGCAGCGAGCGTTCGCGCAGATCGACACCGTGTACCGCGATCAGCTCGGGGCGTTCCTCGTCGACCCCACCGACGAGGGAGCCCGGCAATCGCTCGCCGGCATCGTCGCGTCTCACACCGCGGCGAAGGACACCCTGTCGACCCGGATCATCACCGCGCCGATCGACGGCGTCGTCGGCGCCATCCTCGCGAGCGACACCGTGACCGCCGGCGAGCACGTCCTCACCATCATCCCCGCGAGCTCCGAGCCCTCGGTCGTCGCGTTCATGCCGGGCGCCGATCTCGCGCGCATCAAGGTCGGCATGGTCCTTCAGGTCGAGATGACCGGCTACACGCACAAGCGCGCGGAGCTCGTCATCACCGAGGTCGGCGACGAGGTCATCAGCCAGATGCAGGCGCGCAAACAGCTCGGCCAGAAGCTCGCCGATGCCGTCCCGCTTCCGCCATCGACCGTGATGATCAAGGCCAGGCTCACCTCGCCGTCGTTCGAGGCCAAGGGCAAGACGTACGACTACCGCGACGGCATGGACGGCCTCGCCGAGATCGAGGTCGACACCAAGAGCTTCCTGGCGATGGTCGTCAACACCGGCGACTAGGGACACTTTACACTTCCACAACTTTCGAGACCCGACTGAGGCCAAGGCTGCGCTGCTGCTCGGGATTTCCGAGGGACGCTCTACACTTCCACAACTTCCGGACCTCGGCCTCACCGACCCGGACGGAGAAAGTTGTGGAAGTGTAGAGCGTCCCTATCGGTGTAGTCGCCATGTCGTCTGCCCGCGGCTCGTGTCCCGGCAGAGTGGACTCATGACCACCGCCGCCCCCCCGGAGCGCCCGTCGTTGGCCGACCGCCTCCCCGCACTCGCCGGGGTTGGTCGGGGCCGCGAGATCCCGTACATCTCGCAGCTCGAGTGGAGCGACTGCGGCGCCGCGTGCCTCGCGATGGTGCTGCATTTTCATGGCAAGGAAGTGCAGCTCGCGGACGTGCGCACGGCCCTGTCGGTGGGCCGCGATGGCGTCACCGCTCGCGCCATCGCGGAGGGCGCGACCCGGTTCGGCCTGATCGCGCGCGGCGTGCGCGCGGACCTCGACCAGCTCGCGGTGTTGCCGCGCGGCACGATCCTGCACTGGGAGTTCAACCACTTCGTGGTGTTCGATCGGCTCGCGCGCGGCAAGGCGATCATCGTCGACCCCGCGGTCGGTCGGCGCGAGATCGAGCTCGAGGAGCTGGGCCGCAAGTACACCGGCGTCGCGATCCAGCTCGCCCCGAACGAGGAGTTCACCAAGCTCAAGTCGAACAATCCTGCGGCGCGCCCCTACCTCCGCGAGCTGTTCGCGGAGGGCCGCCTGATGTGGCGCGTGATCGCGTGCTCGCTCGTCCTGCGCAGCATCGGGCTCGTGATCCCGCTGATGACCGGCATGATCGTCGACCGGGTCGTGCCGCGCTCGGACTACACGATGCTGATCGTCACGATCTCGGCGATCGGCGGGCTCGTGCTGTTCCAGGCGCTCGGCTCGCTGATCCGCTCGAACCTCCTCATCCACCTGCGGACCGTGCTCGACGCGCGGATGACGCTCGGCTTCCTCGATCACATGGTCGCGCTGCCGATCGGGTTCTTCCAGAAGCGCTCGGTCGGAGATCTCCTGCTGCGCGTCGGATCGAACTCGCAGATGCGCGAGATCGTCACGTCGCAGACGCTGTCCGCGATCATCGACGGTGTGTTCGTCCTGCTCTACGCGCTCGTCATCCTGTGGACCAACGCGACGCTCGGCCTCGTCGCCATCCTGATGGCGCTGCTACCGCCGGCGGTCTACCTCGCGGCACGCAAGCGCAACATGCGGCTCACGACCGAGGACCTCCAGGCGCAGGCGAAGTCGCAGAGCTACCTCGGTCAGCTCCTCGGCGGCATGGAGACGCTCAAGACCGCGGGCGCCGAGAGCGGCGCCGTCGAGCGCTGGTCCGGGCTCTACGCCGAGGTGATGAACGTGTCGGTCCAGAAGGGCCGGCTCAACGCGAAGATCGACGCGCTGCGCGGATCGATCTCTCAGCTCGCGCCGATGATCGTGATGGCGATCGGCGCCCACGCCGTGATGAAGGGCGAGATGACCGTCGGCACGATGCTCGCGATGACCTCGGTCGCGATGAGCCTGTTCGGCCCGCTCGCCGAGCTCATCGAGGGCCTGCTCAACATGCAGCTGCTCTCGGGCTACGCCGCGCGCGTCCAGGACGTCATGAAGACCCCCGTCGAGCAGGATCGCGAGACCGTCGCGCAGCCGCCGCGCCTGCGTGGTGACATCGCGCTCAAGGGCGTCGGCTTCCGCTACAGCAACGATCGCCCCGCGGTCCTCGCGAACATCGATCTCCAGATCCAGGCCGGGGCCAAGGTCGCGCTCGTCGGGCCCTCGGGCTCCGGCAAGTCGACCCTCCTCAACCTGCTCGCCGGCACCTTCGTGCCGACAGCCGGCCGGGTCTCCTACGATGGCACCGACCTCCACTCGATGGACCTCAAGGCCGTCCGCCAGCAGATCGGGATCGTGCCGCAGAACCCGTTCATCTTCGGCTCGAGCGTGCGCGAGAACATCGCGATCACCGCCCCCGACGCCAGCCTCGACCGGATCCGCTTCGCGGCCGGCATGGCCGCGCTGCACGACGACATCACCGCGATGCCGCTCGGCTACGACACCCCGATCTCCGACGGTGGCTCGTCGCTCTCGGGTGGCCAGCGCCAGCGCATCGCGATCGCACGTGCGTGCCTGCGCGAGCCTCGCGTCCTGTTGTTCGACGAGGCGACCTCGGCGCTCGACACCACCACCGAGGCCAAGATCGTCTCCAACGTGCGCCGCCTCGGCTGCACGCAGATCACCGTCGCGCACCGGCTGTCCACGGTCCAGAACTACGACCTCATCGTCGTGATGGATCAGGGACGGATCGTCGAGACCGGCAATCACCAGCAGCTCCTCGCGAAGCAGGGCCTCTACGCCCGCTTGCTCGCCGCATCCCAACCCTCGTCGACGATCGCCAACAAGGAACGCCCCGATGTCCAAGCGAAGCCTGCTGCTCCTGCTGCTGACCCTCAACGCGTGCGCAACGGAGTCGGCCAAGCCAGCCCCGATGTCCGCGCCTGAGCCCGCCGCAGCGCCGGCCGCCACACCCGACGTGTTCTACGGCGTCCTGACGTCGCGCGACTCGTCGCTGGTCACCGCGAAGGTCGACGGCATCGTCAAGCAGCTCCTCGTCCACTCGGGGCAGACCGTCAAGGCCGGCACCACGATCGCGATCCTCGACGATTCGGTGATCGCCAAGCAGGTCGAAGAGGCGCGCGCCGCCGAGGACTCGGCGCACGGCGCACTCGTGCAGGCTCACGGCATCGCCGGCGAGGCGAACCGCCTGTACCGCCTGCAGCACGGGCTCCTCAAGGACGGGGCGGTCTCGCGCGAGTCGGTCAAGTCCGCCTCGAGCGCCGCCGCGATCGCCGGCTCGCAGGTCACGATCGCCAGGGGTGCCGTCGCCCGCGCCCGCGCCGCGCGCGAGCAACTCGAGCAGCTCCGCGATCAGACGACCGTCGTCGCGCCGATCGACGGGATCGTGTCGTCTCCGAAGGTGAGCGAGGGCCAGATGGCCGGCCGTGGCCAGCCCATCGTCCGGATCTCGAACCCGACCAGCATCCGCGTCCGCTTTGCGGTCTCGCGCGAACAGCTCGAGCAGGTCGTCCCCGGCACGCGCGTCGACATCGTGCGCGTCAAGGGCCACGCCGGGCCACTCACCGCCACCGTCCGCGAGGTCGGCAACACGCTCGCTCCACCGCTGCAGTTCGCCGTCGTCGAGGCCGAGCTCGATGTCGCGAGCCTGCCCGCCGATCAAGCGTCGCTGCTCGGCGCACTGGTCGATGTTCGCGTCCACGCCGCACCGACCTGACCGCGGCCACGCTCCAGCATTCCGAGAACTACCTCATGACACGGGTCGCGCGGCCGAGTGACGCGCGGGAGTAGCCCGTGACCGGCTCGCTGCGAGTGTCTCGCATGTTCGTTCAACTGATTGAAAGCTTGGCGACAACCAGCAGCGATTCGAGAACGATTGCGAAAAGGCTCGACATGCGGCCCGTTACGCGGCACACAGGGCATCTGATCCAGACGATCTGTTGGGGCCTGCGATATGTTGACCCCTCGTTCTGGAATGTTTGCTACTAGGAGCGGCGACGATGTCTGAAGGTACGATCAAGCGTTTGACTGACAAGGGTTTCGGCTTCATCGAGAACGGCTCGGGAACCGACCTGTTCTTCCACATGTCCGCCGTCGAGGGCGCACGGTTCGAGGAGCTTCGTGAGGGCCAGAAGGTGTCCTACAACGAGGGTCGTGGACCGAAGGGCCCGCGCGCCGAGAACATTCGCGTTCTCTAACCCGCGTTCTACATAGAAAGAAACGAGCCGGCAAAGTGCCGGCTCTTTCCGTTTCGGGCGAATCACCCGGCGCTATTTGTCGGTGGCGTGAGCGCCTCGGCGACCGGCGCGTCGAGCTCCTTGCGCAGCATCGCAGCGAGCTGCAGGCCGAGCCCGGCGACCGTGCGTTCGGCGCGGCTCGCGAGCGTGGCGAACCGCTCGAGATCGGGCGGGCGCGCTGATGCCTGGAAGATCTCGACGAGCTGGAACGCATAGATCGACACCTCGGCGAGCCCGTCCGGTGCCGTGCGCTGGTCCTTCCACCACGCCTGCTGCGCCGCGGTCATCTCGAACGCGAGCTTGGTGATCGTCCCGAGCAGCGCCGGATCGGCGAGCACCGCGGCTCCGGTCGACGCGAGTCTGTTCAGCACCGCGACGAGGTCGTTGCGCTGTGCGGTGCGTCGCGTCTTGCTCCGCGTGGCGACGACGCCGAGCGCCCCGGCCAGCGCGCGCGCGACGCGATCCGCGGTCACGCCAAACGCGAGCGCGACCTGGACCAGCTTGCCGACATCGCTGCCGCACTCCGCCCAGCAGCGCTCCGGCCGCTCGTACGCGGCGGCCCACCACCACAGCTGCGGCTCCGCGCCGGCATGTCGCAACAGCGCCGCGGGTGTGCGTGCCGGATCGTCGACGACCTTGACCTCCACGGTCGCCACGAAGAACTCCGCGAGCTCGCGACGCAGGATCTTCGACAGCGCGGGATGCCGCGGCAGGAGTCCGGAGAACGTCTCGTGGATCCGCGCCGGCGAGCTATCGGGTCGTGCGGTCCACGTGACGCCGGACGCCACGAGCCTGCTGAGCAGCACCATCGCCGCGCGCGCGCGATCGAGCTCGATGCCGTGATCGTGCGCGACGCGATGGCAGAACCGGACGAGCTCGGACTCGAGTAGCTCCACGATCTCGGTCGCGAATGCGACTCCTTCGATCGTCTCGAGCGCCTCGGCCGGTGTGCCGTCCTCACCCATGATCGGAGCCAATCATACGGGTTCGGCGATTCAGCACGCGCGTCACCTTGGGCCGCATCGTGGAGTTGCGACCTACCCGGAGCGCGGCTTCGCTGGCGTCTCGAGATAGTCGCGAGCGCTCCTTGCGGAGTCGAGCAGGACCAGCGCCGCGTCTTCGATCGCTCCGGACGCCACGTGGACCCCGCGAGCAGCCGCAACGCGCTCAGGTCGGCCTGGTCGAGGATTCCTCGCTGCGCGTCCATCGCCATGGTCAGGTCCGGTTCGGCGCCAGTAGCGGCCTCAACTCCGGCCGCTTTGCGGTGAGGTGATCGCCGGCGGATCGCCCGCGCATCCGTCGCCACAACCACGGCACGACGTAGTGCCGTCCCCAGTGCACGTCGTCGGCGAGCCGGCTCGCGACGCTCCTCGACGTCGGCGGCAGTGGATCCCTCCACGAATCGTCGACGCCCGGCACCGCGAGGTGGTACGCGAGCGCGTGCGCGGTGCGCGCATGACCTTCGGCGTTCAGGTGCAACCGATCGGGACTCCACATCCGTGGATCGGCCGACACCTCGAACGCCGCGAGATCGAGGAGCATGGCGCCCGACCGCGCGCTGATCTCGCGCAGCTCGTGATTGAGGGCCGCCGTCCGCTTCGGCAGTGCGCCGCGGATCGGCATCCGGCGTGACACGTCCGGGAGCGTGAAGGTCATCACGACCGCGCCGCCCTCGACGAGGACGCGCTGCATCTCGCCGACATCGGCCGCGATCCGTCTCGCGTCGAAGTCCCAGCGCAGGAGATCGTTCATCCCGGCGACCACGGTCGCGAGATCCGGCCGCATCGCGGCGGCGACTGCGAGTTGCTCGTCCCTGATCTCGCGGGCGCCGCGACCGCGCACGCCGAGATTCGCGTAGAGCACCGAGCCTTGCGCCGCGGCCAGACGTTCGGCGAGCCGGTTGGCCCAGCCGCGAAACCCGCCAACCCCGTCGGGGTCGTCGAGCCCTTCGGTGGTGCTGTCACCGATCGCGACGTAGCGCTCGAACCTGCGAACGGTGGCCATGCCTCGACGAGGCATCGTAGGCGCACGGTGACTCGCTCGCTAGCCGCCGCCGGTCCGAACGTTGCAGCGCCGAGGCAGATGCCACCGGTACTCGTGAAGCACCTGATGACGTCGGCCGTCGTGACGTTCTTCGCCGAGCAAAGCCTCGCGCTCGCCGAGGGGTCTCCGAGATCATGACGCGCGACGTGTGGACCGTCCGCCCCGAGGCGCTTGCCTCGATCGCAGCCCAGACCTTGCTCGATCACAAGTACGGTTGTCTCCCCGTCGTCGATGACGAGGGCAAGCTCGTCGGGATCGTGACGGATCGAGACTTCCTGCACTTCGCGATGAAGGTGCTCGAGATCCACGACTAGCACGCAAAGCCTTCGCGACCCTGCGTCCGGACGAAACCGTTTCGTCTGGAGGGCCGTGCTCCACGTCGAGCGCCGAATGGCGCCGTCGAGGTCATCGCGCCCGAGCTCGAGCGCGGCCGGCTCGCTCCGCCGAGGCGTTGCGCCGCGCGTGCCTCGCTGTGAGGTCGCGACCGGACCACGCGAGCTAGCAGCCGGCGTAGCGCGAGCGCGGCGACGAGATCGGGCACCATGACCCCCATGCAGCTCGATCCGTCCTGGTCCGCTCGCGGGGTGACGGTGGCCGATGTTGCCGCACAGATCCCGTCGGGTGCGCGCGTCTTCGTCCACGGCGCCGCCGCCACGCCGATTCCCGTCGTCGACGCGCTTGCCGCACGCGCCGATCTCGAAGGGGTGCGGCTCTATCACTTGCACACCGCCGGCACCGCGAGCTTCGTGGCACGGGAGGTCGCGGGGCGTCTGCGTTCGGTCTCGTTCTTCGTCGGTCCGCACGTCCGCGAGGCGGTCGCCGATGGACGCGGCGACTTCATGCCCGTGTTCCTGTCGGACATCCCGAACCTGTTCACGTCCCGCGCGATCCCGCTCGACGTGGCGGTCGTCCAGCTCTCACCTCCCGACCGCCACGGGTTCTGTTCGCTCGGGACATCGGTCGACGCGGCGCGCGCGGCGGTCGACAGCGCGCGGATCGTGCTCGCCGAGATCAACGATCGGATGCCGCGCACCCACGGCAACAGCGTGGTGCCACTGTCGCACGTCCACGCGTTCGTTCGCACCGATCGGCCGCTGCCCGCGATGCCGCCTGCTCCGTCGACCGAGGTCGAGGCGAGGATCGGCGAGCTGGTCGCCGAGCTGGTCGAGGATGGCGCGACGCTACAGGCCGGGATCGGCGCGATCCCCGACGCGGTGCTCGCACGGCTCGGCAATCATCATGACCTCGGAGTCCACACCGAGATGTTCTCCGACGGGTTGATCCCGCTGATCGAAGCGGGCGTCGTCACCAACCGGTGCAAGGCGGTGCATCCGGGCCGCTCGGTGACCAGCTTCGTCACCGGTAGCGCGCGGCTCTACGACTTCGTCGACAGCAACCCGACCATCGAGTTCCACGGCTGCGATCGGACGAACGACACCGCGCTGATCCGCAAGAACGACAAGGTCACCGCGATCAACTCCGCGCTCGAGATCGACCTCAGCGGACAGGTGTGCGCCGACTCGATCGGCCACGCGATCTTCTCCGGCATCGGCGGCCAGATGGATTTCTTGCGCGGCGCGGCCCTGTCGCGCGGCGGCAAGCCGATCATCGCGCTGCCGTCGACGGCGGCCGCCGGCAAGGTGTCGCGGATCGCCGCGCAGCTCAAGCCCGGGGCCGGTGTCGTCACGACGCGTGGCCACGTGCACTGGGTGGTGACCGAGTACGGCGCGCGAAACCTCCACGGCCTGACCTTGCGCGAGCGCGGCGAGGCGTTGATCTCGATCGCCCACCCCGATGCACGAGCCGAGCTCCGCCGCGCGCTCGTCGAGCTGCGGCACTACGCGATGGCGTGAGCGAAACAGCGATCGAAGAGGATCGTCGGATCACGGATCGAAGCAGTGCAGGCCCACGAGCTGCTCCGGCAGAACTGCGGTCATGCAGCGCGGATCGATCAGCGGGATCTGAGGGAGCGGCCGACGCACCCACTCGCCGAGGCGTGGCATGCCCGTCGCGACGAACTGCCAGGTGATCCCGTGGTCGCGCGAGACCTCGTAGCTCGAGAACGCCATCGGGATCGTGATGAATTCTGTCGTACAACAATCGCAAGCTGGCGCGCGCTTGGGAATCCGCCAGGAACCGAGCTGCGGCACCACACGCGGCTCGTCGCGCTGAGCGACGGTTACCGCTCGCGCCCGACGGGCATCACGCGACGAGCTCCGCGACGACCTGGGACAGCATGCCGAACGCGACCGGCTTGACCAGGTGACGTTCGAAGCCCGCGCGGGTGGAGCGCTGCCGATCGGAATCCTGGCCGTACCCGGTCACCGCCACCAGGTGGGCACGCTTGGTTGGTGGTTGTTGCTCGCGCAGGCGCTCGGCCAGCTCGAACCCGTCCATGACCGGGAGCCCGAGGTCCAGGAGCGCGACGTCGGGTACGAACGCGGCGGCGATGCGCAGCGCCGATGGCCCGTCATAGGCCACGGCCACCTCGTAGCCGAGTTGCTCGAGCGCATCGCCCAGCATCGTCGCGGCGTCCTCGTTGTCGTCGACCACCAGGATCTTCCCTCGTGCGGAAGGTGGGGGTTCGACTGCGACCTCCGGAGCCGGAGAGGGAGTGGCAGCGAGCGTGGTCGCCGGCAGCTCGATCGTGAACTCGCTGCCACGGCCGGTGCCCTCGCTTGCGGCCGACACCGTACCGCCGTGTAGCTCCACGAGGCTGCGAACGATCGCGAGCCCGAGCCCGAGGCCGCCGCGAGCGCGGTCGATCGTCTGCTCCTGCTGCACGAACGGATCGAACACGCGCGCGAGCATCTCGGGTGCGATGCCGGCGCCGTG
>Ga0299915_10001241_pt1 | contig 18894 bp, 12 predicted proteins | sample RVTome_13_FD_200263 | JGI IMG/M metagenome (GOLD analysis project Ga0299915, IMG submission 200263) | Soil microbial communities from uranium-contaminated site in the Upper Colorado River Basin, Wyoming, United States - RVT92D227 (version 2) ... | reverse complement strand
GCGGTTCATCACCTTATCCTCTTCAGTCTGGTTGAAACGGCCGCCGTCTTCATTTTCGTCTGTTGAGACGTTGACAGGCGGGCCAGACTGGATAGGATGAGCTGCGAGATAATCTGCAGTGAAGGCCTGTTGGATCACTTTCCCATCCATACTCACTGGCACTGGATAACCAAGGCGGTATAGAATGGTTGGGGCAAGGTCGACAATATGGCTGGTTTCCAGTTTTCCCCCCACTACACCGGGGCCTGAGATGGAAATCATCCCATCCATACGATGGTGCCCATTGAACATTGCTGATGATTGCATAAGGAGGTTGCTGCCAAATTCGTGTCCACCAAAGCCGGTATAAGCCTCTGCCGTGGTAGTAAAGATCACATCTGGAGCCCTCTCAATAAATGGACCGGAGTGAAGTTCTTCGCGGCGGAAGGCCTGGTCTACGATCGGATTACCTGTGTCAGGATCTAGCCAGTTTTGCAACCGGCTTGCAATCTCATCTCGCAGCGACTCGTATTCCGGGCCTGGCGCTACACAGCCTTGCGGCTCCCTGCCCTTCAAATTAACGTAAAAGCCCGTAAAATTTCCGCCAAGCGCGTATGCCCTGGTACGTGACCAGTCCACATCTGTCCAGGAGAGGAATAGTTGTTGAATAGCCGTCGTACGCTGCTTACTTCCCATTTCCCGTTTTATGCGGTTGGTCGTATTATCCACAATACCCAAACGTAGCTTGGCAGCCAAATCCACGGCGTTAGAGGGTGTAAAGCCCAATCGGAAGGCTGCATACTTCAGGCGTGCCAGTGCAGAGGCTTTGAAGTGCATGAAACCCTCACGCACCAGCCAATTGTTGAGATGCAAAAATTTGTTAAGTGGTCCGGCACCATGATCGGACATGACGATCACAGTAGTGTTTTCGTCAAGTGTTTCCAGCCAGGGACCCAAGGCAGTATCAACACGTTGATAGATGTCAGGGATCGTCTCTTTGTACTGTTCTCGCATCTGCTGGTTTTCGGGGCGATTAAATTCCGGATGCTGCGGATCCATATATTTCCAGCACTTATGCTGGATGACATCCGTTTCCATAAAAACCAGGATCATGAAGTCCGGTTGGTATGTTTCCCATAGATACTGACCGGCACGAACACGCATTGGTATTGTCTGATGCATGCCCTGGATGGATTGGTCGAGGTTCTCTTTCGAACGAAGTCCGAAAACTTGATAGCCTCCTACAGCCTGCTGAAGCTCTTGCTTAAGTTCGGGGGGATAAGCAAAATCAGCTTCATCGGATGGGGTATCCATACCTGAGAGCATAAACCCATTCAATGGGGTAGGTGGGTAGGTTTCTGGTACGTTGATCACACCTACCCGACCACCATCCTGGGATATGATCTGCCAAACAGGCACTCCCTTGCGGATGCTCGAGTTCGTAGGTCCCAAATCGTATGTACCAGGACGCCGATATATATGGTCAAAGACGCCGTGATTTCCCGGATACAAACCGGTAGCAAAAGACGACCAGGCCGCTGGCGAAAGGGGAGGGTTGACAGTGCGTAAAATCCCCGTAGCGCCGTTTGCCATCAGGCGTTTTAAATTTGGTAGGCGCCCCTCATTTACCCATTTTTCAACCCATGTAAGCGGGGCCGAATCCAATCCAATGACTAATACTCGCTCAGACACGTGAACGCTCCAAAGCTGGCCGGCTGATTAATTGCTTAAAAAACCAAAAAGGCGGTTGGCGGCGGTTCTTCAATGAAATATATCTTTTATCTGCATATTTCCGAAAATGACCGAACATGGCTGTAAAGAGTCCCAACCAGACAAAGATTTCCAGACCAATGATATTAATGATTAACTGCCAGAGGGAGTAGCGTTCACCGTAAACCAATGGTTTTAGGGCGCCACCGAACAGATAGATCGGCAAACAGGCCAACCATTCTAAGACGTGCATGTTCTTATAAAATGCCAGGGCTTTGTTGCGCTGTAAGCGCAACAGCCGGGTTGCCATCCTGCGGGTCAATTTTGCATTGGTATTGAATGGGTGGCGGTGGTAGTAGGCCGCGGCTGGTACAGCCAGCACCTGGTATCCTAAACTGTTAACTCGGAAACCCAGATCGATCTCGTCGCAGTCGAGGAAGAAGTCGGCATCCATCATATACCCGCCTAGCTCAGACAGGATCGAGGTATCCAGCGCGGCGCTCGCGCCGGCTATATGCAGCGTGCGGATTGGCGGGTGCGAGGTGGCGACCTTTATCGGAACGATCACACCCAGTTTAGACATATCATGGTAGGCAGCATACGCGGGAAACAGTCTGGTTGGCAAACCATCCTCATAGCCAGGGTCTCCGGGGATGACCATGGCGGCATGGGTGACCTTAACAGACGGGTCTTCGTCCATTGGGCGCATGAGAGCTGACAGCCAGCCACGTGGTACGACGGTGTCCGAACTGAGCATCACCACACGTCCAGCTCGGGCGATTTCCAGCCCTTTATTCATGCCAGCAGGGTAGCCCAGGTTTATCCGTGACTCGACCAGAATTACCGAGGGGAATTCGCTTCGGATAATCTCGACGGTGCGGTCCTTCGAGTCATTGTCGACGACGATCACCTCGTATTGATCGCCAGGGATATCCTGGTCCAATACCGAAGAAAGACAGTCTGCGATCAGGGATTCATCATTGAAGCTTACAATGATGACGGATGCAATCAAGGAGGGTTGATGGGTCATAATGTTCTCTAAGGGCCTCAATTTACGTACCCCAGGTCTTTGAGTAGCTTCATCAGATTTTTTTCATCCTCAGTATTGAAACCTTCTTTTGGAGGATGGCTCTCCGAGGTATCCGGTTCCCTAAAAACAGGGGCGCGAGCAGCAAGATCACCTGTAAAAGCCTCTGTGAGCACTTTGCCATCCAGATCGGATGGGATGGGGACATGTTGAAGGTGGTATATGGTCGGTGCGAGATCTACAATGTTGGGAACTTGAATTTCCTGATTCACTTTGATCTCAGGACCAGACAGCATAAATATCCCATGCAGGTGATGGTGAGCATGCGTGCCATACAGACTCTCGAACACCTGATTGGAGCCAAAATCGCTCAAGCCCATGGCCTTATATTTATATCCTTTGGTGAAGTAAAACAGGTCAGGCGCCAGGTGTGCATAACGACCCTGCCAGATCTCAGATCCGCGCCATATCTTATCGACGACCTCCTCACCGGTCTCCGGGTCGCGCAGCGTTCGTAATTCGGCTTCCAGCCGCTGTAAGGTGCGCTCAAACATTTCACCAGGTTCGACGCTTCCCTGTGGCTCGCGCCCCTTGAGGTTGACATACATTTGGCCGAAGTTGCCGATGGAGTAGACAGTGGAGCGGGACCAATCCACGTCGTCCAAAGAGAGAAACATTTTGCGTTGTGCCTGCTCCTGAGCGCCGCGACCCATCTTGATAATTAGACGAACAAGCCCTGTCCTTGAGCCAATCTCCCAGGCCAACCGGTAGTGATATCCCAGACGAAATGCAAAGTAACGCAGCTGAGACCAAAAGTTCCGCCGGATTTTTAGGAATCCTTTATTCAACAACCAGGTGTTGAAATTGATATATTTCTTGAGTGGCCCAAAGCCATGGTCAGACATCACCGCTATGTAGGTATTCTCTGGCAATCGCCCCAGCACTTCTGGCAAACGCTCATCCAACCGCTTGTAATAATCCGGGATCACATGACCATATTTCCGATTATTTTCGGCGGTGTACTCCGGATGGTCTGGATCCATGTATTGCCAGAATCCATGTTGCAAGACATCACCACCCAGGAGATGAAACATGAAGAAATCCCATGGTTTATGGTCCAATAGATAGCAGACGGCATCAATTTTGTTTTCCAGAATGGCGCGCTCTTCATGTGCCAGGCGCATCGGGTCATCTTGCACATACTTCTCAGTATGCTGCAACAGATAACCATTTAGCGCCCGGTGCAGTTCATCGCCAAGCTCGGGTGGATGGGTAAAGACAACATCATCGCGCCGCGGGGTAAGCAATCCGGTAACCAGAAAGCCATTGACTGCCTCAGGAGGCCAGGTCAGTGGCACGCCTATAACCCCGACCTGCTTCCCCGCACGAGAAAGTACCCCCCAGATGCTTTCTCCATCAATATCGTTGCGGCTGTTGAGCACCAGAGAATACGACTCTGGGTCGCGCCGGAAGAATTCCATCACGCCATTGTTAGCTGGTGACTTGCCGGTAATAAAGGAAGCCCAGGCAGGGCCGGTAATTGGTGGGTAAGAGGACTCAAGCGGTGCATGCACCCCGGCTTCATACAACTTGCGAAGATTGGGTAAATGGCCCTCTGCCATCCAGGGGCCTAGCAAATCATATGTTGCACCATCAAGTGCAATCACGAAGACGCGCCGATTGCTCGACGTAACTGTACCGTTAGACATCAATCTTACTCCCTTCGGTTTAAGCCCAGAGTAATGGGTCTAAATTATAGAGGACCACCCTCGCCGCTTGATCACCATCACGGATACAAAAAAGGAGACAAATATCGTATGGGCTCCGACCACCAAGAGTGTAAGCGCCAGAGTAGCTAAACGGATGGATTGCAAGTCGGTCAAACCAAAGTGCACCAAAGCGTACAATGCCAATGAAAAGGTCAGCACACCGGTCATAAACACAAGAGCCCCAAAGGAAATGGCAGATTCCAGGGAGTAGACACGTAAAAAGAAGTCCACAATTGGGTCGCGACGTGTATCGATATGACAGCTGAGCGAGTACACACGAGCGCAGAATCCCAGGGTGATGATCTCCCATCCAAGGACGGTCAGCATGCTGGCGAGAAACATCCAATGGATGCCGAAACGTATCCCTGAAATGGATATTGGTCCAAGCGTAAGGATTAGCAAGGCAATAAATCCGATAGTTGATAAAATCGTACCGGGCCACAGAAAGAGATGCGTTGGGCTGTATAGCAGCATGAAGCGCAGATGCCGCCACCCATCGCGGAAGGAATGAAGTTTCGATTCCCCGCCTCTGGGGAAATATTTGGTGGGCACTTCGGTTATCTTTAGATTGCTCTTGGCGGCATTAATTACCCATTCTGAGGCAAATTCCATCCCGCCTGTTTGCAGGTTCATACGTTGGTAGGCTTCCTGGGTACAGGCGCGCATACCGCAGTGTGCATCCCCAATGCCGGTTTTGAAGAATAAATTCAACATGCCCGATAATATCGGATTGCCGATATATCGATGTGACCACGGCATTGCACCTGGCATGATCCCGCCTTTAAAACGGTTTCCCATGACTGCATCATAGCCACTACGAAGCAACTCGACGAAACCCGGAATATCTTCAAAATTATAGGTGTTATCCGCGTCCATCATCAGGAGGAAGCGCCCTTTGGATTCGTCGAATCCTTTCATCAAAGCATAGCCATATCCGCGCAATTCCTGTTGAACTACGCGCGCGCCGGCTTGCGTGGCAATTTCGATCGAGCCGTCTGTGGAGCCATTATCTGAAACGACGACTTCGCCATTTATACCGTTTTCGCGCATCACCTTGATGGTTTTTTCAACGCACATCCCAATCGTTTCAGCTTCGTTCAAGCACGGCATGACAACCGATAGTTCGTACTCTTTGCCATTAGCGGATGCTGTTTCAACCAGGACCTGCTTGTCTGCTAAGGTCTCATTACAACCTGATGATTCTGCGCGGTGGTTTATAGTCTCTATGACAGGATGTTTTGTTGCAGAAATTCTCTCCATTTTATTTATCCTCTCCCCTTGTAGAGGAAGCTCTTGCCTTTTTCAAAGCTAGAGCAGCTCGCCGGCCACTGAGGATCGCCTCATCGCTCCATAGATAACCCCAGTCGCCATATCTACCACATGGGAATATCCCTTGTTTCTTCAGATATCCATGAATTTTCAAAACCGCTGGTGCGCGGTTCTTATCATAAATTACGTAACCGTGTTTAATGTCGACCATATCCTGGAAAATAATCCGGTCATCCTCCTTTAGCACGCCACTGCGTTGCAAATCCTGGACCACCCTCTCAACTACTGTCTCACGGTTGATGACCTGACCATTTCCATAGGCGATTTCAGCCGATACAGAGCTCTTTCCAGGTGGTACCATACCAGGTGCCTTGTTCATCGGGAAACTAATGCGGAAGAAAATGTAATCCTTTTCTGGATAATAAATCCAGTGTTTATCAGTCAGATTCGGCCTGTCAATGCCCAGATTGACTGCCAAAATTGAGTTGGTACGGAGTAGAGCAGCCGCTTCGAGGATGGACTCCGGTACATCGGGAATCAGAGTTACCAAATTTGGAAGCGGTACAGTGGTGATTAAATCCTGGTATGGAAGGATGAGATCGCCGCCATTGAACTCGATTTCGCGGTGTTTTACATCAAGGCGAGTCAGCCGCATACCCAGGTGAATACGATCCCGACCGACTGCATCTGCGATCGCTTCAGCGATAGCCCCGTAACCTCCCTGCGCCGGATAACGGAATTTTGCATTGACGCCAAACCCTTTTTTCTGCTCGCCAAGCGCGCCGGTGATTACTTCATCCAGGCTCGGTCTCGGGTGTCGCACACTCACCCACTGGGTCGTTAGCTCTCTGGGATGCACGCCCCAGAACTTCTGGCTATAGGGTATCATGAAGCGGTCGGATATACCCTTGCCATACTGATAATAGAGCCAATCTTCGTAGGTATTGACCTGACTTTGGGGAAAGTCATTTTGGATGAAGTCAACCAGGCATTCTTTAACGATTTCCACTGGCAGACCAAATGTATTTGCCTGGTATGGATATCGAGTCAGCGTGTCGTAATGATAGATCCACGCTTCGCGTTCGCGCTGGTGTAACTGGGCGTTGACTGGACCGTGTAGGAAATCCAGCACATATTCATTGGTGGTATGGAGAACATGAATCCCTTCGTCGAAGGTAAACCCATCGGTGTGGTGGGATTTGGCGTGACCACCGACTTGAGTTGCACTTTCGTAGATTGTACTTCCCTCTAAATTGTAGGCTGCACTCAATCCTGCCAGCCCGGCTCCGATGATGATCAATCTTCCCCCCTTGGAAAATCATCCGCGCACAGATCAGTCTTTAGATATTCTGCCAGCGCCTCTTGCCATCCAGTCATACGGTTAAGACCCAGGAGTTCCAACTTGTAATTGCGCCCAGCCTCTGAACGTGGTCGTGGAGCGGGAAGTGGGAAATAGGCGGAGTTCACAGGTTTAATCGTGGTGTTTCGCTTCAGGAGGCGCGCAATTTCGACAGCCATATCGTACCGGCTGCACATTCCACCATTTACACAATGATACAACCCATAATAACCTGACTCAACTAATAAACGTAAGTTTTTAACTAACTGGCGGGCATATGTCGGGCTGCCCAATTTATCATCAACGACGGAGATTTCATCTCTGGTATCCATCAACTCGACAATTTTCGACACAAACTTGTGATCTTTTCCTTTGCCGCCTCCCATCATCCAGCCAGCCCGAACAATGTAGAAGCATTGGAGTAGATCGCGCACAATCTTCTCGCCTTCGAACTTCGTCTTACCATATACACTGACCGGCGAAGGTTCATCAAACTCATGGTAAAGATCGGCTTTGTCAATCCCACCAAATACGCCAACAGTGCTGATATAAACCATCTGGAGGTTATGTCGTTGGCAGGTCAGTGCTACATTCAGGGTTCCGAGGACATTGGTTTGATAGGCGTGATCTGGTTCTTTCTCACACAGGTCTACGTCTGTCTCCGCCGCCAAATGAAAGATGTGTGTCGGTTTGTATTGATCTACGGCTGCCTCAACTTGGGCACGATCGCGCACATCAAGTTGATCGATATCGGTAATTACTATTTCATCTTTCCCATACACTGTGCTGAGGTAGCTTCCCATCATCCCCTTTGCACCGGTTGCGAGTATCATATTATGTTTATCCTCCCAGGATGTATGAATCAAACAATGATTAGTTTTTCTGTTGGCTTTATGCTAAATGTTCAGGATGAATATCTACCGACGAATCACTGGTAGAAAAACAGATCTGTCATTTAACCCACGTCATTTATTTTATATCGAGTAATAATGTCCGATTATAACACCGCCCCAACAATTTTGTAAGGCACTTGAAAATTAGAGATTCAAGCACATCTTTTAATATATCAGACTGATTCTGGACTTTAAAGACCGGATTACCTCGTCAATTATTTTCAGGAGGGTTATAATAACTCGCCATGAGCGAACCGGCAAGTTAGCCGGCTATAGTTAGGGAGAAATCCAGAACATACCAGCGCAGGATTGGAGAAATTTTTTTAGTTATGGAATCTATTCCCCCGATTGATTCGGGTAAGCCATCGCTGTTTGCAAATACCTTCTACACCTTACGGTACCGAGACTTTCGTCTTTTCTGGATCGCCCTCACGGTTTCATTACTGGGCGTGTCCTTCCAGACTGTGGCTCAGGGCTGGTTGGTATATCGTTTAACTGGCTCTGCGACTATGCTGGGGTTTACCGGATTTATCTCTGCAGTGCTGGCCCTGCCGGCTTCTTTGATTGGGGGAGTACTCGCTGACCGAGTTTCACGCCGGAATCTCGTGGTCGTGACACAATTTCTCATGATCTTTCCGCCTATCGCACTGGCTTACCTGATCTGGAGTGACCAGGTGCAGGTATGGCATGTAATTGCAGCTACGATCATCCTGGCAATTATAGCAGCAGTAGACATTCCTTCACGCACCGCTATGGTAGCCAATCTCGTTCCCAAAGATGACTTAATGAATGCACAGGGATTGGCCTCGGCAGTTGGGCAATTGACCCGTATCATTGGACCAGCCATCGCGGGGGTAGTGATTGGTTTGTGGGGTGAAGCATTACCATATTTCATCAACGGGTTATCATACATTGCTATGGTTGTTGCGCTGCTGATGATGAAACCGCAGCCTGCAGCTACCCGCGAGCGCAAAGAAAAAATAAGCTCGGGCTTCCTGAAGGGTATAAAATATTCCCTCACGACGCCGTTTATATTAGCCTTGCTTATCATCGCCACTGCTCAAGGGGTGTTCCTACAACCGTATATTGCCTTACTTCCCGTTTTTGCCAGTGATATACTGCGGGTTGGGCCGCAAGGCTTAGGCTGGCTCAATGCTGCGGTTGGTGTCGGCGCGCTGATTGGTGCGTTCGGAGTGGCGAATCTGAAGAGGGGCCATCGTGGTCTATACCTCGTTCTGGGAAGTTTTCTCATACCAGTCTTCCTAATCGGGTTTGCCTGGTCAACTCAGATTGGAATTGCGATCGCCCTCTTATTCTTAATGGGACTGGGAACAGTGTTTCTGCGGACGATTCCGGCAACATATCTCTTGATGGAAGTTCCAGATGAACTGCGCGGCCGGGTGCTCAGCCTGGCAACCCTCATCTGGTATGGCGCACCATACGCGGCTGGTCTACCAATAGGCTTCTTGTCTGATACTTGGGGGATATCAATTGCATTAAGCCTGACCGGGGTTCTATTTTTGGCAACGATGATTGGGATCACTCTCACGGTCCCGCGCATACGGAAAGAGGAGTAAAGACGATGAAGGAAACAATTAATCCAATTATGGGCACGTTGATGCAAGTGTGGCTGGAGGAAAAGTAAATGTCAGGATCTGATAAACAGAATGCCCGAGGTAGGGTGATGGTTGTGGGGTTGGATGGCGCCACATGGGACCTGATTCGACCCTGGATGGCACGTGGGATTTTGCCCAACCTTGCTCGCCAGGTTGCTAATGGTGTCTCCGCTGATATGCTCTCGGAGCTGCCACCGTCTTCAGTACCCAACTGGCCAGCGTTTATGACGGGTAAAAACGCTGGTAAACATGGCTGCTTTTGGTGGCTGCAGCGTGACAAGATGGGGTATCAAGACCGCCTGCCTATTGATGCCCGTGCAGTCCGTGGTGAGACTATCTGGAGTTACCTGTCTGCAAATGGCAGGAAGGTTATCGTGCAAAATGTGCCGGTGACCTACCCGGTTGAAGCGGTGAATGGAGTGATGATCTCGGGACTACTCACCCCGCGAACGGCAGAAGATTTCATTTATCCGGCCAGTTTAAAGCCCGGGATTGATGCGGCGACAGGAGGATACCAAATTTATCCCGAAGACGCGTTCGCTCATGGACAGGAAGAAAAATATATCAGCGGGCAAATCACCAATATTCAGCAACATATCGCTGCGGCTGAGTACTTGTTAGATTCTCAAGAATGGAACTTCTTCATGCTTGTTATCGGTCCAACGGATGAAGCCGCTCATAAGATCTGGCATTATATGGATCCACAGCACCCGCGCTATAATCCGGATGTTGACAAGCATCTGCAAGAAGGGCTGATGCGGATTTATTCCGCTGCTGATGAAGCCATCGGCAAATTGTCAAGCCACCTGGGTCCAGATGACACGATGATCATCATGTCAGACCATGGTTTTGGCCCGGTCGACAGTTTCTTCCACGTCAATAATTGGCTTATTCGTGAAGGTTATCTGAAATTAAAGAAAACCGGTACGACACCCCTGAGACAAGCACTTTATCAGGTTGGATTCACACCGAGCAACATCTATCCACTTGGCAAGCAAATACTATCCTACTTTAGAGGCGCGAATGTATTACGCCAACGCCTTGATCCTGGCAGGCAGGGCAGCAAGACCCCTCTTCGCCGGATCTTCCTCACCACAGACGATATTGACTGGTCACATACTCGTGCAATTGCCACGGGTTTCCTGTATGGACAGATTTTCATCAACTTACAGGGTCGCGACCCTCAAGGAATTGTCGCTCTGAGCGATTACGAGGCTTTACGTGATGAATTAATTTCGAAATTGACCTCTGTGATGAACCCAATGAAGGGTCAATTACACTATGACCGCGTCCAACGGCGCGAAGAGTTATATTTTGGTCCACATGTTGACCTGCTGCCAGATCTGCTGTGTATCCCCAAGGATTTAAGTTCACCAGATTCCGGCATGGGTTTTCGATCGAATAAACTCTTCGATCGCGACACGGCGCTTTCCGGAACACACCGTGAACAAGGTATCTTTATCCTGCACGGCCCTGGTGTGCAGCAAGATGCCCAGGTTGATCCTATCCGCATCTTCGATTTGGCTCCAACTATATACTATTGCTTAAATTTACCGGTACCCGATGATCTGGATGGAAAAGTAATCACCAGAGCTTTCGAAGATCATCAGTTAACTTCTCGCGAAATACAATATGCTACTGCCCAGACTACCCGTTCGGGAGAGCAGGTATCTTTAAGTGCTGCCGAGGAAGAGTCGATCAAGAAGCGGCTACAGGACTTGGGTTATTTGAGTTGAAAATGTTTGGCTGAATGATAGCGGGCAATGGTTCCGAATCTGGTGCAGGAGTGCCTTCCTTGTACACAAAACGCCTTCCCCGGTTCTTTGTCAGACTCATCCATTTCATGGTTGTGTTATTCTTATTGTCTGGCTGCATCGAGGGCGAGGGTTACATTGTCACTCCAACTCAGGTACACTCCAATCAGGATGGGGCGTCCGCTACTGTGGCGCCCAACACTACCGAACAGCCGGGTGCTACAACTGAGCCTGAAAGCACTGGATTGGCAGAAAAAAAACTGACGCAGTTTGGTTTACTGACCGTCTTACCTGAAAGTAGTGGCTCCACATTTACACCTGAAGTAATTGCTGCCATTAAAGCAACGGGAGTGCGATATATGCGCGTGGCCGTTGATTGGGCGGTTTCGGAGCCTAAACCTGGCGAAATTTCATTCGATAGCCGTAATGATCAAATGATTCGGGAGATTGAACAGGCGGGTATGCATGTGTTCCCGACGCTGTATGTTGGGCGCGGGTGGATGAATGGCAATCCCCCTGGCCGGCAGGAAGGAGGTAGCCGTTCTTATCCATCAGACGATTTAAGCAGCCAGTGGAATGAAAGCTATGGCTATAGCCCAAGCTACTATAATTTCGTCTACACATTTTTTAGCCATTACCGCGGTCATATTGAGTATGTCGCTATCGAAAACGAAGCCAACTCCAAGCTCTTTTGGGGCGGATCGGCAGAAGATTATGTGCGCCTGCTGCGGACTGCATATAAGGCGATCAAGGCAGCCGACCCACAAGTGACCGTAGTGGACAGCGGCTTTGTGAGCGCTGCGCTTGGTCTTTGCATTGCAGATGATTATCTCAAGAATGGGTTAAGGACCGAGGACGAGGCGCTCCAATTCATTACAGATTATTATTCGGAGGAGACTGGCAGGACAGCCATTCGTACGATTGCGCAATTGGAACAGGCACTTAGCCAATCCAAAATCCAGGAGCAGTGTCAACGGATCAGTTATATGCTCGATAATATGGCAAATGCTGTCGACGCGGTCAATTTTCATTTTTATGAAGATTACCGCGCCCTACCTGCTGTGGTTGAATGGTTGCGTTTGCGTACTTCAACTGCTGGCTACAACCCGGCAATCGTGTCAAACGAAATGGGCATTCGAGGTCAGAGCACCGATTTCGCAGAAGGTACAGTGCACGCGAAAGAAGTGGTCAAGAAAATGATTACCGCCATGAGCCTCGATCTGCGAGCTGTGATATGGTTTTCAGCGGATACCATCCTGGCTGGAAAAGATAAAGTGGGCCTGTTCGACAGTGCCGGAAAAATGCGCCCGGCCGGTAATTCGCTGCAACTTGTGATCGATACAATAGAGAAAATGGGTTCTTTCAGCCAGGCAAGTTCTACTGATCCGAGTCTCTATCATTACTTTTTTAAGGGCTCAAACGGTGTGCTCTCCCTGGAGATCTTATGGACCGAGGGCGATCAGAAGTTTCTCCAGCTTAAAAGCCCAGTCGGCGCCACACAGGCAGTCATTACAGATTATGTTGGAGAAAGTTATATACTTCCCATCGTAGATGGCAGTGTCGAGCTGTTCGTAGGGGATGGGCCTCTTTTTGTGTTGTGGAAATGATCTCGATTGATTGCCATGGCAACCGAAAAGACTGATCTCAATCTAATGATTTCGTAAAATTAGCTGTGCTATAATTGCAATTCGTATATTCCGCCAATGTGAATGATAATGGTCTGGTTCAATAAGAAGGAAAAATGAAGAAAACAACGGCAGTTGTACTAACAATAACGCTGTTGGTCCTGATCAGTTCGTTGGTCTGTGCAAGGGGCACAGACAGCGTTTCCGTCGAGAATATCCCCACTAACCAGGGACAAAACATCCCGACAGCCCAGACAACCCAAACGCAGAACGAACTACCAGAGTCCATCTCGGGTCTGGGTCCAATGAATAAGTTCACTGTGTCCCAGGCAGAATCGCGCAATGCAGTCTGCAACGATGGGACACCTGCAGTTTACTTTATCCGGCGCGGGATCGAAGAGGGGAGTACGCGGTGGATTATCCATTTGCAAGGAGGTGGATTCTGCTATAACTCGGAAACATGTAACAGGCGGGGAGGGCAGGAATCTGAGTTGATGACTACCGGACGAACGCCAAGATCCAGACCGGGCAACGGTATCTTGTCCTCATCCAACGGTGACAACAAATTTTTCGCCTCAGTCAATCAGGTCTTTGTGGCATATTGCAGCTCGGATTTGTGGAGCGGTGACCGGGCTGCGTCGCCGGAGACCAATGGACTTCACTTCCGTGGAGCGTCCATCGTCCGTGCTGTTATCGAGGATCTCGCCGATCCATCGATCACTGCCTCTCCGAACCTGGCAGAGGCCACCGATATCCTGTTTTCCGGTTCCTCGGCGGGCGGCGCTGGTGTGTTAGCTCACCTGGACTGGCTTGCGGAAAAATTCCCGAAGGCAAGTGTGCGTGGCATTGACGATGCGGGTTGGTTTATCAACATCCCCCCGTATAATCCAACGCTTACGCCAGTAGACGAGGTAGTACAGTCAGCCTATAAATATTGGAATGGCACCGTGGATGAATCGTGCGCTGACGTAAACCCGGGCACGGAAGGCTTGTGCTATCTGGGAGAACAAGTCTACCCGTATATTTCTGCACCTCTGTTCGTGCAAATTGCGCAGTTCGATGGGCCACAGTTGATCAGTTTGGGTCTCAAATTACCCATCGATGATGCTGAGACTGAGTACGCGAATCAGTTCGCTGCGGCTGTGCGCGCCTCCCTGGAATCGGTCATGGCGGCTTTCAGCCCAGCAGACCGAACCCATGGGTTGTTGACGAACGAAAATTTTCTGTCTGTTCGTATCGATAATCTATCACTTCAAGATGTCCTGGGAAGGTGGATTTTCAATTTGGATGGGCCGGTTAAAGTAATCGATCAACCATAAGGTGAAAAACAGGCGTTTTACAACCCTGTTTAATGTTTCAAATATTCTTACCAAAGGAGACAATGTATGAAACCGAAAAACTTGATCCACTTTATCCTGGTACTGGTATTCCTGTTTGCTATCACTCCAATTCCGGCCAGCGCCGGACTGCAAGCAGCCACCAGTACCGACACACCTCAAGCAAAGATTGACTCACTCATATTGACCGAGCTTGAGGAAACTGGACAAACCAATCTGTTCATTAAAATGGCCAGCGATGCCAACCTGGACGCTGCCGAAGGCATCTCAGATCGAAATTCTCGCCTGCAGTTTGTTTATGACACACTAACTACCCAGGCCACCCTCAGCCAAAAGTCGATTACACGCTTTCTCTCACAGCGTGGTGTTACCTTCGAAAGCTTTTGGATCAATAACAGCATCTATGTATATGCGGCTAACCAGCAACTCGTCGATGAGCTGGCAAAGCGCTCGGATGTGGCTTATCTGCGAGCCGATCATCAGGTGCCCCTCCATTTGCCGGTGAAAGTGAGCCTCAGCACGGAGTCGAGCGAAGCGGTCGAATGGAACATCCAGACAATCAATGCTGATGACGTCTGGAATATGGGTATTACTGGTCAAGGTGTGGTTGTGGCAAATATCGATACCGGCGTGCGCTATACCCACGAGGCAATTGTCTCGCAATATCGCGGCAACAACGGCGACGGTACCTTCAGTCACGATTACAACTGGTTCGATCCGACCATGGCTCTTCCAGCGCCGGCGGATGCCGCTGGTCATGGCACACACACGATGGGCACTATGGTCGGGGGCGACGGTCTTGGTCCCCTCACCAATGATATCGGTGTAGCGCCAGGAGCTCAGTGGATCGCGGCCAAGGGATGCGGTCTCGTGTTCTGCTCCGAATTTGCTCTGACTGCATCTGCTCAATGGATTGCCTGCCCAACACAGGTGGATGGAAGCAACCCGGATTGCACCAAAGCACCCAACATTGTGAATAACTCCTGGGGTGGGGGCGGCGGTGACCCCTGGTACAATACCTATGTCCGTTCCTGGTTGGCGGCTGGTATCGTGCCGGTGTTCTCTATTGGGAATAGCGGACCACAATGCGGTACTGCAGGATCACCGGGCGATTATAGTCTGGTATTCGGCGTCGGGGCGACCAATATCAACGATGTACTGGCGAGCTTCAGCAGCAAAGGCCCCGGTACTTTTCGCGCTCTGAAACCGGATTTCGTGGCACCAGGCGACAATGTCCGCTCGGCTTATAACAGCGGAGATAGTGCTTATGCCGTCTTTTCAGGCACGTCGATGGCAGCACCGCACGTTTCTGGTACCATCGCGTTGTTGCTCTCGGCCGCGCCCAACGCAGATTTGCGCGGGCTGTACAACGCCCTGCGTTTGACTACGGTGACGGCTTTGGGAGTTCCACCTGCGCCTACCACGTGCGGTGGACGACCATACAATGTGTATCCTAACGCGATCTACGGCTGGGGCAGGATTGATGCCTTTGGTGCGGTAGAGGCTATTACTCCTTAGCTGCTCGCGTGGGTTAGATCGTACAGGAATGCTGGGTGACTTCACTGCTGTGTCAGGAAACAGCTTTGTCTATGTATTTATAATCACTTAAGGATAGGGTTAGATGATCATGTTGAAGAAGTTAAGTTCGTTAGTTTCGTCAAAAAATGAGCAGCCCATCATCATTGTTTCAGGACTTCCCCGTTCTGGCACCTCGATGATGATGCAAGTATTGGTTGCGGGTGGTTTGGAGGTAATGACCGATCAGATCCGAACCGCTGACGATGATAACCCCAAGGGTTATTATGAGTTTGAGCGCGTTAAAAAACTGCGCGATGGGGATGTTGCCTGGCTGGGTCAGGCCCACGGCAAAGTTGTCAAGATTATCTCTGCATTGTTGCCATATCTTCCTACTGGCCATCACTATCAGATTGTCTTTATGCGCCGGGCCTTGCCGGAGATTCTGGCATCACAGAAAAAAATGCTTAGTAATCGGGGTGAAAACCCAGACAGCATCTCAGATGATGAAATGGGTGCACTTTTTAAGAAGCACCTGCAATCGGTCGAGGATTGGATCGGGAAGCAGCCTAATGTAAGGCGTATAGACATTGACTACAATGGTCTTGTTCAAAATCCCGCTCCGATCATTGCTGACCTCAATCATTTCTTTGGCGGCAAATTAGACCCGGCCAAAATGGCGCAGGTGGTTGACCCATCTCTTCATCGTAATCGCGTCGATAAAATGTAGACAGAAGAAAACCACAGCATTCGATTTCTGAGGGAGCCAAAATAGTGGGGTTTTGCGGCTCCCTTCTTGTATTTAATGCCATGGTTCAGCTTCGCTCTAGCTTGATCTATATACCGCGTGGTTTGTTGTGCCCCCAGCCACTTCGCGTATAGGCATTAATGCCTATTTCTTGACAAGTCATAAGGCGCTATAAGCTACAGCTCATTACCCCTATAATGGCAGCGAATGGGATGAATACATCCGATTTCTGGAATTGGAGAATGTATTAATGATCCACGCTCCACGCCGAGTTTTATGGGTACTAAGTTTATTGATGATCACCTTTTCGGGGATTTTGGCCGCTTGCGACGGAAATACTGCTTCAGCGAGCAGTACCGATGAATTGGCAATGGCTCCAATGGCAGGTATGCCTGCTGAAGTGAAGTCAGCTCCGACCACGGTCCAGCAGGCTTACCAGTTCGCCGCCGCCAATCCAGAATTGATGAAACAAATCGCCTGCTACTGTGGTTGTGGAAACATGGGGCATACCTCCAATTATGCATGCTATGTGCAGAACGTGGATGACAAAGGCGTGATCACCTACGATTCTCATGCCTTAGGCTGCTCGATCTGCGTGGATATCACCCAGGACGCCATGCGTTATCTGAGCCAAGGGAAGACGACTGCGGTGATACGCGAGTACATCGATCAGACCTATGCCCAATATGGTCCATCCAATATACCGTAAGGTGAAGTTGAAGTTTTAATGAAAAGAATGTTTTGGAAGCGATGGATCGTTTTGAGTGGCTTAGTCCTGGCGGTGTTATTCATCCCATTCTCTGCCACCGCGACGACGCCCACTGAACACACCTTCCACATCAATGCCAGCCGGTTTGAATACTCCCCTAACACGTTGACTGTCAATCCTGGAGACAAGGTGACAATTGAACTGACCGCTACCGACGTCGTCCACGGCTTGTCGATCGATGGGTATGACCTGGCGGTCACGGCTGACCCGGGTCAGACTGCACGTCTTACCTTCACAGCCGACCAGCAGGGTTCCTTCCGGTTCAGGTGTACAGCTTCGTGCGGCAATATGCACCCATTCATGATCGGCAAGCTCGAGGTGGGCCAAAACACGCTGTTGTGGCGGGCAGCCGCGCTGTCGATATTGGCTCTGGTTGCCGGGGTCTGGAAATGGAAGAAATGAACACCCTTCAGGAAGTCCCCTGGCTTGAGAAAGCGCCTGCAGAGCAAAAAAGCGCGGACACCCGGCAAGGGCTTGCCTCATCCGGTCGAGTTAACTTATACCGGATCTCCTGGCTGCATCCGATTATCGAGAGCCGCTGGCCGCAGTTTGCGCTACGTGCGTTGGCGCTGGCAGGTTTTGTATTTGCCATCCTGGCTGGCTTATTCGGCTCGATTGTCGGCAGCCACAACTTTGCCATCATCTTTGTATGGATCGCCTGGTGGAGTGCGTTCAAACTGGTCTTCATTCCCCTGGGTGGGCGGTCCTGGTGCAGCATTTGCCCGATTCCACTGCCAGGCGAATGGCTCCAGCAAGGAGGCATTCTTCGTAAAGGAAAACGCTTTGGGCTGCACATGCGCTGGCCGAAACACTTGAAGGGCTCCTGGCTGCAATCGAGCCTGTTTATCCTGATTGGCTTGTTCAGCGCATTGACGCTGACTGACCCGCGGGTGACCGGTTGGGTGTTTTTAGCGCTCTTTGTTCTGGCAATTGGATCCAGCATTGTCTTCGAAAAGCGCGCCTTTTGCAGCTACCTGTGCCCGATCGGGGGCATCAGTAGCATTTATGCCAGACCTGCTCCCGTTGAGCTGCGTGTGATCGACACGGAAATCTGTGCCAGGCACAGCGAAAAGACCTGTTACCAGGCATGCCCGTGGGGACTCTATCCGGTAGCTTTCCGGGATAATGCGGCGTGCGGTTTGTGCATGGAATGCCTGCGCGCCTGCCCCAAAGATAACCTGGCTTTGAATCTGCGGCCATTTGGAACTGAGCTCATAAGACCAAGAACGTCCAGCCGGTTGGACGAGGCGTTCATGGCTTTGGTCATGCTCGGTTCAGTACTGGTCTTCGCAGGGGTCTTCGTCGGTCCGTGGGGCTGGTTGAAGTCGGCGGCTTTGGAGATTGGTTCTTTGCGTTGGGCAGGTTATGCCAGCGGGTTATTGACGCTCAACTTGCTGGTCTTACCCGGTCTTTTTGCTCTGGCAGTGTGGGTAGGACTTAAATCTAATACGGCGAAACACACCTTGAAGCGCGAAATTGCCAACCTGTCTCAAGCGCTGCTCCCCTTAGGTCTGATGTCCTGGATCGCATTCACGGTTTCGTTC
>Ga0299915_10001239_pt1 | contig 18906 bp, 18 predicted proteins | sample RVTome_13_FD_200263 | JGI IMG/M metagenome (GOLD analysis project Ga0299915, IMG submission 200263) | Soil microbial communities from uranium-contaminated site in the Upper Colorado River Basin, Wyoming, United States - RVT92D227 (version 2) ... | reverse complement strand
CCGCTGTTCCCCGAAGCCGCCGAATTCCATACCCTGCGCGTGCAGCCGCCGGCCGGCATGCACTACTCCTCCGGCCTGTTGCGCAAGCTGTGCGACGTCTGGGTCGACAACGGCGGCTCGGGGCTGATCGCCTTCCACGGCCAGTCCGGCGACATCATGTTCCAGGGCGTCAGTTCGGCGAACGTGCAGTCGGTGTTCAACGGCCTCAACGAAATGGGTTTCGACCTCGGCGGCGCCGGCCCCGCGCTGCGCACCTCCATGTCCTGCGTCGGCTCGGCGCGCTGCGAGATGTCCTGCTACGACGAGGCACGTGCGCTGCGCACCGTCATCAACAACAACCTGGACGACATGCACCGCCCGTCCCTGCCCTACAAGTTCAAGTTCAAGTTCTCCGGCTGCCCGAACGACTGCGTCAACGCCATCCAGCGTTCCGACATGGCGACCATCGGCACCTGGCGCGACAACATCCGCGTTGACGAGAAACTGGTGCAGGACTACTACAAGGTGCACGGCACGCACGACCTTTACAACGACGTGGTTGGGCGCTGTCCGACCAAGGCCATCACGGTGGTGCCATCCGGCCAGTTCAAGGCCAGCGAGCATGTCTCCGCTGCCAGCCTGGGCGACGGCAACACCCTGTGCATCGACAACAAGAACTGCGTGCGCTGCATGCACTGCCTGAACGTCATCCCCGGCGGCCTCCTGCCCGGCAAGGACAAGGGCGTGACCATCCTGATCGGCGGCAAGGGCGTGCTGAAGATCGGCGCCACCATGGGCACCGTGGTGATCCCGTTCATGAAGCTGGAAACCGACGAGGACTTCGAGAAGCTGAACGAACTGGCGCGCAACGTCCTCGACTTCTTCGCCGAAAACGCGCTCGACCACGAACGCACCGGCGAGATGATCGAGCGCATCGGCCTGGCCAATTTCCTGGAAGGCATGGACATCCCGATTGATCCCAACATGATCCGGGAGCCGCGTTCCAACCCCTACTTCCGTTCCGACGACTGGGACGAGCAGGTCGCCAAGTGGGTGGAGTACAAGCAGCAAGCGGCTTGAAACCCGTCTGCCAGCCTGCGGGGTCTGCGAGGGAAGCCCTGAACAAGTCGTCACCCCGGCGAAAGCCGGGGTCCAGGTGCTTGATATAACTGGATTCCGGCGTGCGCCGGAATGACGATCGTGGACTTGTTCAGGGCTTCCCGAGCAAGCAGGCCCAGCCTGCCAACGTCCACGTCAGGCCAACCAAAGGAGAACGTCAATCATGCTGAAATCACAGTCATTTGCACTCAATGTCACATGTGCGGCCCTTCTGGCTTTGGTGCTTGGCACAGCTTCCGTCCAGGCTGCCGAGGCCCAGCCCGCGAAATCCCTCTATGACCGGCTGGGAGGGGTCTATCCCATTTCTGTGGTGGTGGACACCTTCATTGATCTGCTGCTCGTGAACGATGTGCTGAATGCCAACCCGGCGATCAATGCGGCCAGAAAGCGTGTTCCCGCAGCCGGGCTGAAGTTTCGCGTGACCGAGCTGGTCTGCCAGGAGACCGGTGGGCCGTGCAAGTACACCGGGCGCGGAATGAAGGAATCTCACGCCCACCTCAATATCAGCGAGAAGGAATGGCAGGCCATGCTGACGGACTTCCGCCGCGTGCTGAACAACTACGGTGTGCCGGCGAAGGAGCAGGGGGAACTGGTGGCCATCGTGGAGAGTACGAAGAAGGACATCGTGGTCAGGAAGTAATGCCGACTGCCCAGCACGCAAAGCGGACCGCGCGCCCCTGAACCCAAGGCTAGGAAACGCTGAACAAGTCCACATCCTTGTCATTGCGAGCGAAGCGCGGCAATCCAGTGCAGTGATTCATCGCACATTTCTGGATTGCCGCGTCGCTACGCTCCTCGCAATGACTCGTTCAGGGTTTCCCTAGCCGCTCATTCCCGGTACATAACCATGACGCAGCTGGTTGCTGCAGACCACGCGCGACCACACGAATTGCCGCAGGTAGTCCTCGCTGCCTGCCTGCACGCCGGTGCCCGAGAGCGCCGTTCCGCCAAACGGCTGGATGCCGACGCGCGCGCCGGTGATCGCGCGGTTCAGGTACAGATTGCCAACCCGGAATTGTTGCTGTGCCGCGTCCAGATGCTGTGGCAGGCGCGAAAATACGCCGCCGGTCAGCGCGTAGTCGCTGTCGTTGGCGAACGTCAGCGCGGCCTCGAAGTCGGGCGCATGCAGCACGGCCAGAATCGGCGCGAAGATTTCCTCGCGCGCCAGCCGGTGATGCGCCTGGATGTCGGCAAAAATGGCAGGCACGAAATAGTAGCCGCCTGCCGGCACACCGCACTGATAGATCAGCCTGCCTTCCGTCACGCCGATATCGAAGTAGCGTTGCGCCTTGTCCAGCGCCTGCTGATTGATCAGCGGGCCGAAGCGGAATTGTGGATCGGCGGGCGGCCCCAGCGGCCAGCTCGCCAGCGCATCCGCCAGCCGCGCCAAGAGGCGCTCGTGCACGCGGCCCACGGTGATCAGGCGCGACGCGGCGGAGCATTTCTGTCCCTGGTAGCCGAATGCGGACGCCAGGATGTGCATCACCGCCTCATCGAGGTCGGCATCCTCGTCGACGATGATCGCGTTCTTGCCGCCCATCTCGCACACCACGCGCTTGACGCGCCGCTGCTCGGGGCTGCGCCGGTGCGCCTGTTCGATGAGCGCCAACCCCACCTCGCGCGAGCCGGTGAAGGCGATCACGGCGACGTCGGGGTGTGCAGCCAGCAGCGAACCCAGGGTTGATCCTTCGCCCGGCAACAGTTGCGCCACCGCCGGCGGGAACCCGGCTTCCAGCAGGATCTCGTGCAGCTTGCAGGCATTGATCTGCGCCGGCGTGGCCGGCTTCATGATGACCGGATTGCCGCACACCAGTGCCGCCGCGCTCATGCCGGAGAGGATGGCAAGCGGGAAATTCCACGGCGCGACGACGGCCGCCGGCCCCAGCGCCTCGTAGCGCGTGGCGTTCTTCTCGCCGGGAAAGTCGCGCGTAGTGCGCCAGTCCAGCAGCCGCTCCGCAGCATCCGCGTAATAGTTCCAGCAGTCGATGGCTTCGGCGACGTCGGCGTCGGCCTCGCGCCATGCCTTGCCCACTTCCAGCACCTGCCACGCCGCCAGCTCGAAGCGGCGGCGGGCCATGATGCTCGCCGCCGCGCGGCACAGGCGCGCGCGTTCGCTCACCGCTGTCTCGCGCCAGCCGGGGAAGGCGGCGACGGCATGGCGAACCGCCTGCTGCGCGTGCGCGGGCTCGGCCTGCTCGATGCGGCCAAGGCGCTGCACCGGGTCGGCCGGGTTGCGGCTGTCGCGCCAGCGGGTCGTCGTCGCGCATCGCAGGACCGCATGCAGCGGGTAGTCGCGCCCCAATTCCCCCGTCACCTGCGCCAGCGCCGCGCGCATCGCCTGTCGCGGCTCGGCCTGGCTGAAATCGGCCAGCGGTGTGTTGCGGAATCCCGGCTCGCCCTCGCTTTCCCGGGGTCGCGCCAGCGGCGCGGCGAGCAGGTTCTCCGGCGGCGCGTCTTCCAGATAGGCCTGGCGCAACACCGACGTCGACGCGGTGTTTTCCAGCAGGCGGCGGATGAGATAGGCGATGCCGCCGATGAGGTCGCCCACCGGCAGATACATGCGCAGGCGCACGCCCTCCGCGACTATGGCGGCGGCGAGCGGGTCGGCCATGCCGTAGAGCATCTGCACCTCCCAGCTGGCGCCCGTGCGTCCCCGTGCACGCGCCAGCGCCAGCGCGTGCGCCAGCGAACGCAGATTGTGGCTGGCGATCATCGGATAGACGCGTTCGCCCGCCGCGAACAGCAGCTCGGTGAGCCGTTCGAAATGGACATCAGTGGCGGCCTTGTCGGTATACACCGGACTGGGCCAGAAGCGCTGCGCCGCCAGCGCCACTTCGCTGTCCCAGTAGGCGCCCTTGACCAGGCGCACGCGCAGCGGCCGCTCGCGCGTCCATGGCAGCGCCAGCAAGCCGCGCAAATCCGCTTCGGCGTCCGGGCGATAGGCCTGAAGCGCCAGCCCGGGCGGAATGCCGGGCCGTTCCGCCAGATGCCGGAACACCGCCAGCACCAGCGGCCGGCTGTCGTGGTTTTCCATGTCGAGGGTGAGGCTGACGCCGGCCTGTGCGGCGGCTGCACGGATCGGCTCGATGCGGCCGAGCACCCGCTCCACGCTGCCCTCCAGGTCGATCGGATCGAAGCGCGGGGTGAGCGCGGAAAGCTTGATCGAGAGATCGGGCTGCTGCGTGGCGCTGGTCCCGAGCCAGGCGAGCAGCTTCAGAATGCGCGCGGCATAGGTGTCGGCCTCGGCCTCGGACAGCACCGCCTCGCCGAGGGCGTCGAGGCTCACCGCGGCGGGCAGGCGGGCAATTTTCTTCAGGGTCGCGGCAAAGACCCTGGCGTCCTCCTCGACCACGAACAAGCGTGCCATGCGCGCCACCGCCCGCTGCAGCAGCGGCGCCATCCAGACCTGCCCGCCCACCCTGAGCAGCCGCCCGAACATCCCGCCCAGTTCGAAGCCGCCCAGGTAGGCGCGGAAGTGCGTGGCGATCATGTGGTGATCGCGCAGTTGCGGCAGGACGTCGACGAACTGGAACAGCGCATCGCGCAGCCGCGCGTCGGCAATGGCACGCTTCAGCATCTTTCGGCGCCCGGCGTAAAAGCCGGGTGGGTGCGCCCGCGCCCGCTGGTAAAGCGTGCGGCCGATTGCCTGGATCGAGGGTTCGAGGGACGCGGCAGCCATGGCCGCAGTATAGGCGGCGGGCAGGACCGGCTTTTTCGTAGGAGCGGCGTCCACGCCGCGATTGGCTCGTTTGTCTACGGAACCAAGGTTTCGCGCCTTGGAAGGCGCTCCTACGAGGTTGGCGTCGATCAAAACCAGCTTTGTTTTGTGGCCATCGACCCGCTATAACTAGGCTTGTTTCGCCACCGAACAGGAGATCGCCATGAACGGAAAACACTTGCCTGCCGCCCTTGCACTCGGCCTCTTCCTGGCCATTCCCCTGACCGCGCTTGCGCAGGGCAAGGTGACGATCACGTCGCCGGCAGACGGCGCCACCCTCGACGCGATGGACGAGAACCGGGTGGTCTACGAAGTGGAAACCGGCCCGCGCGGGGATCACGCCCATCTCTACGTCGACAACAAGGAAGTGGCGATATTGCGCAAGCTCAAGGGCAGCTATCCGCTGGAAACCCTGTCTTCCGGCAAGCATAGCCTCTGCGTCAAGGTGGTGAACAAGGCCCACGTGCCCATCGGCATCGGACAGTGCATCCAGGTTACGGTGAAGTAAGCCGTGTGGTCGGAAAACCTCGCCTATGCCCTGACCCAGGTGGTGCACAACTTCGGCGCCGCCGCCGTGCTGGGCGGCGCGGTATTCGTGCTGTGGCCCGCGTTCAGGCTGGAAAACGTTCGCACATTCGCCTGGCTGATCCTGCTTGCCTGGGGCGCGCAAATTGCCAGCGGCGGATTGTTCGGCCTCACCAGCCTCTACTACTACGGCGAGACGCCGGACTTGAGCAGCATTGCCATGGCTGCGCTTGCAGTCAAAGTGGCGGCGGCGATAACAGGCTTCCTGCTGGTTGCCATCTATCTCGTCCGTGGCCGGGAATGGGACCGCGTGCGGGTGAAGCACACCTTCCAGGCCCTCGCCGCACTGGGTGCCACCGCCCTGACGGCAGCCGCCTTCCTGCGCTGGTTCTCATAGCCAGGACATGCGCCGTCGGGTGAATGTTGGCCACAGATCGAGGATGAACGGATGAACATACTTCTGCTTGGGCTCGTTCTCTTCATCGGCGTGCACTCCGTATCCATCGTCAACGATCCCTGGCGCAACCGCATGGCTTCGAGAATGGGCGAATGGTCGTGGAAGGGCGTGTACGCGCTGGTGTCCATTGCCGGATTCGCGCTCATCGTCTGGGGCTACGGGCTCGCACGCCAGGACCCGGTGGTTCTCTACACACCGCCCGCGTGGCTGCATTCCGTGGCGATGGTCCTGCTCGTCCCCGTCTTTCCCCTGCTGCTGGCAGCCTATCTGCCGGGGCGCATCCAGGCCGCCGCCAGACACCCCATGCTGGCCGCCACCAAGCTGTGGGCCGTCGCCCACCTGCTCGCCAACGGCATGCTGGCCGACGTGCTCTTGTTCGGCGTCTTCCTCGTCTGGGCGGTGCTGGACCGCATCTCGATGAAGCGCCGCACGCAGCGGCCTGTTCCCGGCATCCCGCCTTCCCGGGCGAACGACCTCATGGCCGTTGTCGGCGGCCTCGCGCTCTATGCCGCCTTCGTCCTCTGGCTGCATGGCTGGCTGATCGGCGTCCCGCTCATCGAGCGCACATGGATGCCCACATGAAACTGGATTGAAAGGAGAAGCGACCATGGCAAACCCATTCGTGCATGTCGAATTGCATACCGGCGATCTCGCCAAGGCCAAGGCGTTTTATTCCGGGCTGTTCGGCTGGAATCTGCAGGATCTGCCCGCGCCCGGCGGCGGTTCATACACCATGATCAACGTGGGGGGGGAAGGCACCGGCGGCGGCATGACGGGCGACCCGGGCGTGCCGCCGCACTGGATGGCCTACATCGGCGTGGACGACGCCGCTGCCACCACGGCAAAAGCCAAATCGCTGGGGGCGACCGTGGTCCAGGATGTCATGGAGGTGGGGGACTATGGCTGGATGAGCGTCATTACCGATCCCACCGGGGCCACCTTCGCCCTCTGGCAGGCGAAAACGCCCGAGCAAAGTGGCGGTGACTGAAGTGTCGGGATGACCCGCCGCCAAGCGCGGTGCGTCCCGCCGGTCACACGCCGATGACCAGCGCGAGGCCGATGGCGGCAATGCCGGCACCCGCCAAGCGCATCGCGTGGCGGCCGCTCAGGCTGGCTGCGATGCCCGCGCCATGCAGGCAGGCCGTGGCGAGTATGAAGCCCAGGGCATAGCGAATGGGCGACGCCGCCTGCGGCATTTCCAGTCCATGGGCGTAGCCGTGGAACAGCGCGAATGCGGCGGCGAGCGCCATGCCGGCCGTCGCCGCCCACTGGCGCCGGGTGGCGACCAGCAGGCCCAGCACCAGCACCGACAGCGCGATGGCGGTCTCGGCCTGCGGCAGCGCGATTCCCGACCAGGCCAGCCCGCCGCCCAAAACCATTGCGCCAACAAAGGCCGCGGGCACCGCCCACAGCGCCCGCCCACCCTGTTGCGCGGCCCACAGGCCGACCGCAATCATGGCGAGCAGATGGTCCAGCCCCAGCAGGGGATGCGCCAGTCCGCCGGCAAAGCCGGTGACGGTGGCGTGATCGCCGGTGTGCGCGGATGCGCTCCCGGCGAAGAGGATCAAGGCGGCCAGTGCAAACGTGCGTGAAGGTTTCATCGGGTTCATTGCGTGTTCTCCGGATTGGAATGATTTCATTACTTGATCTTCACCTGCACCAGTTCCTCGCCGTCCGGATCGGTGACGTGCACGGCACAGGCGATGCAAGGATCGAAAGAGTGGATGGTGCGCAGGATTTCGATCGGCTGTTTCGGATCGTGCATCACGTGGTTGTCCTGCAGCGCCGCCTCGTACGCGCCCGGCTGGCCATTGGCGTCGCGCGGGCCGGCGTTCCAGGTGCTGGGCACCACCGCCTGGTAGTTGCTGATCCTGGCGTCGTCGATGACGATCCAGTGGGAGAGCCCGCCGCGCGGCGCTTCCATCAGGCCGACGCCCTGCATGTGTTTCGGCCAGGTCGACGGATCCCAGTACTGGTCGTTGAAGGTGCGGAGGTCGCCGGCCTTGATGTTGGCCATTAACTGATCGTACCAACCCTGCATGGCGTCGGCCAGTATCTTGGTTTCCAGCGTGCGCGCGGCGGTGCGGCCGAGCGTGGAGTACAGCGCGTCGACCGGCACATCGAGCGTTTTCAGCGTCAGGTCGACCAGTTCCTTGGCCTGCTTGTCGCCCTTGGCGACCATCATCAGCACGCGGGCGAGCGGGCCGACCTCCATGGAATGCCCCTTCCAGCGCGGCGATTTCAGCCAGGAGTATTTCTGCTCCACGTCGAGGTGTTGGTAAGGCGGCTTCGGTCCGGTGTAGTTGAGTTCCGTCTCGCCCCTGAACGGGTGCAGACCCTGCGCGTCGCCCTCGCTGTACTTGTACCAGGAGTGGCTGACATATTCCTGGATCTCGTTGTCCGCATCGAGGTCGATGGGATGGATCGTCGACAGGTCGCGCTCGAGGATGACGCCGCGTGGGATGAGATAGGATTCCGGGTCCCAGAATCCCTTGGCCGGCAGGTCGCCGAACGACAGGAAATTGCCCAGGCCTTCGCCGCGCCCGGCCCAGTCCTTGTAGAAACCGGCAATGGCGAGGGTGTCCGGCACATAGACCTGATCGACGAATTCGCGCATCTGTTTGATGACGTTCTGCACCGTCTGCAGGCCGACCATGTTGAGCGCGGTGGCATCCTGGCCGCCGCGATAATGCGGCCCCTTGCCCGCGCCGGCTCCGGTGTGCACGGAAATGGCCGACGGCACGCCGCCCACCACGAAGTTGGGATGCGGGTTCTTGCCGCCGAAGATGGTGTGCAGCTTGACCACGTCGCGCTGCCAGGCGAGCGCGTCGAGGTAATGCGCCACCGCCATCAGGTTCGCTTCCGGCGGCAGCTTGTAGGCGGGGTGGCCCCAGTAAGCGTTGGCGAAGATGCCGAGCTGGCCCTGCTCGACGAAGGTCTTCACCTTCTTCTGCACGTCGGCAAAGTAGCCCGGCGACGATCGCGAATAGCCGGAGATCGATTGCGCCAGCGCCGAGGTCGCCTTGGGATCGGCCTTCAGCGCCGACACCACGTCGACCCAGTCGAGCGCGTGCAGGTGATAGAAGTGCATCACGTGGTCGTGAACGAACTGCGCCGCGATCATCAGGTTGCGGATCAGCTCGGCGTTGTGCGGAATGCCGTAGCTGGGGATGGCGCGATGCAGCGCATCCTCCACCGAACGCACCGAGGCGATGCCGTGCACCAGGGTGCAGACGCCGCAGATGCGCTGGGCGAAGGCCCAAGCGTCGCGCGGGTCCCGGCCTCGAAGGATGATCTCGATGCCGCGCACCATGGTGCCGGCGGAATACGCGTGGGTGATCATGCCGTCGGCGTCGGTTTCCGCCTCGATGCGCAGATGGCCCTCGATGCGGGTGATGGGATCGACGACGACGCGTTGCGCTGTGGCCATGTGCTTAATCCTCCAGGTGTTCCGCCAGCAACTCGGTCAGGCCGAGCAGTTTGGTATCCATTTCGTAATGGTCGAGCGCCTCCTCGATGGTGATGCGGCAGTTGGCGCAGAACGTCACCATGGTGTCGACGCCCGCCTCCTCGATCTGGCGCTTCTTGACGCCGAAGGCCTTGGCACGCAGCGCTTCCGCTTCTTCGGTGTGGATCGCCGACGCGCCGCCGCCGCCCCCGCAGCACCAGTTCCATTTCTGCTGGTCGGCGATCGGGATGTAGTTCTCCGCCACCTGTCGGATCAATGCCTCGGGCGCCTGCAGCACGCCGCCGCGGCGCACGATCTGGCAGGGATCGTGCAGGATGAGCGGGTCCTTCATTTTGTCCTTCATCTTCAGCAAACCCTCTTGGCGCAGTTGGTCGAGCAACTCCAGAACATGCACGACCTTGAAGCCGAAGGGCCGGCCGATCAGGTTGGGCCCTTCCCAGCGGATCGCCATGTAAGCGTGGCCGCACTCGGGCGACAGCACATATTTCACCTTCAGCCGCTCGGCGGCATCGACGATGCGCGAAACGATCACCTTGGCGAGATCGGACGCGCCGATCTGGATGCCGGCGTTGGTCGCCTCGAAGGCATCGGACGCGAGGGTGAAGCTGATGCCCGCCTTCTTGAATATTTTGGCCAGCGCCTCGATGTACTCGGGGTAGTTGACGATCTCCATCGACGACAGCAGCACCAGGTAGTCGGCGCCTTCCTGATCGACCGGGATCGTTACCCCCGTTGCCTCCTCGGCCTTCCTCAGAACATTGGCGACGGCCGGCCATTTCAGGCCCATCGGGCCGCCGATCTCGACCGTGCGCTTGGTGGCGCTGCGGATGCCGTCGGGCACATGGCCGGACACAGCCATGCCCTCGCGGAACTTGCGGATCATGTAGACGATGTCGTTGCCCACCGGGCAGATCATGGAACAGCGTCCGCACAGCGTGCAGCTGTCGTAGACCAGTTCCTGCCACTGGTCGAGTTCGTCGTCGGTGATCGGCTTGGACAGGCCCACCATTTTCATCAGCCGCCCGAGCAGCGTGTATTCCTGCTCGTAGACGCGGCGCAACGGCTCCACCTTGTGGATCGGCGTGTATTTGGGATCGCCGGTTTCCGTGTAGAACAGGCAGGCCTCGGCGCACAGGCCGCAATGCACGCAGCTTTCGAAATAGCTGGCGATGGGCGCGTCGATGACCTCCTTAAGGGTTTGGGTGACTTTTTGCAGTGAGGCGCTCATACCGCTCTCTCCTTGGACTTCTGTGTTATTCCGAGGCTAGTGTGTCGGTCGCTGCCAGCATTCGCGGCCGGTCGCATCCCCACTGCGCGGGGCCCCTGCTTCCTGCTCATACGGGTACCCCCCTCTGCGCGTTCGCTCTGCCGTTGTACCAGCGCGAGCCGAACAGCGTGAAGGCGTGGAACAGCTTGGTGAAGGGCAGCACCACCAGCAGGATTTCCGCAGAGAGGATATGCAGCGCCAGCATCGTGGTGTAGGGCAGCACCAGATGCTGCACCGCCATCCAGCCGGTCAGTACCGGCAGGAAGGTCACCGCCCAGGCGAACCAGTCCTCGAAGGTGCTGAGAAAGCGCTTGGCCGGCTTGTTGATGCGGTCGACCAGCATCACCACCATCGTGGCCATCGTCACCACCGCTACCAGGTCGACGAACTGCGAGGGCAACCCCGGCCACGACAGGCCGGTGAGGTTGGTGACCAGGAGGATGTGCGGCGCGAACAGGAAGACGACGATGGCCAGCCCGATGTGGAAGATGTAGCCGCCGATGTAGCTCACCGGCGCGCGTTTCAGCATGCCGGGCGGCGACAGCGAACGCCTGAACACGGTATGCAGGCCGGAGGCGCCGGCGGCGTGGCGCGGCGCGGCGAGGTCCTTCCTGCGGCCCAGCGTATAGATCTCGATCAGGCGCCACAGCACGCCCAGCAGGAAAATGCCCACGGCGATGTCGAGCCCCGGGCCGCGTACCCAGGTCAGAAATTGCAGTTCGTTCATGCTCATTTCTCCAGGTCGGCCAGGGTGATCGGTTCATGCGCCTTCCTGGCGGCGCCCTTCTTGGCGCGGTTGGCGAAGCTGACCGCCACGCCCGCACCTGCGCCCGCCACCGCGGCGACTGCCGCGATCTTCAGCGGATCGGCCGGCACCGACAGCGCCTTGTAGAAGCCGCCGGCATCCCAGAAATCCGGCTCGGAACAGCCGAGGCAGCCGTGTCCGGATTCCACCGGCCACGAGGTGCCGCCGTTCCATTTCACCGTGGCGCAGGCGTTGTGGGTCACCGGCCCCTTGCAGCCCAGCTCGAACAGGCACCAGCCTTGGCGCGCGCCCTCGTCGTCGAAGGTCTTGGCGAACTTGCCCTGGTCGTAGAACGGCCGGCGGTAGCAGCGGTCGTGGATGGTCTCGCTGAAGAAGGCCTTGGGCCGGCCCTTGGCGTCGAGTTCGGGCAGGCTGCCGAAGGTGAGGTAATGCGCCAGCACGCCGGTCATCACCACCGGGATCGGCGGGCAGCCGGGAATGTTGACAATGGGCTTGTCCTTGACGATGTCGGACACCGAGACCGCGCCGGTCGGGTTCGGGTTGGCCTTCGGGATGCCGCCGTAGGAGGCGCACGAGCCGACGGCGATGACGGCGGCCGCGCCTGCCGCGGCCTCCTTCAGCAGGTCGACATTGGAGCGGCCGCCGATGCAGGAATAGGCGCCGTCCACCCCCAGCGGAATCGAGCCGTCGACGATCAGCAGATACTTGCCCGCGTTGTCCTTCATCGCGTTCTGCCGGGCTTCCTCGGCTTGGTGGCCGGCCGCGGCCATCAGCGTCTCCTGGTAGTCGAGCGACACCATGTCGAAGATCATGCCTTCCAGCGTCGGCGAGTGCGAGCGCGTGATCGACTCGGTGCAGCCGGTGCATTCCTGGAACGGCAGCCAGATCACCGATGGCCGCCGCGCTGCCGCCATCGCCTCCGCCATGGCGCGCCCGGCCGCGGGCGGCAGCGCCATCATCGAGGCCAGCGTGGCGCAGTATTTGAGGAAGGTTCGGCGGGTGACGCCCTGCCGCGCGAGCGTGTCGATCAACGGACCCTGCATGATGCGTTCCTCCTGACTTGAAACACCACTGCCCTGAAAAATCCCGGCGCCTGGCCCGGTCTGGAAAAGCGTGCCGTCATCGCGAGGAGCGTAGCGACGCGGCATACGACTCTACACGCGCTTCAGCACGTAGTAGATCGGAGTCCTTTAGGGCAATCCAGAAATGCCTGCTCAATCAATGCGCTGGATTGCCCCACAAGGGGACTCCGACTTGCTATGGGCTAAAGCCCATGCAAGATCGTATGCCGCGCTTCGCTCGCAATGAGGAATCAATTTGCGTCTCCCTGGAGATCGGAAATCATCAACTCAAGATTTTCCCGCCCGATCGCCACATCCTGGGGATGGGCCTTTACCAGTTCGGGAACGAAGGCCACTTCGATGAACTGCGTGGTGACCGCGCCCTGCTCGTTGCGATGCGTCACCCACCAGATTCCTGGGCAGGCGGTTTCGTCGAGTGTGGATTCGCCGCTGGCCTGCAGGGCGACGGTAACCTCGCCCTCCCCCAGTTTTTCGCGCAGCCAGTCCAGATCGGCCGGCGTCAGCGGCAAGCCAGAAAGGTCGATGGCGGACGATTCGCCGGTCTCCAGCAGGCGTTTCACCTGCTCGGCCAGTTCGCGCAGCAAGGGTGGCGCATTGCCGGAAAGGCCGGGTTCGCCCGCGGGCGGGGCGATGACGTGGATGGGGATGGCGTCAAGCGACATGCCACGCCCGGATTTGTTTGACGATCGCCGCACAGGCGGGCGGAATGGCCGCGGCAACGGCCGGGGTGGGCTGCTCGCCCCAGTCGATGACATCGGGCCGGATCGCCAGCATCGCGCGCTTTTCGGGCCAGTGTCCGGCCAGGAGCGCGATGGCGCGCAGATCGGTCAGCCCCACTTCGTGCACGGAGGCACGGCGATTGCTCATCAGGAACGCGTCCATCTCCTCCCCCTCCAGCAACGCCCACTCGCCCGGTTTGCTCTTGATATGCGCGGCATCGACGACGATCAGCGCATCGGCCTCCTCGATCGGTCCCGCCAGGGTGAACGACAGCGTGCCGCCGTCGAGCAGGGTCACATCGGGCCAGTCCGCCAGCTCGGATTCGAGCGCCTGCAGCACATGAATGCCGATGCCTTCGTCGGTAAGCAGGGTGTTGCCGATGCCGAGCACGAGCGTTTTCATGCGTTCAATCTAGCAGCACGCTTTCGAATAACAACCAGGTAACGCGCTCAAGCTTCTGATTCTTCGTCATAATTTCGTGATATTCCCGGCCGGGCGCAGGGCTCGGCAAATCACATATACTGGTTTGAGTGTAGATTCTGATTGCCGCTTATGTGTCTCGCCATCCCGATGCAGATCGAATTGATCGAGGGCTATACCGCCCGTTGCCAGGCCAAGGGCGTGTGGCGCGACGTCAGCCTGTTCATGATGCAGGACGCGCCGCCCGCCGTCGGCGACTTCGTCATGGTGCACGTCGGCTACGCCATCCAGAAAATCGCCGAATCCGAAGCCCGCACCACCTGGGAACTGCTGGACCAGATCCTGGAGGAAAGCGGTGCATGAACTGGCGGTCGCCCAGGCGCTCGTCGAACAGGTGGACGCCGTGATCGATCAGCACGGCGCGACGCTGGCCAGCCTGATCCGCGTGCGCATCGGCCCGCTTGCCGGCGTCGTGCCCGAACTGCTCGCAAGCGCCTTTCCGCTGGCCGCCGCCGGCAGCCGCATGGAACACGCCGAACTCGAATTTGCCCACGCCCCGATCAAGGTTCGCTGCCAGACCTGCAGTGCCGAGACCGAAGCCGCGATGAACCGCCTCGTCTGCGGCGCCTGCGGCGACTGGCACACCCAGATCATTTCCGGCGACGAACTCCTGCTCGAAAGCGTCGAACTGATCAACGACACCCCTCTCGACTCTCCACTCTCCGCTCATCCAAATGTGTGACACCTGCGGCTGCAACCTCACCCCCGGCAACAAACACCTCGCGTTCAAACCCGTCGCCAGGGGCGCGACCGCGGTGTCCGTGCTGAAAGGCTTGCTGGCAAAGAACGACGACCAGGCCGCGCACAACCGCGAACACTTCGACCGCCGCGGCATCCTCGCGATCAACCTGATGTCCTCGCCCGGCTCGGGCAAGACCGCGCTGCTGGAAGCCACGCTCACCGCACTGAAAAATGAATTCACCTGCGCCGTGATCGAGGGCGACCTCGAAACCGAGAACGACGCCGAACGCATCCGCGCGAAAGGCGTGCAGGCGCACCAGATCGTCACCGGCACCGCCTGCCATCTCGACGCCCATCTGGTGCACGACGCCCTGCACCACATGACGCTCGACGGCGTCGACATCCTGTTCATCGAGAACGTCGGCAATCTCGTGTGCCCGGCGAGCTTCGACCTCGGCCAGCACCTCAACGTCACCCTGCTCTCGGTCACCGAAGGCGACGACAAGCCGGCGAAGTATCCGGTGATGTTCCGCGCCGCCGACGCCATGCTCTTGACCAAGACCGACCTGCTGGCCGTGCTCGACGACTTCGACCCCGACAAGGCGGAGGCGCATTTGCGCAACCTCGCCAACCCGGCGCCGGTGATGCGGCTCTCTGCCCGCAAGGATCTGGGCATGGACGCGTGGCTCGCCTGGCTGCGCGAAGAGCTTGCCACCCAGCGCGCCCGTGTCGCGATCGGTCAATCGCGTCGCCCGGCGATCCAGGCCGACGGCCAGAAATACCATCGCACCTGATGGATAAGGCCCGCGCCTGGCTGGAGAAAATCCACGCCCTCGAATTCGACCGCACGGTCAAGATCATGAACGTGTGCGGCGGCCACGAGCGCTCGATCACCCAGGCCGGCCTGCGCGGCGCGCTGCCAATGTGGATCGAACTGGTGCCCGGCCCCGGCTGCCCGGTGTGCGTGTGTCCGGAGGAAGATGTCTACCAGGCGATCCAGCTTGCGCTCGTGGACCGCGTCATCCTGGTCGCTTTCGGCGACATGCTGCGCGTGCCGGTCAACGTGAAAAAGGGCGAGGTGCGCTCGCTGGCCGAGGCGCAGGCCGCCGGCGCCGACGTGCGCCCGATCGCCAGCCCGCTCGATGCCCGAAGAATTGCGCTGGAGAATCCGGATCGCGCGGTGGTGTTCTTCGCCGCCGGCTTCGAGACCACCACCGCGCCGGTGGCGGCGATGCTGGCGGAAATGACACTCCCCTCGCCCGCAAGCGGGACAGCGGAAGGGTCGCTGCGTAGCAGCGGGGTACCCGCCGGCGTACCCCTTGCGGGTGGAGGGGCTGGGGGAGAGGGAAAACGGATCGACAACCTGTCCATCCTGCTGTCCGGCCGCCTGACCTGGCCCGCGGTGGCCATGCTGCTCGATTCCGGCAGCCCCGGCTTCGATGCGCTGGTCGCGCCCGGCCACGTCTCCACCGTGATGGGGCCGGAGGAATGGCGCTTCGTCGTCGACCGCCACGAGATTCCCGCCGCCGTCTCCGGCTTCGCGCCGGAGTCGCTGCTGGCGTCGTTCTATTCCGTGCTGCGCCAGCTGAAAAGCGGCGAATGCTTTCTCGACAACTGCTACCGCGAAGTCGCGCATCCCGGCGGCAATCCCACCGGGCGCCGCCTGCTCGATCAGACGCTCGACATCGTCGACGCCAACTGGCGCGGCATCGGCATCATCCCGCGCTCGGGCTATGCGCTGAAACCCGCTTTCGCGAAACACGACGCGCGTCTGCTGTTCGCAGACCATGCCGACCCCGGCCGCCGTCGCGCCGGCGAAATGCCGCCCGGCTGCGATTGCGCGCAGGTGGTGCTGGGCAAGATCTACCCCAACCAGTGCCGCATCTACGGCCGCGCCTGCACCCCGCGCAACCCGGTCGGCCCCTGCATGGTGTCGGACGAAGGCGCCTGCCGCATCTGGTGGGCGGGCGGCGTGCGCGTAGCCGCCGATGCCTAGACCGAGCGCATTCCATATCACCGTTAGCGGCAAGGTGCAGGGCGTGGGCTTCCGGCCCTTCGTCTACCGCCTGGCGCACCGGCACGGAATCAAGGGCTGGGTGCGCAACGTCAACGGCGCGGTGGAAATCCATGCCGAAGGCGCGCCCGCACGATTGCAGCGTTTCAGCGAGGCGCTGCTCGCCGAGGCGCCGCCGCTGTCGGCGCCCGGCCCGCTCGCCGTTGCCCGTTGCGCAGCCGAGCAGATCCGGGACTTTTCCATCCGCGACAGCCTGGCGGCCAGCGCCGCCGACGTTCATCTCCCTGCCGACGGTTTCGTCTGCGCCGATTGCCTGAGTGAGCTGCACAACCCGGCCAACCGCCGTCACCGCTATCCCTTCATCAACTGCACCCAGTGTGGCCCGCGCTACACGCTGATCACCGCCCTGCCCTACGACCGCCCCAGTACGGCGATGCGCGACTTCACCCTGTGCCCGGACTGCCGGCGCGAATACGGGAACCCGCTCGACCGGCGCTTCCATGCCGAGCCGATCGCCTGCCCGGTGTGCGGACCGCATTTACAATTCGTCGACAGCCTGGCTCCCTCCCCCTCGAGGGGGGAGGGTTGGGGAGAGGGTGAAACGTATGCACGGGTAGCGGACTTTGCACGCACCTCCTTCTCCCCCACCCCTCCCCCTCCAGGGGGGAGGGGTGATATCGGTGACGAAGCGGCGCTTGCTTCTGCCGTCGCAGCATTGCGCGCCGGGAAAATCGTCGCGGTGAAAGGCGTCGGTGGCTATCACCTGCTGTGCGATGCAACGAACGACGATGCTGTTTCAAAACTGCGCGCAAGAAAGCCGCGCCCGGCCAAGCCGCTGGCGGTAATGTTCCGTGATCTCAAAGCCTTGTGCGAGGCTGTTCGCACCACGCCTGAACAGGAAGCCCTCCTTGCATCGCCCGAACGCCCCATCGTGCTGCTGCCGAAGCGCGCGCATTCCAGCCTGTCCGAACACATCGCCCCCGGCCTCACGGAAATCGGTTGCCTCTTGCCCTACTCGCCGCTGCACGACCTGCTGCTGAACGACTTTGGCGGGCAGCTGGTGGCCACCTCGGGCAACCTTTCCGGCGAGCCGGTGCTGACCGACAACCATGAAGCGCAAACCCGCCTCGCCCACATCGCCGATGCCTTCCTGCACCACAACCGCCCCATCGTGCGGCCGGCCGACGACCCGGTCTATCGCGTCATCGCCGGTGCCCCGCGGCCGCTGCGCCTGGGGCGCGGCAGCGCGCCGCTGGAACTCGAGCTGCCCGTGGCGCTGCCCGAACCCGTGCTCGCGCTCGGCAGCCACATGAAGAACACGCTCTGCCTCGCCTGGGGCCATCGCGCCGTGGTCTTGCCGCACATCGGCGAACTCGACTCCGTGCGCAGCCTAGATACGCTGGCGCAGGTGGCGGCGGACCTGCAGCGCCTGTATCAGGTGCAGGCCTCGCGCTTGCTGGTGGACCGGCATCCCGGCTACGGCTATCGCCGCCATGCCCGCGACAGCAACTTGCCCTTGACTGAAATCTGGCATCACCACGCCCACGCCTCGGCACTGGCGTGGGAGTTTCCGGAGGTGACCGAATGGATCGTGTTCGCCTGGGACGGCGTCGGCCTCGGCGAGGATAAAACCCTGTGGGGCGGCGAAGCCTTCACCGGCGCACCCGGCCGCTGGCAGCGCGCCGCTTCGTTCCGTCCGTTCCGCCTACCGGGCGGCGACAAGGCCGGGCGCGAGCCGTGGCGCGCCGCCGCGGCCTTGCTGTGGGAGACCGGCCAGGCCGCGCCCTTCGCGCCCGAACCCTTGCATCAGGCGTGGGCAGCCCGCCTCAACAGCCCGGCCAGTTCGTCGGTCGGCCGCCTGTTCGATGCGGCGGCGGCGCTGTGCGGCGTGTGCACCCATGCGAGCTTCGAAGGCGAAGGGCCGATGCGGCTGGAAGCGGCGGCATACGAAGCCACACCCGCTCTGGCCCATGACGGATCCTCCAGGGAACCACCGAATAAACCCTCGCCCGTCATTGCGAGCAACGCGAAGCAATCCAGAATGCCGACGGAATCAACAGACTCTGGATCGCCCCACAAGGGGACTCCGATCCATTACGCGCTAAAGCGCGTGTGGAGTCGTATGCCACGGCCCTGTGGGCCTCGCGATGACGGAATACATGGAGAAACGGTCGGGGGCGAAACCGTCGCACTACCGCTGGAACGCGACCCGCTCGGCGTGTGGCGCACCGACTGGGAACCGCTCTTGCCGATGCTCTCCGACACAACTCGCCCCGTCGCCGAACGCGCAGCCCGCTTTCATCTCAGCCTCGCGCAGGCGCTGGTCGAACAGGCGCAACAGCTGTGCGCGCAAACCGGCATCCAGTCGGTCGGCCTCACCGGCGGCGTGTTCCAGAACCGGCTGCTCGCCGAAGCCGCGATTCGCCTGCTTGAGGCCGCCGGCTTCGACGTCCGCCTGCCGCGACGTATCCCGGTGAACGATGCCGGGTTAAGCTTCGGCCAGGTCATCGAATTTCTATATCAATAAATCCATGGACGACACCCGCATCCTTCTCGCGCACGGCAACGGCGGCCGCCTCATGCGCGAACTCATCACCGACATCTTTGCCCGCCATCTTGGCAACCCGCT